>Ga0172369_10010399_pt1 | contig 10084 bp, 9 predicted proteins | sample LakKiv25m_FD_114539 | JGI IMG/M metagenome (GOLD analysis project Ga0172369, IMG submission 114539) | Freshwater microbial communities from Kabuno Bay, South-Kivu, Congo - kab_022012_11.25m | ecosystem: Environmental > Aquatic > Freshwater > Lake | place: Democratic Republic of the Congo...
AGATGCCCCCTCTTGTCCAGCACTTGTGCAAGCCCGTGCGGATCCTCCCCGCTGCCTGGAGCCGACACGGCCTTCAAATATCGCGTGATTGCAAGGTGTTGCGTGATGCCGCCGCTTGGATGGGGCCGGGGTCCCTGTCTGACACAAGTCAAGCCATATCGTGATCCAGATCAGTTTACTGTCACAGCAGGTCCGCTCGGGCCGGCGCCGCACGCGTGCCGCTCGCGTCGCCTCTTGCCTCCGTCATCGATTTCCGCTACTTGCCCGCCGCTCGCGCCGGTGCGCGCCAGGAGCCCGACATGTCGAAAGCCGCAGTCCAACTCTCCGTCTTGAGCCTCGCGCTCGCCCTCTCCCTCGCCGCGTGCGCCAAGGAGGCGCCGGCCGCTGCGTCGCAGCCCGCCCCGGCCGCCCCAGCCGGCGACAAGAAGGTCACGCCCCCCACGGCCATCCCGAATCCGCCCGTGGCCGGCCAGCCCGCTGCGCAGCCCACTCCGGCCGCGGCGCCCGCGACGCCGACCGATCCCAACCTGCTCGACCCGTCCAAGGCCAAGGAGCAGGCCCCCGCGACCTTCAAGGTCAAGTACCACACGACCAAGGGCGACATCACGGTCGCCGTCACGCGCGACTGGTCACCCAACGGTGCCGACCGCCTCTACAACCTCGTCAAGATCGGATACTACAAGGATATCGCGTATTTCCGCGTCGTTCCCGGCTTCATGGCGCAGTTCGGCATCCACGGCGATCCGGCGGTCAACAAGGTCTGGCGCACGGCCACGCTGCCCGACGATCCGGTCAAGCAGTCGAACAAGAAGGGATTTCTCACCTTCGCCAAGACCGGCGCGCCGAACTCGCGCTCGGTCCAGTTCTTCCTGAACCTCGTCGACAACGCGAACCTCGACGGCATGGGCTTCGCGCCCATCGGCCAGATCGTCGAGGGCCTGGACGTGCTCGAGAAGATCAACAGTGAGTATGGCGAGGGCGCGCCCCGAGGCCGCGGACCGGACCAGGGCCGCGTGCAGCAAGAGGGCAACGCCTATTTGAAGAAGGATTTCCCGCGGATGGACTACATTGTGAGTGCGGAGATCTTGTGAGGAGCGGTCCAAGCAGTCGATCCGCTCGCGCCGTGGTGCGCAGCTATCGGCTCGGCACGCGCCGATCGGTGATGCAGGCAGCCGACTCCGTTCCTCCACGTCGGCCGCACGATTCGCGCGCCCGGTTGCCGCCGAAACACACGTCCCGCTCGGGCGGAGACTGGGGATCCGTCCCGACAACCCGACACGAGCGCATCGCCCTAACAGCGTAGCATCGGCATTTACACGCCTGGCCGCTCGCGTCGTCGATTCCCGAGTCCTAGTCCACCGAATTTGGGCGGGCGCCCATCGCACCTACTTGAATTAATGTCTATCTCTCTCTCTTTCTCGAATTTCGCTTGACAAGCCCGTCGCCCCTGGTATCAGGATCGCGTTGCGTGAGTCAACGCGCGTCTAGGAGGCGACGATGGCCTTTCACCTCTCCGGGTGGCGCACGGGCGCCCTGGCGGCAGGCACGAACCAAGCCCTGGCGGCGCTCGCCGACTCGGTCCTCGGCCGCGATGGCACGACGGGGTACGTGCCGACCGAGGATCTTCGCCTGCTTGCGGCCTACGCGAGCAGCGCGTACCTCCAGGCTGCACGCGTCAACTCGACGGGGCTCCAGCGGGTCGGTTACCAGTACATTCGACCGGCGACCGTCGCTGCGCTGCCGGCCTCGCCTCCCAACCTCGCAGTTTTGCTGGACAATCCGGTCGTCCTGCGGGCGAGCGAGGCCATCACGATCGAGGCCACCACGAGTGGAGGAACGGCGGACGCGATTGCGCTCCTCTGGACCGCCCGCAACCTGGAGGTGGCGCCGCCCGGCGAGGCGTTCTGGCTGCGCTACATCTCGGCCGACGCGGTCACGGCCAACCAGTGGTCGCCCGTAACGTTGGCGCAAGGCCTCTCCGATCCGCTACCGGCCGGCACCTACGCCATCGTGGGCCTGGAACACTGGTGCCCGGGCGGCGTCGCGGCGCGCCTCGTCCTGCCCGGCGGCACGTATCGTCCGGGGGTTCTGGCGATAAATGGGTCGCCTCCCTGGTACAACGGCCGGAGCCACGACATCTTCTACCAGGGCGCGCTGGGCGTATTCGGTTGGTTCCAGAGCACCGCCCCACCGTCCATTGAGGTCCTCTCGACCTCAGCCGACAACGCACATCAGGGCTACATCAAGGTCATCCGCGTCGGTGGACTCGACGCATTCCGCGGAGCCAACGGCCGATAGCGGCCGCATGTACTCCGCATCGACACCACGAGGCTCACCCATGGCAACACAAGGCACCGTTCGAACCGCCTCCCTTACCACTTCGGCCTCCGCTCTCACCGGATTTCGGTCCGACCGCGTCGCCCTGCTGCTCTCGCCGCCCGTCACGGGCAGCTACACAGTCGGCACCCAGTCGACCGTCGTCTCGGGCGCGGGAATCAACCTGCTCAGCGGCTCGGGGTCCATCCTGCTCGACCGCGCGACCTACGGCGACCTCGTGACTGGGCAGTGGTACGCTGTCGCCTCGGCGTCCATGACCATCGGCTTTGTCGAGGTCGCCGAGCAGTAGGCAGTGCTGAGTCGGCAGCGCGCGGTACGGGAGTCGTCATGCAGGTCACGGTGCCACGGCAAGTCGTCAGCGGTCGGGTGGTGGAGGCCCACTCGGGCGCGCCGCTTGCCGGGCAGCACGTGCAACTGACCCTCTGCGCCGACGGAGGTGCAACTGCGCTCGCCGAGGGCCGTACGGACGGCGGAGGCGCCTTCGCGCTTGCCTGCCCACCGACCGCGGCGCTGTACCGACGCCTCGGCCCGACCCCGACCCTGCGTGCGGTCGCGCTCGAGTCGGATCGTCCGGATGCGCCGCCCGCTGGGTTCAGCGAACCGGTCGCTGTCTCGAGCGAACCCGGTCATGCCGACACCCTAGTCACGGTGCGGTCCTTTTCGGCGCCACAGTACGCCGGGCAGCCCGCTTCGAACTCGGTTCGGCCCCAGTGGCTTGCCCGGCGTTACTGGCGCCCTGAACTTGGCGCCTCGACCAACGCGCTGACCGTCTCTACCCAGGCGCGCTCGGCTTGGCTCGCCTACTTCCAGAACGTCCTGGCCGCGACCTTGCCAAGTGAGCAGGCCTTTGCGGTCCTGGCCCAACTCGACGCCACGTTGCCGTACTGACCGGAGCGGAGGACAGCGATGGCGGGACCCCTCATCATCACGGACAAGGCGGATCGGATCCTCACCATTGCGCCCGCGCCGGAGAGTGCCATGTTCGTCAAGCCGATTGGGGAGCAGGCGCCGGTGCAGGTGGAGAGGTTGGACGCACTCCTGCGCGAGCAGCGCGAGCCAGACCCCCTCACGCCGGTACTGCCTGGCTCCATGTCCGACCAACCCGGAACGTTGGCCTTTCCCTTCACAAAGACCGCATGGAATCCATACTTTCTCCACCTCGCCTCGAGTCCAGCCGTCGTTGGCGCGGGCGAGGCGATCAGCTTCTTGGTGGATGAACCGTTCGAAGCGGCCGCAGATTCGACGCCGGGCGACTTCAAGTGGGACCCTTGGACGTACGCGCGCTTATACAACAGAGATCGAACGCGAATCGCGTTTTTCGTTCGATCGGCACCGGAGCTGGCCGAAGTCAAGATCCCCGATCCTGACGGGAGCACCTTTTATCTGCCGAAGTTCCGGTTTGCTGGGGGGTTCGGCCTGGACACGCTCGCGGCGAAGCCGAAGACCGACGCGGATCGCCTCGCGTGGGTTATCTCCGGCAGTCTCTTCCTCTACCCTGCCGTCAAGCCGGACCCGGTGAACCTCCCCGAGGTCTACGAGCCGATCGCTCACGTGGAGTCCATAGGCGACCTCAGGATCACGTCGGCCTTTCGGGGGTCGCCGACCCTTGACCACAACTTCAAGCCGCTGGACAATACGAAGTACACGAACGACGACGATGCCAATTTCTTTAACGCGTATGGTGGCTACGCGCTTGGCTACCAGGAAAAGTACACCAATGTTGCGGCGAGCACGGCGTACCAGATTCAGTTCGTCGCCGGAAACGGGGGCGTGAACCTGCATGTGCAGCCCGATCCGGCGGTCAAGACGCCCCCACCAGCGGTGAGCATCGCCTTCCTTCACCAGGAGGCGTCGCGCGCACCGGACGGAACGAAGTTCGGCGACACGACCACATGCTTGTCCGTCGTCGCACTTCAGGGGTCGCCGCAACGGCGTATCTCCTTTGGAGGCAACGAGTTTCAGATCTCTGGCGGCCTCGTATTCTCGTCGGACGCCCAGGACGCATTTCCGATAGTGACGACGCTGACGGAGGCGCAGAAGGCGCTCGACGCCTTCGATGAGACCTATACCGATGCCGATGGGCTCTCCCAGCAGGTTGGCCAACCGCGGTCAGTTCTGCACCCGAGTACGTTTGAAGGCGGAGCAATGGGGTTCATTAATGCGGCCGAGAAAACCAACGGCGCGCGCTTCCTGTTCGAGCCACCAACGAGCGTGGGAGGTGCGTCGGCAGGCCTCATACTGGTCGCACCCGCCCCATTGGGGCCGAGCCGATGGCAGTTGATCGCGATCACGCCGAAAGGGCCGTGAGTTGGGGAGGTCACGTGAGTCCGCCCTTGGACAATCCGAGCACCCTAAAGCAGCCGTTGACTGCAGCCGCGGCGCCGTTTCCGACGCTCATCTGGGCGGAGCGCTCCTTGACGTTTCGGTCGCCGAGTGCCGACCTAGTCTTCGTGGCTGGAACCGACGGGCAGGACTTTGATCTCAAAGCTGTGAAACCGAATGCCGGCGCGCTACTTTTCTCATGGTCTGGGACCCCGAAGGCCGGGCCGCCACAGGTGCCTGGCCTCGGCATCGATGAGTGCGGCGCATGGCATGCACGGGCAAAGATCTTCCTGGGCGATGGCTCCATCCATTCCGAGGTGCCGCTGTCGCTTGGCGCAGTCAAGGCACAGGAAACCGGTAGCTCGCTGCCGATCATGCTCGATCCCGGTTCGTATGGAGTCGAGTTGCAGGCAACGCGAGCCATTGTCATGACTGCGGTTGGCCCGGCACCGACAGACGACAGTGGTAGCTATAATGAGAAGCCTCCAGATCTTAGCAAGCCGAGTTTCCGCGTCCGAAGCATCTTCCGGTTCTATGCGCGAGGCTACTACGGCGTGTCGCTTGGAGCGCAAAGTGGTGTCTCGTTTGACGAGAACGGCAAGGAAGTTCTGGATGGCCCAGGGGTCCTCGAGTGCAGGTTTGATGAAGCGCCTGCAAAGATGCCCGTGATCAAGGACATGCTTGGCGCAGCGCGGTATCTATACTGGCAACTTTCTGGAAACCTATACATCGCCGGTCCGTTCAAGCCCGCCATCGGTTTCCCGGTGCCCGTCATTGAAGAGGGCGTCGGCCTCGGGGAAGGACAACTGGCGGTTCAGCGTGATTCGCGGTTGATGAGCCTGACGTTGGCAGGATCCGCGTGGAATTCGGTGGAGTCGGCGGTCCCGATTGCGGGCTGAGGGAGATCAAAGTGGAATTGACCGCGTACAAGCAGCCAAGCACGAACGACAGCAAGACGTCGATTCAGTTTCTGTCTGCCGCTTCAGGCCAGCCCGGCGCACCCGACGGTGCTCGAGACGGAATCATTCAGACCACGCCGCCACCCGGTTCGACTCCGACGGCAAACCTCGTCGTGTCCGCAGACGCCACGATTCGGTTCGTGGCTGGCAGCGACACCACCGTTGGTCAGTTCCTCTTTCTCAGCGAGAATGCGCCTTCGGGCGCAGGTTGCTTGCTCGCAATCCTTGGCCCCACGGCGAAGCTCGCGGCGGGCTTCAGCGTCCCCGAAATGAGGTTCGCGCGATACCCTTACCCTGAGCAGCCAATACAAACCGAAGGCAAGCCACCGGTAGACCCTGCCGTTGATTGGCACTTGTTTGGCAACGTGACGAGGTTGCACGCCGTCGCCTCCTCGCTTCGCATGTCCGCCACGGAATACGGTGGGGTTGGGGGCCATATTCACGTCGTGGCCCGGCGCGGCATCGCCTTCTTGGCGCTCCAGGGCGGTGATATCGTCTTGAATCCTAGCTACGGCGACGATCCGAGCCCGTTCGCGCTCAAATTCGAGGGCACCCTCGAACTTCGGGGACGGGTCGAGTGCGCCGGACGACTTCGGTTCGCAGGAATGACGCAGCACTTCCTGGAGGGGATCAGGAAGGCTCCCACAACCGGCGCGGGAGCGTCGCCGCTGGAAAACGGGACCCTGGCGGTCGTGGATGGCGCGCCAGCGAACGGCGGGGGCCCGCAGGGACGGTTCCTCGGCGTCTACTGGGAGGGCACATGGTACGGGCTGCGCTTGCAGAATTGACGCGCGACCTGCCGGCGCGTGCTCGCGGAACCGCATCGGCGGGCGCCGTGGCGTCCTGCGTCGTGGCTCTGTGCCACGGTTTGCTCGGGTCCGCTTGTGGCCCCTCGGATGGTCCGGGCGTGCAGCATGAGGCAGCGACAACAGATGCGACCGAGGTCGACGATCCGACGCAGCAGCTCTTCGACATGGCCGACGGCGCAAGTGCCGGACCGGATCTTGCTTGGATAGTCGACAAAGCCGAACCGGCCGAGGCCGTCCCAACGACCGACGACGTGACCGACGCGGACGGCGCCAATCCCGTCGACGCGCCCTCCGGAGTAACCGTACCGACCGACTCGGCCAGCGCGCTCGATGACGAGGCACCGCCACCGGCCGACATCGCGACAGAGCAAGAGACCGACGACGACGCGCTGCAACCGGCCGATGCGCCCGATCAATCCGACACGACCGATGCGTCCGCGCCGCAGGACGTGCCCTTGCCCGGGTGCGTGTCTGGCGTCGATTGTTTCGACGGCAACCCTTGCACAGAGGACTCGTGCACAGCGGACGGCTGCTGCCTGCACCAACCGGTCGAAGGTCCGACCTGCGCCATTGGGGGGAAGACAGGCAAGTGTCTCGCAAGCGTGTGTTGCGTTCCGGTGTGTGCGGCCTACGGCTGCGGCCCGGATGGCTGCGGCGGCTCATGCGGCACGTGCAAGGCGGACGAGGCCTGCTCGGCGTCCGGCGTGTGTTTGCCCGTGATCGAGATGGTGAGCATTTCGGCGGGGCCGTTTGGGGCCGGCGTTGCTCTCTGGGCCGAGTCGGGGGCCCAGTTCTTCGATCCGGTAGATACGATAGAGGTCACGGGCTCCTTCGAGATCGCGAAGTTCCCCGTTACCGTGGGCCAGTTTCAAAAGTGTGTGAAGGCAGGCGTCTGTGTGGACGCGATCGCGGCGCTCGCAAACGCAAAGAAACCTGGGGACTGGCCCGCGAAGTGGTCCGGGTCCTGGACCGCCGCAGCCGCAGAGGCCTGCCCGGAGTGGGCTGGTCCAGACAACGGTGGTGCAACCTGCGTGACCTGGTCGAATGCGAAGACGTTTTGCGCATGGGCCCTGCCAGGTGGCCGCCTGCCAACCGCTCGCGAGTGGGAGAAGGCTGCGCGCGGGGGCTGCGAGCTCTACGCCGACTGCGTCAAGGACACGCCTTGGTTCCCGTGGGGCAACGTGAAGATGGGCGGGTGGTGGTGGCCCTGGACCAACTGCGCACAGTGGGAATGGGGAGACTACTTCGACTGCTGCGACGCAAGTGGGGGATGCCTCGCGAATATCGGTCCGCTCCATAGAGCGAAGAACGTGAGCCCCTACGGCGTCCGTGACATGAGCAGGGTGACGTCTGAGTGGACTGGCACAACGGTCACCGACTCCAAGGGGCAACTCATGAAGGTAGAGAAGGGTGGATTCCAGTCTGAGGCCGCGTGGGGCAGCACGGATCCGCCAGCGGCAGTGGGCGCAGCGTGGAGTTCGATTGGCACACTGCCTGAGCCGGAGTGGTTCTTCTCGTCAACGAAATACGAGCCATATCTCAATGGAGGCCAGTCGGGCGTTCGCTGCGCGCGGGACTCGCCAACCACCGACGGCGCTCCAAGCGACGTGCCGAATTCGCCGGGCGGCGGTGATGCGGCCGGACCCTGGGATGCTGGCGCATCACCGAGCGCTGGGGATGCCGGAGTCGTGTCGCCTCCCGCGATCGACGCGGCGGCCGGACCGGGGCCGGACGGGCAGGCAATGGCCGTGGACGACGCGGCCAACGGCGAATCCGCCGGGTGCGTTGACGCAGCAGTGGCCGCCACCATGGACGCATTGGTGTATGACTCGAAGGAAGCAGGGCCGGCTGGCCCGTGTGATGCGGCCGGCTGCGATGATGGTGAGGCCTGTACGCTCGACCAATGCGCGGCAAACGGGACCTGCGTCCACTTGGCCGTCGATGGGACGTGTACTACCGCACAGGGTGCGGTCGGCATGTGCGCGGTCGGAGCCTGTTGCGTTCCGGCCTGCAAGAAGAATGGCTGCGGTCCCGACGGGTGCGGCGGTGTGTGCGGCGATTGTCCGGCCGGGTCGGCATGCATGGCTGGCGGCGCGTGCTTGGTGCCTCTCGACATGGTCACCATCCCTTCGGGCGACTTCGCGAAGGGCTGCAACGAGATGGCGGACGAAGCGAAGTTCTGGTTCACCTCGTGCAGCGTGTTTCCGTGGCCCGCCGAGATTGCCTCGACGGCCGCCTACCGCATCGCGAGGTTTCCGGCGACAGTCGCGCAGTTCAAGTCCTGCGTCAGCGCAGGCGTCTGCAAGGATATCGCGTACGCAGTGAGCGGGAAGGAAAGTGGGCCGAAGGGCCTTGACGACAGTTGGGATACCGCGGGTTGGTGGGACTGGTGGCCTGGCTGGCTGGCTCACGATTGCATGGCGTATGCTGGCGCCGCCGAGTCGCCGATGAACTGCCTCCGTGCCGACGAGGCTGCCGCGTTTTGCGCATGGGCGCTCCCCGGTGGCCGACTCCCGACACAGGACGAGTGGGAGAAGGCCGCGCGCGGCGGCTGCGAGTTCTACGGCGATTGCAAGGCGGAGTCGCCTTGGTTTCCCTGGGGAAAGAAGCTCGTCAATTACGGTGTTAATAGCGCGTGTGGGCTCGGGAACTTGGCTCCCCCATGTTTCTGCGAGTTTTCTGGGGTTACCAAGAAAGAGGGCTCGGGCTTCGCCCCGTGTTGCTTCTGGGAAGAGACCCCATTGAACAACCCACCAATTTCAGACACCGTCTGCCCAGACCCCATCGGCGAAGCTTACCGCCCCGAGAACAAGAGCCCCTATGGCATCCGGGACATGGCCTACATGCTGCTCGAGTGGACCAGCACCGATGCGCCGGCCGGTTTTGGAAACAAGCCCGGGCTGAAGGTCCTCAAGGGTCGCTTCGCCGCGCTGAAGAAGATGCCGACCGGGTCTTCCAACGAAGGGGCCGCGTACCAGATGGCCCTCGGCGAGCCCGCGGGAGCCGGTTGGCAGGACAAGTTCTTCCCGCTGCCCTACGCAGGCGTCCGCTGTGCCCAGGACATCACGCCGACCGGCGGAGCGCCGTGACGCCGGCAGACACACGCCCAACCCGCGCCGCATCGGCGCTCTTGCCCGCAAGGAGACGACCCGTGACCGACGCAACGCCGAACAGGACCGCCGAATGGTTCCCGCTGACTGACGAGGAGTTGGCGCAGCTTGAAATAATTCGACTTACGCAAGAGAACCTCGCGCTGCGGCAGCAGATCCTCGAGATGGAGAGCCGCGGCATGCAGGCGCGGATCTGCGCCGGGCAGGGGCTCGGCGGCGGTCCACTGGAGGTCGACGTCGCGGGGCGGCGGGCTCGGGTGGGGCGCACTGCGGGGACGTGACGCGTGTCGAACGCTGACATTGCGATTGCTAGCGCCGAGGCATCCCCTCCGCAGCCCGGCTGCAACGTAACCCCCCGAGCACAGCCACCTACGGCCGCGCCTCGCGATGCGGCACGCTAGCCGCACGCGCCTGGAGTGCGCGCGAGAGTGCAGCGTGGACAGACAGGAACTCCGGCCCCATCCCCATCCACCGATCCTCGGTCATGGACCAGTCGGCGGTGCAGACGTGATCTCGAAGAGCAGTCGTTGGCCTCCGCGTCGTAGAT
>Ga0172369_10010402_pt1 | contig 10082 bp, 7 predicted proteins | sample LakKiv25m_FD_114539 | JGI IMG/M metagenome (GOLD analysis project Ga0172369, IMG submission 114539) | Freshwater microbial communities from Kabuno Bay, South-Kivu, Congo - kab_022012_11.25m | ecosystem: Environmental > Aquatic > Freshwater > Lake | place: Democratic Republic of the Congo...
CGACATCGCAGTTTGGGCTATGGGTGAGGATTCGCCCAAGTACGTCTCCGCTTCGGGCGGAAAGTATCATTTACTCGACAATCGCGAAACGCCGGATACCATGGAAGCGACCTTTGAGTTCGACAATTGGATCTTGACTTACACGAACCAAGATACCAATTCTCATGGCCTCGATGGCCGCGGCTACGGCATCCAGTTCTACGGGACCAACGGAACCTTTTTCGTGGATCGGGAAGGTTATGAGTTGTTTCCAGAATATGAACAAGTCGGTAAGGAGCGCCGCGCCAAAACCATGCCGGTGAGCAGCGGCGGCTCCAAGCAAAATGAGCCGCATGCAGAGAACTTTATCGAATGCATCAAGACGCGCAAACGCCCCATCTGCGACGTAGAGATCGGTCATCGCTCCACCTTGCTCCCACACTTGGGCAACATCGCCTTGTGGACCGGCCAACGCCTGCAATGGGACGGCAAGAACGAAAAATTCGTCAACAATCCGGAAGCCGACAAGCACTTGATACGCGCTTACCGCTCGCCATGGAAATTGCCGGAAGCATAGACGGCGATAGACGAACGGCTGCGCAGTTTTGGCCGTTTCAGTCCGACCAAATCCAAAAGAATAATTTCTGAGGCAAGTAACAAGTGGCAAGGGCAAGTAGCAAGTTACAAGTATCGGCATGGCGATTACTCACTTGTTGTGTGCAACTTGCCGCCTCAACTTGCGATCTGCAGCCTGCGACCTGCAACTTGCCCCATGCAACCTGCCACTTGCCATTGCCGTGAGAAAGGGAAAATAGCCTATGACAGAGAAGAATCGTCGTGATTTTCTAAAATCCGTTACCCTGACCGCTGGCATAACCAGTGCGGCTGTTTCCGCTCCGGCCATCAGCCGGGCAAAAGGCGCCAACGATCGCATTCAGCTTGGATTCATCGGTACGGGACGGATGGGACTGGGGAACATCTCCACGCAAAAGGACACCAAACAAGTGGACATTGTCGCGGTCTGCGACGTGTATGAGCCGAATCTAAAAAAAGCCCTGGACATGACTGAGGGCAAGGCACAAGCGTACAAGGATTTTCGCAAGCTGCTGGAGCGAAAAGACATCGATGCCGTGGTCATCTCCACACCCGATCACTGGCACGCCCTGCAAACTACTCTGGCCTGCGAAGCCGGAAAAGATGTCTTTGTCGAAAAGCCATCTTCCCTAACAGTGGGCGAAGGCCGGCGCATGGTGGAAGTCGCTCGCCGGACTAACCGAGTGGTTCAGGTCGGCACCATGCAGCGCTCTGCCGAGCACTTTCAAGATGCAGTTGACATTGTGCGCAGCGGCATCTTGGGCAAAATCAGCTTTGTGCGCACCTGGAACGTGGGCAACGAATATCCCAACGGCATTGGCAATCCACCGGACAGCGAGCCGCCAAAGGAATTGGACTGGGATTTGTGGCTGGGGCCGGCACCCATGCGGCCTTTCAACCAGAACCGCTTTGGCGTGGCTGAGGACCGTTGGTCTACGTTCCGCTATTTCTGGGACTATGCCGGCGGCATGCTAACCGATTGGGGCGTGCATTTGATCGACATCGTCATTTGGGCCATGAAAGTTGACAGTCCAAAATTTGTGTCTGCCTCGGGCGGCAAGTACTTCGTCACCGATAATCGGGACACCCCTGACACCCTGCAAGTCCAATACGATTTTGACGACTGGATTTTGACCTACACCAACCAAGCCTGTAATTCCCGCGGTTTCGACAAGCGCAGCTATGGCATTCTCTTTTATGGCAGCGATGCTTCCTTGTTCGTCGATCGCAGCCGCTATGAGCTGATTCCCGAATATGAACGGCGCGGCGATGAATCGGTGGCCAAGAGGGTGCCGTTGAGTCGCGAATCACGCTCCTCCGGCAACAAGGAGCACGCCTTGAACTTTCTCGAGTGCATCAAGACGCGCGAGAAACCCATTTGCGATATCGAGATCGGACACCGATCCACGTCCTTACCGCTGCTGGGCAATATCGCTCTTTGGACCAAACAGCGCTTGCAGTGGGACGGCGTGAAGGAAAAATTCGTCAACAATCCCGAGGCCGACAAGCATTTGATGCGCGAATACCGCAAGCCATGGGCGTTGCCGAAGGCGTAGTTTTGGGCACTTTGCCTCGACATGGTAAAGCGTTTTTGTTTGATTCTCCGTTGCCAGGTAAATGAATAAAATCGCGCGTAGGTCATTCTTGAGAAATTCTTCCACGCCGCAGCCAAGTAGTTAGGCGAAATTGGAGCCGATTGGCATTTGGTGCGACTAAACGTCATTCTACTTGCATAAAGTCGCACCAAACGCAAGGCCGCCTAAGTTTGGAATAGAGGTGACTAAACATCTGTCACTGGCTCTTCAAAACCGAGAGCCAAGGCGAAGAATTCGACCTAAGAGTGAACGAAAGGAGATACAAGTATGAGCAAACAAGCATTGTGTATTGGCATCAACAATTATCCCGGCACCGAGAACGATTTGGCCGGGTGCGTCAATGACGCCAACGATTGGGCAGAAGCCTTATCGAAACGCGGTTTCACGGTTGAGAAGCTGCTCGATAAAAAAGCGACCGGTGAAGGGATTCGCAAGGCGATAAAGTCATTGGTAGCTGGCGGCAAGAAAGGCGACCTCCTCGTCATTCAATACTCCGGACACGGCTCTTACGTGCCCGACGTGGATGGCGATGAGCCGGACGGCACCGACGAATGCCTATGCCCGCACGACATCAGAACCAAGGGACCCATCACCGACGACGACCTTTTTGATCTGTTCAGCGCCAAGCAGCCGGGCGTTAAAATTCTCATGATTTCCGATTCCTGCCACTCAGGCACCGTGGCCAAGTTTGCACCCATTACGACGCCTCCTACGATTAAGGGTCAAAAAGCGCCCCAGCGCAAAGTGCGCTTTTTGCCGCCTTCGGTGTTTCTCTCCAAGCGCGAGGTAGCCAAGCTGGGAGTCCGCCGCGCCATGCGCGCATCAAATCCTCCCGGACGCTACGCCGCTCTGCTGTTGGCCGGCTGCCAAGATACCGAGTACAGCTATGACGCCTACTTTAACGGGCGGCCCAACGGCGCCTTCTCTTTTGTGGCGCTGCAAGCTTTGGCGCCGCTCACCGCCAAATCGACCTATAAGGATTGGTACAAAGCGATCCGCAAGATGCTGCCGTCCCAGCAATACCCACAATCGCCGAACCTTTACGGCTCCACCAGCATGAAGAAATGGAAAGTGTTGGTTTAAAACGTAATCGGCAAACTGGTCTTGACAAAAGAACTCTGATTTCTTTAACAAAGCCAAAACCCGAATAGGAGGTTTTGTCCAACAAATCGAAGCAAAGACTGTGCTTGAACGAATGACTCATTGCTTTGAAGATTAGAAACCATTTAGGAGTAACCTATGAGCGTATTGGTAACCAAACAAGCCCCCGATTTTTGCGCTCCGTCGGTCATGCCGGACGGTAGTATCAAGGACGATTTCAAGCTTTCAAGCCTGCGTGGCAAATACGTGGTCCTATTCTTCTGGCCCATGGATTTTACTTTTGTTTGTCCGACGGAAATTCTGGCACACGATCATCGCCTATCGTTGTTCAATCAGCGCGACGTAGAAGTGATCGGCGTCTCAGTCGACTCCAAATTCACCCACTACGCTTGGAGAAATACTCCCGTCGAACAAGGTGGAATCGGCGAGGTACGGTTTCCTATGGTTGCGGACATCAGACACGAAATCACCCAAGCCTACGGCGTAGAGCACGCCGATGGTGTGGCTTTGCGCGCTTCCTTCCTCATCGACAAGGAAGGTATTGTGCAGCACCAGGTGGTGAACAATCTGCCGCTTGGACGCAACGTCGATGAAATGCTGCGCATGATCGATGCCTTGAAACATTATGAAAAGTACGGCGAGGTCTGCCCGGCCGGCTGGCAAGAAGGCAAGATTGCCATGAAAGCGACGGCCGAGGGCGTTGCAGAATATTTGGCTGCGCAAGCCGAGAAGCTATAAGCTGGTCAGTCGTTTTGAGCAGACGGCGGTGAAGAGCTGCTCTCAAATTGAGCAATTGCCTTGCCGACGGTAATATTGAAAGTACCCAATCAATACAACCCGTGGGAAAATCAAAGCCCACGGGTTTTTCATGCGTTCCTCATGCAGGGAGAATAGCGGAAATGCAGCGGCTTTATTCTGTAGCTTTTCTATTGTTTTCTGGGCTTGTCTTCAGCAACTGGCTTCAAGCTTCAGATCGCAGTTCAACGCCCGACTGGCTGATCTCTCCAATTCGTACTCCCGTCCGACTTGAAGAACACGCCGGGAATAAATCCGTGACGCTGACCAATGGCCTGATCAGCCGAACCTTTCGCGTCTCCCCCAATTTGGCCACCATTAGCCTGCGCCTGCTGCAGAACGGTGAAGAGTTCGTACGTGGGATCAAGCCGGAAGCGATTCTGGAGTTGAATGGGCGAAGTATCCCTGTTGGCGGTTTATTGGGGCAGCCGGACTATGCCTACCTCGACCCCACTTGGCTGAAAGAGCTCAAAAGTGATTCAATGGCTTTTCAATTCGCCGGGTATTCGATGGCGCAGCCACAAGCTCGCTTTCCATGGAAACAAAAGCGCTATTGCGCCGACTTGGATTGGCCGCCCAAAGGGCTAACGGTGACGTTCGCTTTCAAGCCACCAAGCGCGCTCATGCAGCGTTACGCCGGTTTGGAGGTACAGGTTCACTACGAGATGTACGAAGGACTGCCGATTTTCGCAAAGTGGATTACTGTAAAAAACGGCTCGCAGAAGGAGATTGTGCTCAACCGCATCACTACCGAGTTGCTGGCTATTGTCGAGCGGGAGAGCGCTGTCTCATGGATTCGCAGTACCCGACCACGCAAGTTTCCCAATGAAATTGATCCCAACGATCTGGCGCAGATGACCAAGCTGAGAATAACCGTGCAGAGCGACTATGCTTTTTGCGGCGGCAGCACCAAAGCCGCCGACCAAACCACATTCTGGCTGCCCGATGAGCAGTACGAAACCCAAGTCGATTACGACCGTACCTGGCCGCATTTACTGACTTGCCGCTACCCATACGGCCCGGATGTCGTGCTGACTCCCGGGGACAGTTTTGAATCATTCCGAACCTTTATCATTTTGCACGACAGCGACGATTATGAGCGCCAAGGATTGGCCATTCGTCGCATGTATCGTACACTTGCTCCTTGGTGCACTGAAAATCCCATCCTCATGCACCTGCGCAATGCCGATTCCGAATCCATCCACCGCGCCGTAGATCAATGCGTAGAGGTCGGCTTTGAAATGATCATCCTCAGCTTCGGCAGCGGTCTGGATATGGAAAACGAAGACCCCTCGTATCTGGCTCAGCTTAAGGCGGATTTTGGCTATGCTCATAGCAAAGGCATCGAGATCGGCGGATACTCCTTGCTGGCATCGCGCAGCGCCGGCGCCGAGTTCGACGTCATTGACCCGGAGACGGGCAATCCAGGAGCCTATTTTGGCAACTCCCCCTGTCTGGTCAGCACCTGGGGAAACGAGTACTTCCGAAAAATAAAAAAGTTCGTCGAAACAACCGGCGCGGACGTTTTGGAGCATGACGGCTCTTATCCCGGAGACGTTTGCGCTTCTACCCATCATGGCGGCCATCGCGGCTTGATGGACTCGCAATGGGCGCAGTTCAAGCAAATTCAGGAATTCTACCATTGGTGCCGCTACAGGGGCATCTACCTCAACGTGCCGGATTGGTACTTTTTAAACGGCTCCAATAAGACAGGAATGGGCTATCGCGAGACCAACTGGAGCCTACCCCGGGCGCTGCAAATCATTCACGGCCGGCAAAACATCTACGACGGTACCTGGGAAAAAACGCCGAGTATGGGCTGGATGTTCGTCCCGCTGGTGGAATATCAAGGCGGAGGAACGGCAGCGACATTAGAACCATTGCGCGAGCATCTGGATGCTTATGAGGCGCATCTGGCGCAAAATTTCGGCTCCGGGGTGCAGGCGTGCTATCGAGGTCCGCGTTTGTATGACAGTGAGGAAACCAAGGCGGTGGTGAAGAAATGGGTGGATTTCTACAAGAAGCATCGAGATATTCTGGATTCGGACATCATCCACGTGCGCCGACCAGACGGGCGGGATATTGACTGCATTCTGCATGTCAATCCTCTGCTCAAGGAGAAGGGCTTGGCGATGGTTTACAATCCGCTGGATCAAGAGGTGCAGCGAACTCTCGGCCTGCCACTGTATTACACAGGTCTCAGCTCCGTCGCAAGCATCTCCGAGCAAGACGGTCCGAGAAAATCATACCAACTGGATAGAAATTACCGGGTGGAAATTCCGGTCAGAATACCTGCCAAAGGACTAACGTGGTTTGTAATCAGGTGAGTAGTCAGAATTCCCCCAAACTCTTGCCATGATCTCATTCGTCAAGGTCGCGTCAGCCAATCATCAGGGAATATTGGCTTGCGCCGCACATTAAGCTACCTCCGGATTAGGATGCCCCGGAACGAGGCATTCTGATAGCATTGTCTCGGTGTCTCCGCGCCTCCGTGGCACGAGATTCAATGGCTACCTACGTCCTTGAGATGATCTCCAAAACACGACCAAGTCCGCTGAGATAAAGGGCTAAATCTGCGAATAAGATGCTGGGCGCAAAAAGATATCGGTGATGTTGGAAACCGTATCGGCATAGATCGGATTGGCCGAAAGAGGCTTCCAATCCGGGCTTTGGCGAAAATTGTCCCACGCTTTGTCCCGGGCCGCCATGTCCTCAAAGGCAAGCATGTAGGTCAGGTTCGGCATTCGGGAGCCGATCAGCGTCTCGCCAAAAAACACCGGCTGCAAACCGGTCTTGTGGAAAATTTCTATTTCCCCGCCTTCATTGAACATCTCGATCTTCTTTTTCGCTGCTTTTTCCCCATGACTTTCATAAATACGCAGTTCAAAAAGCGACAACTTCTTTCCCCCGGTTGAAGGCGGCACCAAGTGCGGCATTTGGGTGAAAGCGACCATCAGCGAGCTTTCGATGCGCACGTAGGCAGGATCGGAAAGAGGCAGATTGAGGAAATCCGCTCCAGCCTTTTGATACTCCGCGTCTTCCAAAAGCCGGGTGGAAGCCGTGACAACGGACTCTAACGACTGATGCGGAAGCAGGACGTACAGGGTTGGTTGATTGGGTCCATAGAGCACATTAAAAACGCCCACCGGCTTGATGCCCAAGCGATTCCACGCCGGAATGGCCGCGTCGCGCAAAAAGTCATTGAGAAACTGTTTCTTGTTGCCCAAGAGCATTTGATAGAGCCTGAGCTCATAGTACTCGCGATTGGCTTCGTTTTTTGCTGAAGTGGCTGCCAAGCTTGGAAGTGAAGCTGCACCGGCAAGTGCTACGGAGGCAAGAAAATCCCGCCTGTTCATACATCTCTCCTCATTTGTCTTGTTAAAAAACAAGCTTAAAAAGCCTGTGGCTTGAGCTTGTTAGTGACCTACTTTTTGAACACGCTGAAGAATTTGTCCAGCACGCCTTTCTCCAATTTGGACACCTCCTGCAGCTCACCGGCATCCAGCCAAACGCCGTCGCAGGCGGAGCATTTGTCCACTTCAATCCCTTTATAGTCGATCTCGATTAGCTTCATGCCGCATTTGGGGCAGTGCATAAAATGGAGATCCTTCTGTTTACGTTTTTCTTCCTGCTCCATTTTCTTTTGCAGCACGGCTTCCAGTTTCTTCTTGCGTTCAAATTCTAATCTGGCAAAATACTCTTCTTCCCTATCACTGGGTTTGACTGGCATAGTGCCTCCTTTGAGTCCTGATCTGGCCGGAGGTATCTCCGGTCAATCGTGGTTTATCCCCATTGACAATTGAACGTTGAACATTGGCTATTGATTATTATTGGAAAACGATCAATGTTCAACATTCAATGGTCAATTGACGATGTTCAGGAGGAACCTTTTCATGACAGCGAACCGGGTGTAAGACGGCAGACCTCGTGCCCTACCTGAAAGGATGCCTCCTGCATGACAGTGTGTTTTTGGGGATAAGGTGCCTAAATCCACAGCAGGCGACCTGAAACCTGAGACCTGCAAATCGATGGTCGCAGAAAAGGTGCAACCATGCTAAACGATCTTTTCAAATCTCGCTTGGAAAAACCGTAGGTATTTGGGCTCGTAGACCATCTTCAAGCCTTTGATCCGATCCCTGTTATCAAAGACTTCCTCAATAGATTCCGCGACCACGTCCATGTGCGCTTGGGTGTAAACGCGGCGCGGAATGGTCACGCGAACCAATTCCAGCTTGGGATAGATATGCTCTCCGGTTTCCTTGTTCCTCCCGGCGGAGACGACGCCGCGCTCCATAGTCCGAACGCCGGAATCCAGATAAATCTCGGCAGCCAAAGCCTGCGCGGGAAACACATCCTGTGACAAATGCGGGAGGAACTTTTTCGCGTTCAGAAATACGCCGTGCCCGCCGATGGGCTTGACAATCGGCACGCCCATCTGCATCAGCTTCTTGCCCAGGTACTCGACCTGTCCGACACGGGCGCGAATATGATCTTCCTGGATAGACTCTCCAATGCCGATGGCCATGGCTTCCATATCCCGGCCGGCCAAGCCGCCATAAGTATGCAGTCCCTCGTACACGACCACCATGTTGCGCGCTTCTTCGAATATCTCCTCGTTATTGAGCGCCAAAAAGCCGCCGATGTTAACCAGCGCGTCCTTCTTGGCGCTCATCGTGGCTCCGTCCGTAAGGGAACAGATTTCTTTCACGATCTCGGCAATGGTTTTATCTTGGTAGCCGGGCTCCCTGCTTTTGATGAAATAGGCATTCTCGGCCACGCGCGTCATGTCGTGAATGATCTTTATGCCGTGCTTTTGCGTCAACTCGCGCACCTGACGAAAATTATGCAAAGAAATGGGCTGTCCGCCGGCCATGTTGACTGCCGTCGCAACGGAGACATAGGGTATCCTTTTCGCTCCGTATTTCCTGATAACCCCTTCCAGCTTATCCAGATCGATATCGCCTTTGAAGGGATGCTCGCTGTCCGGATCGTGCGCTTCATCGATGATCACGTCGACGAAAGTGCCGCCGGCCAATTCCTGATGCAGCTTAGTGGTGGTAAAGTACATATTGCCCGGAACAATGTCGCCATCTTTGATCATGATCTGGGAGATAATGTGCTCTGCTCCCCTGCCCTGATGCGTCGGCACCACGTACTTGTAGCCGTAGTGATGCCGGATGGCCTCTTCCATATGGTAGAAATTCTCACTGCCGGCATAGGCCTCATCGCCAAGCATCAAGCCGGCCCACTGCCGGTCGCTCATGGCGGAGGTGCCGCTGTCCGTCAGCAAATCGATGTAGACGTCTTTTGAGCGCAGCAAAAAAGTATTGTAGCCCGCCTCTTCGATGGCTTTTTGCCGTTCCTCCAAAGTGGTCATGTGAACCAATTCCACCATTTTTATCTTGAATGGCTCGGCCCAGGAACGACGGCGTTTAGATTCGGTCATGTTCTTTCCTCCAAAAAGATGTTATTTTTTTTCGCGAAGGATTTTATAAAAACGCGGACTAAATAACAAGAATTTTTTGGAGATGCCTGTAATTCTTCAAATCTGTTTAGTCAAGAACGATTTCATGTACAGGCAAAAAGCACCGAATCCAAAATCTGCAAATTCCAAACAAGCCTAATGAGCAAAATCAAAAATCCAAACAGCTCCGATTGGTGAAGCGACACACACATGAGGATTTTTTGAACCTCTAATTCACGCAAATGAACGCTAATTGAATTGGCGTTAATTAGTGTTCATTAGCGTCTATTCGCGGTGGGTAGCCTTGGTTAGAACAAATTGCTGCACCATGATTGAGATTTTCATCTGTTTGCTCATTGGTCATTCGAATTTTGGTTTTATTTGGAATTTGAGCAGTTTGACATTTGGAATTTCACTCTGGCCTTCTTCATTGTTTCTGCTAAAATGAATGCCAGTAAAACCGGTGGTTTTGGGGGTTACACTCTTTTCGCCTTGAACGGGGTCACAGTTAAGAAGGAGAAAAGAGATGCGCCCACAAGATTCAACTGCTGCCA
>Ga0172369_10010407_pt1 | contig 10079 bp, 10 predicted proteins | sample LakKiv25m_FD_114539 | JGI IMG/M metagenome (GOLD analysis project Ga0172369, IMG submission 114539) | Freshwater microbial communities from Kabuno Bay, South-Kivu, Congo - kab_022012_11.25m | ecosystem: Environmental > Aquatic > Freshwater > Lake | place: Democratic Republic of the Congo...
AGGCGCGGTCGAAAAACAAGTCGATCGACTTGATCGACGGCCGTCGCCGCGAATCCGCATCGGTGAGCTTGGCGACCAGACAAGAAGCAAACGGAGTTCGTCGCAGCTATTCTGCGACAGCTCCTAAGGGCCCGGCGAAAAACAAGTCGAGACTTGTCCGCCGGGCGTCGCCGCGAATCCGCATCGGTGAGCTTGGCGACCAGACAAGAAGCAAACGGAGTTCGTCGCAGCTATTCTGCGACAACTCCTAACCGTTCGCGCGCCGGCGCCGCACCATGCCGAGCACGCCCAGCAGCAAGGGGCCCGTCCACGCTGCCGCGCCCCCGGCCGCCGCGCCGGCCGCGCAACCGGACGCCTTGGCGTGAGGCTTGGCCGCACTCGCGTCGACCGGCGCAACATCCTGCACGCCCAGTCCTTGCGCTGCATCGGTGGCGCCAGCGTCGACCACCGGCTGCGGTTTGGCCTCGGGATCTGCATGGGCCGTCGGCTGCAGCAAGTACTCGAGCTTGTGCGCAATCTGCCGCCGCGCATCGAGCAGCACCGCGTCGTCGATCGTCCACGGCCGCTGGCTGGCATCGAATGTGTCGTCGATGCGCGCGCCAAAACGCGCGAACGCGCGCCCGACTTGCTTCCTGGCATAGGCCTCGCCACCCTGGGCCTGCACGAGGCGCAGCATCTCCCAATCCTCAAGGCCATCGCGCACTTGCTTCATGCGGATGGAGACCACGGGACCGTCGATGGCGACGTCCTTGGGCGAGCCGATGCCGCCGCCCTTGCCGTCGTGGTTGCCCGGATACATCAAAATGCCGTCGCCGTGGCGCGCGAACACCTCGCCGAACTCGTCGACATTGCGCAAGACATCCCAGGAATTCGGGTCCTGCCAATAGGTCATTGCCCAGTAGAGAAAGCCGGTCGCGCCCTCTGACCACGCGCCCCATTTGAGCAAGCGCGGTTCAAAACCCAACGGGCTGTCGCTGTCGTAGCCCATCTCTGCCGGAAAATCGGCGTTGCAGACGTAGAACCACAGTTCGTGGCCTTTCTTGAATTCTTCCACATACTTCTCGTGCCCCAGCCAGGCGCCATCGGGCCAGATGCCGTCGCCGTACATCGAGGTCACGGGGCACCAGATGTCGACATCGCCGTCGATCAATGGATTCCACGGTCCAGTGACGAGCACGTGCCCATTCCACAGATTTGTATTCTTGTTCAACAACTTGACGCTTTGCTTGATGGCCTCCGCGGAGCCGGCATGGGAAGGCATCCACGGTTCGTCGGCTGAGTAGAGGTAGGCGTGCTCCAGCCAGCCCTTTTCCTTCAAGTGCTTGGCGAGTTCTGCAGAGGCGATCGAAAACTGCTCGTCGGTCAAGCCCATGTTGCCGTGTCCCGGCTCGAACATGCCGACATTGAAGCGATTAATGCCGGCGCCATCGGGGTAATAGGAGCCATCGATGCGCGGCGCCAGGTAGGCGTCGTAGGCTGCGTAGTCGACCGGCTGCAGGGGGCCCTCCTTGTCGAACTTGAAGGAAAGCCCTGGGTTGTAGTCCGTGAAATCCAAGCGGTGGCGGTGCACTTCCCACTCGTAGTTGCGCAGGAACGTGGCATAGGCCGCTGCATCCGGGCCTTTGGCGCCGCCGTGGTACTTGTCCAAAGCATGAGAATAGAAGCCGAAAGCCGTCGCGATGCTGCGTTTGGCCGGTATCGCGAAATCCCAGACATGCAGCGTCACGGGCACCGTTCCCAGCGCCTTGCCAGCGGCAGAAACCGTCAGGTTCGCGTGATAGTCGCCGGCGATCGCATCCTTGGGCACGTGCAGATCGACCCAGACGACCGCGAACTTGCCGGCCGCGATCGAAAACGGAGCGGCAACAGGCGCATGCGCGGCAGAATAGGGATCGGCAAAGGGCACGAGCTGTTCCGGATAATCGCCGGCGATGCGATCATACTCGGGATGTTCACTGCATTTGTCGCTGAGGGGAAAATCGCAGATCGAGGCCTTGTCGATGTGAACGTAGCGTTCGAGGTAGAAGTCTGCGGATGTGCTGGGAATCTTGGCGCCGGCCGGTCCCGCGAAATCATCCAGCTTCATGTCCACTTGGGCGAGCGGTTCGCTTGTCAGGATCGCGACTTGAAAGCCCTCATACTCATCGCGTGCCGCTTCGACGGTCAGGGCCGCAGCACCGGCCGGAAGTCCGCCGCGATCCAGTACTTTCGTCGTCGATGGGTACGCGCGAAGCTCTGTGGCAAGGACCCCTGCGGGCCAACCGGCAGCGAGTGCCACACAAGCGCAAGCGAGCGGGCCGAAACGGCTGATCTGCATCGAAACGTTCCCCTCGCGGCATCAGACCGCCGCGCCGCACGGTACGCCGCACGGACGCGCGTCGCAAGGACTTTCGCCCCGGCCCGCTTGCCGCCGCCCCGGGCGCACGGTAGCCTCCCGGCTCGCCCGGTAGCGCGCCGCGCCCATTGCGAAGTTCGCTGGGCCGCGCAAGCCCTGGCAGGTCCGCTGCGGCCGCCTGGGAGTCTGTCGGAGATTCGGTGATGCAATGCGCAACTTGCTGAAACTACATGATCGAGAAAGGGGCGACAGACTCCTGGGGAGGCAGCGGCTGCGGACTCTCATTCGCGTGAAAAGCCCAATGAATGACTTCACGGCTTTTCTCGTGCGGATGCCCCACACAACAAGCAGCGACGGTGCGATGGCGGACGATTGTCCGACACGCTCCTAGGAACAAACCCATGCCCGACCCGCCCTTGCCCGAACTGCTCGAAGGACTGCTCGACGATGCGCAACTCGGGCAGGTCTTTGACGACCTGGCAGCGAACGCGGAGATCGAGAGCATTCTGGCCAAGGGCGGCGCCCTGCAGCGCGCCCGCCGCGAAAGCATTTCGCTGTCAGAGGCTTTGCTCCTGCTGCGCAGCGGTGCCGCGCTCGGCCTGCAAATCCGCTACCAGCTTGGCGATCGCTTCTGGTGCGACACGCTCTTGCGTGAATCTGGCGGTGTGCGCATCGTGCGCATGGACGTCACGGCTTGACCCGTCTTGCGACTCCGCAACGTCGATACCACGGCAGCCGCTAGACTTTTTCGCGGGCCGGCGCGCTGCTGAAGGTGCGGTTGCGCTCGCCCTCGGCAATCTTCTCGCGCGCCGAGAACGGCCGCAGCAGCAAGAACAGCGCCAGCAAGATGAGCCCCGGGGCGAAAATCGCAACACTGAGAGCCAGTTGACCGTAGTATGACCAGTTCATGTTGTCCTCCTCTACACACCAACCTCTGAACCCTACGCTGCGTGTGCAGCCGGGCCCTCTGCATCGGCGTTCGCCGCCGATGTGCCTTTCGCCTTGTATTGCAGCTTGCCCAGCGCGACCGGAATCGCGACCTTGATCATCAAGGTGAATGCGAGGAATCCCATGCCAAAGATCCCCGCGGCAACCTGCACTTCGTGTTTAGTCGGCACGTACTCGTAAATCTCGCCGAGCGTATCCGGCGTCAGGCCCGGAATGACCAGGCCGATGCCCTTCTCGATGTACACGCCGATATACAGCAGCACGCAACCGATGTTGAGCGTAAAGAAATTCGTGCGCGTCGCCGGCACCAGGAACAGGACCAGCGCGATGACGTTGGCGATGACACTGGTCCAGGCGAAAATGCCCAGGCCCGGCGAGCCATGGTAGCCAAAGAACAAGTATTCCATGTGGCTGAGGTGGTGGGTGTTGGAGTAGTACTCCTTGAACACCTCGCACACGAGGAAGAACAGGTTGATGAAGACGGCGTAGGCCATCAATTCGGCAATCTTCCAAATCGCGGCGTCCTTGATCTGCAAGCCCGCTGTCTTTCGGAGAATCTGCAGCAGGATCAGGATGATGGCCGGTCCTGAGCAGAATGCCGAGGCGAGGAAGCGCGGCGCGAGAATCGCGTCATTCCAGAACGGCCGGCCGGGAATGCCAGAGTAGAGAAATGCGGTGACGGTGTGAATGCTCACGGCCGCGGGAATCGACAGCAGCACCAATGGAACCACGAAGCCCTTGATCGGCTGCTTGCCATGAAACGCCATGTAAAGCATGTGAATCACGATGACGCTATTGAGCACCAGATAGAGATTGAGCACCAGCACGTCCCACGACAGCATCGAGCGCGGGAAATTCGGCGAGCCGAAGACCGGCATCAGGTGCAGGAAACGGTCGGGACGGCCGATATCGACCGACACGAAACCCAGGCACATGACGATCGCGGAGATCGCGAGCAGTTCCCCGATGATGGCGATCTCGTAGATGGGCCCCCAATGGTAGATGTAGGCCGGAATCACGAGCACGACGGCCGCCGCAGCCACGCCGACCAGGAACGTGAAGTTGCCGATGTAGAAGCCCCACATCACCTGATCGCGCATCGCCGTGACGATGAGGCCTTCTTGAAACTGGTGCGCGTAACCCAGCGCACCGTAGCCGATCAGCAGCAGCAGGAACGCCACCCACGCGTAGTAGGCGCGGTTGCCCGTCACCACGTGCTTGAAAGCGCCACCCAGGAATTGGAACAACTTGTGCAGCATCGCGATCTCCGCTCGGCCGGGCCGGCACTAGACTCCGAAGAAGTAGAAGAACTTCGGCTGGGTGTTGAGGTCTTCCTTGAGGATGTAGACGCGCTTGCCCTCCAGCACCGCGCGGATCTCGCTCTTGGGATCCAAGAGGTTGCCGAACTTGCGCGCGCCGACGGGGCAGATCTCGACGCAAGCTGGGTAGCGGCCGGCGCGCACCCGCTGGATGCAGAAGGTGCACTTCTCGACGACACCCTTTTCGCGCGGCCGGTTGCCGAGCACGTGGGTATTCGGATTGATCTCCGATTTGGGCAGGTGCGGCTCGGCCCAATTGAAGCGCCGTGTGCCGTAAGGGCAGGCAATCATGCAGTACCGGCAGCCGATGCACCAATCATAGTCGACGACGATCATGCCGTCGGGTTCCTTCCACGTGGCCTGCACCGGACAAGCCTTTGTGCACGCGGAGTTCTCGCACTGCTGGCAGGCCACCGGCATATAGAACTTGCCCTCGCGCGGCACCTCGGCGGGGTTGTAGTAGGGCTCCGCCTCGTTGAGATCGATGCCCTTTTCCTTATCCATCTCCAGGACCTTGATCCACTGGATGGGGTTGTTGTGGGTGGCCGTCGGGTTCGGGCGCGACTGGTTGTTTTCCTTGACGCACGCGTGCACGCAGCGCCGGCAGCCGATGCAACGCGACAAATCCAGTGCATACGCGAACTTGACACCTTCGGCGTGCGGCGTGGCGTGCACTTCGACCTTGGTGCCGAAACGCGCTTCGTAGCGCTTCTCCAGCCTGGTCAGAAAAGCCTTGAGTTCGTCGTGCGACATCTCGCGCAGGCGCTTTTGCTTGAACGTCTCCAGGGCATTCGTACCGCAGCCGGCAGCCGTGATGGCGGCGGCAATCAGCGCTGTCGACTTGGCAAACTCGCGGCGCGAGAGTTGCACACCGCCGAGCGGCTTGTTGCCCGTCGGGTCACAGCCGCCTTGGCTGCAATCTGCTTGGGGCATCTTGGGTTCGGCGTTCATCGCCATGGAATCCTCCGTCAGGGCACTGGCTTCTGGCATCGTTCAGTTCTAGCGGTAGAGGTCAGGCCGCAGCGGCGGCGTCTCGGGTTTCAAGGGCTTGAAATGCGGCGAGTGCGGATTGTGGCAATGCACGCACAACAGGTATTGCTTCTCGCCATTCCACATGCCGGTGCGCTTGCCGTGCACGCCGACGCGCCAGTCGCGGTACTTGTCGCCGTGGCATTGGCCACAGAGCTTGTAGGACTCGTCGAACGTGATGGTCACGCCGCTGGCCAGGTGCAGGAAATCGCGGTTCATCGCGTCGTGGCAATCGAGGCACCAGCGGTGCTCCGCGTCGTGCTCCAGCACGATCTTGGTGTGCTCGTCCTTCAATTCGCGACGCGTGCGGTCGACCGGCGAGGAGTTGTCGTGGCACTGTGTGCACGGCCAGAAATCATCCGAAATCGGCGGCTTTGGCACGGCGAACGTCTCGCCTTTGTCTTCGTTGTACTTGATCGGGTTGGGCGGCAGACCCAACTCCGCGGGCGGCAACTTCGCCGCCGTCGTGTGCAGCGGATCCGGCTGGTCGATCGCGTCCTTGCTGGCGTGCGTCGCGCAACCATAGGCCAGCGCACCGGCAGCGAGCGCGACCGCCGCGTCGCGCAGCAGCGTGCGAACAGCCGCGCCTGGGATCCGTTGAGTCGTGAGGGTACGAAGGTCCATCTCTGCGTCTCCGTGCGCCCGTCCGGCGCCGCGTTGCACCGGGTGTCGTTGCATGGTTGGTGCCAACCGTGGCCGATTATCGGCTTCGCGTTGAGATTCACAAGTTTATGTAGACTCTTACCATGCGCCGCAAGACGGGCGGACCTGACAGGTTGGCAGACAGCTGGAGCGGCGGATGGCTTTGCCGCTCGCATTTGTCAGCGGACGGCGCGGTCTGACAGATTGGCAGGTGTGAGAAACCGAGTGGTGCGGGGCGTCGTCAGGCGCCGAGCTCCGGGCGCCATTGCGTCCCCTGACGTTCCAGCTTCTTGTCGAACTTATCGATTTCCTTGGTCAGATGCCCGACCAACGTCACCAGCGGCGTCAGGTCGGCCCTCAACGCGGGCGGCACGCTCTCGACCAGTTCGTGCAAGTGATCGGCGTCGCAGCTCGGCATTCGCCCACCGGCCGCTTTCACTTGGCCGCGCACGGAGTTGATCGGCATCGTCCGCGACCGGACCAGCGTCGCCCGCGATCGCACCAGCACCAGGCCCCGCTGCGCCGTTTGGCTGCGCTGCTCGATCGGGCTGAGCAACTTGACGTCGCTGCGGCCAGGCCGCGCCAGCAGTTCTGCGTCCGCCTCGTCGCTCTTGCGGTTGTTCTGCGAAATCACAGCCAGTTTCCGAGCATTGGCCACCACCACCTCGTGGCCCCATCCCTCGAACAGCGCCGCCAACCACCGGGCGTACGTGCCCACCTCGAACACCAGCCGTGCCGGCTCCATGTACTTGAATTGAGCCGACAACGCGGCTTCAGACATCTTCACGATACCCGTCGCCGACGCCTCGCCGTCGCATCCAACATGCAGAATTGACACTTCTTGTCCCTCACATCCAGCCCAATCGTCACCGCCGGTTGGCGCGTTCTCCATTGTCTGTTTCGCGTATCGGGGGGGTGAGTCCTCCTTGAAGCCCAGCCGCACGAACTGCCGATCGATGCGAAAGATCACGTCTTGCAACAGTTTTTGCACCGTCAGCGTGTCCAGCGGCGGCGCCGGGCGAAACCTTGCCAAGTTGCCATCCTGCGTCCACACGCCATCGGCCAGCAAAATATGCCAGTGCTGGTTCGGAGAGAGTCACCCACAATGCCGGTCGTTTGACCGCCTTCGTCCAATACGCGTTCCACCCGCAGCGGGGGCGCGAAATGCAGTGCGGCTCCACGCGCGGCCCACACGGCACTGCGACCTGCAGCAACAGGCGCCTGACGACGCCTTTGCCGCGCGCTACCGTGGTGGCAAACCACGGAGACGCCCATGCGACAAGAAACCTTCGAATTCTGCAGACCAACAGTCGTCCAACCCGATGGCTGAAAAAGCCAGGAGAAGTGCGCTTGACCGGGGCTGTGCGCGGGCGCAGAGTGTCGCGCTGGGCCGTGATCGGCGCTGCGGAGGGTCCGCGGGCGAGGTCAGATGGCCGGTGAGTCGAGGCGGATGCCGTTTGGATGACTTACGCACTATGAATCCGGGTTAGATTATCAACGAGCCAGTCGTCGTGAATTTGCTATAGTTGACGGCCATTTTTCCTGGTTCGTAGTGTGCAAACGTCTTCCAGCCAAGCGGGGTGATTCCCGATTCATCTTGAAGGTCAATTCTCATCAGAATATCGATATTGGTTATGATCATCGTGTTTCCCGGCAGCGCCTCAAAGACAAATTGAGTCGCGTTCAATTCCGCGAGTGATGAGTATGCAAGGCCAACTTCACCCACTTCCAAGATTACGAAGTCTCCACTCCAAACCGAAGTGGCCGATGATCCCGTCGGCCACCAAATACTGAAGGTCGTGCTCTTCTGTGCCTGAAACAGAACCGTCGCCTGATTGACCATGTACAGCTTCACCGTCAGCCTCCGTCCTTCTGTGGCAAGGAATCAGTCGTGCCGGGGACATGCACGCAACCAGACTCGAACGTGCAGTAGTCAGCGGTCGATGGATCCGCGTCCTCACAACTCGTTGGTGTAAGGTGGCAATATCCATCAACTGCGCAGGACCCCGAGAAGCAGGGGATGTCGCCACAAGCCATTTGGCATGACGTGCGGCACTTGCCACCGTTTCTCACCGACGGGACGCAGCCAACGCCGGCAACGCACGAGCCCTCAAGACAGAGATACAGCCCCGAGCTGAAACCGAAATCGCAGCTGACCTTCGTTGTTCGGCAGAGTCCTTCATCGCACAAACTCAATATGCAAGCATCGCCCGAGGCGGGACAGTCCTCGGCATTTACGCAATGCGACGATTGGGGACGAGGAGAGTGGGCTCCGCTGCTGCAACCGAACGAGAACAGACCAACCGCGGTCACAAGTGACAGGGTGCACGTGAATACGGCCTGACGCGAAGCCCGGCGTGTTGGTAGCGTTGCGGCTGAGGTCGCCGGACGAATCCAGTACGACTCCGGCCAAGGAAGGTCTGAATGGCTGCCGAGCACGGACACATGTGACTCCGAAAATGCCGCGCACGCCCATGCCCTTTCTTGAACACCGATCATTCGCAATCTCCGCTCGGGTGCATTCAGAACCCCAACCACAGCATGTAAGGTGGCCGACTATTTCCAATCAGAAGATTATGGCCTTTGTCTTTGGCGTCTGCCTCCGACTTGATTGTGGTCGGGTGGAACCAAGGATTGACAAATTCGTTGAAGTTCGCGCTCTGCGTGCCGGACAGGCCTTGCAGATTCGCCGCCCCGACAAGCTGAACCGAGATGTCGGGGCCCTTTCCTTCGCCCGTTGCTCCCGCCACGGTGATCCAACGAGGCGACCCCACCCATTTGTTGTCCCCGGTTACGTACACAGGCACCGCTTGGGCCACAACGTACATCGACCGCAGCGCGAGGATGTCCTGCTGCCCGCCGACAAAGAAGGGAATGAAGACAGCGCCAAAAGAATCCACGAAATCCTTGGCTGTTGGAAGCGCTATGCCCCAGGGGTATGCGCCATTGAAATCTCTAAGGAACTTCTGGATGTCAGGCGGCAAACCGAAGATCGTGGGAGCCGTGAATGCCACCTCCAGCATCTTGGTTTGGTTGGGAGCAATCGGGCCGATGGTTACGCGCACCACGGTGTAGTTTGGATGCCAGGTCTTGACCAACTCCAGGTTGCTCGCCTTTTGCCCTGCATACGCCCACGAGGCAGTGAATAGATCGACCCGCTCATCTGGGGCAAACAGTGAGAGTTTCGAATAGGGAAAGAACCAGTATGATGTTGCCTTCTTTGTGCCTGCCCACGGCTGTGGTCCCGTTGTCACAACAAAGCGCAATTTCGTGATATTCACGGTCACGACAGTGGCAAGCGGGAGCAACGGGCCCGTAGGTATGCTGTAGAATTCCATTCGCGACTCCTTTCGTCGACACGACAGCACCTACTTGGGGGCTCGTGCAGAGCGCGATGCAGCCTCAGCTTTGTGCATTGCGATTGCGACTTCTTCGCGCCAATCGATGCGGTCACCGTCGACCAATTCCGCCGACCGAAGCTGATTGCGGAGCGTCAGCTGCCGCAATTGCGGTGTAGCAATCCCCGGCAGCAACTCCCCCGGCTGCGCCGCCCTCGGAACCAGCGGCGGAATATACGGAATCGTCGGCGAAGCACCCACTGGCACCACCATCCTCGATCCTGGAAGCAACTTCTCAGCCATCAAGTCCTCCGTGTCTAGTTTCCCGGATCCGGACGCAGCACCAGCCGGCCACTGAGGGCGGGCATAGATCCTATGAACCAGCGACCACCTGAGCCGGACGCCTGATCGGCCTACGCGGCCGAGCGCCAAAGGCCTCGCCGGCCTTTGGAATCCGCGGGGGATGCC
>Ga0172369_10010409_pt1 | contig 10077 bp, 7 predicted proteins | sample LakKiv25m_FD_114539 | JGI IMG/M metagenome (GOLD analysis project Ga0172369, IMG submission 114539) | Freshwater microbial communities from Kabuno Bay, South-Kivu, Congo - kab_022012_11.25m | ecosystem: Environmental > Aquatic > Freshwater > Lake | place: Democratic Republic of the Congo...
CGAGGATGGAATGCGCGGCCATTCCATCGCCAAGGTCGGGCGTGTCCTCGATGTCGGCGGCCGCCAAGTTCAGCACCTCGGCCACGCCGTCTACGACAATCCCCATCGGCATGGGGCTTCCGTCCCCTCGTACCTGCACCACAATGATGCAGGTGCGCTGCGTGTACTCGATTTTCGGCAGGCCGAACTTGAGGCGCAGGTCTACGACGGGGATGACTTTTCCCCGCAGATTGATCACGCCCTTGACCTCGGCCGGCGTCTGCGGTACCGCCGTGATGTCCTGAAGGCCCATGATCTCGCGGACCTTCACCACTCGAATGCCGAATTCCTCGCGGCCCAGTTGAAACACCAAGTACTTACCTCCGCGGCCTTCGGCCGTGGCGATTGCCGTTACGCCGCGCACATCGTCTGCATTCATGCTTGCTCCTTCTGGCGGCTTGGTTCTGCACGCTTTGCGGATGCTGTGTCCCCGGCGGTGACGGGAAGTTCGCCGTGCCACGGGGCGAATCCCGGCGGCGCCGTGCCTGACACAAATGACTCATCGGCAAAGGCTCTCGAAATTGTTGAATTTTCGTCTCTCTTTCGACTCAAAAGGCCCGATGAGCCCGCAAAGGGAGAATGTCCATGTTCATTCGATGGGCCGCGGCCGCGGGCGTGCTCTGGTGGTGCACGGCGTGTCCGTCTTATGGCCTTGCGCAGGCGATCCCCTCTGCGACGGAAACCGACGCCGTGACAAAGCAATCCTTGCCGGACGAGAAACGGAGTTCCCCCGGCGTTCACCGGATGCCTTCGTGGCTACGTCTCGGAATCGAAGTGCGGGGGCGGGCTGAAGTCAATATTGATGCCGAACAGGAAACCGACGAACGCTTTTACTCGAATCGGCTCCGGATCAGCGTTGGAGTGCAGCCGGCCCGGCGGATGCGGTTCTATTTTGAGGGGCAGGATACCAGGCCGTTGGGCCTCAACCCCGGCCCGGCTCTCGATGGCCAGTGGAACGCGTTCGACGTCCGGCAGGGCTACATCGAGTTCGGAAACGCCGAACGGGGCTTCCAGGCGCGCGCCGGGCGCCAGGAACTGAGCGTCGGAGACGAACGGCTGATCGGCGCCGACCATGACTGGGACCCGTTTGGGCAGTCGTTTGACGCAATCCAGATGGCTTTCACCGGAGATCGGCTCCGCGTCGAGGCATTCACAGGCTTGCGTGCCGAACCCGCGGGCCGGCGGCCAGACCACTGGGACAAGTCGAGCCGCATCTCGGGACTCTCGGCCCGGTTCAAGACCGGAATGGGTGATGGGCAGATCGAACCGTACCTGCTCTGGAAGAGAGGTGGCGACACCCTGGACCTAGTTGGCCGCCCTGGGCACCGCGACGTTGCCACTCCGGGTCTGCGGGCCCAAGGAGATTTGACTGCCCGCCTCGACTTTAATTTCGAGATGGCGCTCCAGCGCGGGCATGTCGTGCGGGACCAGATCGCGGCCTGGGGCGGCCATTGGGAAATCGGATGGAAGCCGCTCGGCGGAGATACTGGTGCACGCGTGGGAATTGAGTACAACCACGCCTCTGGCGATGCCGACCCGGAGGACGGAAGGCACCAAACGTTCGACGACCTGTACCCGGCTGGGTTCAACACCTACGGAATCATGGACCCCTACGCCTGGCGCAATATCCGCTACCCCGCCGTCGGCGTGGAGGTTCCACTCACGCGCCGGTGGACACTGTACGGAGCCTGGCGCTCCTACTGGCTGGCCACGATCCGGGACGGCCTCTATCCTGGAGGCGACTCGTATCTTGTGCGCAATCCCGGAGCGACCACCTCACACATCGGCAGCCAGGTGTTTTTCTCCGCTGCCTTTGTGCATTCCAGACGGTGGAGTGTGCATGCGGGATATGGCCACCTGTTTTCGGGCGGCTACCTCCGGTAATCCGGCTGTCCGTCCGCTTTTCGAACGGTCTACCTCCTCTCCAGCTTTTCCTTATAATCGGGGCGAGTGAGCCTGTTTCGGTTCCGAACACCGGACCGGCGGCCCCACTGCTCCGCCTGCCGGCGGGCGCTTCACCCGGACTGCCGAGTTGAGGAGCGGCTCGCCGATCCAAGGACGGCCGGCGGGGGGCAGAAAGTAGCCTGGGGGCCTGCAACAATCTGTCCGCAGCGTGAACCAATCCAACCGCCGACTGCCGTGTCCGTAGTGTGTGCCGCCGCGGATGTGCGAAAATGAAGGTTCATGGAACTTGTCAGTCCTGGTTCAAGAGGGTCGCGCAGAGAGATGCTGGCGGCGGCGCAGTTGGCCGCGCAGGAGTTGCATGAGCGGCACGAGCGGGGCTCGGAGCAGATCGCGCGGGCGATGCTCAATCTGCAAGCGGAGGAGGGGTATTGGTGCGGTGAACTGACAGCCGATTCGACGCTCGAATGCGATTACATCCTCCTTCAAATGTGGCTGCACCCGCCGAGGCCGGGCGAGGCGTGGAATCCGCCCTCGCGGCGCCGGATCGACAAGGCGGTGCGCTCGATTCTGGAACGCCAGCAGCCTGACGGCGGCTGGTGGATCTATCCGGGCGGCGGCGCCGAGATCAACGCCACGGCGCGCGCCTACACAATGCTGAAGTTGTGCGGCGAGGACACCGAGTCGGAACCGATGCGAAAGGCGCGCGAAAAGGTCCTTGAACTGGGCGGGCTGCAATCCTGCAATAGCTACACGAAGATCAACTTCAGCCTGTTCGACCTGTACCCGCGAAAGTATGTCCCGAGCGTGCCGCCGGAGATCGTGCTGGTGCCGGGCGACCTGATCTACGAAATGTCGTCCTGGACGCGGGCGATCATCGTCCCGCTGTCGATTGTGCAAGCCTACGGCGAGCACAAGCCGACGCCGATGGGGATGAAAGTGGAGGAGTTGCTGGCGCCGCACAAGAAGCTGTCGCTGCCCAAGCGCGACGCCGTCAGCCTGATCTTCAACCAGGTAGACCGTGCGGTGAAGATCTGGGAACGGCGGAACCTGCGCAACATCAGGGCGCGCGCGATCCGCGAGGCCGAGCGGTGGATGCTCGAACGGACGCGGTATTCAGACGGGCTGGGGGCGATTTATCCGTCGATGATGTACCTGATCATGGCGCTTGATTCGCTGGGTTACGCGCCGGACCAGCCGGATCTGGTGGAAGGGATCCGCCAGTTTGAGAACCTGCTGATCGAAACCGAGGACCGTTTCCAGTTCCAGCCGTGCGTTTCGCCGGTGTGGGACACGGCGATCTGCGCCTATGCGCTAGGCGAACTGGACAAACGCCAGCCGGGCGCCGCCGACCAGGCGAAGCTGACGAAATCGGCCGACTGGCTGCTCACCAAGGAGGTCCGGCGGAAGGGCGACTGGTCGGTGAAGCGGCCCGATCTGGAACCGTCGGGCTGGGCCTTCGAGTTTGCTAATGAATTCTATCCAGATATCGACGACACGGCGATGGTTCTGCTGGCGCTGCGGCACGCCAAGGCGTCGGACGCCGAGCTGCAAGCGCGGGCGGAGAAGCGGGCTGTGAACTGGCTGCTGGGCATGCAGGGCAGCGACGGCGGATGGGCGGCGTTCGATGTGGACAACAACTGGAGTCTGTTGACCAAGGTGCCGTTCGCCGATCACAACGCGATGCTCGATCCGGCGTGTCCGGATATCACGGGCCGTGTTCTGGAAGCATTGACGAAGATGGGAGTTCCGCAGGACCACGCCGCCATTGTGCGCGGCTCCGAGTTCCTGCTGCGGAATCAGGAGCGTGACGGGAGCTGGTACGGGCGATGGGGCGTGAACTACATCTATGGGACGTTTCTGGCGTTGCGGGGACTGCGGGCGGCGGGCGCGGCGGTTGCCGCTCCCGCGATTGAAAGAGCCGCCGAATGGCTGCGGTCGATTCAGAATCCCGATGGCGGGTGGGGCGAGAGCTGCCTAGGCTACAAGACCCATAGTTTCGTGCCGGCGCCGAGCACGCCTTCGCAAACGGCATGGGCGTTGTTGGGCTTGGAGGCGGCCGGACTGGGCCAGTTGCCGGCGGTCAAACGCGGAATCCGCTGGCTGCTGGATCAGCAGAAGGCCGACGGGCGCTGGGATGAGGAACGCATGACGGGGACGGGCTTCCCTAACGTGTTCTACCTCGCCTATCACCTGTACCGCGACTATTTCCCGATGCTGGCGCTGGCGACGCTGTATCCGAAGGAGATGGCAGTCGAGACTGCCGCTGTGGGCGGGTAGGCGACGTCATTCGCCGGCCTATCATTTAAGTTGGCCTACGACGCAATCGTGATCGGCGCCGGCGCTGCCGGTCTCTTTGCCGCAGCCACCGCCGCGCGGCGCGGGAAGCGCGTGCTCGTCGTCGAGCATACGCGCCAGCCCGGGGCGAAGATTCTGATCTCGGGCGGAGGGCGTGCGAACTTCACCAACCGCCGGGTCTCGGCGGCCAACTTTCTCAGCGAGAACCCCCATTTCGCCAAGAGCGCCCTGGCGCGGTTCACGCCGGACGACTTCCTGGCGCTGGTGAAGAAACACCACGTCCGGTATCACGAAAAGACGCTCGGGCAGCTTTTTTGCGACACGTCGGCACGTCATATTCTGGACATGCTGCTGGCTGAGTGTTCGGCGGGCGGCGTGGAGATCCAGACTGGGTGCAGGTTGGAAGCGGTGCGGAGGGAGGCGGGTTTCGAGGTCGAGACTTCATTGGGACGATTCAGCGCGCCGGCGCTCGTGGTGGCCACCGGCGGACTGTCGATTCCGAAACTGGGCGCGACGGATCTCGGTTACAGGCTGGCGCGGCAGTTTGGACTGAAGGTGGTCGAACCGTATCCGGCGTTGGTTCCGCTGGTGTTCGACGAGGCGGACCGGAGTCGTTGGTGTGATCTGGCCGGTGTCTCGACGCCGGTGCGGGCCAGTTGCGGCGGAGTCGCGTTCGACGAGAAGTTCCTGTTCACGCATAGGGGCGTAAGCGGTCCGGCGGTCTTGCAAGTGTCGTCGTATTGGCGGAAGGGGCAAGCCATTCAGGTGGATCTGCTGCCTGGACGGACGTTCGAGGCGCCGCCGCACGATGCGCGTAAAGCGCTGTCGCTGGCCCTGCCGCAAAGGCTGGCCGAGCGCTGGCTGGACGTGGAAAGCTTCGACCGGCCGGTGCTGCCGGTACGAAAAGTGGATGCCCGGTTGCACGATTGGAGATTCGTCCCCGCACACACGGAGGGATTCGATAAGGCGGAAGTGACGGGCGGCGGCGTATCGACGGCCGAATTGTCTTCCAAGACCATGGAGGCGCGAAACGTGCCGGGGCTGTACTTCGTCGGAGAAGTGGTGGATGTGACCGGGTGGCTGGGGGGCTACAATTTCCATTGGGCCTGGGCTTCGGCACATGCCGCCGGGGAGGCGCTATGAAAACCACTGCAATCGCCGCGTTTCTGGCCTTCGTCCCGCTGGCCGTGGGGCAAAGCCAGCTTCCCGCTGGGACGGCCGGGGATTCGCGTGCGAGTGTCGAAGCCAAACTGATTCTGACGCGCGAGGCGATGAAGGCGGCCCTGGGCGAGGACCCCGGCGACAACGTCATTGTGGTCGAAGTCAAGTTCACGCCGCGCAAGGAAGGAAAGTACTACCTCGATCACGACGAGTTTCTGCTGCGGACCGACAACGACGGCCAGCGCGCCAGGCCCGCGTATCCGACTCAACTTGCCGGTTCGGCCGTGATGGTCGTCGGATCGAAGGGCGGCACGCAGGGCCAGGTCGGCGCGGAGCGAAGGCGCGTTCCCTACGGCATCCCCGGCATCCCTGGGACGGGCGGCGCTCCGCCGACACTGCCTGGCAACCAGCCGCCGGTGGTCGGTTCGGCCACGGCTGACACCTCTGGTGCCACCTCTTCGATCGAGGAAAGCAAGTCTAGCCCGCAGCAAAGGGCCTTGCTCAAGGCCCTGACGGACAGGCGCCTGCCCGAAGGCGAAGTCGAAGGCCCCGTTTCCGGCTACCTCTATTTCATCTTCGAAGGCAAGCACAAGCTGAAGCACTATGAGCTCATCTACCGGAAGGCGCCGCCTCGTCTTTCCCTTCGTTTCACCGAGCCCGGCCAGAAGAAGTGATGAAGATCTCAGACCTTGACACCCCCGCGCTCCTGATTGACATCGACGTCATGGAACGCAATCTGGCGCGCGTTGCCTCTTACGCCCGCCAGCATGATCTGCGCCTCCGCCCGCACACCAAGACGCACAAGATCCCGGCTCTGGCCCGCCGCCAGATCGAGCTCGGAGCGGCAGGCATCACCGTGGCCAAAACGACCGAAGCCGAAGTGATGCTCGGCGCCGCGCCCGCTGACTTGCTCATCGCGTACCCCGTGATCGGCGCGGCAAAGCTCGAGCGCCTGCGCGCGATCGCCGGGAAAACAGAAGTCACCGTGGCGGTGGATTCGCTTGAAGCTGCCCGCATGATTTCGGACGCGGGCATCCAGGCGGGCATCCTGGTGGAAGTGGATGTCGGGCTGGGCCGGATGGGCGTCACCGCCGGGGAGGCGACTCTGCTGGTCGAGGAGATCATCAAGCTGCCGCATATCGAATGGCGCGGCCTGGCATTCTACCCCGGCCATCTAAAGGACCCCAACGACTCGGCCGGTATTGCCGCGCTGCAGGCAGCCGTCCTCGACCTGGTCGACCGTTTTGCCGCCATGCGCATTCCGCCAATCATCGTCAGCGGCGGCTCCACGCCCCTGCTCTACCAGTCCCACCTGATCGAAGGCATGAATGAGATCCGCCCCGGCACCTACATCTTCAACGACCGCAATACCTGGGCCGCCGGCGCTTGCGCGCGCGAGGACTGCGCCGCGACGATTCTCGCCACGGTGGTCAGCGTCCAGGGCAATCGCATGATGATCGATGGCGGATCGAAGACGTTTTCCTCCGACAAGCTGTCCACCGGCGGGCCGGGTTTTGGCCAGATCGTTGAGGCCCCTGGCGCGCTGTTCCACAAGATGAATGAGGAACACGGCTACGTGGATATCAGCCAGGCTGAACGCCGCTTTGCCGTCGGCGACAAGGTCCGCGTGCTGATGAATCACGTCTGCACGGCTGTCAACCTGCAAGAACGGATCTACGGTGTCCGCGGCGGCGAGGTCCTTGAAACCTGGTCCGTCGCCGGGCGGGGCAAACTCCAGTAGGCGGGGCTACTTGTCGATCCACTTGAGTTCGGCGTCCGCGCGCCGGACATAATTGGCGTCCAGTTCCACCGGATCCCGCCAGAATCGCGGGGCCAGTTCCGCAATGGCCGAGGCGATCGCCCTTGGCGGCTTCACCGCCGTCACGCCGAAATGCTCCGGCGCTGGGCAGATCAGTTCGGCCCCTGAGGGCAGGGAAGCCAGCCACGCATCGAACGGTCCGACGGTTTCGTCCGCCAGCGGATCGCAGTTCGCATCGAACACGCCACCATAAACCTGCTCCCGCCGGGCGTCAAAAAAAGGCGCCCGCACCGCCGCCGTGCCAAAGACCGCCATCGCCTGGAGGTTCGACACCGCGGCGGCTTTCGCGCTGCAAGCCTCAGCCAGCCCCTTCACTGCCGCTAACCCCACTCGCACGCCGGTGAACGACCCCGGACCCGCCGCCGCCGCGTACCCGCTCACCGAATCGTACGTCCAGCCGTGCCGCTTCATCAGCGCTTCAAGCTCGCCGAACAGGACGTGGCCGAATCCGTCAGGCGAATGGATTTCAATCTCCTCGACGACGGCGCCGCCTTCCGTCAGAACGATGGAGCCATGCTCCGACGTCGTGTCGATGGCGACCACGCGCCCCAATGAACCGCCCGCTTCCACGCCCTCCATTATCGCGTGGCTGCCGCGGGCGCGTTCTTCCGGAAGTTCTCGACGCGGTGGAAGGTCAGGAAATTCGCGTCGTGCGCGCGATACGCCCCGCCCTCCTCGTCATCGAAGGCCGTTCTCGACGCTACAATGATGTCATTGCCCTCGAACTGCCAGTCGACGTACTGGAACGCGTGATAGATTACCTCGGGATGCTTCAAAACGATTCTCTGCACCGTCCACTTCAGCAGGTCCTTGGATGACATCAGCGCCAGCGTGTTGCGCACGGACGCCGGGTTCGTGGCCGATTTCTCAAACTCCGGCATCGCCGGATTCGACAGCGTCCAGTAGCGTTTCGACTTTTTATCCCAGCGGATGGTGAACTTCTTCGCCCCGCCCGGAAAGTCGATCAGCCGGTCGAAAGTCAGCCCCTCGGGCGTCACCTTCAGGATCGCCGCCTTCTCGACATCGCTGACCCGCATGATATTCCACAGTTCCTTCTTCGGCGTCAGGACGATGTTGCCTTCCAGCCAGTGCTTGCCCGGCTCCGCGCCGGCGGCCGGGAACTTGAGCCGCGGCGTAAAGGTCCAGCTTTTCGGATCCATCAAATCGGCCTTCTCCGGCGCATGAACGGCCAGAGCTTCGAAGAACCCCCACTTGCCGGCTGGATGCCACTCATACGTCCGCCAGATCTTCCCTTTGTGGACGATCATCGGCATCGGCGCCGTGTGATAGCCGCTCTCCTCGCGCAGATAAGACGGCTCGGACCACGTCCGTCCGTTGTCCAGCGACCGCCGGATTACCGGACGGCCGTACTCATAGGTGCAACCCATCAGGTAAAGCTTGCCGCGGTGGACAAACAGGTTCGACCAGAACTGATCGGAAAACTCGGCCTTCTTCGACCACGTCTTGCCCTTGTCGGTCGAGACAAAGACGCGCGACACCGCCGAATGGCCCTGCGTCGATTTCGGCCCGAAGAAATCATGCGACGCGACGTAATCGGCGTTGCGGAGAATCGTGATCGACGGCGAGCCAATGTACTGGCCCGTCGACTTCGGGACATGATCGATCACCACTCCGGGCGGCGCGGCCAGCGACACGCCAAGGGTCAATGCCAGCAGAATGAAGCGCTTCATGTCGTGTACTGCTCCAGTAGCCTAACCCATCTCAAGATCTGCCCAGCTCGCGCGCCGGTTTTCGCGATAGGCCGCGTTCACCAGGTGCGCCGCCGACGCGGCGTGATGGCCCTCTTCAGCCGATTCCGGGCTCTTCTTGCCGTTCAGCAGCGCGTCTATGAACAGCGCGTTGTGCGTCGGCCCGCGCTCGATTTTGATGACCTGCTCGGGCCGTGTCTGCGTTCCGGGCTTGCCCTCGAACGTCTTCAGGTAGGCTTCGCGCGTGGCCTTCGGCATGAACTCGCTGCCGTAGACTTGCTTCTCCGAGAAGATGGGCTCGGGGTAAACGGTGATGCCGTCGCCGCCGAGTTGCAGCGTAGCCTCGCTGCCCATCACCCAAATGCCGCGTCCGCGGTTGCTGCCGTTGGCCAGGTTGACATAGAGATCAACGACGAAGCCTTCCGGATATTGCAGCACCGATTGCAGCACGTCGGGCACCGTGCGCCCGTCGTTCCACTTCATGATTCCGCCAAACGATGCGGCCGATTCGGGGTGCTGGACATTCAGCATCTCGTGCAGCGTGGTGAACTGATGGACAAACAGGTCCGTCGCGACGCCGCCCGAATACTCCCACCAGCAGCGCCAACGGAAAAAGATCTTTGGGTCGAATTTCTTCATCTGCGTTTTGCCGATGAACTTCGGCCAGTCGATCGTCTTCTCGCTGGCGTCCGGCGGGATCGGGTACACCCAGGCGCCTTCGGCCGTGTTGCGGTGCTCGGAGAGCCGCACCATGTTGACCTTGCCGAGTTGGCCTGAGGCGATGATCTCGCGCGCCTTGGCGACGATGGTCGTTGTCTTGCCCTGGCTGCCCACCTGGAGCAGCTTGCCGGACTTGCTGACGGCGTCCATGATCCGCTTGCACTCGGCATGTGTCCAGGTCAACGGCTTTTCGCAATAGACGTGCTTTCCGGCCGACAATGCATCGAGCACCATCTGCATGTGCAGGTGGTCGGGGGTGGCGATGACCACGGCCTGGACGTCCTTGTTATCGAGAACGCGGCGGTAGTCTTTCGTGGTCAGGATCTGATCGCCAAGCTGCTCCCTGGCCCGCTGCTGGGCGCCGTCATAAATGTCGGCGACCATGATCCCGCGCACGCCGGGCACGGCTTTGAATTCATCGATCAGCCC
>Ga0172369_10010412_pt1 | contig 10074 bp, 8 predicted proteins | sample LakKiv25m_FD_114539 | JGI IMG/M metagenome (GOLD analysis project Ga0172369, IMG submission 114539) | Freshwater microbial communities from Kabuno Bay, South-Kivu, Congo - kab_022012_11.25m | ecosystem: Environmental > Aquatic > Freshwater > Lake | place: Democratic Republic of the Congo...
AGAGCGTTGTACACTAACTGCGCAAGCGTTTGGTGGTAAGGAATTCTAAATTCATCGGGATTTATATGGTCAAGAAGATAGCGGGTAATCTGTTCATGTTCTTCAAACAAAAGAATAATAATCTCCTGTTCGTTTCTAAACTCTGCGGGAGGCATGTTCACTTCTTCAATTTCCGGGAGCTTCTTCTGTTTTGTTTTTTCTTTCTGCGTCTGTTCCTGTATGGCAAATTTATTCTTCCCGGCAACGGCTTTTTCAAGTTCGGCTTCTAAAAGTTTTTCACGCAAACCAAATTTATCGGCTATTGCTTTTAAAAGAAAACTTCTTTTTAATTCATCGTTTAGCCGTGCAACAGGTTTTATAAGTTCGCGGATGGCTTCGGCAGATTTCGCCGCGTCGTTAAAATATCCTTGTTCTTTAAAAATTGCTGTTTGGTATTCCAAAAAATTCACCGCGCGCGAAATAATATCAAGAAAAGCTTCGCTTTGTCCGTTAGAATAACTCCTCTCTCAATCACGTTTCTCAATTCTCTAATATTCCCCGGAAAAGAATAACGCTTCAATCTTTCAAGTAACCCTGTGGACAAACCACTAATTTTTTTATTCATCTTTTTCCCAAAATATTCCGCATAGTACCGCACCAATACTTCAATATCTTCGTTCCGTTCGCGGAGACTCGGCAGTTTAAGTTGAATAACGTTTATTCTATAAAAGAGATCTGCTCGAAAATTTCCTTTCTCGATTTCCTGTTCCAAATTCTTATTTGTTGCCGCAATGATGCGTACATCTACTTTGGTTGTTTTGGGGTCTCCGGCTTTGATGAATTCTTGGGTCTCAAGTACACGCAGCAGTTTTGCTTGGAGTGATATTTCAAGTTCTCCAATTTCATCTAAAAAAAGCGTTCCTAAATTCGCCTCTTCAAATAATCCTTTCTTGTTTCTAACAGCGCCCGTAAAAGCGCCTGCCTTATATCCAAACATCTCAGATTCCATTAAATCCTTTGCAAACGCACTGCAATTGATGGCTACAAAGGGATATTGCTTTCGATGGCTTGAATAATGAATGGCTTGTGCAAAGAGTTCTTTCACCGTTCCTGTTTCACCCAGTAAAAGTACAGGCGTATCCACGCTTGCAATCTTTAAAGCTATGGCTTTGGCGTTTTGTATTGGTTGGGATTCCCCCATGATGATATCAAAATTATATTTTGCATCAACGCTCTTTTCAAGTTGAGCAATCTTTTTTTCATCTGGACTTTCTCCACTGCTCTAAGCACTACAGGAAGAATTTTGTTATCCTCATCTCCTTTTGTAATATAATCGAACGCTCCCTCTTTTATGGCACGCACGCCATCCTCTATTGTGCCGTGTGCGGTTAATAAAATCATCTCGCAGCTTGGATTAAGCGATCTGAGTGTGGCAGCTAAATCAATACCATTGCCATCCGGTAATTTTACATCAAGTACAGCTGCCGCTATATCTTCTTTTTTCATTAACTCTACTGCTTCGGTGCATGTAGCCGCCTCCAAAGTGATGAACCCTTCCAACCGGAAAAGTTTAACTAAACGTTTTCGGAGCTCACTTTCATCGTCTACAATAAGGATTGTTTCTCGCATGAGTATCATCTTTGTTTTGATGGGTAAAAATAAACTATTCCTCATTCTCCGCCCAAAAAATTCTCCCCTTTTCCTTTCATTTTCTTCATCATCATTTACTTCCCTACTTCAAATTGCTTTATCATCGGGATTGCTCAGAGTCTTTAAAAACAAAAAACCCTCAAAACAATCTGTTTTAAGGGTTTTAGTGTGGGCTCAGAAGGACTTGAACCTCCGACCCGCTGATTATGAGTCAGCTGCTCTAACCAACTGAGCTATGAGCCCGATAGTTTTTCTCAATTGAGTGAACAAAATTAATGCTTTCTTCCCTTTCTTCAAAAGATTTTCTTTCCCCATGCAAATTTCTCATTCTTTGGAATCACATTATCAAAGTTAAAAATTAACAATAGGTTATCAATTTTAGATGCCTTATTTTTCGCCAAAACCAACCATTAGAAATCTTAAAATTGGAATAATTATTGATTGATAACTGCCAATAATTAGGATTGTAGAAATTCGAGCGAGAAAAAGAATTTTTAGCTCATTTGGGTGAAATATTGTAGGAAATGTTTAATTTACATTATCATAAAATAGGACTCTGTATGAAAAAATATCTTTACACTTTCCTTCTTCTGCTGTTCGTACCGGGATTTATGACAGCCCAAAATATTAATGGAAGAGTAACATCAATGTTCTACAGCTTCCAAAAGTACGACAGTCCGGGAAGCTCTGCTAAATATCTCCGAAACTATGATATGCTCTCCCTCAACGTAAATAAAAACAACTATTCCTTCCGTACACAATTCAACTATGAAACCGACTTTTTTGTCCCGCAAACTTACGACGCTAGAGTTCGGTTTTACAATCTCTATTTTGAAGGAAGAAACCTCTTTAACATCGCAACCGTAAAATTGGGTAGACAACCGATTATGAATTCAATTGCAGGCGGCGTGTTTGACGGTGCTACTGTGAAGGTAAACTATAAAGATTATCAATTTACAGGTTACTACGGAGCAAATGTTCCTGCTTATCAAAAACTTGAATTGGTGAAAGACTGGTCAAACAATGATATTTACGGCGCTAAAGTAACAACTTCAAAGCTGCAAAATTTCTTTTTCGGACTAAGTTATTTTCATAAAAATTATAAACCGAGCGATTATTCCGCACTCCGCTTAGATTCGTTATTGAATCCCTATGTTGCCGTTATTAAACGTGACGCCAGCAAATTTGATTTTGCCTCCGCGGAAGCAAGTTATGATAACGAAAAAGGGTTATCCATCGATACCCGCTATAATTTCGACCTAAATTTTGTTAAAACATCTCTCTTCGAGTTGAACGGTAGGTACAACGCACTTCCGAAATTGGGATTACTTTTTTATTACAATTACAGAGAACCGTTATTAAAGTACAACACCATCCTTTCGGTTTTTGATAGCCAGAATTCACAAGAATTTGAAGTTGGTGCCGACTATAAAATAACTTCACTTTTTACAGTACTCGCTAAAGTTGGAGATGTAATTTATAAGGATAAATCCTCGCAAAGAATTTCAGTCGGCTGCAATTCCACTTATGGTTCAATCTTTTACAGAAAAAATTTAGGATATGCGGGAGAACTTGATGCGGTTTCTCTTTCCACAGGATATACTTTCTTGGAAGGTTTGGTAACACCAACGGTAGGACTTTCTTACACCCATTATAAATTAACTCCGGAAGATAAGACACAAAATCTTGCGGCAGTTTTAGCCAACGTAAATGTTCGCCCTTGGCGCATGCTGTCATTTGATGTGCAAGGACAGTTTATGAACAACCCGCTTTACAAGCACGATCTTCGCCTGATGTTCAAAATTAATTATTGGTTTAACACAAATTTGAATGCGATATAATATGAAGATGAAATATTTTTATACCGTACTTTTTGCCGCAGTAATTTCCATTCTTGGTTTGGCTGCTTTCACAAGCCAAAATACTGCAAACGCTTCGGATACGGGAACCAATAAATCCCGCATCAAATTTTCTCATAAATTTCATTCGGAAATAACCGAGTGCAGCGGATGTCATACAAAAGTAGCAAACGCAAAATCGTTAAAGGATCCGCTGCTTCCTACCATGGAAGACTGTGCTAACTGCCATGATGTTGAAGATACCAACGGCTGCGATAAATGCCATTACGAGGGAATTCAAGAACCGCTCGTTCCGAAAAAATCAGCCTTGATTTTTAATCACAGTTTTCATGTTGGTAATAAGATGGAATGTACATTCTGTCATAAGGGAATGAATGATGTTGATTATTCATTTGAATCAGCCGGAGCCGTCCCCGCAATGGAAACCTGCGCCGGATGTCATGGCGAAACAAAGAGCGCTACTCTTGCATGCGAAGCTTGCCATGTTTCAACTGCAAATTTACTTCCTCAATCTCACAACGTTGTTGATTTTAAAACCAAACACAAATTCCTTGCGGAAAAACCAAACGCTAACTGCATGATGTGTCATAATAATAATTCATGCGAAGAATGTCATACCGGAACAACAATGTTAACCGAAACGGGACATTTTAATAATGCGTACACACCTTACAAACCCAATACATTCGTCGGTGGAACGCAACAACAACAAATTACAAGAGTTCACGATCTTAATTACCCGTTCACTCACGGTATTGACGCAAAAGGAAAAGAAGCGAACTGCCAAACTTGCCATCAAGTTGAAACCTTCTGCGTAAGTTGTCATGAAAGCAAAACCGGAGATTTGTATTACACCGGAATAATTCCGCAGAATCATAAAAATCCGAACTTCACCACTTTTGGAGTTGGAAGCGGCGGCGGTGAGCATGCCGTACTTGCAAGACGAGATATTGAACGCTGCGCTTCGTGCCACGAATCTAACGGTGCGGATCCGGTTTGTATAACTTGTCATGTTGATAATTTACCCGGCAAAGGGAACAACCCGAAAACACATCCGGCCGGATTTATGAAAGATGTGCACGGAAGTTGGCATGATTCAGACGGAGCCGTTTGTTACACATGCCATATCGGCGCTTCTTCAAACGGAATACCGGGTGTCGGTTTCTGCGGATATTGTCATGGAAAGATGTAAAAGTATGTTGCACAACCTAAACTTTTTGGAAAATACAATGAAAAAATTATTCTTTCTCTACGTAGTCTTAATGCTTCCTGCATTTCTTCTCGTTTCATGTAGTGAAGAGAGTTCGCAATTAGAGGCTTTGGAAAGTGCTAATATCCATCAACCGGGAGTTTTGGATTCTACTTCTGCAAACTTCCACGGTAGGTTCTTTGCGCAAAAAAACATGAAATTTTCCGATTGCCAAAAGTGTCACGGTAAAAATCTTGATGGTGGTATCACCATGGCAAAAAGCTGCAGTGATTGCCATTCACTCGCAACTATTCACATTAATATGACGGGAATTCAAGATACAGCTTCTTCAAATTTTCATGGAAGATACTTATTACAACACAGTTTAAATGATTGCGCACAATGTCACGGGAAGAGTTTTGCCGGCGGCGAAAGTAGTCCAAGTTGCGTGAAATGTCATGATGCACTTCCTGTTCACAAAACGAATTTTCTCGACCCGAATTCAGCCGATTTTCATGGCAAGTATCCGTTGAAAAATAAATTCACGGAATGTCAATCGTGCCATGGACAAAACTTTGCTGGCGGTATCTCAAGTCCAACTTGCGCCAATGCAGATTGTCACGTTTCAATCGATGTACATAAAACCGGTATCGTAGATACGGCATCTGTGGATTTCCATGGAAAATACAAATTCAAAAACGGATTTAACGATTGCACATCTTGTCACGGTACAACTTTCTCCGGCGGAAGCCAGAGTCCTTCATGCGTAACTTGCCATACAACAATTACCATTCACAAGAGCGGAATAGTAGATCAAGCGTCGGATAATTTCCACGGCAAATCAACTTTAATTGGAGATTTCTCCCAATGCAAATCGTGTCACGGAAGTAATTTTGAAGGCGGAGTTAACAGCCCGAGCTGTTCAAACTGCCATAAATCAATTGATGTTCATAAAACCGGAATTGTTGATCAAAACTCAGCGAACTTCCATGGAAAGTATCAACTCAAAAATGGTTTGACTGATTGTTCATCTTGCCATGGTGAAGGTTTGACGGGCGGAACACAAAGCCCCTCTTGCAAAACATGCCATGCAACAATCGATGTTCACAAATCCGGAATTGTTGATGCTAATTCACCGAACTTCCACGGGAAATATCAACTTGTAAATGGATTTTCCGGTTGCCAAAGCTGTCACGGAAACAATTTCCAAGGCGGGAATAACGCAGTTGCCTGCACCACTTGCCACAGTTCAATCACCGTCCATAAAGATGGCATCATCGATCCTAACTCGGCGTTCTTCCATGGAAAATTTATTAAAGCTAATGGCTGGAACTTGAAAGAGTGTTCAAGCTGTCACGGTTCAACCTTCGCAGGCGGAACTCAAAGTCCTACTTGCACTACTTCAAATTGCCATAACAGCGCTCAAGGTCCTCTTGCGTGCAATACGTGCCATGGAGACTTTAACAATCCATCTCAAATTAATCCTCCAAAAGATTTGGACGGAAACACCGCTACCACTTTCCCCGGAGTCGGAGCCCACGTTAAGCATTTAGCGGCATTCGCAAACGGAACTAATCTTGCGTGTACAGAATGCCACACTGTTCCTTCTGATGTTTTTGCTGATGGACATCTTGGTACGGATGGAAAAGCGGAATTAAATTTTGGTTCATTTACAAATAAACTTGGCGGTTCTTCTTATGATTTCGGAACAAACCGCTGTTCCAACACTTATTGCCATGGAAATTTCGAATTCTTAAAATCGAATGCTTCTACTGTGGCTCAAAATCAGTACACTGCGGATAAAATGGTAGGCAATAACAGATCGCCAAAATGGAATTTACTTGATGGTTCTGAAGCGAAATGCTCGAGCTGTCATGGTAAAAGCGATACCGATCCGACACCGATTGGGCATGTTCCGTACACAATCGACCAGTGTGTATGGTGTCATTCCAGTGTGGTTGACGCATCCGGTACGATAATTGATAAAACAAAACATATAAACGGAAAAGCAAACGTTTTTGGAACGAGATTCCGTAAATAATTAATTCTCAACTTAAAGGTGAAAAAATGAAAAACTTACTGTCTTTCTTTCTTGTAATTCTCTTTGTGTCCTTCGTAAATGGTCAAACCGAAGCTGATAAAAAGGTTCATGGGTTAGTCGGTTCAGCTACTTGCGGTATGTGTCATAAATCAGAAAAAGCTGGCAAGCAGTTAGACATTTGGATCGCTTCAAAACATGCGCAAGCATACAAAACTCTCCAAACAAAAGAAGCTGATGCGATTGCAGCAGAAAAAGGATTCAAAACTCCTGCCGCTAAAACAGAAGCTTGTTTAAAATGTCATGCAACCGGTTACAACGTTGATGCAGCACTCCTCGGTGCAAAATTCAAAGTTGAAGATGGTGTTCAATGCGAAACTTGCCACGGCGGCGGTGCAGATTATAAAGATATGAAAGTAATGAAGAACAGGGAAGATGCCATCAGCAAAGGCTTGAACATGCCTGAAGGCGAAAAATTCTGCGTTACTTGCCATAATAGCGAAAGCCCGTCATTTAAAGGATTTAAATACGATGAAATGTGGAGTAAAATTAGCCATCCTATTCCGGCTAAAAAATAAGAATTATGGAACAGCAAGAAATAACAAAATCAGCAGGAAAATTAGCTGACCTCACATTCAAACTCTTAGCGAGCTGCCACGAAAAAGAAGAACGGCTTGCTAAAAAGCATAATTTAACGCAAGCTGAATTTAGATGTCTTCGTCAGATTGGGGAGACTGAAAACATCAATAATAAAGAAATTGCTGAACGAATGAACCTGAGCGCCAGCCGTCTTACAAGAATTATTGACGGCTTGGTTGCTAAAGGATATGTGGTACGAGAAATACAACCGAACGACCGGAGAAATATGCGTTTATATCTTTCCGAAAACGGAAAAACTTTTACCCATAGACTGAATGACGACTATATTAATATTCATTCTCAAATTTTGAGTGATATTGATGCAGGACAACACCAACCCCTCATTGGTGCGATGACTGGTCTTCTTACAGCAGTTGAAAAATGGATGGCTCAACAAGAGTCATAAAAACTCATTACTTGCCGTTTATTTCAGATTGGAATAAGCGGCAAGTAATTTCTCTTTTGTTTTCAGTAAATCTTCCGACAATACCTTTACTTCTCCAAGCACAGGCATAAAGTTGGTATCACCATTCCAGCGAGGTACAATGTGGAAGTGCAAATGCTGATCAATTCCCGCCCCGCTCACTTTACCCAAATTAGCGCCAATATTAAATCCGTGCGGATGCAGCGCGTTTTGAAGCGCTTTTTGCGCTAGCTGAAGTTCTGCCATCACTTCACTACTTTCTTCCGGAGTTAGCAGCGACAAATCGTTGAGGTGTCTGTAAGGGACAACCATCAAATGACCATTATTATAAGGATATAAATTCAGCACCGTAAAGGTCAGCTTCCCTTTCCTTACAAGAAGCGAATCTTTTTCTCCCAATGCCTCATTTTCTTTCGAGCAGAAAATGCACGAGTCAGATTTCTGTTCACCGGAGAAGGATTCAATGTATTGCGAACGCCAGGGGGACCAAAGTTTTTCCATATTCTTTTCAGTTTAATAAGGGTATGTGAATTTTGGTTTGCACATTTTCGTTCTTCGTGTAACCAGTTGGATGAATAAAAAAGCTGCCCTTGTAGATTAGGGCAGCCTGTCAATTTTAGATCTAACCTTCGGCTTTAGATTTTTTATACTCTTCAATGATCTTCGCTTCAATTTCCTTTGGAACGTCTTCATAGTGAGAAAATTTTCTGCCATGAGTTCCTCGTCCTGCCGTTAAACTACGGAGCGTTGAAGAATATTTGTATAATTCCGATAACGGTACTTGAGCTTTGATAATCTGGAAGTGTCCGTCGCTTTCCATTCCAAGGATTTTACCTCTGCGGCTTGAAATATCGCCCATAACCGCACCCATAAATTCCTCGGGCATTTTCACTTCAAGAACATAAATCGGTTCAAGCAGAATTGGTTTTGATTCGGTAAATCCTTTTCTAAAGCACATTGATCCGGCAATTTTAAAGGACATTTCGTCTGAATCAACATCATGGAACGAACCGAAGTGGAGAGTAACTCTTACATCAACAACTTTGTTGCCGGAGACTACACCCTTCTCCATCGTTTCAATAATTCCTTTTTCAACGGCAGGAATAAAGCGCCCCGGAATAACTCCGCCAACGATAGCATTGACAAATTCAAAACCGGTACCGCGTTGCAGCGGCTCCATTTTGAAGTGAACGTGTCCGTATTGTCCTCTACCGCCTGATTGTTTTTTATGTTTGTATTCCACATCATCAACGCGTCCGCGGATAGTTTCGCGGTAAGGAATTCTCGGTTCAACTAAATCAACATCTACGCTGTAACGCTCTTTCAATCTTTTGATTGCGAGATTAAGATGAAGTTCACCTTGACCCGAAATAACAGTCTGCGCAATTTCAGGATCGTACTTAACATTGAACGAAGGATCTTCTTCGTGTAATGAATGCAAACAGGAAGCAATTTTATCTTCCTCCCCTTTTGCTTTTGGAATAATCGCACCACGAATAATCGCTTCCGGGAAAACGATAGGATCAAGTATTACCGCAAGACTTTTTGACGAAAGTGTATTGCCTGTATGTGAATCTTTTAATTTTACAACAGCGCCAATATCGCCGGCAACCAAATGAGTAATTTCTTTACGCGTTCTTCCGTTGAGGACGGAAAGTTGATTTAATCTTTCTGATTTTCCATTCGCTTCATTTATTAAATCCATCCCGGCGTTCAGTGTTCCGGAATGTACTTTGAACAACGAAAGTTCTCCAACGTGCGGTTCAGAAATAATTTTGAAAATAAACATCACCGGTTCCCCTTTTGCGTCAACCGGTACGGATACTTTAGCATTTTTATCTTTAAGATTTGCTTCAATTGCTCCACGCTCTGCCGGATTTGGGAAATATTTTTCAACGAAATCGAGAAAATTATTTACGCCAACTCCTTTTGTTCCTGAAAGAGCGAAAACAGGAGTAACGCTTCTGGCTGTAAGTGATGCTTTTAATCCACCCTCAAGATCGCTGTCCGAAAGTGTTCCTTCTTCAAAATATTTGTTCATCAAGTCTTCACTTAACTCAGCCACTTTTTCAATTAATTCTGTCCGATATGCTTCTGCTTTATCCTTCAAGTCGGCAGGAACATCAGCTTCGGTAACTTTTTTCGAACCAACTTCACCATAAGTAAACATTTTCATTTTCACTACATCGATAACGGAATCGAATCCCAATCCTTCCTTACCGGGAAATGTTACCACAACCGCACCTGCCGCAATGCGTTCTTTCGCTTGAGCTAAAATAGTTTCAAACTTTGAGTG
>Ga0172369_10010413_pt1 | contig 10073 bp, 6 predicted proteins | sample LakKiv25m_FD_114539 | JGI IMG/M metagenome (GOLD analysis project Ga0172369, IMG submission 114539) | Freshwater microbial communities from Kabuno Bay, South-Kivu, Congo - kab_022012_11.25m | ecosystem: Environmental > Aquatic > Freshwater > Lake | place: Democratic Republic of the Congo...
AACATCGTTTTGATATTCTAAAAAAACAAGCCAAAGAAAAAGGTCTTACCGATGTCACCATTGGAGACTATCTAAACTTTTTCCGTTATGGCTGTCCACCTCACGGTGGTTTTGGAGCTGGTCCAAGTCGTCTGGTGATGAAAATGTTGGGCATTGACAATATTCGTGAAGCCACTTATCTCTATCGCGGTGTTAAAAGACTCACTCCCTAAAATGGAAAAACCAATTAAAGACGATACTCTTGATAAAATAATTTCACTTTCCAAACGTCGTGGTTTTATCTTTTCGGGTTCCGAAATCTATGGTGGCCTAGCCAACACTTATGATTTTGGTCCTCTGGGAACAGAGCTTAAAAGAAACTTAATAAATCTTTGGTGGAAAACTTTTGTTACAAATCGTTCCGATATGTACGGACTTGACACCTCAGTGCTCATGAGTCCAAAAGTTTGGGAAACCTCCGGACATACCGCTAATTTTACAAATGTCATGATTGATTGTCTTACCTGTCATTTTCGTACTCGCGCAGATCATTTAATAGAAGAAGCGGTAAAAGACCTTGATAATGTTGAAGGCAAACCTCTAAAAGAGCTAAACAAAATTATTAAGGAAAATCAAATTAAGTGTCCGAAATGTGGTAATAAAAACTGGACAGACGTTAGAAACTTCAATCAACTTTTTGAAACTCAAATCGGTATTATAACGGAAGGTAAAAGCACGGCATATCTCCGAGGTGAACTTGCTCAAGGAATGTTTGTGGATTTCAAACAAGTTCTTGATTCGCTTCATCCCAAACTCCCTTTTGGTTTAGCTCAATCAGGTAAAGTTTTCCGAAATGAAATCACCATGGGAAAATTTACTTTCCGCACCTTAGAATTTGATCTTGCTGAATTTGAATATTTTGTTAAACCTGAAGAATGGGAAAAACATTTTGAATACTGGAAAAAAACCATGTACGACTTTGCTATTTCTTTAGGTCTCCCCGCCAAAAAACTTCGTTGGAGATCTCACACCAAAGAAGAGCTGGCGCATTATAGTAAACGCACCGAAGATCTTGAATACGAATTCCCTTGGGGCTTTAAAGAAATGTGGGGCTTGGCCTACCGCACCGATTTTGATTTAAAAAATCACATGGAAAAATCTGGTGTTGATCTTCGCTATACAGATCCTTACACCAACGAAAAATTTATTCCCCATGTTATTGAGCCCACCTTCGGTCTTTCTCGTCTTCTAACCATTATTCTCATGAATGCTTATTACCAAGATATTGAAAAACAACGAGTTGTTTTGAAATTACCCCAAAATTTAGCTCCATACAAAGCGGCCATCTTCCCCTTAGTTGGTAACAAAGAACAACTAAGTAAAAAGGCCAAAGAAATTTACGACACTCTCAAAAAAGAAATGTCGGTTGTTTTAGACGAACGTGGCAACATAGGTAAACGCTATTTCACTCAAGATGAAATCGGTACTCCCTATTGTGTCACCATCGACTACCAAACTCTGGAAGACAACACTGTAACCGTGAGAAACCGCGACACCGCCGACCAAAAAAGAGTCAATATCAATATACTCAGAGAGTCTATAGAATAAGTTTTACTGCGCCATCCACTCCAATCAGAATTTGTTCTCCCGTTTTCATATTTTTTATTGCTACTTTTTTTGCCACCATTTCATTATTTCCAATTATTGCCACATATGGTACTCCAATTTTGTTGGCGTACATCAATTTTTTCTTAAACTTATCTTCCTCGTTATAAAGCTCGGTCGGCACTCCCGCCTCTCGCAATTTACTGGCAACCTCTAAAGCAAATGACATATTTGCTTCCATGGGAACAACCAATACCTTTGCCGAAGTTGACACTGTTGTTTTCTCTATCCCCTCCGAAAGCACTTGAGAAAACAATCTTGTAAGTCCAATTGACACACCCACTCCGGGAAAACTCTGATTACTAAAGCTTTCGGCTAAATTATCATATCTTCCTCCACCACACACACTTCCTTTTATTCTTTCATCATCCAAAATTGTTTCATAAACCGTACCGGTGTAATATGACAATCCTCTGGCAATAGAAAGATCAATTTGTATATTATTTTCGGGGACGCCAAACTCAATCGCTTTTGTCAATACTTCCGACAACTCCCAAACTCCACTTTTAAATAATTCGTTTTCAACTTCCATATTCTTTAACGTCTCCAGTATTTTTGCATTACTTCCCGAAAGTTTTATAAAACTTATTATCTTATCCGAGTCCATTGACTTAACCCCCAAATCAATTAACATTTGTTTTACGCTATCCGCACCAATCTTTTCAAGTTTGTCAATAATTCGCAACACCTCGTCTCGTTTTTCCCCAATTCCCAAATTTTCCAATAATCCACTCAAAATTTTTCGGTTACTTATTCTTATTACAAATCTTCCCAGATTCATCTTTTCAAAAACTCTATTGATTACCGCAGGTATTTCTGCGTCATTTACAATTGAAAGCGAACCGTTTCCTACAATATCAATATCTGCTTGATAAAACTCTCTAAATCTTCTTTTTTGCGGTCTCTCTCCACGATATACTTTTCCAATTTGATATCTACGAAAGGGAAAGGTCAAACTCTTCTCATACATCGCTACATACCGAGCCAAAGGTACAGTCAAATCAAATCTAAGACCTAGGTCGTCATCACCTTTTTTGATGCGATAGATCTCTTTTTTTGTGTCTTCACCAATCTGTGCAAAAAGAACATTTGCATTTTCCACGAGAGGAGTATCTTGTGGAACAAACCCATACTCTTCAAATGTTTCTCTGATTATTTTTTGATATTTATTAAATAGTATTTGTTCCGCCGGAAGAAGCTCCATAAAACCCGCTTGTATTTTCGGAATTACTTTAGCCATACCCTATCTTACAATTTTTAAGTATTTACGTTTTCCTATTCTCACCACTCCATTATCAACCGGTAAACTTGCGGTCTTTTTTTCAACTCTGACCTCATTCAAATAAACCCCACCCTGTTCAATCAGTCTTTTTGCTTCTCCATTACTCGCGACCAAACCAATCTCAACCATCATTCTAATTAATTCTTCAACCGTAACAATATCTTTATTCCATTTCACCTCTGGAGCATTTTCGTCAACTTTTTTTTCAACTACAGTTTTTTGGAAAAACTCTTCAGCAGCATCAACCTCTCCTTTTCCACTAAGTTCTTTTACGATTACCCTAGCCAACTCTCTTTTAATATTCATCGGGTTCTCGCCTCCTTCCAATCTTTTTTTGGCGTCATCGATTACATTTTGGTCAACATTTGTTCCCATCAAAAAGTATGTCATTATCACTTCGTCTTTTATAGACATAACTTTTCCAAATATCTCTTCTGGAGAGTCTTCAAGCCATATAGCATTCCCCCAAGTTTTACTCATTTTTCTTCCGTCGGTACCGGGTAAAAATCCGTTGGCAACAATACACGATTCTTTTCCATTCAGATCTTTCATTAGTGTTCTTCCGGCCTGCATATTGAAAGTCTGATCGGTTCCACCAATTTGAATATCTGTATCCATTGCCATACTGTCATATCCTTGCATTATTGGGTAAAGCACTTCCGGAAGGCTTACACTTCTCCCCTCCGATAATCTTTTTTTAATCAATTCACGACTAATAAAATCATTTAAGGAAAAATGTCTTGCAAGTTTGAGTATTCCCACAAAATCCAATTTGTGCAACCACTCACTGTTGTAGTGGATCTCAACTTTTGAAAAATCCAAAAATATTTTTGCCTGTCTTTTGTAGTTTCTAAAGTTTTCTTCTATCTGTTCACGAGACAGCATGGGTCTTTCACTATCCTTGTCCGATGTGTCACCAACTAGAGCTGTACCATCTCCAATTAAAAACGTTACATGGTGACCAAGTTCCGCCAATATTTGAAGTTTGCGCAAAGGAAATGCATGACCCAAGTGAATTTTGGTTGCTGTTGGATCAATTCCTAAATAAACATTAAGAACTCGTCCCGAGTTAAGCATTTTTAAAATTTCACCTTTATTGGGAATAATATTTTCTACGCCTCGCGTTAAAAAACTCTCAATTAGTTCTTTCTTCCTCGCTTCATCCATACAGTTATTGTAACTCATCATAGGCATGATAATTTATTCCCAAAACATTAAAGGTCACCGATTAAATCAAAAATACTGCTTATAGACTTTTCTCCTCAACTTCTTTTGTTACTTTCTTAATAAAGTCGTCAATTGACATTGTACCCAGGTCTTTCTGCCCTCGTTGTCTCGCTGATACTTGATTCGCCTCAGCCTCCTTCTCCCCGATAATAAGCATATAAGGAACTTTACTCGCTTCGGCATTGCGAATTTTCTTTCCCAAAGAATCGGAATCTCTATTTAATTCTGCTCTTATGCCATTTTTTTGAAGTTTTTCAAAAACGCTATCGGCATAATCAATTATTTTTTCTGATATTGGTAATACTTTTACTTGGATTGGTGACAACCAAACAGGGAACGCTCCTCCAAAATGTTCCAATAATATCATCATCATTCTCTCTGCAGAACCAATAATAGCCCGATGCAACATTACTGGATGCTTTTGTATTCCGTCTTGGTCGGTATAAACCAAGCCAAATCTTTCCGGCATTACAAAATCAATCTGTAAAGTTGATAGTTGCCAATCTCTTCCCAAGGCGTCGGTTGCAATCAAGTCCATTTTTGGTGCATAAAAAGCAGCTTCTCCGGGACCTTGAAAATACTCTATCTTGTTTCTTTCCATAATTATCTCGGCCCATTTTTCTACTTTATCCCAAATTTTCGGATCTCCCAAATATTTCTCCGGATGTTGAGGGTCTCTTGTTGACAATCTATATTTATATTTAAAACCAAAAGTTTTCATAATTTCCTTTGTCATTACCAGCATCATATCGGCCTCCTCATCCACCTGATCTTCTCGGCAAAAAATATGGCAGTCGTCCTGCGAAAAAGCTCTCGTTCGGGCAAGGCCAGACAACTCTCCCGGTTTTTCATCACGATAAAGCATGGCAAAATCGGTCAATCGTAATGGTAAATCACGATAACTCCGACTTTGAGCTGCATATATTTGGGTATGTTGAGGACAATTCATTGGTTTAAGAAACATCTCTTCGTCGGAATAATTTGAAACCACTCTAAACATTGAATCTTTATATTTATCATAATGACCTGATGTTTTAAACAACTCGGCTTTTGCTATTTGTGGAGTCCATACCTGAGTATAATTTTTATCAACCTGCATCTGTTCCACATAATCATTTAGTTTTCTTCTAACAAAAGCGCCTTTCGCGGAATATAGTGGTAAACCGCTTCCCACCAAATCGGAATAGGAAAACAAATCAAGTTCTTTTCCTAATTTTCTATGATCTCTTTTTTTTGCTTCCTCCAATAGCGACACGTACTTATCCAACTCCTCTTTTGACTCAAAAGCTGTACCATAAACTCTTGTAAGCATTTTATTATTTTCATCTCCATGCCAATATGCTCCCGCAATAGAAAGTAACTTAAAGGCTTTTACTTCAACCGTTCTCGCTACATGAGGACCGGCACAAACATCAACAAATGATCCTCCCTTTCCCGGATCACCCGTCCAATATACAGAAATCGGTTCATTTTCCTTCTCTGCTTTTTCTATCCATTCCAGTTTGTAAGGATTATTTGCAAACATTTCTCTCGCTCTTTCTGCTGTTACGATCATTTTTTCAAAAGGCAAGTTGCTCTCCACAATCTTTTTCATCTCTTTCTCAATTTTTGGAAAATCTGCCTCTGATATCTTTAAACCATTAGTCGTATCAAAATCAAAATAAAAACCGGTGTCAATTGAAGGACCCATGGCTTTTATTATTTGACCAGGCCAAATTCTCTCCATGGCTTGAGTTAATATGTGTTCAGCACTATGTCTTAGTGCCTGTAGTTTGTTTTCTTGCATTTTATTTAATTAAAAAGAGAACTGCTGTTGTAATCCAATCTGAAAAATATTGCGCAAAGCCGAAAAGCTTGGTTTCTTGGTACTCCAAGAATTTTCGGCTGAAAACAAGAACGGATTTTGCGCTGGCAAAATAGCGTTCGTTTTTTCAGATGGATACAACGAAGTTCTCGTATCCAATAATTTGTTAATAACAAAAAAGCCACCTTCTTGCAGGAGCCCATCGGGCGGTTCCATCCTGCTTGCTTGGTAGCCTCTTAATTCAAAGCGTTGGTGCTTTCCCCCTGCTTTTCCCCGGTCGGTAATCGGATCACAAAAGCAATTTACTTGTAACTTGAGTATATCACTTCAGAGCACTAATCTTTCCTTACTCTAAGAGGCGGAAAAAGTGTTCCCTCTCTAGCTGATACATCTTCCAAAAACCAAAATAGTCTTTCCGACATACCAAATCCCGAAGTTGGAGGCATACCATAGGAAAGCATCTCTACAAAATCCATATCCAACATTTGTGCTTCATCGTCTCCTTTCTTTCTGGCATTTTCCTGTTCATCAAATCTCTCTTTTTGATCCATCGGATCGTTTAACTCCGAATAACCATTTCCCAATTCAGATCCTGCGATAATTACATGAAATCTTTCGGTCAACTCACTATTTTCAGGTTTACTTTTTGCCAAAGGTGACATAATTTTCAGTTCATTAACAAGAAATGCTGGTCCGGCAATAGTTTTTCGCACAATTTTCCAACAGTTATCAATTAACCTGGCCCTATTAATTTCACCTGTCAGTTTCACTCCCGCTTTTTTAATTGCTTCAATCATTTCCGCTTCACTTGAACTTACAATATCAATACCTATTTTTTCTTTAATTACTTTAAGATAGTCAATTTCCTTCCAATCGTCAGCCAAATCAAACTCAATACCCCTACTTACAAATTTAGTTTTTCCATATACTTTTTTTGCCAGATAACGGAATAATTCTCTACAAAGTTGCATATTATCCCGATAATCAGCAAATGCCCAGTACCATTCCAATGAATAATATTCGGGTAAGTGTTCATCATCCATTCCTTCGTTGCGAAAGTTCGGAGCCAAAGTATATATTTTTTCAAATCCTGCTCCAATTAGTCTCTTTTGATATAGTTCTGTGGAAATTCTTAGAAAATAATCTTGATCAATAGCATTCATGTGTGTAACAAAAGGTTTTGCGTCTGCACCACCGGTTATGGCTTCCAATACAGGTGTTTCCATTTCCAAAAATCCTTTTTCGGCCATAAAACGTCTGCACTCACTCCAAAACATAGCCTTCCTCTCAAATCTTTTAATTTTTTCTGGGCTCATCAATAAGTCAAGATATCTTTTTCTAAACGCCTCATCTTGATCCACTATTCCTACCCATTTTTCCGGCAAAGGCAATCGTGCCTTAGTCAATATTTTTATTTCTTTAACCTGTAAAGACACCTCTCCTGTTTTCGTTTTTACTATCTCTCCGGTTGTTTGGATAATGTCACCAATATCAAGCAAATCAAGTTCATCAAATCCTAAAGTTTGTTTTGCCTTGTCGGCTTTTGCCATTGAATCGGAACGAATAAACAGTTGTATTCTGCCGGATTGATCTTGAATCTGACCAAAAATAAGTTTACCGTGCTCTCTCCAAGCCATAATTCTTCCTGCTAAAGTAAGTTTTTTTCCATCATATTTTTCAAAATTCTCCACCACCTCTCTGTTGCTTTTTTCTTTTACACTTCTCGCAGGATACAAATCAATCCCCATTTTTTTTAATGTCTCAATCTTTTTTTCTCTCTCTTTAAGAATTTCTTCCAATCTACTTGCCATGTTCAAATTTTACCATTGTCACATCTTTTCTACCGTTTCAATTCCCAAAATTTTCAATCCGTTCTTAATTGTCAAGCCGGATAATAGTGTCAAGGCTAAACGTAAACTTTGATTTTTGACTCCAATTACTTTATTTCTTTCATAAAAACCGTTAAATTTTTGTGCCGTTTCAAATAAATAAGCACAAACTTGTTGCGGAGCGAAATTGCGAGCTGCCGATTCTACCACTTCACCATTTGCAAATCTCAAAAGTAACCACCTCGCCAATACTTTTTCGTCTTCATTAACAAATTCTTTTTTATCAATCAAAATTTTATTGTTACTCTCTCCTAATTTACTCAAAATTCCTCTTGTTCTTACATAAACATATTGTAAATATGGAGCGCTATTCCCATCCATTGACAATGCCTCTTCCCATTTAAATACATAGTCCATCACCGGTGATCTTTTAAGCTCGTTATATTTAACTGCCCCCACCGAAACAACAGAATCACCAACCGCTTTTTCTTTTGCCTTTGAAAGTAAATCCTCCAACTTAATTGTATTTCCCTTTCTTGTACTCATTTTCCCCTCGGGAAGACTCAATAGTCCGTGAGCAACATGAACAAATTTGGTTTCTTTTGTTTCCTCTGGCCATAGTTTTTCGGCTGTTGCAAACACTTGTTTCAAGTGTAATTTTTGTTCTCCTCCCACCTCATATATGTACATGTCGGATTTTAATTCCAAACTACTAAGTCGCATTTTTATTGTTGCCAAATCTCTTGTGAAATAAGTTGTTGATCCATCACTTTTAACCAACATTGCAGGTGGCATTTGTTCTTTTTCTTTTTTGTCTAAAAATCTTACAATCAAAGCTCCTCCTTCACCCATAGAGGCAATTTTTTTAATTTTCGCTTCTTCAATTATTTCGGGCATTAATTTTTCGTACTCCGACTCTCCAAGAACATGTTCAAAATTAACGTCCATTTTTTTGTATATCTCACTAAATTCTTTCAATGAAATCTCAACCGATTTTTGCCATATCTTCCTTGCGGATTCATCACCATTTTCCAATCGTAAAAATGCTTCTTTTGCTTTTATTCGTAGTTTTGGATTTTCTTCAACCCTTTTATTAAAATTTACATATATTTCTTCAAGTTTGTCCAAATTGATACTACTCCAATCAAAATTCTTGTTTTCTTCAATCGCGGCAATAATCATACCAAACTGAGTACCCCAATCGCCCAGATGATTATCATTCGTTACATTACTTCCACTATGTTTATATAAATTAAAAATAGCTTGACCAATGATTGTTGATCGCAAGTGTCCAACCGAAAATCTTTTGGCAATGTTGGGCGATGAATACTCCACCAAAACTTTTTTCCCTTTCATAAAATCACTGTCTCCCAAATTTTCTTTCCTAAGTAAAGCCTCCTCCAAAAATTGAATTAAAATATCTTCCTTAATCCAAAAGTTTATAAATCCCGGACCCGCAGTCTCTAATTTTTCAATATACTTCATCAATCTTTTATTATTTTGAATTTTGTTTATCAAATCCACCGCCAACTCACGAGGATTTCTTCCTAGTTTTTCCGCCAACACCATAGCCAAGTTTGTTGAATAATCACCCATTTTTTCGTTTGCTGGATGTTCCACCAAAAACTCTTCGCCTAAAGCAAACTCAGATATCGCATCTCTAATTATTTCTTTATTAAACACTTTAACCTAACTTGTGTTCTGTTAAATATTTTTCTGCATCCAAAGCCGCCTGACAACCCATACCTGCCGCTGTTATTGCTTGTCGGTATCTATAATCAACGACATCTCCGCATCCAAATACTCCCTCCACTGAAGTCATTGTCGGGAAACCATCAAGCCACATATCCTTTTCTGATACTCTCCATTTAACGTCTCTCATTAAAGCTGTTGTTGTCGTTCGTAAATATCCTTTTTCGTCAAGTTCCAATACCCCTTCAAAAATTTTCGTTGTCGGCACATGTCCAATCGCCACAAACAAACCATCTAATTCATATTCGGAAATATCTCCCGTTTTAATATTCTTTACTTTAATTGATGACAGTTTTGAATTTCCCAAGACCTCAACTACTTCACTATTCCACAGTACCTTCACTTTTGAATTTTTAAGCACTCTTTGTTGCATAATTTTACTTGCTCTAAACTCATCTCTCCTATGGATAATTGTTACTTCATCCGCAAATTTCAATAGTGCCACCGCGTCTTCCATTGCCGCATCTCCTCCACCCACAACAAAAGTTTTCTTGCCTTTAAAAAAAGCCGCATCACATACTGCACAAGTGCTTAC
>Ga0172369_10010415_pt1 | contig 10071 bp, 14 predicted proteins | sample LakKiv25m_FD_114539 | JGI IMG/M metagenome (GOLD analysis project Ga0172369, IMG submission 114539) | Freshwater microbial communities from Kabuno Bay, South-Kivu, Congo - kab_022012_11.25m | ecosystem: Environmental > Aquatic > Freshwater > Lake | place: Democratic Republic of the Congo...
AACAACGCGGCCGAGCGCATCGACAAATCCTCCGCACTGGAACGCCTCGTCGTCACCGACACGATTCCCGTGCCCAAGAGCAAGAAAATCCTCGTCTGCCCCATCGCCCCCGTCCTGGCCAAAGTCATCCACGCCATCCAGACGAATGAGTCGATTTCACCGTTTGTGGATTGAAAAGCCGATTTCGCCAACAAGAATAACGAAAGGCGGCCGCTCGCGTGCAAAACAAAAATGAAAAAAATGACGGCCTTTGCTGCCCCGTTTACTTTTTTTTTGTTTCGCGCGGCCTTTGCCCCCCTTTGTTTTTTCTTTTCTGAACCGATGTGACGCTTCATGGTCCTGGCCTTTCTCCTCTCCGCCTTTTCCGGCTTCCTGGCCAAGACGGCCGACGAGACGAACGACTACCTCGGCCCGCTATCCGGAGCCGCCTACGGCGTTGCTTTAGTCGTCGCCATTTCCCTTGACGCTCTGCTGGCCACCGTCTTCTTGCCCGCCGTCGCCGCCAACCTCGTCGCCGGAAAAATCGACTCCAAAAACCACATGCTCGGCCTTGCCGTCTTCTTGGCCGGCTTAGTTTTCTTCAACCCCGCTTCCCCCATCCGCATCGAATGGGCCGCCCTCGCCTTTGCCGCCGCATTGGCCGACGAACTGGCCGATTTGAAGCTTGCCTACCCGCGGCCCTTCCTTCCACTCACCGCCATCCTTCTCAGCTTCCTAGCCGCATCTTACGTGCCCATATTGGCCGTCCTGCTTTTTGACGGCGGCTACCTCCTGGCACAACGTGTCTGGAAAAAAGAAGAAACCGGCTCGCCCACGACCAGAAAAACCGCCGCCAAGACCAAAAAACAAAAGAAAACTGGCAGGCACATCACTATTTGACGTAACGCTTGACGGCGGCGACGAATTCTTCCGACTTTTCCACGTACCCCTTGCCGTTCTCGTACGAAAATGTGCTTTTGCCGTAGTCCGCGCCGCTTTTGTCCCGCATCGCCCGCGAAACCAACTCCTTGAACCTTTCATCCGACGCGTGCAGTTTCTTCTCCCGAAGCAGTTTGGCAAAACTGATGGGTGCGTCGTCATGCCGCGTCGGCTTGACCTTGAAAAAGTGAAGCATCAAGGCGTCATTCGCCCGGATGATGCCGTGGATGGCCTGCGCGCACGCCACTGCGGCCAACGCCTCGTCGCTCTGCGCTTCAATCAGCGTATGCTTGGCCGAGACGAGCCACGCCTCCGCCTCCCTCAAAGCCTTCTGCGGATTATCCGTCATGCAATCCTCACATACTCCTTGCCTTCCAAAAACTCTTTCAATTCTTTATCATCGGCGAAGACCAGCGGAACGATTTTTGCCCCCCATTTTTCCGCCACGTCGAACACCAACCCATCTGCGTCAAACTCTTTGTCCGCCCACAAGGCCACGTCGATGTCGCTTTCCAGTTTTTCCTCTCCGCGCGCCACGCTGCCGAACAAAAAAGCCGCCTTGACTTCCGGTTTTTTCCGGAAGACTTCCTTGAGGCCACCGACCGTAAACCGCTGCGGACTCACGTTGGCTCGCAACAATTCCAGCACATGCAACGCATACGGCGACTTCTTGAACCGCACCGTCACGCCGGCCCCTACTCTTCCGGTCTCCACGAGGCCCGCCGGCTCCCACTTGCGCACCAGACGCCACGCCGAGGCAAAGGGAACTTTCGCCTCCCGCGCCAACTCGCTGATGGTGAACGTCCGCTGTTCAAACGCCGACAACGCCTCCAAAAGCGCCTTGGCCCCCTTTGCCTTTACCAATTGGATTGCGTCCACAAACACCACTTATCCATAACTGAATGATTCTATTCAATATTTAATAACTTGTGTTCGTTATGCTTCTGCAAACCCAAAAAATGCTTTACCGCGTACTACTGTCTAGGCCGCCTTGTCCACCCAACGCACGACTTGCGCTTCCTTGACGCTCGGCCAACCATTCTGCTTGCACTCGCGCTTCAAGGCGGGTCCAGCATTCAAGGCCACGGGGTGGCCCACGGCGCGGAACATCTCCTCGTCCAACACCATGTCGCCAAACGCCCAGCACTGCTTCAAAACGCCGTTTCTCGCGTGAGCGTATGCTTCCACCACTTTTCGCTTCTGGTGCGGCTGCGTCAAATCCAACGACAAGCGGCCCGTGAACTTGCCGTTCTGGACTTCCAACTGGCTTCCAAATGCCTTGTCCAAACCCAATGCTTCCGCCACCGGCGTCACGACGTCCTCAAAAGCACCCGAAACCGCCACCAAGGCGTAACCCTTGCCCTTCAGTTCGGAAAGCAAGTTCTGGGTGTAGGGATACCGCGGCATCTTTTCTTCCTGGAGGAACCGCCGATTCGCCGCGTCGAACTTCTTCTTGGAAACGCCCCTAAGCGCATGCGCCAACTCTCGCAGGATCTTCTGCGAGTTCTGCAACTCCGTCAAGTGATGCTTTTTGTGCTCTTTGTGGATCGACTCCAAATGCTTCAACGCCTTGCCGTCCAAAAAACCGTTTTTGGCCAAGAAACGGATGTATTGAGGGATGGAGGATTCCTTGAGCAAGGTTCCCGTCAAATCGAAAAAAGCCACCTTTATGACCAAAACCACGGCAACGGCCCATAAAACCTTTTGCCGATGCCCCCCAGTTCCGGTTGAAGAATTCTCTACCCAACCCCTAAATCCTCAACTTCAGACCATGCCTCCCGAAGCGGCGCCTCTCCGCGGGCCCCACCGAACGCCTTTGACGGGACTCGTTTTGGGAGCGACTTTGCCTTCCTCCCCGAAAACGCCACCCGAAAAAGGCCGGATCCGACGGATTGGGCGCCGCTTCGTTTTGTTCAAAGAAGGTCTCAAACATGCAACCCGACGCCACGATTCCCTTTTCGCCTGCCATGCCCTTGCTTCCAAACCCAACCCATAAAAAGTAAGCCGGACTTACTTTTAGTGGGTGTTTTGATGTCCGGAGCCTCCAACGTCGTCACCATGTCGTCCAAAGGCCAAGTCGTCGTGCCCCGCGCCGTGCGCGACGCCGTCCACGCCGACGCCGGCACCGAATTCATCGTCTACGGCAAAGGCGACACCATCGTGCTCAAGAAGATCCAATTGCCCAAATTCAGCCAAAAAGAACTCGACCAACTCGTCACGCAGGCCGAGGAAACGCTTCAAGCCGCCGGATTCGCCACCGAAGACGACGTCCGCCAACTCGTAAAGGACGCCGTCCAAAAAACCCGCCAACGGTGATTTCTTTGGCGCCCAAGATTGTCTGCGACACCAATACGCTGATTTCCGGCTTCCTCTGGCGCGGCAACGAATACCGACTCCTCTCCGCCATCCTGGACCGCAAAGCCGTCCTCTACAGCTCGCCCGACCTCTTTTCCGAATTCATCCGCGTGCTTTCCTACGAAAAACTCAAACCCTTCGTCCCCGACCCCTCCGCTCTGGCCGAAAAACTCGAATCCATGGCCGTATTCGTCAAACCCGCCCGCAAAATCGACGCCATTACGCAAGACCCGGCGGACAACGCCGTCCTGGAATGCGCCATCGCGGCCCAGGCTGTTTTCATCGTATCCGGCGACGAACATTTGCCTAAACTCCGCCAAATCGATGCCATCCCCATCGTGACGACTAAAAACGCCCTTTCCAGAATTGGCATCAAAACCTAACTTTTCCGCCCTTTCCCGGCTGCCGGCTTGAATGCCTTACCGGAAACCTTTAAGCCTTCCTTTCCGTGGTAAAGGCTCGTATGGTCGAGCGCGCCACCACCGGCATCCACGGCTTAGACGACCTCATCGAAGGCGGCTTTCCCCGCAACCGCACCATCCTCGTCGCCGGCGCCTGCGGCACCGGCAAGTCGATTTTTTCCATGCAGTACCTCTACCACGGCATTACGCAGTGCAACGAACCCGGCGTCTTCGTCACGTTCGACGAATCACCCGAAAACATCCGCTCCGACATGCTTAGATTCGGCTGGAACATCCAGGAACTCGAAGCCCACAACGTCTTCGCCATGATCGACGGCGCCTCCGCCCGCGCCGGCACCCCCTCCACCGAACAAAACGCCCTCCAACCCACACAACTCGACATCAACCGCGTCCTCACCGAAGTCCTCACCGTCTGCCGCAGAATCGGCGCCAAACGCCTCGTCATCGACTCCATCCCCGCCCTCGGCTTCCAACTCGACAACGAACACGAAATCCGCAAAGTCATCCTCCGCCTCTCCCAAGTGTTAAGCAAATCCGGAATGACCTCCATCATCACAACGGAATTACCCGAACAACCCACCGGACAAGGGCAGATGATCTTCAGCAAATACGGAGTCGAAGAATACATCGCCGACGGCGTCATCCTACTCAACTTCCTCGCCATGGGTGAACAATCAACGAGAACGGCCTACGTGAGAAAAATGCGCGGAACCAAACACTCACTCGAAACCCATCCCGTAGAGATAACGGAGAATGGGATAATTGTAAAGAAAGTGGGCGCGTTCGGCTAGAACATGAACGGGTTATTGTTTATTTTTAGCGTGAGCTGCCAATATTGAGTTAGCAGGTATTCTCCGACTTTCTTTATTCGGCGGTTATGCCCTAACAGTCCTGCCAAAAATAGCAACAATGTAAGAACGATTGCAATTTTTTTTGAATGTTTTACTGCATGTTGTTTGTAAATAAATCTGAGTATCTCCCTGTAGTCCTTTAGTTTTCGTAAAAACGTGGGCTCTTTTTTTTTCTTGAAAAAGTAAAACCACCAATTCGTGTGAAATTTAGCAATTTGGTTGGCTGTTTTAGGGTCCACTATTTTGGCCGCTTTAAATATTTCTTTTTCTATCAGAAGAAATGTCGAATTTTTTCTCTTTATTTTTTCTCGAGTAGTTGTAGTTTCATCGTCTAAATTAGCATAAACCCGATATGCCTTTGTCACATGCTTGGCGATGTTTTCATAATTTTTGTATCGCAGCATCCGGAAAAGGACTTTAGCGCTTCCATTTACTTTTTTGAAGTTTCTTAAATCGTCGTAGTGCCAGATTTGGTAATTTAATCGTGCCAGTTTTTCTGGAAGAGTGGTCATGCTATATCTGGTAATTGTTTTTTTACAAACTCACTTAACTCGGCCGGCGGATTTTTGAATTTACTTCGCGGTTTAAAGACGAACAAACAATATGAATCGCCTTTTGCAGCGCACTTAGTTTCGATTACATCGATGTCCATTTTAAAACTGGTACTGAGTCCTCCCGCTATTAATCCTCTATAGACGTGATCAACTGGCGAATCGGTTTTTCCCTTGAACCATTCACTTATCGGCCCATTGCTTACTTTGATTGTTCCTTCTCTCGCATCAATATTGAATTCGACGAGTTCATTGTTATCCCATCCATTAAGATGAGCCAAGTCAATCAACCATTTGAAGTAGTCTTGAGGCTTAAAGTTGAATTCTCTTTTTGATGCCTCAGCCCATCCTGATGAAAACGAAGTCCGAACTGCCTCGTATAGTGACGATGCCGTATTATTTTTCAAGGATAGGCCAGTCATGCTTCCTAAGGTCTCGATTGGCGCGACGCATACTCTTTGTCCCAGTAAGGTAAATTTTCCTTCCTCAATTTTAACTTTTTTTAATAGTAAGAGATCTTGAAATATTTTCAGCATTATTTACCAAACCGCCGTTCGATTTTGTAGTAATCTTGAATTGCTTTATCTAATTTATCTTCAGTAAATTCTGGATAGTGGAAGTCGTAGAAAAACAATTCTGCAAACTTCAATTGAATCAAGGGTCCGCCGGATATTCTTTTTTCAAAGCCGGTGCGTATCATCAGGTCAATCTCAGAGTTGAGCAGCAACTTTGAAGTGATATCCGCGCTTTCCATTTTTTTTATTTTCTTGAACGCCGATGCGAGTTCCCATTCGGAGTCGTATGCGACCAAGAAATTGCACTTGAGTTTTCCTTTCTTGTTTGATTCTTCAAGCTTTTCGCATGCTTCAAGATAACTTCTTGGAAGTATTGTTTTGTCTCCAATGATTTTGAACTTCACTTGTTTCAGTTCTTCGTCCTGGCTTAGTTGCAGCAACATTTTCTCTTGAGCTTTCAGTATCGGCATGACGCCATCCAGACTTCTTTTTATCAAATTACTTCTCGACAACATGAAAAAAGTAATTTCGTTAATTCCATGCTTAAAAAGCGCATTTTTAATTAGCATGGGTGTGGTCTCTAGCGCAACCGTCGCATAGACTTCGTCGTATTTCCTGTTGTTTTCTCTAGACCAGCGGCGATTTCCATCGGGAATGATGAAAATGTGGCTAAGCGTGTGACCATTGGTTTCCATCAAATTTCTCCTTTTTTGATTTCAATACCGTTTTGCCCCATCTTGTAAAGCATTGCTCCACCATCGTGTGCAGTGTACCGCATTTTTCGGATTTTTAGTGCCCTTTCTTCTACTTCCCCAATTTCCCAATAGTAGAGCAATATGACGCCGTCGGCGAGAAATTCGGAAATCCCATCTGAACTTAATCGGTCGCCTTTTTCCGGCAATTCGGAAGTAACTAATGCAGTTATTCCGGGTTGCTTTAGTTCGTTTATCAGGCTGCCAAGCATTCGTTTGGTCATTACTTTTTCAGAAATATTTTCGGGGATTATTTGGTCAATTGCGCGCTGGGCGACTCCCCCCCGTTTCAAAAGCATCTGTTTTGCATATTCGTTTGTTGCGGTGTATTCAGAGAATGTGCTTAGTGAGTCGAGTACTACTCGTCCGGGTTTGTATGTTTCAAGCTCGTTTCTTATGCGGTCAAGGTTATTGTCGTCTTTGAGTATGTCGATAAACATGACTTTGAAAAGGCCTTTTTCTTCGAGGTCTGAAATCTTCCATAAATAGGGTTCCGCTTGCCTGAATATTTCCTCATTTTTCTGTTCAGTGCTTATGTAGAGCACTTTTTGTTGATTATTTGCGCCCTCAACCAAGAACTGTAAGCACAACGTTGTTTTGCCTGTGCCTGCCCCACCTGAAACCAACACCAAGTTTCCTTTTGGAATCCCGCCTTTGAGGGACTCGTCCAAGCCCCCGATTCCTGTTTTTTCCTTTTCCTTTGGCACTTTTCTTTTCATCCCGACGTTTTGGCGCTGATACGTTTCGCTTAGCTCATATAAAAATCAACTTAACGGTTATATTCGACTTGCTTTTTCACTTTCCTGCGCAGTTGAGCCATAATCGATTGAGTAAGGCATGTCTCCTAAACTTTCCTCATTTTCGGCTTCCTCTTCCGAGGTCAAAGACCTTATTTTGACGGTTTTGTCTAAGGCTGAACATCTTTCGGCTAAATCTGTATTTGAGTCCATCCGCAACGACCATGGCTCTAAGATTACCTATCAGGGAGTCCACAAGGCGCTTCGTTCGATGGTTGCCCACGGAGTGCTCGAACGCGACTCCGCTCGCTATGCGATTAACTCACACTGGCTTTCTGAACTGAACTTGTTCGTTTCAAAAATGGAGGCCCGCCGTTCGGGCCGTGCGGCGCTGGATTTTGGTGAAATCAAGAATGATACTTCGGTCACCTTGACTTACAATTCGTATCTCGAGTCTCTTTATGCGCTATTGGAGAATATGGATCGGGATGCTCGAGTTCGAAGTGCAGATGATGTGTCGGTTGCACATTGGTATCATGCTTGGCCGGTCACTTGTGTTTCAAAGAAAGAGTTTGAACAATTGAATCGCGTCATGCGAGTCGGAACCAGGTATGCGTTGGGCAACCAGGATACTGCTTTGGACGAAGTATTGTCCGACTTGTGGCGTGGTTTTGACGCAAAAGTCCAGTTAGGCATTCCGTGCGCGACGCACTGTGACTTGCTAGTAACGGGAGATAAGATTGTGCAGATTTACTTGTCTCCGCCTGTCCGGAAAGGAATAGGTCAGGTGTTCAAATCAAGCAATACTGGTAAAATCGATTTTTCCAGCCTTTATTCGTGTGTTTTCGGCCTCAAAGGAAACGTGAAAGTGATCATCACGCAGAACAAGCAACTTGCCGATGAAATTCGATTGGAAACGCTTGAATATTTCGGGTAACTTTTTTAGGTGTTTGCATGTTTCCAAAACCACCTATGCTTTCTCTAGACCTTCGCGACCGAGTTGTTTCTCTGCTCTCTGCCCATGAGGACCTTTCGGCTAAAGCTATTTTTTTGGCCCTGCGGCGGGAGTCGGGGGTTTCGGTGTCGTATCAGGCGGTTCATAAGTTGCTTCGAAAGTTGGTTGCGGACGGGGTTTTGGTTGAGGGGGGTAAGCGGTATAGTCTGAATTCGGGTTGGCTTTCGAACTTGAATTCGTTCGTTTCTCAGGTGGAGGCGCGGCGTTCAGGAAAGCCTGCGTTGGATTTCGGCAAAATCCAGAATGCGTCTTCCGTGACGTTGTCTTTTGACTCCTATCTTGACGCACTGTATGCTTTGCTTGACAATATGGCGCGTGAGATTCAGGTTGATTCGACTCCGGATGTGACGGTGGCGCATTGGAGCCATTGTTGGCCCGTTACGTGTGTTTCGCCTAAGGAATTCAAGCAATTGCAGGTTATGATGTCGCAAGGCAAGCATTACGCGCTGGTGAATGACAAGACGGCGCTTGACCTGCTTTTGGCTGACTTTTGGAAGGATTTGGGCAAGAAGATGGTTTTGGGTGTTCCTTGTGCTTCGCAGTGTGATTTGTTGGTTACGCGGGATCGGGTCGTCCAGATTTTTCTTCCGACACCAATCCGAACGGGTTTGGACAAAGTTTTCGAGCAAAGCAACAAAGGCAACGTCGATTTGGCGAATTTTTACTCTCTCGTTTATGGCCTTAAGGGCAACGTTTCCTTGATTGTCACGCGCAATGCGGCTTTGGCCCAACAAATCCGTTCCGAAACTTTGGCATACTTCGAGTAGCTTGGCGGAATCGATTTTTGGCTATTTCCCAAAATACCTTTTGACTTCCTCTTCGACGTGTTTTGCGAGTTTTTCATCTCGGATGATGAGGACGGGGATTTTCGTCTTTTTTCGGAAGACGTTTTCGTAGAGGCCGTCGAGGTCGAGTTGGCGTATGGTTTTGGCTTTGGCGTAGTAGGCGTCGAGTTTTTTTCGGATGTCTTGCGGGTAGAATATTTGGACGAAGTAGCCGGCGTAGGTGAGAAAGTCGAGGCCGGCGTGGCCGCAACCGGTTTTTTCTTTTGCGCCGTTTTTGCGCCAGTAGTCGGCGCACCAGCGGTCGACAGGAGTAGTTGAGGGGGTGATGCCGTAGGTTTTGCTTGAGAGTATCATTTGTTTCATGGCGGCGTAGGTGGCTTGGTTTTCGAATAGGGGGATCCAGAAGTGGCTCCAGTTGAGGCAGAGCGTGCGGTTTTTTTGGTAGTGTTTGGAGCCGAATTGGACGAGGAAGTCATCCACGGCGCCGATGGAGTCCAGATGCAGGACGCAGTAGTCGATGGCGGCGTCCGGCTCGGTTTTGATCAAGGCGTCGTGGGCGAATCGTTTGATTTTCTGCAACCAAGCGGGATTAAGGCGATAGCGACTGAAGGAGTCTTTTTCGATGATTCCTGCTTGGTTCATCTCGAGGATGGTTTTGTGGACTGCTTGGTAGGTCACGCGGTTTTGGCTGATTCCGGCGTGGATTTTTTTGGCTTCGGGGTTGGGTTTGTCGGCGAGTAGTTGGAGGATTTCGTCTTTGAGCGTGGTTGGGCCGAATTCCAGCATCGTAAATGGGTTGCAGTGGTTTTGGAATAAAACGGTTGTTGCTTTCGCGGATCGGTGGCTTCCTGTGTCCTTGAGATGATTCTCCGGGAGGTGCGCGCCGACTGCTTTCTGTTCCGTCAGGACTCCGCTGCAGTATTCTGAGGCGCTTACGAAGTATTATATATCGCTTTTTACTGATATATTCGTGGATTAGTGATATGGACGTGTCGAAGCCGAAGGCGCTGAAGGCGTTGGAGGCGTTGATGGAGTTGGGCTCTTTTTCCCAGTACGAAGTCTGGAAGAAGGCGGGCACGAGTTTTGCCACGGCGCACAAGCTCGTCCACTATTTGGAAGAAAAGGGTGTCGTGGCCAAGGCCAGCAAGAAATACGTCGTGAGTACGTGGC
>Ga0172369_10010416_pt1 | contig 10071 bp, 9 predicted proteins | sample LakKiv25m_FD_114539 | JGI IMG/M metagenome (GOLD analysis project Ga0172369, IMG submission 114539) | Freshwater microbial communities from Kabuno Bay, South-Kivu, Congo - kab_022012_11.25m | ecosystem: Environmental > Aquatic > Freshwater > Lake | place: Democratic Republic of the Congo...
AGCGCATACCCGCAAACAAAAATCGCAACCGCATCCCCAAACGCAAGCAGTCTGCCCTGCTCCCAGAATGCAAGGTTGAAAATCACCCCTAGCGCAAGCATTGCATACAGCAAAACGTTCGGTATGTTGCGGTTGTTCCTAAGGTCATAATACGCGCCAGCAGCGCAGCCCACAACCGCTATTGCAACCCGTGCAAATTCAAATTCCATGCCACAACCCGTTTCAAATTCCCGCTTTCCAGGCAACCCCTGCCTTAGCCCGAGTTCATATCACTGTTTCCAAAAACTCATCATGTATCTTTATAACGTCAAGCTGCCTGCACGCGGCCTTGCACCCAATCACCCCGGCAATGCTGGGCTTTGTCCTGCCCTCGTCCGAGCTTGCAAATTCCTTTACGTAAGTGCCCGCATCAGTCCTCAATTTTACTCTAAGGAATTTTCCCTCAAGACCTGCATCCAGCAAATACACGTTCCTTTTGCGCGCCAAGTCGCTCCTTCTATGCAGCACCCTTGTCGGCGTCTGCTGCACAAGCCCCACAAATCCCCTTGAAAACATTTTCCGCATTTCCTGCACGTCTTTTTCAAGCGCATCCCGCTGCAAGTCCACGAGCATGTCATATTCCTTTTCAAAATGCGACGTGCACACGATTTCAATCGCGTTCTTGCCAGTTGCCTTGATGCCGCCAACTTTTATATCGCCGCTGCGGTTCGCTTCCTTTTCAAAAGCTTCAATCCCGCCCCTTCTTTCCGGCGATATTACCTCAAGCACAAACGGCCTCCCGCCCCCCTTCATGCAAACGTCCACATCCTCCCTCCCGCTCGCATGCAGCGATGCATCAGCCGCCCCAAATGCCTTCTTCGCAGCCCCGCGCATGACGTCCTCAATCGCAACGTACATCCTGCCGCTTCCATTGCATTTTGTGCACAAAGCCCCCCTCGCCTTCCCGCTTCCTTTGCACTCATTGCATCCCCAGCTGCTCTGCGCCATGCCCCTTGAAAATTTGCAATAATGCCCAAATAAGTAAAGAGGCGCCGCACTCGCGTTTCCCCTTCCCTTAAGGAAATCAACTGAAAAAAACGCATCCGGATTTTTCGCATCCATTTTCTTCCCCGTTATTTTTTCTATTTCCGCAGCCGCAGCCCGATTCACGACGTTCTTTATGCACATGCATTTTTCAGGCGAGCATGCGTCAAAAAGTTCCTCTTCGCGCGCAAAAATTTCCCTTTGCATGCTGCTGCCCACTGAAAAAGTTTCCCATTCGAATTTTTCCGACTGTGAAACTGCCTCCTGCACAAGCTGCTCCAGCTTTGCAAAAACCCCCCTGCACAAAAAGCATTTTTCAGTTTCAACCCTCGGCACTTTTCCATGCGCTTGCGCGCAGAATTTGCAAACTCCCTTTTTTTCCATATTCTCAGTCCCCTTCTTCCCCGTGTCGGCGTTGATATATGCCAGCATATTTAAATGTTGTGCTCATAAAAATTTCCGGCAACGGCGCCTAGCTGTGTCGCCCGAAATACCAAAAGGCTTATAAATAAGTTGTGGTCTAAAATAGTAATATTATGGTTATAAGCAGTTTGGCAGCACGCGCGACCAGCACGTTGTCAAAGGTGATTTGAATGCCACGCGGAAAGCGAATTGTAATTGAAAAGAAAATCAAGGATCCTGTAATCGGGAAGCTCAAGGGGATTACCATCGACAGCCTTGGCTCTGCGCGCGGTGAAGTCTCGGAAACTCTCAACGAGTCAATCGAGAACATAGTTTCACAGGCAAAGTCCCTCTACGAGCAGGACAAGCTTGAGAAAGAGCGCCTCAAAAGCCTTGGGCTTTTCACTCTGGAAGAGGCATACGACGAGCCCAAGAAAGGGAGAGTAAACCTCGCATTCCGCGCCTTTGGCGGCCGCGTAGAGCGCCGCTCGGTTCGCTCCGAGAAAATCGGCAAGAAGCGCCTTATCCCAAAACCAGTAATCCACGACTGGGTTGCGCTCAACAAGGATTTCTATTCTGTAAAGCAGGCATACAAGGAGCTTGCGAAAGTCGAGAAGCTCAACCTTCGCGCCTTCATAGGCAGGATTGAGAAGCGCTCAATGCCAAGCATAAAAATCGGCACTGCGCGCTGGGTTCCAAAATCCGCAGTTGAGGCGCTCGTTCACGTGAACAAGAACTACTACTCGGTAGGGAACGCAGTGGGCGTGCTCTCTGCAAAAGGCGTGAAAATAAAGCGCAATGCATTCGAGCGCCGCCTTGACCGCAACCGCATCCCGCACGAGAAAATCGGCGGAAAGCGCATGATTGCAAAAGAAGTGATGGACGAGCTCATCCAAAAGGAGATTGCACTTTCGCAGCGCCCAAGGATGAACTAAGCTTCTTTTTCTCTTTATTTTAATTTTTTATTTTCAGTTCCCTAACTCTTTCCTTACATCCCAAATTTCGTCATATCCACGTTCGCGCCCTTCATCATTTTTTCCATTTTCTTCCTAAACCCGCGGTTCTTCTTGAACTGGTTTATCATGCCGCCCATTTTTTCAAATTGCGCAAGCAATTCGCGCACGTCCTCCACTTTCACACCCGCGCCCTTCGCAATTCTTTCCATCCTGCCCTTTTCCTTTTTCACAAGCAGCGCATCTTCGCGTTCCTTTGGCGTCATGGACGCTATTATGCACTCGTATTTCTTGAGTTTCCCCTCGCTTTGCTTCACAACGTCCGCAGGCATGTCTGCCATTCCCATCATTGAGAATACGCTTCCAAGCGGGCCCATCTTTTTAGCAGCTTTCAATTGCTCATAGAAAACTTTAATCGTAAATTTGTCCCCCATGTCCTCCTGCAACTGCTTCTCATCAGCAACAGACTTTATTTTCTCAAGCAGCGCCCCAAAGTCCGGAAAGCCAAGCAATCTCCCCACAAACTTTTTCGCATCAAATATTTCCAAGTCCCCCTGTTTTTCCCCAACTCCTATAAATGCAACTTTTGCGCCTGATACCGCAACTGCAGAGAGTGCCCCACCTCCCTTGCCACTCCCATCCATTTTCGTAATTATGACTCCGCTAAGCCCAACTGCCTCATGGAATTCCTGCGCCTGCCTTCCTGCAACCTGCCCGATGTCCGCGTTTATCACAAGGTATTTTTCGTCAGGCGAAAATACGGAGTTTATGAGCTTCAATTGCTCCACAAGCTCCCCTTCAAACGCGCTTCTACCTGAAGAATCAACTATTACAATGTCTTCCTTGCAAAGCGGCAGGCAAGCGCTTAGCACTTTTCCCACGTCCTTTTCCCCGTTTATCCCGTAAAATTTCGCCCCTGCTTTTTTTGCAACCTGCTCAAGCTGCTCATATGCGGCAGGCCTGTCAACGTCCGCAGCAACGAGCCCGACACTTAGTCCCCTCTGCTTGTAAAATGCGGCGAGCTTTCCCGCGCTCGTTGTTTTTCCGCTCCCATACAGCCCAAGAAGAAGCACCTTGTGAGGCGACATTTTAGGCTCGTATTTCTCGCCCATCAGCGCAACAAGCTCATCATACACAACTTTTACTACGTGCTCGCGAACAGACAAGCCCGCAAGCAGTTTCTCATCAAGCGCCCTTTTCTCAATCCTTTTTGTAAGCTCAAAAACAAGTTTCACGTTCACGTCGTTTGATATGAGCACGCGCTGCAGCTCCTTGCAAAGCTCCTTCACTGCCTTCTCATCCACGACCATTGCGCCCGTAATTTTCGCAAGCGCCTGCCGTAGCCCACGTCCCAAATCCATGGAATGCATTCGCACCCAATGAATAAAAACACGCGCCTAAAAGCCCTCCGAAATCAGAAAATCCATGAATAAAAACATAACCGAAAATCTGCTCCAAAAACCAGCCGCAAATCCATGAATAAACAGCCCGTTCCCATCAGTTACCTTTTCTTTGCAACTTCCCAGATAAGCTTGTCAAAGCGCGCCTGCGTTACTTTTACCTCGGAAGGCATTTTCAGCCCAGCAATGAGCGCATTCGCACCCGCAATTGCTTCCGGCTTCACTTCCTCGGTATTAAGCCACGAGCAGTATTTCCCCACATTAAGGCAGTCCGTAATAAGACCTGCATCAAGTTCCGGTATCCCAATCTTCACAAGCTCATCATGCACCTGCTTCTCCGAACTTCCCGCCTCTGCCAGCTTTGCAAACCGTTGGTCGCCCATGAATCCATATTTGAAACAAAATTCTTATAAATCCCTTTTGCGTATATTAGGTATGGACAGGAACGAAATATGCAAACTGGCTGCTTCTTACAAATCACCCTGCGTAGCCGTGCTTGGCTCGCATTCCGCGCTTGATATCTCCTCGGGAGCGCGCGACGAGGGCCTGCGCTCGATTGTAGTGTGCCAAAAAGGGCGCGAACTCACATACAAGAAATATTTCACAAAAAGGAAAATGCTCGGAAGGAACGCAGGCAGCATAGACGAACTGGTGCTTCTTGACAAATTTGCGGACATTGCAAAAAAACCCGCAATTGAAAAGCTGCAAAAAGCCCAGGCCCTTTTTGTGCCGCATCGCTCTTTCTCAGTATACGTGGGCTACGATGCAATAGAAAATGATTTCACAGTACCTATTTTCGGCAACCGCAACCTTTTGCGCGCAGAGGAGCGAAACGCCCCAAAAAACCAGCACTACCTTTTACAAAAAGCAGGCGTGCGCGTGCCAAAAACATTTTCCAAACCCGAGCAAATAGACCGGCTTGTAATAGTGAAAACCCCCGAAGCAAAACGCACATACGAACGCGCATTTTTCTACGCGTCAAGTTTTGAGGAATACGAAAAGGAAAGCAAGCGCCTGCTCAAAAACGGCACCATCACGCAAGAGGGATTGAAGAACGCACTCATAGAAGAGTTCGTGCTTGGCGCGCAGTTCAACTTCAACTATTTCGCATCCCCTCTAACTGGCGAAATAGAGCTTCTTGGCATAGACACGAGAAGGCAAACAAACTTAGATGGCGTCCTTCGCCTTCCTGCACACGAGCAAAATGCGCTCTCAGGCGCGCTCCAAAGCGGTGCCCTAAGGATTAACAACATTGAAGTGGGGCACATCGCATGCACTCTCAGAGAATCCCTGCTTGATTCCGTGTACGAAATGGGCGAAAAATTTGCAGCAACGTGCAAGAAAGAATACGCGCCAGGCTTAATAGGCCCTTTTGCGCTCCAAGGCGCAATCACAAGCGAAGAAAACGGCGAGAAGCCCGTGATATTTGACGTGTCCTTCCGCGTTCCCGGCTCGCCAGGGACGCGCTTCACCCCATACAGCGCATATCTCTGGGGCGAAAATATTAGCGTGGGAAAAAGAATCGCAATTGAAATAAAAGAAGCCTCAAATGAAAAGCGCCTTGACGAAATAGTGACGTGATAGCATGATTCCAAAGAAAAAAATAGAGGAAATTTTAGCCGGCTACGACAAGGACAAGCTCAAAATCGCAACAATATGCTCGCACACCGCGCAGCAGATTTTCTATGGCGCGCGCCAAGAGGGCATAAAAACAATAGGAATATGCACAAAGGAAAGGAAAAAGTTCTACGACTCCTTCCCGCTCGCAAAGCCCGACGAATACATACTCGTTGATGCAACTTCCCAAATGCCCACAGACGAGCTCGTTTCCCAAAACGCAGTTCTCATCCCGCACGGCTCGCTTGTTGAATACGTGGGCGAAAAAATACATGGGCTTCCAATCCCGATTTTCGGCAACCGCAGTTCCCTCCTATGGGAAAAAAGCCGCGAAAAAATGTTCAACTGGCTAAAGGAGGCAGGCATACGCACCCCAAAAACCGTGAACCCGGAGAAAATAGACCGCCCGTGCATTGTAAAGTTCCCTGGCGCAAAAGGCGGCAGGGGCTACATGATAGTGAAAAATACGGAAGATTTCCACAAGCTGGTCCCAAGACCTCCTGCCGGCACGCTTGTCCAAGAGTACCTTATCGGGGTGCGCGCATATCCCCATTATTTTTACTCTCCAATTTCAAAGTCCGGCTACGGCGCAGGGGAAGGCGCAGTTGAACTCATGAGCATAGACAAGCGCCTTGAGTCCAACGTTGACGAATGCTACCGCGAGGTCGCAGTTGGCGTCGAGGTAAAGCCCTCTTTCACAATTATCGGGAACACCCCAATGGTAATCCGCGAGTCCCTGCTTCCTGAGATAATGGAAATGGGCAAGCGTACTGTTGAGAGCGCGCAAAGCCTTTTTGGCGGCATCCCCGGTCCGTTTTGCATAGAGAGCATAATAGACGAAAACCTCAATTTCTATGCGTTTGAAATTTCCGCTCGCATCGTGGCAGGCACGAACATTTTCCCAAAAGGCTCACCTTACTCCTTCTATTCCTATGGGGAGGAAATGAGCACAGGAAGGCGAATCGCCCGCGAGCTTAAACTTGCCGCAAAGAAAAGCGCGCTCCCAAAAATAATTTACTAACGTGATCTTATGGGATTTGTTCCAAAGAAATTCATAGAAGATGCCACCTCCCAGATGCACTCCCAGGTAGGCAAAAAGCACGCAATAATCGCAGTCTCAGGCGGCGTGGACAGCATGACTGCAGCCGCAATCGCAAGCAAGGCTATCCCAAAACAGCTCACGTGCATTTTCGTTGATACGGGCTTAATGAGAAAAAACGAGGCGCACCTTGTGAGCGCAGCAGCCTCAAGGGCAGGCATACCTCTCCAAGTGATAAATGCATCCGACAAATTTTTCTCCTCCCTCAAGGGCATAACCGACCCGGAAGAAAAGCGCAAAATAATAGGCAAGCTTTTCATTGACGTTTTCGAGGAGGCTGCAAAATCCTCAAAAGCAGAGTTCCTAATACAGGGTACAATCGCGCCTGACTGGATTGAGTCCGGAAGCGGCTTGCGCGACACAATAAAGTCGCACCACAATGTGGGCGGGCTCCCCCAAAAAATGGGCCTTTTCCTTTGCGAGCCAATGCACGAGCTCTACAAGGACGAGGTGCGCAAAGTTGCGCGCGAGATAGGGCTCCCTGCAGAATTCTCCGAGCGCCAGCCTTTCCCGGGCCCGGGGTTGGCGGTTCGCATAATGGGCGAAATAACGCCACAAAAGGCAGAGATAGTGCGCGAGGCATGTGCAATAGTAGAGGAAGAGCTTGAGGCAGCCGCGCACGCAAAAAAAATGGAAATGCCCTGGCAATATTTCGCAGTGCTTCTCCCAATAAAAACAGTCGGGGTTCTCGGTGGTGCGCGCACATATAGCTACACAATAGCTGTTCGCGCAGTAGAAAGCCTGGATGGGATGACTGCAAAGGCATGCCGCATACCACCCGAAGTGCTTGAGCAAATTTCAGACCGCATCACGCGCGTGCTAAAAGAGCATGTGAACCGCGTTGTGTACGACACGACCTCAAAGCCGCCGGGCACAATCGAATGGGAATGAAAAACAGGAATGAGAACATGGAAGCAATAATAATCGACTTCGGCTCGCAGTGGACTCATCGCATACACCGCACGCTTACCTACCTTGACGTCTCCTCAAAGATAGTGCCCGTAACAACTCCAGTTGCAGACATCCTCAAGGCAGACGCGCTCATTTTCTCAGGCGGCGCAATACGCATTGGCTTAGGCGACGCAAACCAGACAGGCAATGCGCGCAAATACGTAGAGGAATTCACTGGACCCATGCTTGGGATATGCGCAGGCCAGCAGTTCATTGGAATGCATTTTGGCGGCACTGCGCAGCCTGCAGCAGGCCCAGAATACGGCAAAGTGGAACTCACAATAGACGAGCACAACGAATTGTTTGCAGGCTTGCCAGACAAATTTTCAGTATGGGCATCGCACAATGATGAAGTGATAAATACGCCCGGCTTCAAGGTTCTCGCGCACTCAAAAGACTGCTCCAACCACGCTTTCAAGTCCTTAAGCCGCCCCATATACGGATGCCTGTTCCACCCAGAGGTGGAGCACACTCAGCACGGCTCGCAAATATACGCGAATTTCCTGAAAATCGCAAGGAAATAACTCTTATTGCACCATCTCAGGCGGCGGCCTTGATGCATCAAGCCGTTTTTTAACGTACACAAAAAGCCCAAGCAAAATCCCAAGTATCACGACTGCACCGATTACCTGCACAACGTCAACCCCTTCAAACGGGCTTGCGGTGCTGGTTGGCACCTCTGTCTGCTTAATTGCATTGTTTGGCACCACTGTGTATTCCCCCTGCTTCGACGCCTCATTGCCATCCCTGTCCACAACGCTTATGGTATAGAACACAACTGTGTTTGCAGGCTGTATCGGTATCTCGGCCTCATACCTCCCATACCCTGCTGGGAAAAGGGCAGCGTCCTCCTGCGTTCCGCCAACCATATAGGTTACGCGTATCCCTGTGCCGGCGTCCACTCCGCTTGCCTTTGCCCCAGCGTCCTCAACGCCAAATCTTATCCTTCCTGCCCCGTCCACAACGCTTGCGCTCACGTCCTTTATGGCTGGCTGGCTCATGTCAAGCACAACTTCTGTTTCAACCCCGCTTTCCAGGTCAATGCTCGCTATCTTGCGTTTCCCCTTATATTCAATGTCAACATCCACTGCGCTTTCCCCAAGCCCCATCACAACAAGCTTGCCCGCCTCATTCGCCACATGTTCCTCTCCATTGACAAGCACGCTTGCGCCAAGGGGCGCAGTATTTTCATCAACAACTGAAAGCTCAAGCATATATCTCTTTATCTCAATTCTCTCCGTACTGTCATTGTAGAACGTAAAGCTCCCGCGCTTCACAATGTCCATTGCCGCAATAGAATAATCATGCGTGCCGTCCGGCAGGTGGAACCGCGCATACCCTGCCCCATCTGTTGCATACGTGAAATTCCCTATGCTCACGTTCGCCGCCATCGGCCTTCCCTGCTGGTCCACAACAAGGAAAAAAGCATAATGCACGGGCAGTTGCACCTGTATCGTCCATTTGCGGTTTGGAACGTACTCAATCGCTTTCTGCACGGTCTGGCTGCCGTAACTCACAACCAGCGTCCAATTGCCCTGCGCAACGTTCGCATCAAACTCATTGTTGAAAAACGTGACATTTACGTATCCATTCCTGTCTGTTAATACGGGCTTCCCGTTCACGAGCCCCACTCTATTGTTAAGCTGGTATATCGGGTACATGCTCGCATTTGAAATCGGGCGAAGCTCGCTGTCAAGCACCTGTATTAGCGCCTTTTCCGTGAACATCGCAGCGCACTGCGCAGCAAGCAGAGCAAGCACTACAAGAACAAAATTTTTTCCCATGTGCGTATTTTTAAGTGCAAAGATAAAAAAGCCGTGCCTTCCCGTCGTTGCCTGTGTATGCGGCTTCCAATAAGCTTTAAAAGGCACAGACCGATTAATGCAAATGGTGATGGGATGGACACACGGCTGTTTGCTTACGGCAGCGCATTACTTGCGCTCGTCGGCGCAGTTGGCAGCTTTGTTCTCGGCGGCGGCATCGCAGGCATACTCTCGGGCATTTTCTGCCTGATAGGCGCAATGGGCGCAGTGGGATTCTACAGGTACGGCTACATACTGGTGCCCCTCATAACAACCCGCTCAAACGTCGTCCTTGTAACAGACACGGGCTACGAAATTCCCCCCTCCCAAGACGTTATCCTCAAGAACGTTGGCGGCGTATACTATGCCTCAATGTTCCTTGCAGTAAAGGTGTACGAAAGCTCATCCGAGCGGTCTCCAGAGGAAAACGTAGTTTACACAGAATATTTTGAGCGCGCAATCTCATCTGTCAAATACGTGACAAAATTCGCAATGCTCGTATACGTAAAAGACATAGGCGAATACCGCAAGAACATAGAGACAAAGCATGCCGAGGCGCAGCTTAGGCTTGCAAAGGAGCGCGAAAAGGCAGAGCCAGACGTTTTGCGCCTTGACCGCTACGAGCGAGAGGTCGCGATGTGGGAGTCCCAGATAAACAAGCTCTCACAAGGCATCAAGCCCATGGGAATGTGCGCATACGTGATGACAACTGCAACCGGCGTTTCAAAGGAATCTGCGGCTGCAGCGGCAAAGTCGCAGTCAAACGAGCTTCGCTCCACGCTTTCAATCGCGCTCAACGTTGAAATAGTGGCGCTCAAGGGCGA
>Ga0172369_10010419_pt1 | contig 10069 bp, 10 predicted proteins | sample LakKiv25m_FD_114539 | JGI IMG/M metagenome (GOLD analysis project Ga0172369, IMG submission 114539) | Freshwater microbial communities from Kabuno Bay, South-Kivu, Congo - kab_022012_11.25m | ecosystem: Environmental > Aquatic > Freshwater > Lake | place: Democratic Republic of the Congo...
AAATTGCGCGCCGCGACAAGGCCCACCGCACCCAGCAGCAGCACTTCGGCGATCAAGCGCCCGTTGATACCCACCGCCAGGCTGCCGGTCTTTTCCACCGGAGCGGCGATCAGGATCGTCAGGGCGATCGCCCCAAAGGCGCCATAGGTCCAGGCATTGAAGCCGTCAAAGACGTTTTCGAAGCCCTTCCAGGCCAGCAGCCCGATCACGGCCAGCATGAGGATCAGCAGCGCGCCCTGCAGCGAGAGGTTGACCGAGGTCAGCGCCGCGCTCAGCCCGGCGGGCAAAACAAAAGGCAGTTCGACGCTGGCGAACACCCCGGTCAGCAGGGGTACCTGCAGCGTGCCGGCGATCAGCACCGCCGTCAGCAGCAGGAACAGCGCCCAGACCCCCGGTTTGACCGTGGCCTTCTGGTCGAACAGGCCGTTCTGCGCCATTTGCGCGGCGCGCTCGCTTTCCTCTTTGCGGTAGACCCGGGCCATGATCAGGCCAATCGCGATCCCGAACCCGATCGAGAGCACCAGGCGCGAAACGGCGATATCGAAGCCGATCGCCGCACCGGTGTAGGTGATCGCCAGAATATTGATCGCCGGGCCGACGAACAGAAAGGTGACAGCCGGCCCCAGTCCGGCCCCACGCTTCCAGATCCCGGCGAACAGCGGCAGGATGGTGCATGAACACACTGCCAGGATAAAGCCGCCAAAAGCCGAGGCCGGGTAACTGATCCACTTGGAGGCGCGCGGCCCCAGAAAACGCGTGATCGATTCTTTGGGGATCATCGAGCTCATAAAACCGGCAATCACGAAAGCTGGCACCAGGCACAGCAGCACGTGCGCGGCCAGATAATCCAACAGCCCGGTCCAGCCTGACCACAGCAGCGTGCCGAGATATCCTGGTATGTTTTCCATGTGTGTCCTTAACTAGACGGCCTGTTTCAGCCAGCCTTCGATCTCACTCTTGCTGGGAATGCGCCCGGCCGAAACGAGATGCTCGTTCACCACCAGCCCTGGCGTGGACAGGATCGGGTACTTCATAATGTCATCGTGGTTGGTGACCTTGATGAACTCGGCTTCCAGCCCGAGGGTGGAAACCACCTCGCGCGTCATGGCCTCCAGCCGTTTGCAGTTGGCGCAGCCGCCGCCCAAAATCTTGATATTCAACATCGTAAGCCTCCTGTAGGATATTCAAAAATCCGAATGTTATTTGACAAAAAAGAGAGATGATCTCTGTTTAACGCGCCTCGCCCGCGCTGCATTTGGGGCAGCTGCAGCTCACGCCGCGCCTGGCCAGCAAAGACGGCTTCGACGGAAACATCTGCTGCACGGCGTCGAGGACCGCGAACACGCGCGGCTCCGCTGCCCGGTAAAACACGTTCCACCCGTCGCGCCGGTCCTGGATCAGGCCCGCTTCGCGCAGAACCATCAGCTGCTGCGAGATATAAGCCTGGCGGTAGCCGAGATGCGCCTCCATATGGCAGACGCAGTGCTCGCCGTCGCGCAGGATGTCCAAAATCGCCAGGCGCGCCGGGTGGTTGAGCACCTTGAAGATCTGCGCGTACGCATCATAGGGCGCCAAAACACTTTCCTGGTCAAGGACATTCATTTCCATGAATATGATTTTAGCACGCTCGCCCGCCGGCTGCATGGAACATCCATCACAGCTTCCGTATTACATTATTCTGGGTTTTCCGCTATCCAGGGTCCGGTGTTGGAAGAGAGAGATTCATCACCGAGCACACAGCGAACACAGATAAGAAAATTTACCGCCGAGAAAACGAGGGCAAAGATCGCAAAGAAAACCGTTTTCTCTTCCTCCGCGCTCTTTGCGTGCTTAGCGGTTGATTTTCTTCTCAAACTCCGCCTCTGTTCTTAGTGCCCAGTGAACTCGGCCGTGAATCCCTTCTCTTTATGATTTCTTTGATACACTTTATTCAGCACAAAAAATTCCCGTTGGAGTGAATATGAGCGCATTTCCGCACGCCCGTTTTGAGTCGCTGCCCCTCTCTTCGATCCGCCCGGACGGCTGGCTGCTCGATTTCCTCAAGCGCCAGGCCAGCGGGCTGACCGGCAACGTTGAAGTCTCCGGCTACCCCTACGGCTACAAGTTCTGGGGCAGCCAGGAGGACCACACCAAAGGCTCAATCGCGGCCTGGTGGCCCTACGAACAGACCGGCTACTGGATCGACGGCGCGCTCAAGTGCGGCTACCTGGGCGGTGATGAGGATCTGTACCGCAAAGCGCTCGAAGAAATCGACTTCGCCATCACGCACGCCGCCCCGGACGGCTTCATCGGCCCGGAGATGCTGCGCGGGCAGGACCGCTGGCCGCATGCCGTTTTCTTCCGCGCCGTGCTGGCCCAATACGAGATCAGCGGCGACCGGCGCTACATCGACGCGCTGCTGCGCCACTACCGCGCCGAGCCGCACCCGATGGGCTGGGACCGCGACGTGACCGGGGTGGAGATCCTGCTGCACCTCTATAACCTGAGCGGCGCGGCCGACCTGCTGGCTCTGGCCGAAGAGCTCTACGCCAGCTTCAACCAGAAATGGCCCGAGCTCGACGCCTCAGTCGCCAGCCTGGCCTCTGACAAGCCGCAAACCGAGCACGGCGTGACCTTCAACGAGGAGGCCAAGCTGGCCGCGATGCTCTACAGCGCCACCGGCAAGCAGATCTATCTCGACGCGGTGGCCAACGGCTTTAAAAAGCTGGAGCAGAACGCGCGCCTGGCCGATGGGCTGCACTCCTGCTCCGAGCACATCAAGGGCAAGACTTCGCTCGACATGCACGAAACCTGCGACATCACCGACCACACCTGGGCCCTGGCCTACCTGCTCCAGGCCAGCGGCGACGCGGCCTACGCCGACACGATCGAGCGCGTCATCCACAACGCCCTTCCAGGCGCGATCACCAAGGATTTCCGCGCCCTGCAGTACCTGTCCTGCACCAACCAGGTGGTGGCGACCAGCGGCTCCAACCACAACTTCTTCATGCGCGGGCTGAACTGGATGAGCTACCGCCCCGACCACGAAGTGCAGTGCTGCCCCGGCAACCTGCACCGCGCCATGCCCAACTACATCGCCATGATGTGGATGCGCCCGGCCGGCGGCGGGGTCGCCGCGGTGGTCTATGGGCCGGGCAGGCTGCAAACCACGGTCGGCGCGCAGTCCACCCCGCTGACGGTCACGGCGCGCACGCGCTACCCTTACCAGCAGTCGGTCGAGTTTGAGCTGCAGCCGGCCGCGCCGCTGCGCTTCCCCTTCCTGCTGCGCATCCCGGCCTGGTGCGCCTCCGCCAGCCTGCTGGTCAACGGCCAGGCAGTCGAGGCAGACCTGCGCCCGGGCACGTTCTTCCGCCTGGAGCGCGAGTGGCAGCCGGGCGACCTGGTCACCCTCGCCCTGCCCTTCAGCCTGGCGTTGGAAACCTGGCCGCGCGGCGGCGTCAGCCTGACCTACGGCCCGCTGACCCTGGCGCTGCCGGTCCAGGCCCGCGCCGAGATCGAAAAAGAGAACTCGACCGTCCGGCAGCGCAAAGACGCGCTCGAGATCAACTACCAGCCGCGCCCGCAGGTGAGCAAGCCCGAGTTCCCGGCCTGGAACCTTTACCCGCGCAGCGCCTGGAATTACGCGCTGTGCGTCGACGATGCCGCCCTGCGCGGCATCCGCGTCGAATGGAACGAGGACTGCCCCGACCTGCTCGACGCGGCCAACCCGCCGCTCAAAGTGCGCGTCAAGGCGCGCAGGGTGGGCGCCTGGCGCGTGATCCACAGCCACAAGACGCGCCAAAGCGGTCACTGGACCATCAACGGCCATTTCATGCGCGGCGTGCGCACCATCACCGGCGACTTCCACTTCACCCCGGCCCTGCCCGACCCCGAAAAACTGCCAGCGCGCCTGGCCGCTCGCGTTGAAGAGATCGAACTGATCCCCTACGCCGCCACCCTGCTGCGCGTGACCGTCTTCCCGCGCGCCGCCTGAACACAGCGGGGCGGTCCCGGGGACAAAGCCATTTGAAGCGGTTGCTGCGCCGTATTGCGGCGCAGCAACCGCTTAAATTTCTTTTCTCCTCCCAAAGCAGGATTACAATTACCCTGACCATCATTCCGGCCAAGCATCGAGATACACCCATGATCCTGACTGAAACTTTAAGCAAGCAGTTCCCCACCCGCAAGGGCCAGCCGCCGGTGCTGGCGGTGGATGGGCTTTCCCTGGAAGTTGGCGAGGGCGAAGTCTTCGGCTTCCTCGGACCCAACGGCGCGGGCAAAACGACCACCGTGCGCATGCTGGCCAGCCTGATCGCACCCAGCGCCGGGCGGGCAATCGTCAACGGCTTTGAGGTTGGGCGCCAGGACCAGCACATCCGCGCCTGCGTCGGCATCCTGACCGAAACCCCGGGCATGTATGACCGCCTGAGCGCCGACAAAAACCTGAGCATCTTCGCCAGCCTGTACGGCGTCCAAGACGTGCGCGGACAGGTTGAAAAATACCTGCGCATACTCGGCCTGTGGGAGCGGCGCTTCGACGAGGTCGGGCGCTTCTCCAAGGGCATGCGCCAGAAGCTGGCCATTGCGCGCGCCCTGCTGCACGAGCCCAAAGTGCTCTTCCTCGACGAGCCAACCAGCGGCCTGGACCCCGAGGCGGCCAAGCTGGTGCGCGACTTTGTCGAGGAGCTGAAAGCACAGGGCACGACGATCTTCCTCTGCACCCACAACCTGGACGAGGCCGAGCGCCTGTGCCAGCGCATCGCCATCTTCAAGACCCGCCTGATCACGGTTGACACGCCCGCTGCCCTGCGCCAGCGCCTGTTCGGGCGGCGTGTGGTCTTCCACTTAAAAGAAATGCAGCCGGGCCTCCTCGCGCTGCTGCAGGCCCTGCCCTTTGTCAAAGACGCGCGCGCCATCGACAACAAACTGCTGGCCGCGCTGGACGACCCGGAGCAGCACAACCCGCTGATCGTGCGCCAGCTGGTGGAAGCGGGCGCGGCGATCCAGTTTGTCGGCGAGATGCGCCATTCGCTCGAAGATGTCTACCTGCAAATGATCAACCACGGAGGTGCGGCATGAACGCTTCCCGCGTGCGCATCATCATTGACAAAGAGTGGGCCGAGGTCTTCAAGAACCGCTCGGTCGCCTACACCATGATCTTCGTCCCGCTGATCATGACCCTGCTGCCGCTGGGCGTGCTGTTCATGCTGCGCTCGCTGGGCGGCACGGGCGGCGACACCACCGACGTGCCGGCCAACTTTGCCGCCATCTGCCAGGACCTGCCCGGCCTCGACTGCCTGCAGATCTACATCACCAACCAGTTCCTGCTGTTGTTCTTGCTCATGCCCACCTCGATCCCGGTGGCGATCGCCGCCTACAGCATCGTGGGCGAGAAGACGACACGCAGCCTGGAGCCGCTGCTGGCCACCCCGGTCACCACCGCCGAGCTGCTGCTCGGCAAAAGCCTGGCCGCGGTCCTGCCGGCCATCCTGGCCACCTGGGTTTGCTTTGCCATCTTTTGCCTGGCCCTGCTGCCCATCGGCGTTTCTCAGGCGGTCGTCGCGCACATCGTCAGCCCGCTCTGGCTGACCGCCATCCTGCTGGTGGGCCCGCTGATGGCGGTGATGGCGGTGGTCACCGCGATTATCATCTCCTCACGTGTCTCCGACCCGCGCGCCGCCGAGCAGCTGGCGATGGTGGTGATTGTGCCGGTGCTGGGGGTGATGTTTGCCCAGATCGGCGGGCTGTTCGTGCTCAACGCCCAGTTTGTCTGGGTTTCAGCCCTGGTCATCCTGGGCGTGGATGTGCTGATGGTGTACCTGGCCACGCGCCTGTTCCGGCGCGAGACCATCCTGACTCAATGGAAGTGAAGAAAATGGCGGATAACCGTACAATCACAAACAATCCCCACCCCCAACCCCCGCCCCAGGGCGGGGGCCAAGAGAAAACGAGTTTTTTGCTTGCGCGGCAGCCGCGCAAGCAAAAAACTCATAAAAAATTTTCCGCCCCCCGCCTTGAGGCGGGGGGTAGGGGCCTGCCCCGAGCTTTCGAGGGGGTGGGGTTTCTTCTCCTTGTGGCGGCGCTGCTGCTCATCGCGGCGGGGCCGCTGCAGGATGGCTACCGATTGGTCGTCAACAAAACCCTCGGCTACAACAACGGCAGCCAGATCCGCGGGCAGTTCAGCGCCGAGGTGGTCGGCGACCTGAGCGCGGTGCAGTCGGTCGAGTTCCTGGCCGACGGACAGGTCTTCACCGAGGTCAAAAACGCGCCGTTCAAGACCAGCTTCAACACCGCAGACTTCAGCATCGGCTGGCACGCGCTCAGCGCGAAGATCGTGCGCAGCGACGGCAGCAGCCTGAGCACGCCGGAGCGCCGTTTTGAGTTTGTCAGCGTAGAAGCCGAGGCGGCCTTCTTCCGCAACGTGGTCTTTCCGTTCTTGATCGGCGTTTTCGGGCTGGTGTTCGTTGGGATCGCGGCCCAGTTCCTGGGCATGCGCGCGCGCAAGCCGCTCAACCTGCCGCTGGGCGCCCAGCGCAGCTTTGGCCTGAAGGGCGGCGGGATCTGCCCGCGCTGCCAGCGCGCCTTCAGCCTGCACTGGTGGTCAGCCAACCTGCTCACCGCGGTCTACGACCGCTGCGACTTCTGCGGCAAGTGGAGCGTGGTCAAGATCGCCAGCCGGGCCGAACTGGAAGCCGCCATCGCCGCCGAGCTGGCCGCAGCCCAGCCCGAGCAGCCCATTCGCCCCAAGAGCGAGGAAGAACGCCTCAAGGAAATCCTGGATGATTCGAGGTTCAGCAAGTGAGCGCCGCGCCCATGCCCGCTCCGGCCATCGCCATCCGCGCCGCCCTGCCCGGCGATAACCATCTGCTGTGCGAGCTGGGGCGCAAAACGTTTTACGACACCTTCGCCAAAGACAATACGCCCGAGGATATGCAGGCCTACCTGGATGCCTCTTTCAGCCCGGAAAAACAGGCCGCCGAGCTGGCCGACCCGCGCACGCTGTTCCTGATCGCCGAGATCGGCGGGCAGCCGGCCGGGTACGCCCGCCTGCGCGAAGGCCACCCGCAGGCCGCCCTTCCCGGCTGCCAGCGCCCGCTCGAGATCGTGCGCTTCTACGTGACAGTGGAGTGGATTGGGCGCGGGGTGGCGGCGCGCCTGATGCAGGCCTGCCTGGACGAGGCCGCGCGGCGCGCTTGCGACACGCTCTGGCTGGATGTGTGGGAGCGCAACCCGCGCGCGATCGCCTTCTACCGCAAATTCGGCTTCGAGGTGAGCGGGCAGCAGACTTTTCAGCTCGGCGGCGACCTGCAGACTGACCTGCTGATGCGCCGGCCCGCGCCGTGAGCCCAGTTTGAGCGCAAGAAGCGGAGCGCGCCCGCCCCGCCGCGGTGTTATCCTGTTGGCATGAACAACCACCAACCTCCCCTCCCCGTCTTAGACGAAGAGGCCTGCTGGCAGGCGGTGCTGCAGCGCGACGCGCGCCAGGACCTGCGCTTTTTCTACGCCGTGCGCTCGACCGGCGTCTACTGCCGCCCGTCCTGCCCTGCGCGCCGCCCGCGCCGCGAACAGGTGCGCTTCTTTGCCAGGCGTGAAGAAGCCCAGGCCGCCGGTTTCCGCGCCTGCAAGCGCTGCCAGCCCGAGCGCGACCTCTCCCCGCAGGCCGAGCTGGCCAGCCAGGCCATCGCGCTGATCGAAGCCGCCCCGGAACCGCCCAGCCTGGAGGCCCTGGGCCGCCAGCTGCACGCCAGCCCGTTCCACCTGCAGCGCGTCTTCAAGGCTGTCACCGGCCTCTCGCCGCGCCAGTACGCCGCCGGTCTGCGCGCCGGGCGGCTCAAGGCCCAGCTGCGCGATGGTCAGGACGTCAGCGGGGCGCTCTACGAGGCCGGCTATGCTTCGTCCAGCCGCATGTACGCGGAAGCCGGGGCGCGCCTGGGCACGACCCCATCCAACTACCGTTCAGGAGGCAGCCAGATGCAGATCCACTACTCCCTCAGCGATTGCCCGCTCGGCCGCCTGCTGGTCGCCGCCACCCCGCGCGGGGTGTGCGCGGTCAGCCTGGGCAGCGACGACCCGGCCCTGCTGGCCGGGCTGCGCGCGGAATATCCCGCCGCCGAGCTGCTGCCCGCCGCGGACGGTCTGCAGCGCGAGGTGGCCTGCCTGCTCGACTACCTGAGCGGTGCGCAGCCGCGCCTCGACCTGCCGCTCGACGTGCAGGCCACCGCCTTCCAGCTGCGCGTGTGGGAGGAGCTGCGCCGCATCCCCTACGGCGAGACGCGCAGCTACACCATGCTGGCCGAAGCCATCGGGCGCCCCAAAGCGGTGCGCGCCGTGGCCAACGCCTGCGCCAGCAACCCGGCCGCGCTGATCACGCCCTGCCACCGCGTCATCCGCGGCGACGGCACGCTGGGCGGCTACCGCTGGGGCCTGGAGCGCAAGCGCGCCCTGCTGGCCAGCGAGAAGGCCGGGCGGGAGCACAATCCGCTTGCCTGAGATGCTCGACGCGGCCAGCCTGGCGGCGCGGGCTGCCCTGCTGGCTGCGCGCGAACCGGCCCTGGGCGCGGTGCTGGCGCGCCTCGGTCCGCCGCCGCTCTGGGACAGGCCGCCGGGTTTTGCCACCCTGCTGCACATCATCCTCGAACAGCAGGTCTCGCTGGCCTCGGCCCGCGCCGCCTTCGAGCGCCTCAAGCTGGCCCTGGCGCCAGAAGTGACCCCGCGGGCGTTTCTGGGCCTGGACGACGCGCAGCTGCTGGCGGTCGGCTTCAGCCGTCAGAAGACGCGCTACGGCCGCGAGCTGGCCCGCGCGCTGCTGGAAGGCCGTCTCGACCTGGACGATCTGGCGGGCCTGCAAGACGCAGCCGCGCGCGCCGCGCTGACCGCGCTCAAGGGCATCGGTCCCTGGACTGCCGAGATTTACCTGCTGATGGTCCTGCTGCGCCCGGACGCCTGGCCCCGCGGCGACCTGGCCCTGGCCTCGGCCGCGCGCACGCTGTTCGACCTGCCCGCCCTGCCCGGCCCCACCGAGCTGGAACGCATGGCCGAGGCCTGGCGTCCCCACCGCGCCGTCGCCGCCCGCCTGCTGTGGAGCCATTACCTGCAAAAGCCCCCCTCATCCCCGGCCCTTCCCCCTTTGGGGGAAGGGAGCAAAACCAGGAGGTTAGGGGATTGAAACACCGCAATGCGGTGTTTCAATCCCCTAAGTTATCTGCTCCCCGCCCCATTGGGGCGGGGCCGGGGGTGGGGTGTAACTACGCCAAACACCTACGCACTTTGTTGTTTGAGCAGAGCCTGCACGGAGGGCGGGACGGGCTGGTCCGAGTCGCTCTCCAACGGCCCGGCGGCCGTGCGCAGCGGAATCACCCCGCTCCACACCGGCAGTTCCAGGTCGGCCGGGTCGTCGCCAGGCGGGCCGCTGCGCTGCTTGGCCGAGGCGCTCTCAATCTCGAGCGCGGCGACGGTGGTGGCGCGCAGCTCGGCCGGGCTGGGCGGGCGGGCCTCGTCCCAGCGCCCAGGCAGGACGTGCTCCGCAAAAGCGCGCAGCGCGGCCAGGATCTGCTCCTCCCCTTCCACTTTGCGCCCGCTGCCGAACACGACCGCCGAGCGGTAGTTGACGCTGTGGTGGAAGATCGAGCGCGCCGCCACCAACCCGTCGAGGAGCGCGAAACTGACGCACAGCGCCTGGCCGGATTCGATCGCGCGCATCAGGCGGCTGCCCGGCGAGCCATGAAAATAGAGCGTGCTGCCCACGCGGGCGTGCTGGGTCGGGATCACAAACGGCTGGCCGTCGCTCACAAAGCCGACATGACACAGCGGCGCGGCGTCGATGATCGCGTAAATCGTCTTATCGTCATAAGCGGCCCGGCTGGGCAGCCGGCGGACTTTATTGCGCGGGGTGGGTTCAAAAGCGGTCATCCATTTTCCTTTTCTTATGGGCAGGCCGGTCTGCGCCGTTCAATCTTGCTTTTCGGTATTATGGCTTTCTCAAGAAAGCTTGACACCAACGCAAATGGACCCACCCCCAACCCCCTCCCGAAGCGGGAGGGGGCAAAACCAAGAGGTTTGGGGATTGGAACACCGCTTTGCGGTGTTCCAA
>Ga0172369_10010421_pt1 | contig 10069 bp, 7 predicted proteins | sample LakKiv25m_FD_114539 | JGI IMG/M metagenome (GOLD analysis project Ga0172369, IMG submission 114539) | Freshwater microbial communities from Kabuno Bay, South-Kivu, Congo - kab_022012_11.25m | ecosystem: Environmental > Aquatic > Freshwater > Lake | place: Democratic Republic of the Congo...
ACACCCGGAGCTTCCGGCAATGAATCCAAGAAATCCTTGGCAAAAGCATAGCCGGAAAAGTCAAGGGGCGTCCTTTCCCCGGTATGAAAATCAATCAGCTTGGCAAGCGTATCGATTCCCCTCTGCAGCAAAAGCTTCTGTATTTCCATAAAAGCCTGATACAAGTCGTCCAAGACGACCTCGCCGGTTTCATGTTCCAAGAATCGCAGCCCAAAGAGTGTAGACAATTGACTCGGCTCATGCAGGACAACGTCCGGGAACAGCCGTTGCGCGACCCGACGCAAGGAAAGGATGGGATTATCCAATTCCAACCCAAAGACTTCGTAAGCGCCTCGCCGAAATTGCGAAATTTGATTGCCAAAGCCATCAAAAACGATGGGCCGATTTCCGATGAACCGCATGGCCGTCTGCATCCCTCTGAGCAGGCTCTGGGCGCTCGTTCTTCGATTAGGCCGTATACGATAAGTAGTGGCCTGCCCGATTTGCAGTCCATCCTTGATTTTGCCCATTGCAATCGCATGCCATTGCAGCCAGTTGGTTACTTTGTGCGGCTGTAATCTGCACAGGACAAATTCGACGGTTGACAGCATCCGACCAACCAAAGCATCCGCCGGGACTTGCCACCACCCATTGGCGGTTCGTACCACACCGGAATTCTCTTTGATGACGGATTTTAAAAGCTGCTCCGCTGTTTTGGCGCTAAGGTTGCGCATTTTGAACACCTGCTCTGCCAATTCCGTTGAGGAGACCGGAGTGTTTCTCTCACGCAGATATTCAATGATTTGAAGAAGCAAGTGGCGACCTTACTAATTGACGCGATAATGAAGCAATGCCGCTGCAAAAATATCAGGAGAAGAATCTAATATGCAAATCCGGATCGTAGCAGCCAAAATCGCTTTACCCAAATCTATTATTGGACATTCGGCATTTGTTGAGACGGCGGCTGCTGAGCTTTGCCAAAAAAGGTCACGCCGAGCATGCCGCCCAGCAAGCCAAAGATGCAATAGATAACCAGATTAGCAAGCAAGCCGATAATAAAAAAACCGCCGGCCAAGGCTTTGGGACCGAACCTGTCGAGCACCTCCTGCAGCTCCGGATTGTCCAGAAATGAGGACATCTGGTAAAGCATCTCCAGCACAGCAACGCCAAAGAGCGCATTGAGAATGCTCGAAATGATTGCGCCGATGATGCCGGACAACAATCCCAGCGCCGCCCCGTCGCTCATCATCATCGGCTGCGCGGGCGGCAGATCGCGACGGTAAAGAAAGGCCGTCAAAATTCCCCCGCCAACAACTCCGATGCAGCACATACAATTGATCAGGCTCAATCCGGGAACGCCACTGATGATGCCGATGAGAACGCCTCCCCAGACCGCCGGCATTAACTTGCTTGGTTGATTTTGCATGGAATCTCTCCTCTGGCTTGAATAGATGATTCAGTAATGCCAATCCTCATTGCACGGACGTAAAAAGCAGCTCGAACGTTGACCATAGCCGGCTGAACCGTCTCCCGACGGGGCCGGCCCTGAAGACGTTTAGAAAAACACTCCCAAATCGGATAATTCTTTTTCATCCATTGCATCCAGCGTGAACTGGGGCAGTGCTTCCTGCATGGGCAGAGAAATGACTTTCATGCCGCGAATGCCGACCATCAAGCCGGATGAACCATCGTGCAGCAGCTCGACCGCCTTGCGTCCGAAGCGTTGTCCAAGACTGATGTCGAAAGCATTTGGAGCCAAGCCGCGCAAGGAGAATCCGATGTTGGAATGACGGACGCGACTCAGGCTCAGGCCCAGCCCATTTGCGATAAAGCGCTGAATGATGATGCCCGCACCTCCCAGCTTGATATTCCCGTGCGGATCGACGTCCGGCTTTTCGGATAGCATGGCTTTTAGCGTTTGGTCTTTAGCGATCGCTGCAATTGCAGTTCGGTACTCCGAATCTTTGGAATCGAAATTGATGCCTTCAGAAACGACCAGATTGGCGTAGCTTTTTTGCTCGTTTAATTTGTGCACCTTGTCAACGAGCTTGCCAAGGCGAAACGATTTTTCCGGCACCAGAATGATATCCGCGCCGCTGGCGACTCCGGCGTAAAAGGCCAGCCAGCCGGCTTTGCGGCCCATGACTTCATTCACCGAAATACGCGAGTGTGTCTCCGCCGAGACAGAGGTACTGCGGAAAGCCTTGGCAGCAAAATCGATGGCGGTGTTGGCGCCAAGCATCCAATCGGTGCCACTAATGTCATTATCAATGCTTTTCGGAATGGCGATAATCGGAAAGCCCAATTCATGCACACCGAGTGCGGTGCTGACAGTATCGTTGCCGCCGGTGGCGATGATGGCATCAACGCTCAGCTTTTTCAAATTGGCCAATATTTTTGCCGGCGCCCATGATTTGTTTTTTTCTTTGAAAGGCGCGAAGCGTGACGAAGCCAGAATGGTGCTGGGAGCATCAAAGATTCTCAGCGCATCGCTCGCATCCAATTCGACCAAATAGTCATGGACGTTGTCGGCGGCCAAACCTTCGAAGGCATAGCGAATGCCGATGTAAGTGTCGTTGTGTTTTTGCATGCCGTGCAGAATGGCGCGAGAGAGGGCAGAATTGATTCCGGCGCAGTCGCCGCCTCCGGTTACAAAGGCTATTTTCATTGGTCTCCTTTTTCGTTTACTTGAAGAGGTGAATGGGCAAACACGACTGTGCAGCATCGCGGAAATCAATCCGTCCAAACCGGACGCGGCGCATTCGAACGCGAACAAATTAAAAATTTAAAATGAATCCTGCAAAATAAAAGAAGTAACTGTTTAGCCGAGTAAATAAATGGGTTATTTCGAGTAGCGAGGAATCTGTTAAGTTACTAAGTTTACAGATTCCTCCATTCGGTCGGAGACACATGAGCGTCTTTGCTGAGCAGAATGGAGGATCGTTTCGCGCATTACTTAAAAATTTCGCCCTGTTGGAACTTTCCCCACACGGTTTCAAACCATGAATCTTCTTCGGGCATGGGACGCCTTTGCTGCCAGTCGATATGAATTTTGCCGTCTTTCCCAAGGACAGCTTCCTGCACCAAATTTCTCAATTCGACGTTTTCTAACTTGTAGGACCATTCTTTGCCCAAGCTTTGGAGGACCGGAATTCCCTGCGGATCCATGATCATATAAGAGCCGCGACTGCCGCCGCCGGTTTTCAAATAGCCAAGAATCGCCTCCAAATAGAAAACATGGGCAAGAATTAGATGACGATTTTGCATGAGCTGGGGAATTTCCTTCCTGCCGGCAATGACCTGTTCGTTAAAGCTCGCCATCTGTTCATAAGCTTGCTCCAAAGCCAGCACAACTTTAGCGCGGTCACGAATGTGCGCGGCGCAATTGCTCATTCGCTCCTGAAATTCCTCCCGGTAAGAATGCACGCTGCTGGTAGGTTGCGCGTTTTTAACAAAAGTGCCGATGAGATCGAACATTTCTTCGCCGCGCTTGGCCGCAACCTTTGCAAACTCGTTCGAAGTGGTAACCCCATCCGCCGGTCTATGGGCAATTCGCTGGGCGGCGCGCAAAGATCCCACCTGTCCTGAGTTGAGGGCCGAGCCACCGGGCCGGTACACACCATGACTGCCGTTGACCTCTCCAATGGGAAAGAGGCGCTGGATATTTGATTCCCACCAGATGTCACCCGATAAACCGCCGTTATTGTGCTGGGCGCAAACGGCGATCTCCAACGGCTCCGCAGATAGGTCGATACCGTTTTTGCGATACAATTCAATGGCAAGCGGGTTCATCTTGCGCAGACGTTCGATGGGCGTTGGTAAGAGTGCCTGAGAATTTTTAAGATAATTGTACGCTTCCGGCCCAAGAGTATCAAATGCGAATTCCCCGATTCGTTCATCGCCCTGAGCATTCTGCCGAAAGTCCATGAATACTCGCCGGCGTTTCGTGACCGTTTCGATGAACACCAAAACATCGATGAGGGAAGAGCCGTAATTGGGAATCTTGCGCGGGTCGAAGGGCCATTGATAGCCTTTTAGAAAAATATCCGTTGTCAGCTTGCCGATAGTTGGGAAATACGGATTAAGGAATTCCTGTTCATCGCCGCCAGTTTGGTCCGTACTGATGTAGCGCGGAATGACTTGTTGGTAGGTGCCGGATACATTCCAGCGGAATTTGATGGAAGCAAGCCCATATTGCGATTCGGTCAAATTGCTGGCTTTCGCCCCCACTTCTAATGCCAATCCAATAGCGCCGATGTGGCACTCCGGGTAAACGGACGTCTTGTACAATCCGCCAGGGCCGCCGACGCCGAAGACTACATTTTGCGCGTTGAAGAATGTCATGCCGAAAGTCTCGTCTTCCAATTGCGACTTGTCAATAGCGATCGCCCCAAGTGCGCGCTCCCTTGCAACCAACAAAGCAATGACTTCGTGTTCATCGAAGATTGGAATGGCCTTCTGCTTCACCTCTTTTAGTAGACACTGCGCCATTTGATGCGAGGTCCAAGGTCCGGCAGAAGTGGCGCGCTGCCGAGGATCATGATCCGTTTTATAGCCAACGAATCCCCCGAACCGATCATGGGGAAATTGCACGCCAATTTGCACCAGATGAAAAAACTCCCGCACGGAGAGAGTGGCTTCGATGAGCGCCAGGTCGCCATGCATTGCGCCGCCGTCGAAAAGAGACTTGGCCATCTCGTAGGGCGAATCGGGTTCCTTGCCGGAGACCGAGAGCTTGTAATAGGTTTGTTTGTCCGAACCGGTATTATTGGAGGTGCCGCCGCCAATCTTCTCCGTTACAATGGCAATGTCTTTCTTGCCATAAGAAAACAGATGATCGGCACAATTTAGGGAAGCAGCGCCGCTGCCGATGATCAAGGTATCTACTTCATAGACGGGAAAATCCAGTCCTGCAATCCTGATCGTCGATTTGTTCATAAAACGCGTCCTATCCTGTTAGCCCCGACAACCAAGCCATTGCTTTGTCAGCAACCGTACTTGCTTAATTTGTACATGAATAAGTAGCAGTTACTTTTTCGGCGGTCCTTAAAATTATTCTTCTCGGTCGCAGTGTCCGACTCCACCTTCCGCAAGGCAGAAGATACGACTCGCAAATCCGACTATAGCCGCCTCAAGTGAAAACCAGCATCGACGTTGATGTCCTCTCCCGTCGAATAGGGCAAGTACCCCAACGCAATGGCAGCCGCTGCTTTGCCGATGTCCTCCGGATAGCCCCAGCGTTTTATGGGCAAGAGACCATCGCCAATGAGCTTGTCATATTTTTCTTTGACGGCACTGGTCATATCTGTGGCAATGATACCGGGGCGGATTTCGTAGACGTTTATTCCAAACTCTGCCAACCGGTCGGCATACAGCTTGGTCATCATGCTAATGCCCGCCTTGGAAATGCAGTATTCTCCTCTTGCGGTGGAAGAAGTATAGGAGGAAATCGAAGCGATATTGATGATGCGGAAATCGCGCTCAGGATTGGCTTTTTTCTGCTCAACCATCCAGTTCGCGACCAGTTGGGTTAAAAAGTACGGCCCCTTGAGATTGATGGTCAAGACTCTGTCGAAGCTCTCTTCCGTCGCTTTCAAAATATCCATCCGTTGTTTGGGAGCGACGCCGGCGTTATTGACCAACAAATCCAGCCGGCCGAATTTCTCTTTGCATAGGGCGATCAGCTTCGCCCGGTCGGAGGGAACGGAAATATCCGCCTGAGCATAAAGAACATCCGCGCCTTTAGCGTGCAACGACGAAAGGGTATCCTGCACAACCTTTATTTCGTGAACGTCATCAATGACCAGATCAAATCCTGCCTCGGCCAGTTTTTCCGCAATCCCTTTACCGATGCCGCGCCCGGCTCCGGTCACCAAAGCGATTGGCTTATCCATGGTTCTCCTCTTACCTGATCCAACTTCTCTGAAAAAACCGGGCAAATATAGAACCTCCGATTATAGCAATCAAGGATTTTATAAGCCGCTCAAAATGCCTTTCTTCAATAATAAAATCGCCGCCGGCAGCCGACTTTTGGTTTGGGAGAGCAATCGCACCTCTCTACAATCAGAGTCCATCATGGCGGCTTCGGTGAAAACATCTTTTTTCTGTTCTTTTTCCTAAATGCTGAAAGGTAGAGGTCGCTGAGGATCGCAGAGAAAAACCTCTAACTCGCGCGGTTTCTGGTTCTGAAGATCGTTTATTGTTTCTCTGCATGACTGCGCCAAAGGCGCTTCCGCCTCCGGCCTGAACGGACCTGACAGATTCATGCTGGTATTTTAAGTTTAGTCCAGATGCTTAGCAGTCAGCTGGTCATCCATGACATTAGTGCACATTCGCGCGGATCAGCGTTTGTAAAATCCTTCGCGGTCATGATAATGATCCCAGAGTAATACAACCTGCAACCGGACAATTATAAAGTTGACTTTTGAGAAAAAGTTTCTAATATTCACCCTGACGCTTGACGATTCAGAACACGATATCTTCAGGGTTAGACACATACCACAACATGAAACTCACTCGCTGACCTAATGAAGGGGACAGTTTGAAGATGACGCAGATGACGAAAAGCAACATCATGGTTCCGGAAGATCTCAACGTCTACAAAGCTCGAATAAAGCGACTCTTTGGCGGCATATTCGTACCCGGACGTGAAATCTTTATCGCTCGCGCCCCGGCGCGCTTGGACGTGATGGGTGGAATTGCCGATTATTCCGGCTCGGTGGTTTTAGAAGGCACATTGCGGGAGGCCATCATTGTGGGGGTGCAGAAACGAATCGATCGGCGAATACTCATTCGCAGCTTGGGAATTGAAGATCAGGGCTTTGCCGGCATCGTCGAGTATCATTTGGATGACTTTTTTTCTGCCGGACGGCTAAAGACCTACGATGTCCTGCATGAAGAATTCAACAGAGATGAAAAAAAGCGCTGGGCAGCTTATTTGCTGGGCGCATTTGCGGTGCTATTAGCCGAGGGATTGATCGAAAAGTTCGATCATGGCGCCAGCATCGGCGTCAGCAGCAATATTCCGCTCGGCGTCGGCATCAGCTCCTCAGCAGCCTTGGAAATAGCAACCATGTACGCCATTCAGCATGCTTATCAAATATCGCTGGATAGCTTCCAACTGGCTCGTTCCTGTCAGATTGTCGAAAACCAAATCGTCGGCGCACCGTGCGGAATTATGGATCAGATCACATCGGCAATGGGATTAAAAGGCAGCTTGTTGATGTTGCGCTGCCAACCGCATGAGTTGTTAAAAATGGTCTCGGTCCCGAAAGGATTTCAACTTGTCGGGATCAATTCCGGCATTCGCCATTTCATCAACGGTTCCCGCTACATGGACGCCCGCGTAGCTGCTTTTATGGGCAGAAGAATCATTTTCAATCGCAGCCAAAAGTACGCCGGGCAAATCCCCTATGGCGGCTACCTCTGCAATGTCACGGTGGAAGAATGGACGGATGCACTGAGAAAAACAGTGCCGGCTAAGCTTTTCGGGAAAGAGTTTTTGGAGAAATACCAATTTCATGATGACCCGGCTACGCACGTTGATCCGGAGAAGCGATACCAGCCGCGCAGCCGTACCGAACATCCCATCATGGAAAATTCGCGCGTCTTGAGATTTGCAGAGCTACTGGATGGCAGCGCCGGGGCAAGCGACGAAGCCCGAATGGTCGAGGCCGGCCAACTGATGTACGAATCACACACAAGCTATGACAAAAACTGCGGCCTTGGCAACAAGAATACGGATTTGTTGGTGCAGCTCGTCAAAGCTCATGGCCCGGAGAAGGGTTTGTACGGCGCGAAAATCACCGGCGGTGGCAGCGGCGGTACGGTGGCCATATTAGCTGGGACCGGCACCAATGACATTCTGCACAACATCGCTGCTCAGTACTATGACGCGACCAAGATAAAGCCCGATCTCTTTGTAGATTCCTCCCCGGGGGCGTTGGAACTGGGCATAGACAGCACCTCTTTCGACTAGTGGCTATGGACACCGATTTTTTGACTCGCGCTCTCAGCCGGTTGAAATCCATCCACATTGCCATGCGCAATGCCATAGCCGCCTATACCCGGGCACATGAAATGGAGCATCTCTCCGGCGTGGCACGCGAGTCGGACTCGGATATCATCTATCGCATCGACGAGAGCTGCGAAGCCATTTTGCTCGAGCAGTGTGAAAAGTGGGGAAAAGAAGAGTGCTTTGTTCTCATCGCCGAAGGCATGGGGCCGCAGGGGATGCAAGTTTTTCCTTCCAGCTCGACCCCAGAGGACGCCGAATTTCGCTTAATTGTCGATCCGATAGATGGCACGCGCGGCATCATGTATGATAAGCGCAGCGCCTGGATTCTTTCCGGCATCGCTCCTAATCAAGGCCTATCGACCACGCTGATGGACATCGAGCTTGCCATTCAAACCGAAGTGCCGTTGAGCAAGCAATATTTGGCCGACATGCTTTTTTCCATTCGCGGGCGCGGCACCAAAGGCGAACGGAGGAATTTACTCACCGGCGAAAGCAAGGACTTTTACCCCCGCCCAAGCACTGCCCAATCACTTCAACACGGCTTTGCTATGCTGACCAAGTTTTTTCCCGGACGCAAACAAATAACCGCCGCCATCGAAGAGGAATTGCTGGCGGAGTTGGGATTGCTCAACAGCCAGAACCCCACCTCCGTTTTTGACGATCAATATGTGAGCACTGGCGGGCAGTTCTATGAATTGACCATGGGACACGATCGTTTTAGCGGCGATTTTAGAGCGCACCTGATGCATGCCAGCGGCCTGGCTGGAAATCCCCCCAGCTTGGCTGCACATCCTTATGATGTCTGTACGGAATTGGTCGCTCGCGAAGCCGGTGTGATCGTCACCAACATCCATGGCTCAGCCCTGAATGCGCCACTGGACGTGGTGAGCAATGTCTCGTGGTTGGCGTATGCGAACACTACCTTGAGACAACAAATCGAGCCGGTGCTGCAGAAGCTGTTGCAAAAGTATAACATTCTCTGATAAGATTGGGACATTGCCTTTTTCAGGCTGACACTGCGTCTTCAACATAGCTCTCTTGGCACAGAAAATCCTTATACATCCGATCGCAATTGACGAGGTCTATCATTATGATAAAAAAAGCCGTCATCACTGCCGCAGGTCGAGGCACTCGCCAATATCCTGCCACCAACGCGGTGCAAAAGGAGTTGTTTCCCTTGGTGGATCGGGATGGCATCACCAAGCCCACCATCCAAATCATCGTCGAAGAGGCCCTGGCAGCCGGCATCGAGGAAGTGTGCATCATCGTCCAACCCGGCATGGAAGGGCGGTTCAAGGAGCATTTCCACTCACTGAGTAAGCAAGAAGTGCTCACCTCAAAGAACAAGCCTTGGGTGCTGAAACAATCGGAATTGCTGGAGCGGCTGCAGCAGGCTATCACGTACATTCCACAAACCAAGCAGGATGGTTTCGGCCATGCGGTGTATTGCGCCAGAGAATGGGTGGGCAACCAACCCTTTTTGCTCATGCTTGGAGACCACATCTACATTTCCGGCCAAAAGGAATCATGCGCCTCACAGCTTATTGAAGGCTTCCGGCGGTTCAACCAATCGATCTACGCGGTCAAGCAAACTCCCGCTGAGCTCATTTACCTTTTTGGCACGGTGACGGGAACACCTATCGCGGAAAAACCTGGCGCCTATCAGTTGACCCACGTGAAAGAAAAGCCGGATGTAACATACGCCCGCCAGCACCTCAAAACCGCGGGAATGCCGGATGACATATTCCTGACATTTTTTGGCATGCACATCCTGACGCCTGGAATTTTTGCCGTGCTACAGGAACATATCGAGCAAAATATCCGAGAAAAGGAAGAGATTCAATTGACTGCCGCGCAAGCGGAGCTCTGCCGGCGGGAAGGAGCTATCGGACTGGAGATCGACGGCCTGCGCCTGGACATGGGTACCCCTTTCGGTTTTTTAGAAACGCAAATGGCCTTGGCCTTGCACGGCGTTTTTGCGCATGATTTTAATCAATCCTTTCGCAAGCTGAGCAATGGATAGAAATTTCCCTAAATGTTGCTTCAATTCTCTTCAGTTGCACCTTCCTGCAA
>Ga0172369_10010422_pt1 | contig 10068 bp, 3 predicted proteins | sample LakKiv25m_FD_114539 | JGI IMG/M metagenome (GOLD analysis project Ga0172369, IMG submission 114539) | Freshwater microbial communities from Kabuno Bay, South-Kivu, Congo - kab_022012_11.25m | ecosystem: Environmental > Aquatic > Freshwater > Lake | place: Democratic Republic of the Congo...
GGATGCCTGCCGCATCGCCGGCAACCAGGCCGTGAACGGCGGCGGCATCTTCAGCAGCGGCGCCGTGACCATCACCCGCAGCACGGTAACGAACAACAGCGCCAATGGCTTTGGCGGCGGCTTGCAGGGATCGGGCGGTTTCGTGGTGGTGGAGCAGAGCACATTCCACGATAACCGCGCCCTGACGGGCGGCGGGGGCGGGCTGAACGTAGCACTCGCCAGCCTGACCCTGCGCAACAGCACGATCTCCGGCAACGTGGCCGGCGGCCCCGCCGGCAGCGCCGTCTCGGTGATGAGCATGGGGTTGCCTCCCGCGCAGACCACCTTCACCATGACCCACAGCACCCTGGTCGGCGCGGATTATCGGGAGATTGTCCTCTTCCTGTCGGGTCATGTATGGATGTACAACTCGATTGTCGCCAACCAGGGCGAACCCACCCAGTGGGACTGTGGCCTGTTGGAGGGCGAGATTCGCGCCAATGAAGGCAACCTGATCCAGGACGGCAGTTGCAGCGCGACCTATCAGGGCGATCCCCGGCTTGGCCCCCTGGCCGACAACGGCGGCGCGACACGGACCCACCTGCCCGGCTTCGGCAGCCCGGCCCTGGGCAAGGCGGCCCCGGCCTACTGTCTGCCCACCGATCAGCGCGGCCAGCCCCGACCTGCAGGCGCCGGCTGCGACATCGGCGCGGTGGAGGTGAGCGAGACGGCCGGCGCCAAAGTCTACCTGCCGCTGCTCATGCGCGGCGCGCCGCCGGCCCGCAATAGTTTTTCCCAGTGGAGGTAACACCATGTCTGGCGCTCGGTTCACTCGCTTCCTGATCGGGATATTGAGTGTGTGGCTTTTGTTGGCAATGACTGGCGACGCGACCCCGACCGGCGGCGACCTGACACCATCACCCCAGCAACCGCTCGCCGTCATCCCCGCCTGCGATCCGATCACGACGAACACCACCTGGATCACCGGCAACATCTACGTCGTCAAGGACTGCAACCTGACCATTGCTGCGGGCGCAACGCTCACTATCCAGCCAGGCGTCATCGTCAAGTTCGGCGGCACGGCCCCGGGGTACGGCTCGGCGTTGGGCAGCGCGGCCATGATCGTGGACGGCGCGCTCAACGCCGTCGGTGCGTCCGGGCAGCCGGTGGTCTTCACCAGCCTGAAAGACGACACGCACGGCGATGACACCAATGAGGATGGCGCCAGCAGCGGCGCAGCCGGCGACTGGCATGGGATCGTGTTCCGGGCAGGCAGCAGCGGCCAACTAGAACGCTTCTTCCTGGGGTACGCCGGGTCGGGCGTGTTCAACAGTGCGTTGGGCGGCTATGGCCGCGGCCAGGTGGATGTGCGGCAGGCGGCCGTGCAGTTGCGCCACGGCGAGATCACGGCCGGCAAGAAAGCGGGCGTCTACCTGGAAGGCGCAGGCAGCACGCCGGCCATCCAAGATGTGCGCGTGGCCGACAATCGCGCTGCGGATGGCCGGGGCTATGCCATCTATCAGGCCACGGTCAACATGCAACCGACCTACAGCGGCCTGGTCTTCAGCAGCAACGACCGGGACGAAGTGACCATCGGCAACTGGGGCGAGACACTGACGCAGGACGTCACCCTGGGCGGCGCGGCCTTCGGCTTCGACTGCGGCTACACCCTCTGCCTGCTCACCGTGCCAGCCGGCCGGGCGCTGACCGTGGCGCCGGGCGCACAACTGGCGTTCAAGCCTGCCTTCGGCATCGCCGTCGGCAGCGGCGGGGCTTTGTGGGCCGAAGGGACGGTCAGCCAGCCGATCACCTTCACGTCGGCGGCCGCAGCGGGCGCGGCGCTCAACGGCGCCGCAGCGCCCTTCGCCGGGGAATGGATCGGCTTGTGGGCGCAGTTGGGCAGCACTCTGCGCCTGGCGTACTGCGACATCAGCCACGCCGACGACACCAATTTCGGCAAAGGTGGGCTGGAGATTGACACCGATGACGCCCAGGTCAGCAACTGCAAGATCCATCACAACAGGAACACCGGCCTCAATCTAACCAGCACGAACAACAGCACCATCCGACCGGTGCTCACCCATGTAGATGTGACCGATAACGGGCAGACCGGCGTCTATTTGGACGCCAGAAACGGCACGGTGCTGGCCCCCGTTTGGGATGGCGGCCAGATCAGCAACAACGGCTGGTCGGGCGTGGGCGGATACACGTCGAACAGCGTTATCTCCCCCACCTTGCGCAACCTGACCATCGCCAACAACGGTGCGCTCGGCGATGCCCCCGAACGCCGGGCCGGTATCTATTGGAATTACCATAATGTTAGCCCGACGCTTCAAGATCTGACCCTGACCGGCAACGTGGGCACAGCCGTCCACTGGTATTGTAACGGCTCGATCACGGCCCGCGACCTGACCGCCACCGGCAACGGGCAGAACGGACTGCTCATCCCCGGCTGCGATGTGAGCGGCGGCCGGCAGTGGGACCTGGGCGATGCGGGCATTCCGACACGCGTGACCGGCCACATCAATGTGACGCCGAACGCGCTACTCGCCATCCTGCCGGGGAGCACGCTGCGTTTCGACAAGAACCAGTACAACTCGCCGACGCGGCTCGAAGTCCAGGATCAGGCGTCCCTGAACGCCCTGGGCACGGCTGCCCGGCCGGTCGTCTTTATCGGCGCGACACAGACGCCGGGCTGGTGGGAGGGGATTTACGCCAAACAGCGCGCCGCGTTGACGCTGCGTCACTGCGAGATCGGCTACAGCGGCGCCAATACGACCGGCGGCTTGTTGGTGCGCTGGGGCTGGCCCAATACGGGCGTTCCCGCGGCCAACATCCAGAACTGCGAAATTCACGGCTCCAGCCGCAAGGGCGTCCACTTCGACTTTGGGAACTTTTCACCGGTTACGACGCTCCCCGTGTTCCGCTACAACCACCTGCACGACAACGCCGAGGAAGCGGTCGCCAACTGGAACGCGCCGCCGCTGGACGCGCGCCAGAACTACTGGGGCGATTCCACCGGCCCCTACCACGCCATGCAGAACCCCGGCGGCCAGGGCGACAACGTCGGCGACAACATCCTCTTCTACCCATGGCTGGCTGCGCCCGGCGGCGGTGAGGCGCCTGGCAAGATGCTGATCAGCACCGGTGCGCCGAACCTGGTCAGCCCGGGCGAGACGGTGGACTACGCGGTGCAATACCTGAACGACATGACCATCACGGTGCAGAGCAGCATCCTGATGTTGCAACTGCCCCAGGCCGCCTACTTCCTGGAAGGCACGGCCGGCGCGGTCTACTGGCCCGACCGCCACCAGGTCTTCTGGAAGCTGGGCGATCTGCCGCCCGGCGCGGGTGGCTTTGTCTCGGCGCGCGTTCGCTTCCAGTGGGGGCTGCCCGCCGACTACAGCGACGGCTCTTACACGCAGTTTGCCAGCAGCAACTACAACGCCGGTGCGCTGGACGTGGCTGCGTACAACGCCTACGAGACCAGCGCGCCGCGCGTGATGCAGATCGTGGCGTTGAGCGAGGCTGAATTCGCAGCCGTGCGCGGCGCCAGCGCCGACCTGGAGAGCCTGTACCAGATGACCGTGGCTGATGGCTACCAGTTCCTCAGCGCGGCGCGCATCACCTACGTCGGCGGCAGAGAAACCGTGAACGCGGCGTTCCGCACGGCTGACCGCAAGTACGGCCGCATCCTCAGCCTGGGCGATGGCCGGGCGCTGGCATCCACCGTCGGCGGCGGGATCATAGCGGTGCGCGACATGACCGGCGGCCTGAACGCCAATCTGCACACGCAGACTTACGAGTTCTGGGGCAGTTGGGCAACGACAGGCGCAGCGACCAGTGCGGGCGCTGCGGCGGATTGCGGCGAGGCGCGCTGCTTTACGAACTGTATGCTCAAGGCCAAGAGTTGGGGCAAGGTTGCCAGCAAAGTGGCGGCCGCCGTAAGCTGGGTGATCCCGCCGCTGGGCGCGGCGTGGACGACCTACGAGATTTACGACGAAATCACGACCTACCTGGAGTGCAAGGAAGACTGCCAGCACGCCGGAACGCGGGATGCGCACTGCTGCACGCCTGGTGATGTGCGCTGGTCGCCCACCGGCCTGAAGCAGCAGTGCGCGCAGTACAGTTGCGACGCGGTCGGCGCCTGGAAACAGACGCCCGACATCATTGACAAATGCGGCTTCGGGCAGCGCTGCGTGGCCGGATCGGGGACGAATGGCGGTTGCAAGGACTGCGAAGAGGACCTGATCGCAGCGCACTTCTCGCCCCTCGCGCTGCGGGCTGAACCGGCGGCGTGCCCGGCCGGCGGGAGCACCCCGCGCTGCAGCGATCTAACCTTGCGCCTGGCCAAGGATCCCAACGCCATCTACGGCCCGACCGGCGACCTGCTGCCCGGCCAGGTCGTCACCTACACCATTACCTACGAGAACGAAGGCGCGGGCCGGGCTTACGGCGTGTACGTGGTCAACCCGCTCCCGGCCGCCTTCGACGCAGGCACGCTCACCTTCGTCAACAAGACCGGGACCTACCTGCCCCAAAGCCGAGAGATCGCCTGGCTGGTGGGCGAGCTGGCGCCGAAGGGCCAGGTCGGTTCGACCGGCGCCATCACTTACACCGTGGCGCTGACCGGTGGGCTGGCCTCCGGCACGGTCGTCGCCAACCAGGCCGTGGTCACCTTCCCCAGCGTGCCGGAGGAGACGCCGACCAACACCTGGGTCAACCTGGTGACGCCGCTGGTCGCCACCCCGCAGCAGCTTGCCACCAACTACATGACGCCGCTGGCTATCACCCTCAGCGGCCGCGAGGCGAGCGGGCTGCCGCTGACCTATGACGTTGTCGACCTGCCCCACGGCGGGGCGCTGACGGGCGCTGCGCCGGACCTGACCTACACGCCCGGCGCAAACTTCACCGGCGCGGATGCCTTCACCTTCCGGGTGAGCAACGGCGTCTCGACCAGCCGCCCGGCGCAGGTGACGGTCAATGTGAGCGCGCAGGGCGATGTGACGCCGCCGCAGGTGTTGTGGACCAGCCCGGCGGCCGACGCAACCGATGTCGTCGCCCCGGCCACGCCTTCCTACACTGACACCGTCGGCCCGGCCTACGCGCCCGTGATTCTGATCGGTTTCAGCGAGCCGTTGACCCCGACGACCGTGACGACCGCCACCGTGACGCTGGTACGCGAAGGCGGCGCAGCCGTGGCGGCCAGCGTCTCGTTCGACGGCGCGGTCAACCAGATCGTGCTCGTCCCACGCGCGGCGTTGAGCGATGGCCGGTATGTGGCGACGGTGGCGGCCGGCGTCGAGGACGCGGCCGGCAACCCGCTGGCCGCCGCGCACACCTGGCGCTTCACCGTGGGCGCGCCGGAGCGGCGCATCTACCTGCCGCTGGTGCTGCGGGCGCAGTGAACCAACCGGTTCCCTTAGGCTAACGTCATTGGTCACAAGTTAAGCTAGAAGTAATTGTTTGACAAGTCCTCCGCTCGGGCCGGTCTCCGACCGAGCCGGGCAAGGTCAGAGACCGGCCCGAGCAAGGAAGACAAGTCCTTACCTGGGCTGGACGGGGACCACCAACGGCGTCTACGTAGTGGACCGGCTGCCCGGCGGCAGCTGGCGCGCCCGCGCTGGTGGATACCGGCCTGGGCAACACCCACTACTGGATCAGCCTGAGCCGGGATGGCAAGATGCTGGCGTTGGCGAGCTATTCCTCCTTCGGTTGTGGATCACGTCTACGTGACGACGCGCGGCGCGGGCGGCTGGTCGGCGCTGGCGGGCGTCTCGGCGGAAAGCGGCTCACCGGAAGGCGGCCACAATCCTTTGCTCAGCGCCGATGGCCGCAAGCTGGTCTACATCCAGAACGCACGCGCAATGTTCACCGAGCTGATCGGCGGATAATGGACTGCGCCGGCCCAGTTGACCAACAACAACTGGTGGCAAGGCGACGCGGTCGAGTATCCGCAGATGGGCGGCGACGGTCGGGCGGTGATTTACTGGCTAACACGTAGCGAAGGGGGACCCTGGTCTCGCAGGATCTCTACGTGCTGCGTCGAACAGGCAATGCCTGGGCCACACCCGAAAAGGTCAACACCCTACCGAACATCCCGATCACCGCGGATCAATTCTCACGTTTCGCGGTCTTTGGGGAGACGCGCCAGCTTTACCTGCCGGTTGTCTTGCGAAATTGATCCTTTCACGTTTGACCGGGCATAAAATCGCCCCAGGAGGCGGCATGATGCGACACAACTTCCCTCTTTTTTTGCTAAGCCTGGCAGGGGGTTTGTTTTTGGTGGCCGGCTTCTTCGCCATTCTTTCCCTGCCGGACATGGCTCAGGCCCACGGCCCGGTGCCCGTCGCGATCCATTACGTGGCCCCGCTGGGGACCGAATGCGGGAGCGCGACGCCTTGCTTTAGCAGCATCCAGACCGCGGTGGATAGCGCTGCGGCCGGCGACGAGATCCGGGTGGCCGCGGGCACGTACACACACGTGGAAAGCAGACCCCGGCAAGATGTGAGCGCCACCGGGCAAGTGACCCAGGTGCTCTATCTGGACAAATCCCTGACCATCCAGGGCGGCTACCGGACTGACAACTGGGCGACGCCGGATCCTGTGGCGAACCCAACCATCCTGGACGCGCAGGGACAGGGCCGGGCCGCGTACATCGCCGGCGCCATCAGCCCGACGCTGGAGGGGCTGCGTTTCACCGGCGGCAGCGCCGAAGGGCTGGGCGGCGAAGCAGGCGACGATGAGAACGCTGGCGGCGGCCTATACGTCCACCTGGCCGCGCTCACCTTGCGGGGATGCGTGATCGAAAACAATGTGGCGAACGTTAGCACGCCCTACGGCCACGGCGGCGGCGCATATTTTTACCGTAGCGGTGCGCTGCTGGAGGGCAACACCTTCCGGGCCAACCAGGCCAGCACACTGCTTGGACCCGGCTACGGCAAAGGGGGCGGCGTCACCCTCTACGAAAGCCCGGCCACCCTGCGGGACAATCTCTTTGCTCAAAATATCGCCGGCGCCCGCAGCACAGGCTTCGGCGGCGGCCTCTACCTCAACAGCGGCGACGCCGTGATAGCGGGGAACCAATTCACGGACAACATCGCCGGCGCCGGCGGCTTCAACCTCTACGCCGGGGAGCGCAATCCCAAGGGCTACGGCGGCGGGCTCTACATCGTGCTCAGCCGCGCGGATGTTCGGGACAACGTCTTCTCCGGCAATATCGCCAGCCAGGCCTACCACGGCTACGGCGGCGGCATCTACACGGACTTCAGCGCCTCCATCTTTCGAGAAAACCACATCCGGGGCAACGTCGCCAGCGCCAGCCAGGCCCCCGACGCGCACGGCATCGGCTACGGCGGCGGCGTAGCCCTGTTGCGTGGTCAGGATAGCTGGCAGACGAACACCGTCTACGGCAACACCGCCAGCACCGCTGGCCAGGGCTACGGTGGCGGTGTATTTGCAGATCTGAGCGCGTCGCAGTGGATGAGCAACACCGTGCAGGAAAACGTGGCGGCTACGGTCTACAGCGGTTTCGGCGGCGGCTTCGCGCTGCGGCAAGGCGCGCCCCTGGTGACTATGAATCGGACGCTGAGCAACACCGCCTCTATTTTGGGAGAAGGACAGGGGGGCGGCCTCTACGCGGAGCGCAGTCAGGTCGCCATCCTGGGCAACGAGTTCGCGTTCAACCTGGCAGCCCGGCAAGGGCAGGAGTCGTGGACGGGCTACGGCGGCGGAATCTATCTGCTGCGGAGCGAGGCCACCGTGGAGGCGAACCAGATCCATCACAACATCGGGCAGTTCGACTACGCCGGCCAGGGCGGCGGCGTCTTTCTGCAGGAGGACCATTCCACCCTCAGCCGTAACGTCATCCAGCACAACGCCGCCCTCCGTGACGCGGCGCCCCTCACCGGGATGGGGGGCGGCATTGCCAGCGCGCGGGGCGGCGGCCGGATCGAGCGGAACCAGATCACCGACAACGTCGGCAACCTCAGCGACGGCGCGGGCATGGGCGCGGGCATCTTCCTGTTCAACAGTGCGCCGGCCATCGAGGCCAACCGCATCCAGAGCAACGGCGGCGATTATGAAACCCGCGGCGGCGGCATCTACATCTGGAATCAATACACCAGCACGCTTGTCGCCCTCACCAACAACTTCCTCACCGGCAACCGTGCAGAACGGGGCGGGGCGATCTATGTGGAAGGCGGCGCGCTCCAGGCCCGGCATAACACCGTGGCGGACAACGGCAGCCTGGCCCGGGATGGCAGCCTGATCCATGGGGAGAAGAACGCCAGCCTGGTCTTCACCAATACCATCGTCAGCGGCAACACCATCCCCACGCCCGGCGGTGTCCAACACCCCTCCGCCGCCATTTTGCGGGTGGACGCGCCGGCCGCCGCCGCTCTCTCGCACACCCTTTGGGAAGGCAACAGCCACCTCGTCACCGGGGGGACGGGCGCCGTGACCAACGCTACACCCCTGGCGGGGAATCCGACTTTTGTCAACCCCGCAGCCAGGGACTACCATCTGTCACCCCTCTCGGCAGCCATTGATCGAGGCACGGACGCCGGCGTCCTGACCGATAGTGACGGCGATCCGCGGCCTCTTGGCGCTGCGCCCGATCTGGGCGCTGATGAAGCCACGGGGGGCACTGTCGTGCGGCTCTACCTGCCGGTGGTGCTGCGAAATTGATCTGTCTGCTCACGTTCGTGCGGCAGACGCAACGCAGATCAACTATCGGATCGGCGCCTTAACGCTCTTGGATTACAAGGAGGCAATCTCATGGTTACTTCTTTACGCGGATTTCTGGTCGGCGCGCTATGCGCCTGGTTTCTCCTGGCAACACCAGCAGGAGCGGCCGCAACGGTTGCAACCGAGGGGCTTTCACGAGAGGTGGGCCAGGAGGCCACTGTCGCGCCACAGGCGGCAGAGGGGATCCAGCCCGCCGCCAACGTCTCCGGCAACATCACCGTCAACACCCGCTGGACCATCGCAGACAGCCCGGTGGTGGTGACCGGCGATGTGACGGTGCTGAACAACGCCACCCTGACCATTGACCCTGGGGTGGTAGTAAAGTTCAACAGTTGGTGGGACGAGCTTTACATCAACGCGGGTTCGTCCCTGATTGCCCGAGGCATCAGTGGCAATCAGGTGGTCTTCACCAGCATTCACGACGACGCCCACGGCGAGGACACCAACGGCAACGGGGCGGCCACGGTTCCGGGTCCCGGCAACTGGGGCGGGGTGATCTTCCAGTCCGGTAGCAGCGGAGCGATCGAGTACGCATGGTTCGGCTACGGCGGCGGCCAGCCGGCGGGGATGCTGGCTCTCTACACCAGCAACGTGACCGTGGATCACGCCACGTTCTACGCCTCACAAGATCGGGGCATCTATGTCAACAACAGTTCCCCGCCCATCCGCAGCAGCCGCTTCGAGGGCAACCTGAACGACGGCATCTACTATGACGGCTTCGACGCCGCCCTGCCGGTCACGGTGACCGCCTGCGACTTCGTGGGCAACGTCAACTGGTCCATCCTGGCGAACTTGAGCGATGAGACCGCGGACGTGACCCTCGCCGGCGTCACCACCAGCGGATCGGCCCGCAACGGTTTCGGCTTTTATGGCAGCATCGCCAGCGATGTCACCTTCACCAGCCCGGCCAATTTCCCCTTCATCCTGGAGAGCGATACGGCGGTGAAGGCGGGGGCCAGCCTCACCCTGGCGCCGGGGACCGTGGTGAAGGGGGTGGACTGGTGGGATGAGCTGCACATCTACGGCAGCCTGATCGCCCAAGGCACGGCTGCGGATCCCATCGTCTTCACCAGCCTGGCCGACGACCTCCACGGCGGGGACAGCAACAACGACGGCAGCGCCACCGCGCCGGGGCCGGGCAACTGGGGCGGGGTCAACCTGCACGATGGCAGCAGCGGCCACGTGCTGGCGCACGTCTGGTTCGGCTATGGCGGCGGTCAGCCCACGGGCAACCTGAACGTCTACAACCAGTCGTTGGCTATCGCCCACGCCACCTTCACCCAGAGCGAAGATCGCGGCATCTATGCCGAGAACAGCTCGTTGCAAATCACAGATAGCACC
>Ga0172369_10010427_pt1 | contig 10065 bp, 8 predicted proteins | sample LakKiv25m_FD_114539 | JGI IMG/M metagenome (GOLD analysis project Ga0172369, IMG submission 114539) | Freshwater microbial communities from Kabuno Bay, South-Kivu, Congo - kab_022012_11.25m | ecosystem: Environmental > Aquatic > Freshwater > Lake | place: Democratic Republic of the Congo...
GGGCGCGTCCCAAATAAGTACGGTCAAGCGTGATGACATGGCGTGCATCACCCTGGAATGCGTACGCTGTGCTCGTTGAAGTTGCCTTGCTCAGCACCTGCGTGGCAGGCGGCGCAGTTGCTGCGGCTCCCAATGGCAGGGCGACTCCAGACGGCAGCGTTGACATGCTTGTCATGCTTTCGAGCGAACCAGTACGACTGTGTGATGCGGTCTTGGGGGGGCATTTCGCTGACGCGCTTGTAGGTGCCTGCATTGGTGGTGAGATATTGGGTCAACGCTTGGGTGGTTGCGGTATCCAGTGACGCATCATTTCCAAAATGCTGGCTCAAGTTTGCCATCAAGTGTTGCCAGGAACCCGCAGGCAGTAAACCGGCCGGGTACGCCATGTGGCACGAGGCACATTCCTTTTGGAATGAAGCGGGCGCTGGCACACCGGATCCGTTGCCCATGTATGAATTGTCTTCATGACGCTCGCTCTTACCCCATTTCCACCACGACTCATGGTCGTCGTCGGCCCAAGCGCCCGAGACGGTGCCTAAGCCCAACATCAAGCTGATCAACAATTTTGTAAAAGAATGTGTCACAAAAAGCCTCATGATTGATTGCATAAAACCGGACTTTAGACTGACTACATTAAGTCAACCTTAAGTCGCGCCGCGGTGCCACGCGTGGCACCATTCGCGGCGGCGGTCCTGGCGCTGGTGGAGGTCCCGATTTGCGACGCAAGGGGCTTGGCTGTATTCTCGGCACATTCGCAGGATCGCTGCGTACTTCTTTCTGGAGATGCCTTATGAGATCGTTATTTAGCTGGGGTCAGTTGCTGGTAGCCATGGGCCTGGGGTTGGCGCTGGTCGGGGGCCAAATTCAGGCGCAGACCACCTGGTCATCCAACCCGGCCGCCATTGACGCTCAACACAAAGCCAAGGCGCAATACGAATCGGACAAAAAATTGTGCGCGGACGAGGCATCGCCTGAGGCGCGCATTCAGTGTCGTCGCGATGCGCAGGCGTTGTATGACAAAGCGCTGGCGGGGTTGCGGACGCAGGGCACCTACACCAGCCCGGGCGCGGTTGCCTGTAACACTTGCGGTACGGTGACTGCGGTGAGCCAGGTGGAACAACCGGGTGAAAGCAATGCCGTGGGCTTGATCGCCGGTGGTGTGGCCGGGGCGGTGCTGGGGCATCAGGTTGGTGGCGGTTTTGGCAAGGACCTGGCCACCGTGGCAGGTGCTGCCGGAGGTGCCTATGCGGGCAAAAAAATTCAGGAGAACATGAACACCAAGAAGGTCTGGCGCGTCAGCGTTCAGTATCCCGATGGACACACGGCCCGGTTTGATTTTGGCGGCGATCCCGGGTTCAAATCTGGCGATCTGGTCAAGAATGCTGGCAGCTCTGTCATTCGACGGTAGTTGCCTGTATCGGTTCAAGCTTGTGTTGACTTCAGTCTTCACTGACGCACGACTTCGGTTGATTGGAGGCTGACTCTCTTGCAGTGTTGTCCTGTCAAGGTATTTGCCTTGGTGCGGGGGGTTGCTTGTGTCGTGCGTTGGCCGCTTACAATGTCGGCACGCCCGTTGTCAGACGCCATGAATGGCCTCCAACGGGCGGTTTGCTCTTGACACCCCCTTGAAACTTGGAGTTTTTTGTGTTGATTTCTTCTGCTTTTGCCCAGGCCGCGCCGGCCGCCGGTGGCGACGTGCAATCGTCTCTGATGGGCATGCTGCCCTTGGTCCTGATGTTCGTGGTGCTCTACTTTGTGATGATCCGCCCGCAAATGAAAAAAGCCAAGGAGCATAAAGCCATGGTGGAAGCGCTGGCCAAGGGTGACGAAGTGGTGAGCGCCGGTGGCCTCCTTGGTAGGGTCAGCAAGCTGGGTGACACCTATGTTGGCATCGAGGTGGCCAATGGTGTTGAAGTGCAAATTCAGCGTACCGCTGTGGTGCAAGTGCTTCCCAAGGGCACGCTCAAGTAATTTCTTGACGCCTGGTGTGCGGCGTTAAAGGGCGGTCATGAATCGTTACCCGGTCTGGAAGTATGTGGTCATCGCGCTGGCGTTGATCGTGGGCGGCCTGTATGCGCTGCCCAATTTTTTTGGTGAGTCGCCTGCGGTGCAGGTGTCTGCGGGCAAGTCGATGGTCAAGGTGGACGCCGGCACGCTGGTGCAGGTGCAGGCTGCGCTCAAGGTGGCGGGCTTGGAGCCGGATCTGCTGGCGCTGGATGGCGCCTCCGTCAAGGCACGCTTCACCACGCCTGACGATCAGCTCAAGGCCAAGGACGCACTGCAAAAAGCGCTCAACCCCGACCCGGCCGATCCGTCGTATGTGGTGGCGCTCAACCTGCTGTCCCGTTCGCCGGGTTGGCTCAGTGCGCTGAAGGCGTCGCCGATGTATCTGGGGCTGGACTTGCGCGGTGGCGTGCACTTCATGCTGCAGGTGGACATGCAGGCGGCACTGGCCAAGCGCGCTGAGTCGCTCTCGGGCGACTTGCGCACCATGCTGCGCGAAAAAAATATTCGTCACAGCGGTATCAACCGTGTTGGTCAAACCATCGAGATCAAGTTCCGCGACATGGCCACTTTGCAGGCAGCACGCAATCTGGTGCAAGACCAGCTGGCCGACCTGCAAACGGTCGACACGCCCGACGGTACCGAATTCAAGCTGACGGCTTCCATCAAACCGGAAGCTGGGCGGCGCATCCAGGAGCAGGCGCTCAAGCAGAACATCACCACGCTGCACAACCGGATCAACGAGCTCGGCGTGGCTGAGCCGGTGATTCAGCAGCAGGGGCTGGACCGCATCGTGGTGCAACTGCCGGGCGTGCAAGACACGGCCAAGGCCAAAGACATTCTGGGGCGCACCGCCACGCTGGAAGTGCGCATGGTTGACGAAAGCGCAGAGGGCCGTGCCGCCGAACTGGGCACGGCCATGGTGCCGTTCGGCTCCGAACGTTACCTGGAGCGCAACGGCCAGACGGTGATTGTCAAGAAGCAGGTGATCCTGACCGGTGAGAACCTCACCGACGCACAGCCCGGCTTTGACAGCCAGACGCAAGAGCCGTCGGTCAACCTGAATCTGGACGCCAAGGGCACGCGCATCTTTCGCGACGTGACGCGTGAAAACGTCGGCAAGCGCATGGCGATTTTGCTGTTTGAAAAAGGCAAGGGCGAGGTGGTCACCGCACCGGTGATCCGCACCGAAATTGGTGGCGGCCGGGTGCAGATCAGTGGCCGCATGACCACGGTCGAAGCCAACGACACGGCGTTGCTGTTGCGTGCCGGGTCGCTGGCCGCGCCGATGGAGATCATTGAAGAAATGACCATTGGCCCGAGCCTGGGCGCAGAAAACATCGCCAAAGGCTTCCGTAGCGTGGCCTACGGTTTTGTGGCGGTGGCGCTGTTCATGTGCGTCTATTACATGTTGTTTGGCGTGTTTTCCAGCGTGGCGCTGGCGTTCAACCTGCTGCTGTTGGTGGCGGTGCTGTCGATGCTGCAAGCCACGCTGACGCTGCCGGGCATGGCGGCCATGGCGCTGGTGCTGGGCATGGCCATTGACTCCAACGTGCTGATCAACGAGCGTATTCGTGAAGAACTGCGCAACGGCGCCTCGCCGCAGGCGGCCATCCACACGGGTTACGACCGTGCCTGGGCGACGATTTTTGACTCGAACATCACCACGTTGATTGCCGGTCTGGCGCTGCTGGCGTTTGGCTCCGGTCCGGTGCGCGGTTTTGCCGTGGTGCACTGCCTGGGCATCATGACCAGCATGTTCTCGGGCGTGTTTTTCTCGCGCGGTGTGGTCAATTTCTGGTACGGCCGCCAGAACCGGCTCAAGAGCGTGTCGATCGGCACCATCTGGCGCCCGGACGGCGCGGTCGCGGTCAAAGCAGAGTAAAGGCAGCTCACCATGGAATTTTTCCGGATCAAGCGTGACATTCCGTTCATGCGTCACGCGCTGGTGTTCAACATCATTTCGTTGATCACCTTTCTGGCGGCGGTGTTCTTTTTGTTCAGCCGGGGCTTGCACCTGTCAGTGGAGTTCACCGGCGGCACGGTGATGGAGGTGACTTACGAACAGCCGGCTGATTTGGCCAAAGTCCGCGCCACCATCGCCGGGCTTGGCTTTGCCGACGTACAGGTGCAAAACTTTGGCACGGCGCGCAACGTGCTGATTCGTCTGCCGGTACAAAAAGGCGTCAGTTCGGCGCAGCAAAGCAATCAGGTCATGACCGCGCTGCAGGCGGCAGACGCCAGCGCCACCATGCGCCGCACCGAATTCGTCGGGCCGCAGGTGGGCGACGAACTGGCGGCCGACGGCCTGAAGGCGCTGGCCTTCGTGGTGGTGGGCATCATGGTGTATCTGGCGGTGCGCTTCGAGTGGAAGTTTGCCGTAGCCGCGATCATCGCCAACCTGCACGATGTGATCATCATCCTGGGTTTTTTCGCCTTCTTCCACTGGGAATTTTCGTTGCCGGTGCTGGCGGCGGTGCTGGCGGTGCTGGGTTATTCGGTCAACGAATCGGTGGTGATTTTTGACCGGATCCGGGAAAACTTCCGCCGCTACCGCAAGATGACCACGGTGGAAATCATCAACAACGCCATCACCTCGACCATCAGCCGCACCATCATCACCCACGGTTCCACCCAGATGATGGTGCTGTCGATGTTGTTGTTTGGCGGTGCGACGCTTCACTATTTTGCGCTGGCGCTCACCATCGGTATTCTGTTTGGCATATATTCGTCGGTATTTGTGGCGGCGGCGATCGCCATGTGGCTGGGAATACAGCGTGAAGATCTGGTCAAGGGCGGTAGTGCTAAAAAAGAAACGGACCCCAATGACCCCAACGCGGGTGCAACGGTTTGATGAAGTGCATGAATCATGGCCACAGGCTCACTTGAGTTCAATCCTTTGCAACTGATGATGCAGGTTCGTCAGCGCCTGGTGACGCAGGCTCAGGCGGCTTTGCACTCGCTTCAACCCAAAGTGATGGACGTTCTGATCGAGTTGATGGATCAAGCTGCCCCGTCCCGCGAGATGCAACTGCGTCGCGACGCCTGGATGCTGTACCAAAGTGGCCGCAGCAAGTGGGCGGAGGGAACCGTCAAGGCCTGGCAAAAGGCGTTGAATGCACCGCTTCCACAAAAAAAGGTTAGCAACAGCCTCAAAGGCCTATCGCTTGAATTGGAAAGCACCGATGCGGTTGAGAACAAGATATCGGCTTCCAAACTGGCGCTCTCGCTGATGGAAAAGGCCGCCCAGGATGTCAACGATCTCCGCAAGCGCATGAAGTTTCTCAATGGGGGACGGGCGTTGAGCGAGGCTGACATCGTTCACCCCGAGGTGCTGTTGTTGCCGCTGGTTGAACAGTGGGAGGCCAGCGGTATGCAGCGCGAAGCCTGGGCATTGATCTCTCCGACCGTGCAAAAACACCTGAATGAGCACGTGCAAAAGGCCTATGAACAATGCAATGAGCTGTTGGTTCAGCAGGGTGTGATTCCGGATATTGAAGAAATCAATTCGGCGTCGGCCCGAATGGAGGACGAATTCGAACCGGACGCGCCGGTATCCCCTGTGTCGGCGCCTGCGCAAGATCGGCGTCGTGCTCCCGGATCTGCGCGTGGTGACGCTGGTGTCGCTGCCGCAGGGCGGGCAGCGGGTGGTCCGGCCTGGCGAAATGGTCGCGCTCAATCGATTCTTGAACAAGTGGGTCGGTTGCTCAGTGGCGCATTCCTGGGCGGGGCAGCGCGTGGTTCAGCCGTATCCTCCGGTGGGGTTGCTCCCGGTGTTGCGCCCGGGATGGTTGATCCGGCAGGGGCGTTTGTGGCAGCCGATCAGGTTGCTCCGGCCATGGGCGCTTATCCGTTTCCGGCGGCCGGGTATGCACCACCGGGTTTGGCTCCCGGCTCCGCTGGCGTAGCGGGTGGCAGTCTGCCAGCGTCCGGGACTGCCGGGTCGGCTCAGGGCAACCCGGTGCGTTACCAGGGTCCCTCTGTGCCGTTGATGGTGGCGCTAGCCCAGCAACCGCAACTCAGTGGTGCGCACTTCGTGACGTCGGAAGGTGGTCTTCGCGTCGTTTCGCAGGTGGCGGTGTCACAGGTGGCCGATGAATTGCGACAGCAGTCCACTGACCTCAAGAGCAAGGCCGAGAACGACAACGAAAAGGCGATCATCGAATTGGTGGCGCTGATGTTCCAGTCGATCCTGCAAGAGGATCGATTGCCTTCTGGTGTCCGTGTCTGGTTTGCGCGCCTGCAGATGCCGGTGTTGCGCATTGCGCTGGCCGACCCGGATTTCTTCAACAAGCTGGACCATCCGGCGCGCAAGTTGATTGATCACATGGGTTCATGTGTACTCGGATTCGACTCCAGCGGCATCAGTGCGGAAGAACTTGAGACCGAAATCAAGCGTGTGGTTCAGGTGATTGAACAGTACCCCGAAACCGGGGAGCGCGTTTACAAGCGGGTCTACGAAGAATTCCAGGCGTTCCTGAAACAGCATCTGGCCAAGAAGCCCGCCGCGCAGAAGGTATTGGGCGTTGCCGAGCAGCTTGAGCAAAAAGAGACACTGGCCATTCAATACACCATTGAGTTGCGCGATCTGCTCAAGGATATGCCCGTGCGCGAGGAAATCCGCAGTTTCTTGTTCAAGATCTGGGCCGAAGTGCTGGCTGTATCGACGGTGCGTCAGGGAAAGCAACATCCGGAGACCGTGCTCTTCAAAAAATCTGCCACCGATCTGATCTGGGCTGCCAGCGCCAAACCCAATCGCTCTGAGCGTGCCCGGGTGATCGACCAATTGCCTGACTTGCTGCAAAACCTACGTTCCGGCATGGCGCTGTTGGGGCTGGCACGTCCCGCGCAAGACACCCATATCAAGGTCATCAGTGACACCTTGGCCGATGCGTTCATGTCCAAGACCGAGGCTATTGCGGACGAGCAGATTCAGGCGCTGGCGCAGCGCTTGGCTGAATTGGACGACTTTGTGGACGAGGGCAGCACCCAAGAATTGCCGCTCGACTCGGACAACATCGAGGAGCTGCTGGGTATCGAAGCCACCGATCTTGACGTGATCAGTCGGGGCGGCGGTACGTCCAGCCCGGTGATGCTCGAATGGGCGCGCGAATTGGCGCTGGGCTCTTGGTTCACATTGACGTACCAGGGTACCGTTGGGCAAGTGCAGTTTGTCTGGCGCAGTCCGCTTGGGCACCTGCAGCTTTTTGCCAACACACTGGGCCACAGCTACCTGTTCCAGACTGCAAGACTGGCGGCTTATTTGCAATCAGGTGAACTGGAGCCCCAGGAAGATGAGTCGCTGATGACGCGTGCGGCGCGCAATGCGCTTGACCAGATTCAGGCTAACCCGGAGCGTTTACTGGCCTGAATCCGTTCGGACGCGGTTTTCAGCCGCCTGAGCGCTGAAACAGGCCTCCTGGCATGCGGGTGATCCATCCATCCACCTCCAAAGTCATCAGTTCCGCTTGGAGCGTTGCGGTCGACATGCCGGTGCGGGTTTGCAACGCATCCAGACCTACCGCGTCAAACCCCATTGCGCTCAACAATGTTTGCTGGACGGGCGACGGTGCCAATGGACCGGATACTTCGTTATCGTCGCAAGCGGATATCGGCACGGACAGTCCTGACTTCAACTCTTCCAGGATGTCCTGAGCGGATTCGACCAGTTTGGCCCCCTGTTTGATCAGGGCGTGGCAACCGCGCGACTGCGCTGCGTGGATTGAGCCGGGGATGGCAAAGACTTCTTTGCCCTGTTCAGCGCTCTGGCGGGCGGTGATCAGGGAGCCTGAGCGCAATGCCGCTTCGACTACCAGGGTACCGTTGGCCAGGCCGGCAATCAGTCGGTTGCGTCTTGGGAAGTTGGCGGTCAGTGGTGGCGTTCCCAGCGGATATTCGCTGATCAGCATACCTTGTCGTGCGATGCGGTGTGCCAACTGATGATGGGCTCGGGGGTAAACACGATCCAGACCGGTGCCGACTACAGCCACCGTGGTACCGCCAGCGTCCAGCGCGCCCTCATGCGCGGCACCATCCACGCCCAAGGCCATCCCGCTGACCACGGTCATTCCGGCTTGTGCCAACGACTTGGCGAATTGGCGCGCATTTGCCGCGCCTTGAGGTGTCGGGTTTCGGCTGCCGACAATGGCCAAGCTGACTTGGGAATCAATGACAACTGTGCTGCCTTGTGGCGCGGGGCATTCGTTGCTGTAGTGCGTACATCCCAGCATGTACAGCAGCAGCGGGGGATCGTCCAGTTGCAATAGCGTCTGTGGGTAGAGCGGGTCGCCCAGTGGTGCAATCCGATGTTGCACGTCGTCGGCCTCGCGCTGCTGGAGCCAGGTCCAGGTGAGTTCCAGCAAGGCAGGTAGGTCCGGTGGCGGCTGAATCAAGGCCTCCAGTTGGGCCGGGCTGAGCACCTGACGCAAAGCGCTCGCGGGCTGGTCGAATACAGTTTGCGGCAAACCAAACGCGCCCATCAACTTGCGCGCTGCCACATTGCCGATGCCCTCAGACAACGTCAGCCGCAGCCACGCGGCAAGTTCGTCCCGCTCCACCGCTGTTGCTGTTCAGAGCGGATTGACGAGTCGGTCACCCACCTTGACACCGCTGGTAATGTCGAGCACCAGCGCATAGGACAATTTGTCGAACGTACGAAATACCATTAGCAAGCCGTTACGCTCATCCGGCAACTTGATGGTGGGTAGAGCCGGATCGGTCTTGTCAATGATCCGGGCACCATCCCGCAGAATCGCCAGCACGTGCCCGGCTTCCATGCCGTCCGCACTGCCACGGTTGATCGTGACCACCTGGTTCTGAGCCGCATTGACCACCGCGCTGCCATAGATCGAAACAATACGTGCGTCCACAGTTTTGCTGGGGGCACGGGGTACATAGCTCAGGATTTGCGGCGCGGGCTCCGGCAGCAGCCGGTCTCCGGCACGCATTTCTTCCTTGGCCTTGACAATGTCGATGGTGGCCGGGACCACTTCGGTACGCAGCGTGCCGTCCTTGTCCTGCACCTGTTGCGTGGTTTCACTGCGCGCAAGCAAGGCCTTTCCCAAGTACTGGGCCTCGTAACCCAGCACCTCGCTGGTGACCGGATCCTTCAGCGGCTTTGCGTCTCGGAACACCCGAAACAGCTGCTGACGCTTGTTGACGTCGTCAATCAGTTCGTTGGATGAGGCACTGCGAGCGTAAGCGCGATCGCCACGCGTCATCAAGACCCTGCCGTCCGGCGCAGAGACGATACGCGGGGCCCCCGCCAACGCTGATTCATCGACGATCATCGGTTCAGCCAGGAACGGTTCGATCAGATGATTCTTGAGCGTAGGCAGCGCGCCATTGGTCAGTGTTTCGGCGCGCGTTCGAGGCGATAACCTGACAGACGGGGTATCCGCCAACGCTATTGTGTGAGTCGACAGAGTGGCGCGGCCATCGGTCCTGACCAGGTACAGCGTCTGACCGGGATAAATCAGATGAGGATTGCGGATGTCGGACAGGTTCATGCCCCAAAGCTCGGGCCAGCGCCAGGGCGATTTGAGGAACAGTCCGGAGATATTCCAAAGCGTGTCACCCGGGACCACGACATGGCTGGACGGAGCATCAGCGCGCAACTCGCTCAAGGCGACACCACTCTGCGCAACCTGCTGTGCGGTGGCGCGTTGCTGTTCGGTGACCGGGTATTGCTGCGCCGATGTCGGGCCGCCTGCCAGCAGGCCGACAGCCATGACGCCCAGCGCGGGAGTGCCAATGAATCTGAAGGTGAAAGGTTTTGCCATGGCTGTGAGTACCTTGTTACATCGCGTGAGATTTTGCGCCTAAGCCCTTGATTGGACAATGATTGTCACCTGCGCGCCGCCCCCGTTATCCGAAATATAGCGAAAATAACGACATCTCGGAGCGTCCCGCATGGCTTTATTACCCATTCTTTGTTATCCCGACCCCAAGTTACACACTGTTGCCAAACCTGTGGCCACGGTGGACGCACGTATCAAAACGCTGGTGGCCGACATGCTCGAGACCATGTACGAGGCCAAGGGCATTGGCCTGGCCGCCACC
>Ga0172369_10010431_pt1 | contig 10063 bp, 4 predicted proteins | sample LakKiv25m_FD_114539 | JGI IMG/M metagenome (GOLD analysis project Ga0172369, IMG submission 114539) | Freshwater microbial communities from Kabuno Bay, South-Kivu, Congo - kab_022012_11.25m | ecosystem: Environmental > Aquatic > Freshwater > Lake | place: Democratic Republic of the Congo...
ATGCCTGAGTCCGTGCTACAGGAAGATCAGCAATTGCTGATGTACTATCACAACGCTGGGCTGCGTCAGTCCAGTCAACCAAAACAGGAGAATCTTTTGTAAAGGGGCTTTTATGTCACGAACACTGAAACAATGGGAAGCATATCTCTCGAAGCAAATGCCGCGCGTTCGGTTATTGTCCGAACTCGGGTTGAACTATGAGGATATGCTGGAGATTGCGAATCTAATCAAGGGGGAGAACAAGCGACACAAGAACGTCCGTCAAACAACCAAAGACCTGGTTGACGACTTCCCATGCACGTTTGTGGCTTTCCTTGCCGCCTTCGCCGCGCAAAATACCGAGCGGGAATTTTGGGACGCGGTAGCGCGGTTGATCGGCGTCACTGGCACGGAGTTAAATAACTCCCGCTGGCGTAATTACTTTATTGAGATTTTAGAAAAGAACAAAAAACCAACTTTTGACAACGTTGGTCACTTGTATGTTGGCAACATGCGTATTCATGGTGGAATCCCCGCTTATTCCCTGCGGGATTTTTTCGCCAACATGCTCATGCCTTCGATTGAAAATCCAGAATATATCGAACTCAAAGGCAAAGAACTACTCGACGCACTCTTAACGCGCTCCGCCGTGCAGATGTTCACCGATTCCACGGTGCGCAACTTCTTTGAAAACACCGAAGAAATCGGCGTGAAATATCTCGAAGATTGCCGTCAAGTCGCAAAGTCTTACAACTCCAGCAGGCAAATTCCCAACCTGCACGGCTTGCCCAGTTACGTGGTGGATAAACTGGTCAACTTCCTTGAATATCAGGAAGATGAAAAGCGCGGGCTGCGCCGCCCACGAGTCAAATTCTATGAAGGTGATGGCTTGATTCTGGAATTGCCCGAAGAACCCATCAGTGGTGTGGATGTGCGCGGCGGTCAAGTCCGCTGGCAGGTGACTCAAAATCAAAAAACGCTGCATAACCTCACCTGTCGCATTGTCCGCAGCGGCAGGGACGTCCACAGCGAAGAGCAGGCGCTTCCATTGGGTTTTCTCATCGAGCCGTTTCAAGTCGCGTTCAGTTTGCCCAGTCAGGATGGCGGCTTTACCCAAATCCGCGAATGGAATTTTGGCATCCGCTCGCAGGAAGTCCCCGACCTGTTGGTTTTCCGCAGCGAAGACGGCAGCCTTGTCCGCTGGGATCAAGCGCTTCCCGCGCAGGATTTACTGCTCGTCCATCCCAAAGACGTCACGCTGGAATTTGACGGTGACGCGCGGCTCATCCACTCCCCAGATATGTACGCGGCGGGCTGGCAGAACTGGCGGGCGGAATATCGCGCGCTCAGTCACGGCGCTCTTTCATTGCTCAGGAACGGCGAGGCGTTTGCTACGATCTCGATTCAAAAGCAACTGGAATTGCCGCGTCTGACGGGCAAAGTCTTCCAACCTAATCTCGACCACAAACCGCTCTATCTTGGCGGCGCGCCCATTTTGCGAATTCCGCTCCGCGCGGGCGTGGACATCGGCGACGAACTCAAACGCTGGAAGATCGAAATCAACTCCGCGTGGGAAGCCGAGCCATTTATCCGTCAGGAATTCAAACTGATAGACCATCTTCAAATTTTAGACGCGGAAGAAACCGCGCTGAAATTGAATCTCGCGGCGGTCTTGGGCGACGAACCCAAAGGGACCTACACCCTGCGCGTGCGTGGTCCGCGCGAAACCGACGTGGAGATTCCTTTCCGCGTCTGGACCTCCCTGCAAGTCAAAGATTTGCCTGAATTCATCCTGCCCGCCGAAGATTCAAAAATCACCTTGAACTTTGTGCTCCCCACTCACGCCGCGCTCGAAACGCAAGCAGGCGCGACGGGAGTCAACATCACAGGGCAATATGGTCGTCATGCCGTTGAACTGGATGAAACCGTCTCCCAACTTGATTTGAACCTGACTTGGGAGACTGAGTCTTCGGTCATTCACGTGCCGTTTTCCATGCCCATTCCGCGCGTCAAATGGCGTCTGGCGCTTGGCGAAGATTCCAAAGTTGAATGGTCAAACCGCTCCATCCGCAAACCTGTGGACGCATTTCTACAGTCCGCGCAAACGCCCGCATTGCTTGTCCAAATGCCAGGGATTGAAGCACATGCCAATTTATTGAGATTGCGTCTGATTGACCCCGAAAATCCAAAGGAATCATTGCAGGAATTTCCAGTCCAAACCAGCGTATTGGGAACGAATCACGCCCGCTTCCTGCTCAGCGCCAAAGACACGCTCAGCGCCCATAAAGATATTTCTGTCTTTGAGTTTCAGTTATCCTTTGTCAACAAAGCAGGCTTGTACGAATCGCTCAACCTGTTTTCCCTCACCCGCGATATAGACGTTTCCAATGTCTGCATTGAGGAAATGGATGATGGTTTATTCCTGATATGGGATGAATCCACCCCGCTGAAAAATCGGCGTGTCTTCATCCGTTCCCTGTGGAAAGTGTGGGCGAAACCGTGGAATATCAAAATCCCCGATGACGCGCACGATAACTTTAACCTGCTTGCCGCTGGATACGGCTTACCGCCATCATGGTACGAAGTCCACTTTTACGTTGCGCCGTCCTGGGAGCAGGATATTCAGTCCGCGCCAGAGCATTCGACTTTTGTGGTCAAGACGATTTCACCCGAAGAGCAAATTGCATGGCTGGAAGGGAATCTCCAAAAGAAACCAGATACCGCCTTTGTCAATCACTTTGAACGTGCTTGCGTTTACGCCACGGTTGGAGAATCTGCAAAACGAGACGCGGAAACTCAAACTTGTTACTCGCAAGTTGACCACGCCAAGCATGAAGCCTTGTTTGCTTTTCATGAATGGCTTGAGAAATACGACGCGAATACAAGGCGCGCGCTGCGTATGAAAATGTACAGCCCTGATTTACTTCAAAAACTGTTTGCAGATTACAAGCCCAAGCATGAATTCCGCCAAAAATATCTGGGCTATCTTCTTCAAACTAACCTCAGACCAGACAGCGCCATTTTGCTGCTCGAAAATGAAAACGACCCCGCGCTGGTCTTCCATGCTTTACGCGAACTGATAAAAAGGCAGGATACCCGCTTCATCGGCATTGTCAAAAAGATGGTCAGCGCTGGCAGTTTATCGGATTCCGACGCCCTCAAATTGCTGTCAATAGACGAGCAACATTCTATATCCGAACTGGACGCGAGCGAACCCGAACCTGTTACCTTGCGGCTGCTTTCTGGCTTGCTCCGCAATAAAGACGAACTGATCGCCGCCCTCTCAAACGAGAAAATCCTCAGCCTGGCTAAAGCGGAATTAGACCCAGAGACCATAAAAAAATATCTCGGCATTCTGATCGAACATCAAGATCGGCACGGTATGGAGTTCATCATGGAATTGTTCCAGAATGGGCGATTACGCGGTGATGAAGTGACCGAGTTGTTGGGAAGAAATCCAAAATTTTCAACACAAATTTTATCCAATGCGCCGCAGACTCACGCGCATTCTACTCAAGTTTCGGAAATCGCCCGAAAATTTCCCGTTGAAACAGGATATATTTTGGCAGGCATGTTTATCAAGACCCGCGCTGGCTGGTGCAGGGTTGACTCCATCGAAGACATAAGCGGCGTAAAATTGACGCACGCTTCAAAAGAGAATACAGAAACTAGGCTGCAAGTTACCTTACATCCCGACACGCCCCACTCGATCATGGGCATTATTCACATGGAAGATGGAAAATTAAACCTCATCAACCCTGGACAATATTACCAATGCGGTAGGTGTGGCTACGTAGCCAACGACCATAACATCATCTTGCGTCAGCATACGCGCGAAGTCCACGACGGCATTGGCGGCTCATTTGCTCCCATCTCGACCCGAGTTTCCATCGGCGATAATTTAGAATTCAGTTTGTCACTCCCCAAATAAGAGGCATACATGGCAATCCATCCTTTAAAGACTACAGATCACATCAGGCAGACCTATATCCGCTATCTCAAAACCATCAAGCCGTTTCAAGACGAAGGCTTTCGGGATGCTTTTGCTACGGCACTTAATGAAAAAAATATGCTGGTCAAAGGTCCGCTGGTTGAAATTGCGCTGCCCTACAAAAAAGGGAAGAGCATTAAAGATTTGGTGGAAGAAGGCGTGTTATCCAAAAAGTTTGCAGATTTAAATTCACCCGACCTGCCTTATGACCGTAAACTTTACGAACATCAGGTCAAGGCAATCAGAAAAGCGGTCAAAGAAAGAAACCTGGTCGTTGCCACAGGTACTGGCTCGGGCAAAACCGAAACCTTCCTCGTTCCCATTCTGAATTACCTCTTCAGGGAAGAAGAAGCGGGCACACTCAGCAAACCTGGCGTCCGCGCCATGTTGCTCTATCCCATGAACGCGCTTGCCAACGATCAGATGAAGCGTTTGCGAAAATTGTTGTTAAATTACCCGAAAATTACTTTTGGTCGCTATATTGGCGAGACGGACGATATTGAAGATAGAGACAAAGCGAAAGAAAACTTTAAGAAAATCTACCCACAAGAGGATGTGCGCGATAATGAATTGCTCACGCGCAAGGAAATGCAAGACAACCCGCCGCATATTCTCTTAACCAATTACGCCATGCTGGAATATTTGTTGTTGCGCCCGAAAGATTCGTCTTTGTTTGACGGCGCGACAGGCGAACATTGGCGCTTCATTGTTTTGGACGAAGCCCATGTCTACGACGGCGCAAACGCCACCGAAATGGCAATGCTCTTGCGTCGCGTGGTAGATCGCGTGGTGGGTGATAAATTAGGCAGGTTGCAAGTCATTGCTACCAGCGCCACGCTTGGCGGCAGTAGAAAAGATTACCCAGATGTTGCTCAATTTGCTGTTAATCTCTTCAATAAAGATTTTTCTTGGGTAGATGATGACCCTGAATTGCAAGACATTGTGGAAGCAGAAAGAGAACCAATCGAAAAACTCGGTGAAGTTTGGGGCGTAGGTACGCCCGTTTTATATAAAGAATTAACGGAATTGATTAAAGAGCCTCCAACCGATGAACCTGCCATCCAGACGGTATTGTCTCAATGTATTGCATTATTCGAAAAACACAAACTTTCCGCGCCATTGGAGTCCGCCAAACAAAAATCACAAAAAGAGTCTGCTACCGCTCTGCAACGTTTCTTGTATGAAGTCCTAAGCGGCGACAAGAATATTCACGCCGTTTTATACGCGCTGCAAGGAAAGCCAGCCCAACAACTCGAAGATTTGGCAAAAGAGGTCTTTCCCAATGCGCAAAACTCTGCCGATGCTCTCGCTGACTTGGTGGCGTTGGCAGTCTTCGCCCGCGCCGATTCAGAGTCCATGCCGTTGCTGCCTGCCCGTTATCACGTCTTTGCCCGCGCACTGGAAGGTGCGTTTGTATGTTTGAATGAGGAAGCGCATAAAAGCCTCTCGCCTGAAAAACAGGAAAGACTATTCCTCCACAGGCAAAAGTATTGCCCACATTGCAAAAGCCGTGTGTTTGAACTGGCGACCTGTACGCGCTGCGGTACCGCATATTTAATTGGCGAGGAAAAAGAAGGCTATCATATCCATGACGAGAAGGAGGGATTTGAGCCTGTTAAGGATGGGCTGTATTTGCTTCAAAACAGCGTTTTATATGGCTCACCCATTGCAAGAAAAACGGAGTATTTCACATTAGATGCGAATTTCTCTGACGTTGACGAAGATGAATTTGTATCTGACGCGAATACGGATCCCGACGACTTAAATGAAAAAATGAATCCAGCAGAATTAGCGTTATGTCGCTTTTGCGGGCAAATTAAATCTAAAGGCGCAAAACAATGCGACTGTAAAAAAGGCTCTTTTCTTCCAATTACAAAAGTGGAATTAGGCAGAAAGAAAACGTTAAAGCGTTGCGTAAAATGCTCTGTGCGTTCCAGCAGCGGAGTGGTCTATCGTTTTTTGACGGGGCAGGATGCCCCCGTCAGCGTACTGGCTGGCGCGTTGTATCAACACATCCCCGCAGCAAGAGTCAAGGAAAAAGATGAATTAATTGGGCAGGGGCGCAAGATGTTGAACTTTACGGACAGCCGTCAAAACGCGGCATTTTTTGCGCCCTATTTAGAACGCGCCCACGAAAGAAACCTGCGCCGCAGACTCATTATGATGACCTTGCAAAAAGACCCTGACGCGCAAAAAGACGGGCTACGCCTTCCTACTTTATTGGAACGTTTGATGTTTAGAATTCAAGAAGAAAAGGTATTCCCTGTGGGCGAACCCGCTGACGAACAAGAAAAACGCGCTGCAGTATGGCTAATGCAAGAATTTTCCCCCTCTTTGGATCGTCGTATTAGTCTCGAAGGCTTGGGCTTGTTGCGTTTTGAACCAGACATACCGAAAGATTGGTTTGTGCCACCCTTTTTGCAAGCCGAACCATGGAATTTTACGCGCGAACAATCCTTTCTTTTGATTGTTAATTTGTGTAATTCGTTGCGCTTTCAAGGCGTAATTAATTATCTTTTGAAAGACAAAACGGACATTTTTCGAGGTAATTTTAATCCGCGAACCGTAATGTCGAATGTTCGGCTCACTCCATCAGCAAAGGGTAGGGAAAATATCTATGCTTGGTTACCATCCGCGCCTTACTCCAATGCTCGCTTGGATTATTTGAAGCGCATTTTAGCAAAGCGAAATTATCAAGGAAGTACGCCTGAAATTTCAAGAAAATTCTTGGAAGAACTATGGGGATACATCACCACGCCACCTACTATCTGGTCGCGTTGTTTTGAAACAATCAATGATCCAAGAGAAGGTCCCTTGCAAAGAATATCCCATACGGCATGGAAAGCGATTCCGACAGGCGAAAATTATTCTGGTTGGATGATCTGTAAAAAATGCCAGAATATTACATACGGCTCTATAGATAATATCTGCCCGACATACGCATGTGATGGCGATCTTGCTCCGCTTACTGAAAATTCAATCGGCTTCAAGGATAACCTATATAAAAACGAATATCTTGACAGCAAACCGATTGCATTAAGCGCCAACGAACACACAGCACAATGGACGCCAAGAGCGGCGGCTGATATTCAAAACCAATTTATCGGCGGAAAAATCAACGTCTTAAGTTGTTCCACCACCTTTGAACTGGGCGTGGATGTTGGCGATTTGCAAGCCGTGCTGATGCGAAATGTTCCGCCCACTACTGCCAACTACATTCAGCGCGCGGGACGGGCGGGGCGCCGCGCCGATTCTGCCGCCTATGTGCTGACGTTTGCCCAAAGACGCTCTCATGACCTGACCTATTTCAAGAAGCCCGAAACAATGGTTTCAGGAAAAATTAAACCCCCCGTTGCATTCTTAAGTAACGAGAAAATCATCAGACGGCACTTACATTCAGTTGTCTTTTCGGCTTTTTTCCGCTGGGCATATGAAACTTACGGGAGAACGTTCAAAACGGTTTTTGACTTCTTGGAAGAGAGTGATTCTGATGAATCTAAAAAAGAAAAAGGCTCAGACCTTTTCAAAGTATTTTTAGAATCCAAGCCCAAAAACATTAAAGAAGCGCTCATAAGAATTATCGACTCGACATTGCATGAAAATCTTGGCGTGAAAGATTGGTCATGGATTAACGAACTTACGAATCCAGGCGAACCAAAGTCTTTTGATCTTGCCGCAGCAGATTACTTGGACGAGATTCAAACGCTAGAAAAACTTCGGCAGGCAGCGCGAAATAAGGATGACGCCAAAAGCGATAAAGAGGCTCAAAGATTTCGGAAAATCATGGAGCAAATTCGTCAAAGGCAATTATTGGGATTCTTGGGAACAAGAAACGTATTGCCAAAATACGGATTCCCGACTGATGTTGTTGAGTTAAAAACGGATCATTTGTCCGCTATTACGGAAGCCGTAAACATTCAATTGGACCGCGACCTTCGCATGGCAATTTCCGAGTTTGCGCCAGGGAGTCAAGTTGTGGCAGCCAAGAAAATTTGGACAAGTCGAGGTGTGCGCGTGTTACCCAATCGCCACTGGGAAGAAATCTATTACTCAGTATGCAAGAAAACAAATAGCAGCGGCGAATTATGTAATACGTTTCATTGGGGAATTAATGAATCGGACATTCTTCCTACTTGCCGATCTTGCGGCGAATCCCTTTCTACGCGGGCTAAATTCATTATCCCCGCACAAGGCTTTATTGCGAAGAATGAAGCGAAAACGCCTGGCGAAAATACGCCCGATAGAATCTACGCCAGTCAAGTATATTTTACAGAATATAGAAATACAAAAGGAAACACGGGAGATGATAAAGACCCAGAGCTCGACGCGTCGCTTAATTCAATGGATGTTCAGGTTTTTACAAAATATTCACAGCATGGGTGGCTTACGTTGGTCAATGATGGATTTGGTCGAGGATTTCGGATTTGCGAATTGTGTGGGTGGGCTGAGGCTATTGCTCTCGTCACCCCTAATAATAAGATCAAAAAGAAATCGGGGCATGAAAACCCAATTACAGGCAACGACTGTAAAGGACCTACCAAAACATACCATTTGGGACATCGGTTTATGACGGATGTTTTGGAAATCAAAATAGATGGAAAAGAAAAATTGTTTTATAGGCGACCTGCCGTGTTATCGCTTATGTATTCCCTGCTTGAAGGCGCGAGTGGCGCTCTTGGTGTTCGCCGTGATGATATTGAAGGCACTTTGTTCTATAAAGAATTTCAAGGACAGCCGCATATCATTCTTTATGACAATGTGCCTGGAGGAGCAGGACACGTCAAACGTATAAAAGAAAAACTACAAGCGGTTGCAATATCTGCGTTAGACAAGGTGGCAACTTGCGAATGTGGCGAAGATACAAGTTGTTATAATTGCTTGCGTAATTACCGCAACCAGTTCTATCATGACGATTTGCAACGCGGTGATGCAATAAAACTGCTGAAAGTGATATTAAATCAACAATAATGCCTCAGTATCTTGTCGGTTTTGATCGATTTGTCGCTCTCGAATGGGCAAATTACGCATTCGAGTTGTCATCGTGTAAAGACAGCCAGGTAGCCAAGGTCTCGCAACTAAAATCCTGGCTGTCTTTGCGCGTTTCAGGAAAAGACGCCACCCGAAAAACGGCGAACGTTCTCACCCGGCTGTGGCTTGATGAAAACCCTGATGTCGCATATTTTCACGACGAAGCCGTAAAACTTAGGTTTGATGCAAAAAAGAGCGATTTTATTTTCTTTCACTGGGGTATGGCGTTACTGGCATTTCCTTTTTTTCTTGAAACTTGCACTCAAATAGGACGTTTGATTTTATTGCAGTCAAAATTTGCTCGCCGCGAGGTTCAAGTACGCATGGCAGAGAAATATAGCAACCAGGGTACAGTCCCCCGTTCAGTGGATCGAGTTTTGCAGAGTCTTGTGGATTGGAGAGTTCTTGAAAGACTTTCCCAACAAGAATTAGGTCTTAAAAAGTACCTGTCTTCTGACTTGCTGCTCAAAAAATGGCTTCTTGAGTGTGTTGTGTTTTCTGCTCCACATAAGCGGATTCCCTTGCAGGGGATTTATAAAATGCCCGCTCTTTTTCCTTTTGAGTACAACGGTGATGTTGGACAAATTGTTGGTAGTTCAGCCAAAGTGAAAATAGAGCGAGATGGAAATAATTCTGAATATATCGTGTGGGGTGATAATTAAAGATAAGGCGTCAAGCAATTTATGAACGCTTCATGAACCCTAATACAAATTACAGCGTGTTCCTATGATGCTTTGAAATCCATTCAGCCACGCCATTCTGCTTGTATTTTCGTACCAATTGTTTAATCTGTGGCGCTCCCAAATTCAGGATTACCCCTGCTTCTTTTTGTCTCATTTGTTGTCGCTCGCTTTTTGTGTCACTTCTAAGCGGCTTATTTCTTTTGTACTCATATTCAATATCTCTTTTTGCGTCCTCCGAAGGGGGGATTTTAACTTGGCCTAATGCGCGCGCTTTTAATTTTGCTTGACGCTTTAATCTTCATGTGCTACCATCAAAAAACGAGTATATATATGAAACACACAGGAGTAACTATGAGTCATAAAAAGTACGGGTTGTTGGCGG
>Ga0172369_10010432_pt1 | contig 10063 bp, 10 predicted proteins | sample LakKiv25m_FD_114539 | JGI IMG/M metagenome (GOLD analysis project Ga0172369, IMG submission 114539) | Freshwater microbial communities from Kabuno Bay, South-Kivu, Congo - kab_022012_11.25m | ecosystem: Environmental > Aquatic > Freshwater > Lake | place: Democratic Republic of the Congo...
CTCGAGGCCGAGGACGCAGAACGCGATGACCTGGGCCAGCACCGACGGGTCGGCCGCGGCGTCGGCCTCGCGCTCGGCCTTGCGGTCGGACCACGCCGAGAGCGCGGTGAGCGCGGCGCCGACGGCCAGGACGGCCGAACCGATGTAGGAGCCCACGCACAGGGTGCAGAACGTGCCGAGCTTCGACGACGAGATCGAGAAGAACACCACCGACGCCGTGACCGCCCCAAGGGACGTGAGCGCCAACCAGGTGGAGGGCACCAGGCGATGGCCCCGGCGCGACGCGAGCATCCAGACGACCAGCGCCAGCGCGAAGGCGTAGAGCCCCACCCCGAACAGCGACCACGGGATGCCGCCCCAGTACTGCTCGCGCCAGAACGACGAGTACGGCGAGAACATCGCGACCTTGCAGCCGGACGCCTCGGTGTCGAGCTGCGTGGTCTCGGTCAGCCCCGGCAGGAACGAGCAGTTGACCGGGTGCAGCTGGCGATCGAGGTGCGCCACGAAGTCGGCCGTGGAGAAGCCGGCATAGATGAGCCCCAACAGGGCCCCCAGGCCAGCGAGCACGAGGAACAGCACCGTTCGGAGTCGCATGGAACCCCCCTGCCGAGAGCCCGCGAAGAAATCGCAAGCTCTCGGGTTGCCGTTTGCGGCGTGGGCGCCCGGAGCCCACGCCGATGGGTCGCGGCATCTTACCACGCGGTCGAGCGCGCGGGGGACAGGAAAAAATCACGCGTGGTTGCGCAGCAGGAGCTCCCCGGGCGACGGTTCGAGGTAGGTCTGCCCGACCAGGTACGGGATGTCGAAGCGCCTCGCCTGGTGCCGGAGCAGCGTGATCGGAACGACGAGCGGCAACCGGCGCGCCCGGTAGTCGGCGATGACCCTCTGCAGCTCGGCCTTCTCTTCTGCCGGAAGCAGGTCCTTGAAGTAGCCGGCCACGTGCTCGAGGACGTTGGTGTGACGCCCCACCGTCGCGGGCACGGCCAGCCCATCGAGCAAGCCCAGGCGGTAGGAGCGCTCCAGCTCGGCGCGCGGCAGCTCGCGGGCCCTGGCCACCAGCGGTCCGAGCGCACGGTAGGCGTCGGGGCTGTGCGCGAGCAGCAGCATCTTCTCGCGCGCGTGGAACTCGATCACGTCGTGGAGCGTCCAGCCGGACGCGAAGAGGCGCCGCAGCCGACGCCAGGCGAACACGCGCTCGAAGAAGGCCTCGCGGACGCCCGGATCGTCCAGCCGCTCCTCGTCCTCGACCGGGAACCCCGGGAGCGCGCGCTGCAGCTCGGCCGCGAACAGGCCCACGCCGCTCCTCGCGGGCGTGGAGACCCTGGGGCGGAACAGCTTGACCTGCGACCTCCCGCACGAGGGCGAGCTCTTCTTCAGCACGCAGCCGTCCAGGCCCGGCTCCGCGAGCGCCGCGACGCGTGCCGCGGCCCACGCGCGCATGCGGTCGGTCCAGTCGTCGCCGGAGGCCTCGGCGATCATGCGCACGTCGCCGTCGACCTGCACCAGGCGCACCGTGGGGCGCGGGATGCCCATCCCCACCTCGACCTCGGGGCAGATGGGCACGAGCTCGACCAGCGGGCCCACCGTCTCGACCAGGAGCGCGTCACGCTTGTGCTGGCCGTCGTAGCGCACCTTGTTTCCGAGCAGGCACGACGACACGCCGAGGCGCACCGGGTCGTGCGCCGGCGTTGCAGGAGAAAGGCGGGTCACGGGGGGCCTCGGTGATAGACCGAACGAGAGCAGCGTCGTCGATTCGACGCCGGGGATCCAGGAAAAGGGGTCCTCGGGCGCACGCCGGGTGGTCGAGGGGGCGGCCCTCCCGGCGTGCGCCCGAGGGGCAGGACAGTCAGTGCGCGTGGCCCGTGGCGTCGGCGCGCAGGGGCGCGGGCGCGGCCGCCGGGCGGACCGCAGGGTTCTCGACGACGTCGTGCAGCAGCGCCCATCCGGCCACCGCCAACGGCAGCAGGGACAGGGCATGGAACAGCACGTCGGCGGTGATCTGCCAGGGCGTGAGGGCCAAACCGGTGCTCGAGAGCATCATGGCCAGCATCGCAACCTCCTCGCGGGCGCCGCACCGTTTCGGGTGTCTCTTCGGCCCGCACCTCCAGAGTAGTAACTAACCGGTTACTTAGCAAGTAGAAACGAACGAAGGCGGTCGGTACGCCCACGCGGAGGTTGAATCCCCTGGGGCGTCGCCCTATACTCACGCGGACTGCCGGGCGGATCGCCATGTTCGACCAAGACGGGCCCGACGCGCAAAACGCCGAGAGGCCGAGCCCCGAAGAGCAACTCGAAGAGACGAGGCACAAGCTCCAACGCCTGGCCGCCGACTTCGACAACTTCCGCAAGCGCACGCACCGCGAGAAGGAAGACCTGCAGACGCACGCCCTGCGGCGCTTCCTGTTGTCGCTGTTGCCCGTGATCGACGACCTCGAGCGCGCGGTGGGTCACCTCGAGAGCGAGAGCCCCCGTCCGACGACCGACGAACCGAACGGCACCGCCGCCGGAACGACCGCCGGGGGCTTCCGCATGATCGCCGGCCGCGTGCAGCAGGTCCTCGAAGCCGAAGGCGTGCGCCGGTACCGGTCGCAGGGCGAGCGCTTCACACCGAGGCTGCACGAAGCGGTCGACCACGTCTACGACGACCGGGTCCCCGCCGGCCACGTCATCCGCGAGATGGCAACGGGGTACGAATACGGCGACGACGTGCTGCGCCCCGCCCGCGTGGTGGTCTCGAAGGGCGCCGAGGGCGACGCCATCCTCTTCGAGTTCGACATCGAGGAGGAGGAGACCACGGAGCCCGACCGCGACATTCCGGAAGGACTGTAAGCGCGCATGCTGCTGCTCACCAACGATCGAGCGCTCGTGAAGCGCCTGGCGCTCGCGCCGCTGTTGCAGCGGCTCGACGTGGCGGTGCGGGTCGCCGAGCAGCTCGACGTGGCTCGCTACCTCGAGCTCGTGGCGCGCAGCCGGCTCGACGCCGACCTGCTCCTGTTCCGCGTCGATCCGTCGCGCTACCTCGACGGCGTCGACTGGGTCTCGTCGCACTGGGATACGCTGTCGCGGAACCGGTTGCCCATCCTCGGCGTGGTCGGTCAGGACGCCGTGAAGGAGCTTCTGGTCGTCACGAACTCCAACCAGCCGAAGGTCGAGCACATCACGCTCGACGGGCTGGCGCGCACGGTCGAGACGCTGCTCACCATCCACTACGGCTTCCTGCTCGACGAGTTCGCCGAGCACGAGTACCCCGGGCTGAACGACCGCGTCGAGATCGCCACCCGCGGCTACAACGTGCAGACGCAGTTCTACCCCGGCGACAAGCCGCGCATCTCGACCGAGATCTACTGCGACGGCAAGGTCGTCAAGACCTTCACGCACCACGTGAAGGAGCAGAAGCCGCACCGCCGCAAGCTGCTGTTCCTGATCGAGGAGATGCACCAGAAGGTGCTCGGCAACCTGGAAGCCATGGGGCTGGGATAGCATGCCGTTCCTCGACTTCAAGAACGGCGCCATCGTCTGGAAGATCGTGTACTACGGCCCCGGGCTGTCGGGCAAGACCACCAACCTGCGCTACCTGGCCACCCTGCTCGGCAAGTCGCACATCCGCTCCATCTCGGGCGAGGGCGAGCGCACGGTGTTCTTCGACTACCTGCCGGTCGAGTTCCCGAAGGTCGACGGGCTCACGCCCATCTTCAAGATCTACACGTCGCCGGGGCAGGTGAAGTACTCGAAGACGCGCCAGGTGCTCTTGAACGGCGTCGACGGCATCGTGTTCGTGGCCGACTCGCAGAAGCAGGTGTTCCAGAACAACGTCGACTCGCTGGCCGAGCTGAACGCCAACCTGGCCGAGGTCGGGCTGTCGCTCGGCAAGCTGCCGGTCGTGTTCCAGTACAACAAGCAGGATCTGCCGAACACCTACGCCCCCGAGGTGCTCGACCAGCTGCTGAACACCGTGGGGGCCACGCGCCTGCCGGGCGTCGCGGCCACGGGCTACAACGTCAAGGAGACCGTCGACGTCCTCGGCAACCAGATGGTCGAGCGGTTCTTCAAGGCACGCCAGGACGAGGTCCTGGAGGAGATCACGAACATGGAAGTGCGACGGTTCGTCGACTTCTTCAAGGAGGAGCAGAAGCTCGAGACCTTGAAGTGGCTGGTCGAGCACGGCGAGGACCTGAAGAGGCTGGTCGAGCAGAGCCAGGGCCTGATGGCGCGCGTCGACGCGGTCGAGAAGGCCGTGACCACGTTCAACAAGGTGCTCGAGAGCTTCAACGGGGTGCTCCTGCGGCTGCAGGAGCGCATGCTCGAGGTCGAGGGGCGAGGGCTGCTCGGGCTCTTCCGGCGGAAAGCGAGCCCCGAGTGAGCAAGCTCTTCACCCCCGAGGGGCTGCACACGATCTCCAGGAACGTCGCTGGGTTGCCGGCGCGCCAGGCGTTCGACGGCGTGCTCGAGCAGCTCGAGGCCAGCGTGCCCGGGCGCATCCGCCACGATCACGCCTGGCTGTTCAACACCGCCTGCGGCGCCATGGGGCAGCTGAAGCTGCTCTACGGCTCCCTGTCCGAGTACCTGATCCTGTTCGGCACGCCCATCGGCACCGAGGGCCACTCGGGGCGCTACCACGCCGACGTACACGACTTCATGCTGACCGGCGAGATGTGGACGTACCACGAGGGCGAGATCGAGAAGACCATCTACCGCCCGGGCGACGCGGCGCTGCTCACGCGCGGTCGCACCAAGGGCTACCGCGCCTTCGAGGACACCTGGATGCTCGAGTACGCCACGGGCTGGATCCCCACCATGCTGCCGACTGGCATGGCCGACAACCTGTTCTCGAACCTGGATTATCGCGCCATGTTCCGACTGATGGGGCAGTATGGCGGGATGGTCATCAAGGAGCTTCTGCGAGGCAAGCTCTAGCCCTCGCGCGGCTCACTCCCCGCGCTTCAGCCGTTCCCGCTCCGCGTACAGGATGTTGCGCCGGTGCTCCTCGAAGGTGGGCGCGAAGTAGTGCCGCCCCGTACCGTCGCCGCGCGCCACGAAGTACAGGTAGTCGGTCGTGGCCGGGCTGAGGGTGGCCTTCAGCGCCGCGCGGCCGGGCGAGCAGATGGGCGTGGGCGGCAACCCGTCGTGGGCGTAGGTGTTGAACGGGTTCGTGGCGTCGCGCCGGTGCTCCGAGGTCGGCACCTCGCCGTCGAGGAGGGGCGTGTAGACCAGCGTGGGGTCGGTCTCGAGGCGCATGCCTTTCTGCAGTCGGTTCCAGAATACCGAGGCCACCAGGCGGCGCTCGTCGGGCACGCGCACCTCGCGCTCGACCAGCGAGGCCAGGATCAGCGCTTCGTAGGGCGTGAGGGTGACGTCGTTCACCGTGAACGAGGAGGCGTCGCCGGCCACGTCGTCCCAGGTGCGGAAGAAGCGCGCGACCAGGCGTCGGACGACCGCGGCCACGGCGTCGCCGGGCGCCAGGTCGTACGTGTCGGGGGCGAGCACGCCCTCGAGCCAGGTGTACTCGGGGTGCCGGGCCAACAAGGCCGCCACGCGCGGGACGTCGACGAAGGCCGGCAGGCGCGGATCGACGAGCGCCAGGTCGGCCTGGCGAGCCACGTCGAGCAGCTCGAGGTGCGGCGCCACGCCGGCCTCGGCCAGCAGGTCGGCCTCGCGCCAGATGGTCGAGCCCTCGGGGAGCGTGACCAGCGGCCGGTGCTCGCGCGCGCCGCGGACCAGGGCCTGCCACAGCTCGCGCGGCGTGGTCTCGGCGGGCAGCACGTACGAGCCGGCCTTGATCCGTGCGTCGTAGCCCGCCCGCACGCCGCACAGCTTGAAGAAGAACGGACTCCGCACCACGCCGCGCTCTCCCAGGGTGTCGAGCAGGGCCGCAAAGGGAGCGCCGGCCGCGACGTCGAACACCAGCGGCGGGTCGCCGGGCGCGCCGATGGGCGTGTCGAGGTAGTGGCGGTAGGAGAGCGCGAGGGCGCCGGCCGCGACGAGCGAGACGCCAACGAGAAGCGCGAGCCAACGTACGAAGCGGCAGGGGGCCTCACCCCCTGGCCCCCTCTCCCGACCGGGAGAGGGGGAATGCTCGGGCGTCAGAGGCTCGCCCCCCTCGCCCTTCAGGGAGAGGGGGGATGGGGGGGTGAGGCCCTCGTCAGGGGTCATCGGGGCCTCTCGAGCCAACCCCGCAAAATCACCGCCGCCGCCGCCGCGTCGCGCTCGCCGCTGGTCGCGGGCTTGCGGCGCTTCGTGGGGCGCGCCTGGCCGAGCAGGTCGTCGGCCTCGACCGAGGTGCAGGTCTCGTCGACCAGCTCGACCGGGAGCTTCAGGGCGTCGGCCAGCTTGCGGGCCAGGCGGCGAGCCTTGGTCGAGCCTTCGCGCTCGGACCCGTCGGGCTTCAGGGGCAGTCCGACCAGCACCAGGGTCACGCCCTGCCCTGCCACGACGGCCTGCACGCGCCGCACCGAGGCGTCGTAGCCCTCGTTGGGGAACGCGCCCCCGGGCGTGGCCAGCGTGCGCGTGGGATCGGAGAACGCGTAGCCGACGCGCTTCTCGCCGGGGTCGAGGGCCAGCACGCGCCCGGGCTCGGTCGACCCGCTCATAGCAGCCCCACCCCGCGGAAATGGAGCGCGGTCAGGTCCATGGCGATGGCGACGCCCCAGTGGGTGAGCACGCCCAGCCAGAAGTTGCCGTGCCGCAGCGCCAGGTAGCCGAGCACGCCGCCCGTGAGCACCGCGCCGAGCGTCTCCGGCCAGGGCTTGCCGAAGTGCCCCATCACGTAGGGGATGATCATGACGGGGATGCTGAGGAGCCCGAGCTTCGGCCGCAGCCCGAACACGATGTAGCCCCGCCAGAAGGCCTCGCCCGAGACGAAGACCAGCCCGTAGAAGGCCTGGTAGATCAGGAACAACCGCAGGGGCAGCGCGCCGTCGTGGATCAGCGGCGAGCCGAGCGGGTACTTGGCCTGGAACGAGGCGAAGTGCCCGGCGAACCACACGACCGGCAGCACGGCCAGGAAGAGCCCGAGGTACACGTACCACAAGTCGAAGGAGCCGTGGAACGAGTAGCCGAACTCGCGGAGCGGGCGCCGGAACCCGAGGCGCACGATGGCGATGGGCACGAGCAGGCGGAGCAGGACCGAGCAGAGCGCGAAGTACATGAACGGGTAGAGCGGCGTGAGCGCGGTGTCGGGGAAGCGCCCGACCAGGTGCTCGCGGAAGAACGGCTCGCGGCCGAAGTACCAGAACACGGTCATGATCACGGGGACGCTGAGCAGCAGGATAGTCGTGCGCGGATCGAGATCGCGGAGGCGCTGGGCGGGAGCGACGGCGGGCTCGGTCATCGGAAAGACGGGGCGGAGAGCGCGCGGGCGCGCTTACTCGTCGCGCTTCGAGAGATCGAGGTCGTCGACGAAGAACTGCATGGTCTGGCCGCGCTTCGATTCGGCGGTGGGGTCGTCGGTCACGACCTCGGCGGCCTCGGCGGTCGGGTCGGCCCCGGCCGGGAGCTCGGACTCGGCCAGGAGCTCGTCGGCGGGCGCGGCGTCGGTGTCGGCGTCGACGGCCTCGGGGGCAGCCTCGTCGGCCGCGGCGGCGTCGGTCTCGGCCAGGACCTCGTCGGCGGTGGCGTCGGCGGTCGCGTCGGCGGTGGCCAAGGCCTCGTCGACGGGCTCCTGCGCGGCGGCGGGCTCAGCCTCGGACTCGGCCGGGGCCGCGTCGGACACGTCGGCCAGGGCCTCGACGGCCGTGCCGGTGACCGCGATCGACTCGTCGCCCACGGCGGTGAGCCCCGATAGCGTGTCGATCAGGTCGCCCTTCAGCTGCATGAGGATCACGTCACGCTCGGGCGGCTCCGGGAATTCATCGAGCAGCGCGTTGCGGATTTCGTCCGACATGGCTCTGTCCTCCTGTGGCTCACGCCATCATACAGGCGGTGACGGCGCGATGGAAGGCTTCGATGGCGACGTCGAGCCGAGAAGCGTCGGGGGCGCCGCCGCGGGCCATGTCGGGCCGCCCGCCGCCCTTGCCGCCGGCCGCAGCGGCCACCTCGCCGAGCAGCTTGCCGGCGTGCAGCCCGGGGGCCTCCTTGGTCGCGACCATGAGCTGCAACGCGCCGCCCTCGCCCTTGTTGGCGATGAGGACCACGCCTTGCGTCAGCCGCTCGCGCAGCCGGTCGGTGAGCTCGGCCACCTCGTTCATGGACAGGCCCTCGGTGGTCTTGACCACCGCCGCCACGTCTCCGTGCCGCGCGGCCCGGGCGAGGTCGTCGTCGAGCGAGGCCACGGCCAGCCGCGTACGCAGCTGCGCGGCCTGCGTCTCGGCGGCCTTCAGCTCGCGCTGCAGGTCCTGGATCTTGCCGACGAGCTGATCGGCCGAGGCGCCCTGGAAGAGCCCGCGCACGTCGGACAGCGCCCCGCGCTGCTCGTGCAGCCAGGCGATGGCCGCGCCGCCCGCCAGGGCTTCGATGCGCCGCACGCCCGACGAGACGCCCCCCTCGGAGCAGATCACGAACGCGCCGATGTCGCCGGTGCGGGCCACGTGCGTGCCGCCGCACAGCTCGACGCTGACGCCTCCGCCCACGTCGACCACGCGCACCACGTCGGCGTACTTCTCCTCGAAGAACGCGATGGCGCCGTCCTTCAGGGCCTGCTCGATGGGCTTCTCGGTGGTGGTCACCGCGTGGTTGGCGCAGACGAGTCGGTTCACGTGGGACTCCACGGCGCGGATCTCGTCGGCGCTCATCGGGCCGTAGTGGCTGAAGTCGAAGCGCAGTCGGTCGGGGCCGACCAGCGAGCCGCGCTGCTTGACGTGGTCGCCGAGCACCGAGCGCAGCCCGTTCTGCAAGAGGTGCGTGGCCGTGTGGTGCCGACGGGTGGCGCCACGACGCTCGGGGTCGACCGTGAGCGTGACCGGCGTGCCGACCGCCAGCTGCCCTTCGTCGACCTGGACCAGGTGATCGACCAGCCCGTGGCCCGGCCTCTTGGTGTCGAGCACGCGGGCGTGGCCGCCAGCCCAGGCGAGCCGGCCCTGGTCGCCGAGCTGGCCGCCGGACTCGCCGTAGAACGGCGTGGCTCCGGTGAGGACGTGCAGGGGCGCGTCGGGGGCGGTGCCGTCGGCGTAGACCGCGACCACCTCGGACGAGGCAGCCTCGGTGGCGTAGCCCACGAAGTCGGTGTGCAGGCCGCTCGCCAAGGCCTGGTCGACCCACGCGGCGCCCGTACCCTTCTCTTTCCACGAGGCCCGCCCGCGCTCGCGCTGGGCCTGCATGGCGCGCTCGAAGCCGGCCTCGTCGACCGACACGCCCTTCTCTTCGGCGATGACGCGCGTGAGGTCGACCGGGAACCCGTGCGTGTCGTACAGCTTGAAGACCAGGTCGCCGTCGAGGGTTGCCTTGCCACCGGCAGGTCGGGTGCCGGCGCCGGCCTTGACCACGGCCTTGTCGAGCAGCTCGAGGCCGTCGGACAGCGTGCGCCCGAAGCGCTCTTCCTCGGCGCGCACGTACTGCTCGAGGATGCGGCGCTTGTCGGTGAGCTCGGGGTAGGCGTCGCCCATGAGGGTGACCACGCCGTCGACCACCTTGTAGAAGAACTCGCGCTCGAGGCCCAGCTTGCGCCCGAAGCGGATGGCGCGGCGCATGACGCGGCGGAGCACGTAGCCGCGGCCCTCGTTCTCGGGATAGATCCCGTCGGCGATGAGGAAAGCTGTGGCGCGGGCGTGGTCGGCGATGACGCGCAGGGCCGTGTCGTCGTCGGCGGTGGCGCCGTACGGGTGCCCGGAGTCGGCCGCGGCGATGGCGATGAGCGGCTGGAACAGGTCGGTGTCGTAGTTCGAGTCGACGCCTTGCAGGACCGAGGCGATGCGCTCGAGCCCGGCGCCGGTGTCGATGCTGGGCCGCGGCAGCGTGGTGACCGTGCCGTCGGCGTCCTTGAAGAACTGCATGAACACGAGGTTCCACAGCTCGAGGTAGCGGTTGCCCTCGTAGCCCGCCGCGAACGAAACGCCCGGGTCCCACGCCTCGCCGCGGTCCCAGTGGATCTCGGAGCACGGGCCGTGGGGGCCGGTGTCGCCCATGGACCAGA
>Ga0172369_10010436_pt1 | contig 10061 bp, 9 predicted proteins | sample LakKiv25m_FD_114539 | JGI IMG/M metagenome (GOLD analysis project Ga0172369, IMG submission 114539) | Freshwater microbial communities from Kabuno Bay, South-Kivu, Congo - kab_022012_11.25m | ecosystem: Environmental > Aquatic > Freshwater > Lake | place: Democratic Republic of the Congo...
AAAATGAACAACGAAACGGTAACACGCGGTATATTTTATTGCCGAGATAGTGCTAAAATGAAAGGTTGTGGCTCGCTTCAAACTTCATCGTGGTTTGACAGTGAAGTGCTCCGTAATCGGCAACAAAAACATACCGCTATCCGTTATGCGTCACCTTAAAAAGACAAAACGCTTGGGCAAAATCCACCGACCTGACAGGGGACAAAACGAAAAATTAAAAAATTAAAAGATGAACATTTTACAGATTAAAAGCGGAAAAGTTGAAATCCGCAAAGACAACGGAACGTTGGTTCGGACAATTGGAAACGGTGATGCTGTTTCCGCAGACTTTAACTCTAACCAGACTTTGGTTGCAATTACCACAGTTAAAGGGAAGGTAGAAATTCGTAAGGATAATGGAACTCTTGTTAGAACTATTGGAAATGGCGATGCTACTAACGCAAGGTGGAACGGCTCTGACATTGCAATATCCACTACAAAAGGGAAAACAGAACTGCGAAAAGAAAACGGAACTTTAATACGAACTATCTAACAAATAATAGGTGGGGCTTCGCCCCACCTATTATTAATTCCAATCAGAATTATGTCAAGCGGATTTGTAACACCAATAACAATCAAAGATGCGATAGATAATATCGTTGACAGAACATATTTACTTCCTGCAATCCAACGAAAATTTGTTTGGAGTAGCGACCAAATTGAAGTGCTTTTTGACAGCATAATGCGTGGTTATCCAATCAACTCATTTATGTTTTGGGAAGTAAAAGAAAACAAAGTCAAAAACGAATTTAAGTTCTATCAGTTTTTAACTGAATACAGACAATTTTTTAAAGAAGACAATCCCGATATTGATACGAAAGGTTACAAAGACTTCAAAGCTATTATTGACGGACAACAACGACTGACAAGCCTTTACATCGGCTTAAAAGGTTCTTACGCTTACAAACTACCAAGAAAATGGTGGTATGACAATGAAGAAAATATCCCAACAAGACACCTATACTTAAACCTTTCAAATCCTTTGCCTGACGAAAACGAAAGACAAATGAGTTATGATTTTCAGTTTCTAACAAAACAGGAATTTGAACGAAAATCAGCAAACAATGATATTTGGTTTAAAGTAAACGACATTTTAAAGTTTGAAAAAACTAATGACCTTGACAACTTTATAGAAGAAAATGGTTGGTTGTCAAAAACTTTCACAAAAGACACTATTAGACAACTTCGTAAAGTCATTTTTGAAGAAAAACTAATCAACTATTATCTTGAAACTACACAAGAAATAGACACCGTTTTAGATATTTTTATTCGGACAAATAGCGGTGGTGAGCCATTAAGTTTTTCCGATTTGCTTATGTCAATCACAACAGCACATTGGAAATCTGATGCACGAAAAGAAATTCCAGACGTTGTAAACAAAGTTTTTGAAATTGGTAACCCCGGTTTTCTTATCAGCAAAGATTTTGTTCTAAAAACTTGTCTTGTGCTTTTTAATGACAACATTAAATTTCAAGTCAAAAATTTTGACCAAAGCAACGTAATCGTTTTTGAACAGAATTGGGACAGAATAAAGAAAAGCATTATTGAAGCGTTTACATTACTTTCTAATCTTGGGTTTAACAACCACAGTTTAAGAGCAAAAAACGCAGCAATACCAATTATTTACTACATCTATCATCGTGGAATTGAAAACGACATAAACAGCCCAATTAAATACAAAGACGATAAATTATTGATTAGAAAATGGCTTTGTCTTTCACTTTTAAAAGGTGTTTTTGGTAGTCAGTCCGATACTGTTTTAACGAGCATTAAAAAAGCAATTAAAGCCGAACTTGCTGACACTACTAAACAAATAGTATTTCCACTTGACAGAATTAAAGATGAGTTTAAAGCGAACCCAGCCAAAAATCTTTCGTTTGACGATGATTTTATTGAAGGACTTTTGACAACTCAAAAAGATGCTTCAGACTGTTTCCCGATTCTATCATTGATTTATTCGCATTTGAACTTTGGTAATCAAGATTATCACAAAGACCATTTACATCCTGCAAGTTATTTTTACAATAGTAAACGAGCAGACTATCAGACAGACGAAGATTTTAAATTTTATACTGACCCGACAAATTGGAACAGTATATTAAATCTTCAACTATTGAATGGAACTTTAAACCAATCCAAACTTGACACACCTTTGAAAGATTGGGTAACAAACAACAACATTGACAAAGTAAATCAACTCATTCCAAACGTTAGTTTAGACATTTCGGACTTCAAAACATTTTTGACAGAACGTAAAACTTTACTTGTAGGACAGTTAAAGAAAATGGTAATATGACAACAAACAAGAAAGGCGAACGCATAACAGCGGTTTGGCGTAATGGCGGGTGCAGTGCTTCGTATGACAGATTTGTGGTAGGTTCAAGTGTAGTTCTTCGATTGAACTTTTGTGCTAAAAATCCGCCACTACGCCAAGCCGCAAAACGTTGTGTGTAATTTAACAAAAATACCTAAACGAAATCAAAAATGAAACGAAACATAATAATTATAATATTAATTCACTTAACAATGATGAGTTGCACTTCGATTAGAAAAACATATGTGAATGAGGTGAAAGTACAATTACAAAATCATTCAACACATAATGAAATCTTTAAAGCCGAAGATATTCAGTCATTACCTGAATGTATTCAAAAATATATGAAATATATAGGTTGTATTGACAAACCGAAAATAAGAAATGTGCATATTTTGTTTGGAGATACCAGACATATCAAGGATCCAAATTCAAAAGCAACAGACCTTAGATTCTGCGAACAATACAATTTGAGTGAAGTTCCATATAGAAATTTTTACATGAGAGGGAAAATGAAAGGACTCTCGTTTGAAGGAAAAGAAAATTATATTGATGGGATTGGCAATATGCACATAAAATTATTAAAAATATTATCAGTTGTAAATATAAAAAATAAGGAAATTGACGAGAGTGCTTTGGTTACATATCTTGCTGAATGTGCTTTGATACCTACTGGTTTTTTAAATAAAAATATCGTGTGGCAAACTATAGATATTAATACTGTAAGAGCGACAATGACAGACAATAATAATAGTGTTTCTGGAATTTTTTATTTTAATGAAATTGGAGAGTTAATAAAATTTGTCTCTGATGATAGATATTACATAACAACAGAAAATGTTTTTGTAAAAACACAGTGGGTTGCTGAAATGGGTAACTATAGACTAATGAATTCTGGATATAAACTATCTTCATTTCTTAAAGCAACATGGAAACTTCCTGAGGGTGATTTTTTATACTTTGATGGGCAGATTAAAGATGTAATTTATAATGAGACAACAGTAAATGAACAATAAACTACACACAACATCGTGTATAAAGCATTGGGGTTTAAATGGTTAAATCAAGCATTCTGCCCCGCATCGGCGTTTGTGTTGGCGGATAGGAACGAAGCCCGCAATCCCCAACGCTTCATACACGCAACCGTTAGCAATCAGCGGAAAGAACAAACTACACGACAACTTGACAATGTTCTATTAAACAAAAACATGACAGACAAGAAAAATGAACCAATTCCCGACCCCACATTGCCAGCCCGAAGTGTTTTATTTTTTTTGCCGACACACAAAATTTTTAATGAAGTACGGACTAAAAAAAGAGAAAAATGAAAGTAATGTTCAAAGATTGTGTTGAATGGCACATTTGCTTTTGCCTCTTCTCTGCAAGCCAACCCTTCGGCAAAATCAAAAGAGCCATTATTAGTCTTCACCTCATTAACTATTACTTTAAATAAACGAAAAAGAAAAAAAGACAAATAAAATAAAATATAATTTTTGAATTTAAAATTATTATATACTTTTGAACTGTAAAAGAAATACATTAAACTAAAAAACAAAATATGTAAAAAAACAGATAATATTAAAATATAGCGTTTAGCTGAATGACCTTCTATTGAAATCGACCAAATTTTAAAGTAAACCGGGAAATTTAAGCAAAATGCTCACGAAAAGCGTGAGCGTTGCTTAACATGGTTTACGGGTTCTTGGTCGAACCTCAATAGCGTGGTAATAGCAATTGTCTCACGCTATTTTTTTGTTATATATTGAATCATAAAAAACATGAATTAAGTGGAGAACAGTACCCTCTCTAAAAAACGAAATAATTAAAAAAGTTAAATAAATTTTTAAAAAAACAATTAATTTCTTAAAAAAACTAAATATTAAAAAAATGAAAAATAAAAAAAAGATTACTATTGGTATTGTTTTAATCGTTATAGCTTTCCTGGCTTTAATAACATCAGGACAGATATATAAAATAATGGAATTTAAAAGCGGAGATGAAATACGTATGGCAATTGACAGCCTTAAATACGGAGGCTATGCTTTAGGCCTTTTAGGAGCTATTCTTTTACTTGTTGGTTTAGTAAAGAAAGAGTGACAATAAAAGAATATTTGCTATCTCATATTTAATTAGGAAGCAAAAAAATCAATAAAAAATTAAAGATTCAAAAAACCTTTCCAAATTATTTATTCGATATTTAATTATTTACTAAAAAAGTTGAGACAAGGACCCACTAAAAAACATAACATTTATATATCACTTTATATGAAACAAAAAAAAATACATTTTGCTTTAATTATTTTATTAAGCACATTATCGTTTTCTTTAATGGCACAACCAGAAATAAATGGTGAAAACTATACTAATGGAAAAAATAAATTCAACTCTAAAGATTTCAATGGGGCAATAATTGACTTTACTAAATACATATCAGCCAACAGCAACAGTCAGAATATATTAACGGCTGATAATGTGAATAATGCAATTTTTATGATTGGTTATTCCTACTTTTCAATTGGTTCTTTTGTGTCTGCTGACGGTTCATTTAATAATCTTATAGAACGAAGTGCTGTAAGCAAAAGAATGATATATCAAGCATATAAATATAAAGGTTTGATGAAGTATTTTGAAAAGTCTTACTTAGAGGCAATAACTCTATTTACTTCTGCAATTGAATCTTATAAAAAAGACTATTACGTCCATTTAATGAGGGGTATTTGTTATTTGAAAGTTTCAAAAAACGCAGATGCTTTAAATGATTTTAATTACGTAATTGAAGAGAAAAATGCTACTAACGAAAAAGTGTATGCTTCATATTTTTCCGGTAAGGTTGAAACTGCTTTATTATTGATTAAAGATTTGCTTAATGATAAACCTACAGACGTTACATATTATGATATTGCTTGTTTGTCATCATTAAGAGAAAGTAAAAGTGAAGCCCTTACAAACTTAGAATTAGCCTTAAAAAATGGATATAGTAACCAATTATTTCTTTACAAAGACCCTAATTTGGATTATATCAGAAGTACTTCTGAGTTTAATGAACTTTTAGAAAAATATTCGATTAAAAAGCCTGATTATTATTATAAAAATGTTGTTGTTTCAATTGAAGAAGATATTCAAAAGGTTATTGATAATGCCGAATCACATACTGTGCTTAACTTTCCAGAAAAAGTTTATTTACTTGAAGGAGCTTTAAAAATTTCAAATAAAGAATACTTAATTTTAAATTTCAGTAAATCATCTGCAATATTTACTTTAAATCTAAATCAACCCGTAGTTAGAATCTCAGATTCTAAAAATATTTCAATTAATAATGGTTTATTTAAACATGTGAAGAAAGGAACATATTCAGCTTGTTCAGGACAAGTTTTTGTAATCGAAGGAAAATCTTCTTTAATAAACTTAGATGGTTGTAATATAAATGGCTGTGGAACGATAGGTGTTGCTGGATATGTATCTCAAATTACTAATTGTAATATTCACGATAATACATTAGCTGCTGTTGATTTATGGGATGGTAACGTCGTGATGAAAAATGTAAATGTTTTTAATAATGGTTCGACAGGAACTGATGTATTTAACCTCTATGAAGGTTCTCCAAAATTGAAACTAACAACAACAAACATTACTAAAATTAAAAATCCTTGGATGGGATATTCAGACAAGGAAAAGCAGTTTTTAATTGATACCGAAAAAAAAATCGTTGACTCTTTAAATATCTACGACATTAACTATACTTTTAAAGGCAAATTAATAAATGGACTAGCTATAGTAAATACTGGTGGTAAGTTTTATAATAAATCAAACGTGTATTTAGGTGGTAAATATGGATATGTTGATTTTAATAACAAAGTAATTATTCCACTAATTTATGACTATGCCTCTGACTTTGAAAATGGTCTTGCATTAGTAAATAAAGGAAGAAAAATAAGCATTTCCGACAGTAGCAAATTTGAAACAAATGGTCTTTTTGGGATTATTGATTCAACAGGTAAAGAAGTTGTGCCTATAATATATCAATTTCTTGATTTTTATGATAAAACAATCTATGATAGTGTTAATAATCCTAATCAGTATATATTTTTAGCAACGAAAGATATGAAGTGTGGCTGGATTGACAATAATGGTAACATAATAATACCATTAATATATGATGACGCTGAACATGAGTACACTGGAAATTTGTTTAGAGTAAAAAAAGGTAATAAATGGGGTTATATAGATATTTATGGTAATGAAATAATTCCATTTATTTATGATAAAGTTGGGCGTTTTAAAAATGGACAAACTTCACGCTGTATAAAAGATGGCCAAGAAGTTATTGTTGATTTACCTGTAGATTTAATTAAAGCTAAATCCAAATTGAATAATAACTCTGTTGAAAAATCAAACAGTAAAAAAGATTTATGTTTTACTTATTCAGATCCGAAGAATCCTGAAAACATAGATATAATTAATATGACAATTCAAGGAACAACCGTGTCTGGAACACGTTCTGGTGAAGTGCATACTGGAACTACTAATTGGACATATGAAGGTATATTTAATGGAACAATTAATAATAATACAATTTCTGTAACTGAAAAAACTGCTGTAGAAGGAGATGAACAAACAAATACGCTGGAATTTATTTTAGTTAATGATGAATTGTTAAAATATGGCAATACGAATTTCTCATCATGTAAAAAAAAGAATAATCAGAATTGTAATTTGCAAATTTCCAATTCATATACAGACTTTTGGGCTGATGCAGAATCTGGAGATATGGGTGGAAATGCATCTATAATTTTCACGAAATTACCTGATGGGAATTATGAGGCTCAAATCGAACAGAGATATGGAACAGAAGGAGGTATTTATCCGAAACAAAGAGTAAAAAACCTTTTTATTGACGATAAATGTAATATTACTTTTGAAGTAATATGGTTTACAGATACCTTAGGAGATAAAACAAAGACAAAAACAGTAAAAGCAATTGGGTCTATTACAAAGTCAGATTTGAAGTTCAATATTGATATTCCTGGTAGTCAAGAATATTTACTTCATTAGACTTTTACTTTTTGATGGGAAATACATATAAAATATCTATAATGATTGAAAATTCTTTAAAGTTCTTAGGAAAAATTGATTCTCACGGTTGCAGGTAGTCTTTTATTTGTAGTGCTTTTTATTCATGTAACACAGAAGAGAAATAAGTGGATGCCGAAAAACTTTAATTAGAGTAGGCGAAAATAAATAGTCGCTCCTTAAAATCATTCTAAATTATTGATATACAATAATATAACGTACTTTTTTCTTGTTTATTTCTGCAAAGAAATGTATCTTTGTTGTATAAAAACTTGCAGAAATGATAGGAAAATTACCAAATAATAAGCAAAGAAATATATTCACTCCACTTTTAACAGACTTTATTGACCATAACCATGAACTTGTTTTGCTGAGTCATGTAATTGACTGGGGGTATTTTGAAAAAGAATTTGCAGAACACTATTCCAATACAGGAACGCCTAGTGTACCTATTCGATTAATTGTTGGTTGTCTGATTCTAAAACAAATGGAGAATCTAGGAGATGACAGTTTGCCACTTGTATGGGAAAGTAATCCTTACATGCAATATTTTTGCGGCATGGCTCACTTTGAACATAAGTTTCCATTTGATCCGAGCGATTTTGTACACTTTCGCAAAAGAATAGGCAAAAGCGGAGTTGAGAAAATATTTAAACATAGCGTAAATTTACATGGCAAACAAACAGAAGAATGTGTTTCAGTTTCAGACACTACTGTTCAGGAGAACAATATTACTTTTCCAACAGATTCTAAACTCTATAAAAGAATAATTGATCTTTGCAATGATATTGCAAAAAAGGAAAACATAACACAAAGACAAACATACACAAGAACAAGTAAACAACTTTTGAGGGATACTCACAATGCAAAACATCCCAAACGTTTTAAGAAAGCACACAAGGCAAAGATGAAGCTTAGGACATTGGCTTCGCGTTTGGTCAGGGAACTTTTACGACAACTTACACCTGAGCAGTTAGAAAAACACCAATCGGAGTTAAACATCTTTACCAAAGTGATAAACCAGAAAAAGCATGATAAAGACAAAATTTACAGCATTCACAAACCATACACAAGCTGCATTGCAAAAGGCAAGGCACATAAGCAATATGAGTTTGGTAATAAAGTTGGGCTGGTTAGTACATCCAAATCAATGATAATTCTCGGGATAAAAGCATTTGAGGGAAACCCGCATGATAGTAAAACGATACAACCTTTGTTAGAACAGATGATTAACAATAATTTTAAACTACCAGAAGAAGTGGTTTATGACAGAGGAGGAAAAGGTGAGAAGGAAATACTGGGAGTAAAAATTCTAACACCTTCAAAGCCACATAAAACTGATACACCTTATCAGAAATCTGTCAAAAGAAAGAAATTCAGAAGACGGGCAGCAATAGAACCTCTCATTGGGCACCTAAAAAGCGACTTTAGGATGGAGAAGAATTATCTGCACGGAGAAATATCATCACAAATCAATGCTTTTTTGAGTGCTGCTGCATGGAATTTCAAAAAACTAATGAGTAAACTCAAAAAGAATCTCAAAAAATATTTTTTAAATTTTCTTTCAAAGTATATTTTATCTTTTTACAACCAGAAAATTCAAAAAGAAATTCTGATTTTGGGTTGATAAGGAACGACTAAATAAAATAAATTTTTATGAAAACTAAAACAATTTTTATTATTGCATTAATTGTAATAGGTATTAACTTAAACTCTTGCAAGAAAGATGAATCTACACTTTTTCAAGGTGTAATTGCCAATAAATCTTCTTATACTTTAACAGTTAAAATTATTGAAGTTGCAAGCAACATTGAAACATCAACAAAAACATTAGAGCCAAATACTAAAATTAGTAATATTAAACTTGAAGAAAAAAAATATAATTTAGAAGCTTATAAAAATGATGGTTCTTTTTATTATAAAATAGTAATGGATATAAACGGTGTTCGCGATGACCAGACTTATGATGGCGAAACACTTGATTGGTACGCAGAATTTCAATAGTAGTATAAGTTGTATTTTACTTAGCTTTAATTTTCTTAATGATTCTTTAAAGAGGTATCAGTTACTTTAGTCAAACCTTTTGTTATTTAGATACCCAACCGCACAATGTCAAGCACATTTGCAAACCCCTGCAAGCCATTACACAACCTAAGTTTGCAAAAGAGCTTGCCATTCTCCAAACTCTTCGGTTAAATTAAGTTTTATAAGTTTCAAAATTTTTCTCCCCCCTTTAAGAAAGAAAAAAAAATAAAACACCCCAATCCACACCACCCTGACAATACTGTTATTTGAAACAGAAGTGCAAGTTTAATAGAACCATGCTGTTTGACATGACAATTGAATTGATAACTCCGCCGGTTGCTAACAAGCGGTGTATTTAACTGGCTTTAGTATCACTCCTCGAAACGGGAAGTGCTTATTTTAACATCGTAAAAACTTTTGTTTTCAAAAATTAAGTTTTACATTTGTGAAACGGCAGTGGTTTTTCACGCCAGCTAAAATACACCGCCATCCGTTATATGCAATTTAGGTTTCAACAGGATAGAAAAGTGGCAATTTAATAGGATTTAAATACAATAAGGAATTTGTTCTTTGGCAATATTAGGTGCGGATTGACTGGGGGAAAAAAGAAAAG
>Ga0172369_10010438_pt1 | contig 10060 bp, 10 predicted proteins | sample LakKiv25m_FD_114539 | JGI IMG/M metagenome (GOLD analysis project Ga0172369, IMG submission 114539) | Freshwater microbial communities from Kabuno Bay, South-Kivu, Congo - kab_022012_11.25m | ecosystem: Environmental > Aquatic > Freshwater > Lake | place: Democratic Republic of the Congo...
GAACATTGCCACATCTAGCGGCAAAAGAACGAAGGTAAAGAATAACTCTGAACGTTTCATTAAATATAATAGTAGCGCGAAAGAAGTTTTTTTTCAATCAGCTGTATAGGTCACATACATATGAGACTCTGGCATGGTTTCTAATAAATAATCCATCGGTGTTTTCTTGCCGAGAGATAGATGTATTCTTTTTGTATTGTACCAAATTAAATGCTGCATTAGTTTGCTCTTAAACAACTCTATGTCAACAAAGAGTATGTCCCGATGTTGGTTGACAAATTCATCTTTCAAAGAGCGATTGGCTCTCTCAATGTGGCCATTGATCTTTGGACATCTCGGGTAAATGAAGTGATGTTCGATCTCTCTGTCTTTAAGATAGTGATCAAATTCCCCCATGAATTCCAAGCCATTGTCGGTCTGGACAATTTTAATACCGTTCTTAATTGGATAAACTTGTTCTAATTTCTCCATAAAGTCTCTGGCATTTTGGCTATTGAGTGAGACGTAAGGATAAGAGAATTCAAACTTTAATTTAAGGTCAACAGCATTGATTAGATAGCGTTTCATGCCGAGATTAAATTCAGTGATGGTGTCTATGCCAATATGACCAAATTCAGCTGGCTTGGGACATCTTTTGACTTTAGTCTTGTAGTTTGGTTTGCGTTCCGAATACTTAGAGTTTGTATTGTGGTAGATCCGACCGTTTTCTCTTGGAAGAATGCTCTTGCGCTTGATGATCTTGCCAATCAATGACTCTGACGGTGATTTGATTCCCAGATTGTGACAATATTCATCTAGTAATGGTTTTAGCTTGACCTTACCAACAAGATGCACTTTTCTTTCTGCCTTAATCCAGTCAATGACTCTTGGGTCAACAATCATCTGACGTTTGTGTTTTGGGGCTCGAGACTTAGGAATTAAAGCTGTTAGCTTGCCATCCTGATTCTCTAGCTCTTTCTTCCAGCGATAGATTGTTGGCTTCGGTACACCGTAGGCCTCAATGGTTTTCGCTGTACCATTTCTTTGATGGTAATTGATCACTTGAAGACGGAACGGAGCAATGTCGTCTTTACTAAATTTTAGAAGTCTGTCTATTCTTTGCATAGTTTTAACGCTATGCAATTTAGTCCGGTACCACAAGTTTTTTATCTTCATTCCAGGCTCCTGAATTAATCACAGGAGTCTCATATGTTTCGTAACTTATTCATCAGCTAAAGACAATGAATTATACCCTAAGAAACACCATTTGTTACCTCTTACACATATTTTATCGTAATATATTCACGGCCGTTGTAAATAATACGATATTTTACTGTTAGTAACGGTTTGTTTTTGTGTTTTTAAAGTTTTTAAAAAGGTTTATATCAGCTCAGGGCGGCGGGTTTCACCCCGCCGCCCTGGAGGTAGGCGGCACGACTGGGCATCGTCACGCCTTCGGTGGTGACCCTGGCGGGTCGCCGCTCTGCGCCGGCGCTTCCGGCTTGTCGGCAAGCTTGCCCTTTAGCAACTCGACATCCCCCTCGTAGTGCTTCAGAAGACGACTGATAAGTATGTCGAGGTCGACTGGATCGATCTCGACCTGGGCGGTATACACGGAGGCCACCATCTCCTTGTAGTCGCTCTTGACCCAGAGGAGATACCGATTACCCACACCGGTCTCGTGGGGACTGCTGACGATCGCGATGAATGTCAGCTTTCCCTCCTTAACCTCGGCGCCACTTCCGGCCTGAAGACTCGTGAGAATCTCTTGCCGGCGCGCCTCCGGCATCACCTTGTCGGCTATCTTCCCGTAGTGCTTATTCGCCCAAACGGGATAGCAGATCGCCGCCAAGATCGCGATGATCGCGATCACGACGAGCAGCTCGATCAGTGTCAGCCCGCGTTTACTTCTCATCATGAGTACTCCCTCTCGAGCGAGAGAGTACTATTTTTCACCCACTTTGTCAATCTGTGGCCACGCGATTATTCTCTCTTTTACAACTATCCCGATTAGTGCGCGATCGCATCTTAATTGGGATAGCAGCAATACAATAATGCCTGGTAATCCAGCTCAAAAAAAACTTTGATTATTCCAAACACAAAAATGCCCCCCCCAAAGGAGGAACATTTTTGTATCAAAAACAAAAGTTTGATCGAAAGGTACTAGTCTTTCTTTGGCTTGCCAATTCTGTACATGCCTGTGCCACAATCTGGACAAACACCTTTCATAGCCGGTTTGCCGTTTTTCATTGTGACCTCTTCCTCGTCTTGCATCTCTTTTTTGGCTTTGCACTTAACACAATATGCGACTGTCATCTTTTTCACCTCCTCCCGTTTTTGACCTTTAAATTTGGTTTATAGTTAACACTCATAATTTTAGGCGTGTTTGAGCGTGGCTGTCAAGCATTATCGGTTTGTTTTTTTATTAAGCCGAAGGACCTAATCATTCAGTGCTGGGAAATAACTAGTGCCAGACTAGTCTTTTCCTCGTGCACAGCTCAAACTATTTTATTACTCTTTACAATTAACGCAGAAGGAAATCGTGTTTATCCACAGCTATTTTCCCATTATTATTCAGAAAATCCTGACATTTCTGCCAGATTAGCCAGACTTTGTAAGTGATGATATTGCTTGCCCTGATAAACCCAGGTCGGATAAATAGTGATGCCCTGAGCCAGACATTCATCAGGATTCGGGTTGCTGCCAGTTTGATCACATTCGACATAATCGAGAAGGGTCGCAGAGTCACCAAAAAGTTGCTTTTGGTCAATAGTACTCTGATCCCAAAAGGCACCATAGAGAATCATGCCACTATCCACTAGATGTTGGGCTAGTTTTTGCACATACGAATTATTCTCTCCTGTATTTGTTCTCCCACTGCTTTCTGTCGTAGCTCCGGCAACGTCTCCTGACTCAGTCGCTTTTTCTTTCTGTGCAGTGTCTTTGGCTGGCGCGAAAACATAAACCAGAGCAATTCCGATCAGCGATATGACTAACAGTGCTACAAGAAATTTTAGAACATTTTTCATTTTATTCCCTCTATAAAATGCCTATTTGATCGTCTACGGAGTTGTTGTGCTGTCAGTAAAACCGACAATCTGCGCCAGCTCTTCTATTGTCTTTTCACCAGAGTAGCCTTTGCCCTGATAAATCCATGTCGGATAGCCCTGAATACCGGTATAGGTTTTCCCGTCGCTCGTATCGGTAAATGTCACAGCATTGCATTCATCAGATTGTGTTCCTGAGCTGGTATCACATTCTACTATTTTTAGATCTTTTACAGCTGCGCCAAACACCTCTCTTTGCGCCTGGCAATGCGAACACCAGGACGCACCATACATTGTCATACCCTGGTTTGCCATATACTTTAATAGGTTGTCAATGTAGGTCTGGTCCCTGTTTTCTGGATTGAGACTGTTTATTTGAGTTGACGCACCAGCGACATCTCCACTTTCATCACTTGTAGAATTTGACGAAGTATCATTATTTTGCCTGTTATTCATGACTATCAGTCCACCGACGATGACAACAACCAAAATAACAATAAATAAAAAACCTTTAGTGTTTGAACTCATATCTCTCCTTGGATTAGTTTGTAGTCTTCATCGTAGGTGATCATCTCGTTTTTGTCAAAGATAAATTTTTCACCATCCCATTTATAGTGGCTTCTGATTGAATCAGTCAGTGGGTTTTTGTCATAATTTCTCATGTCTGCCGCAATATTTTGTGGTTTATATGGATCAAAAATGAAATTTGGAGCATCAGAGACGAGAAAATTGTTGGCATTTTCGGCATCAACAAATCTAACCGTCGTAAAATTTTCTAAATCTACAAAGACGCGATTTTCTGAGTGAGCACCGACATAACCTTTGAGGCAAAGGAAGTTTCGACTGCTGAGGTGGAATTCTGGACGAGAACAGGTTGCGACAGAATCGTCGAAACCAGCCAGCCTTAACCGATAAACATGTGCAAGATCACTTTTAGTAAGTAACCACTCTATATTTAATCCGTTTTGAAATTTCTGAGCAACGTAATGTTCGCCATCTTTTAAATCAATAAGTTCGCTTATGACTAGTTGGCCATATTTATCTGTCTGATTTGCGCGCACTTTAAGAGCCGCCAAGATAAATATTGCGGCCGAAATAACGACAATCATACTGAAAATAATTTTTCTGTGCATCCAAAATACTTTCATAAGCTGGCTATGAAATGATCGTCTTCGATCTATCGCTTTAACAGTTTAACCGTTTAGCTATTCACAGTTCAACTGGTTGGCCATTTGGCGATAATAATTGAGTCAGCCAGCTTGTCGTCAATCTTTTTCAATTCCTGCCAGACAGCCTCAGTCACAAATGGCATAAATGGGTGGAGTAGAATCAATGATTCGGATAAAATTTTGATCAGGATTTTCTTGGTGTTGTCAGACAGCTTATCGTCTTCGAGTTGACCCTTGACATCTTCAATATAGACATCACAGAACTGATGCCAAAAATATTCATAAGCCTCTTCGCCGGCTTGAGAGAAGCGAAATTTATCAATTTGTTTCGTCACAGAGTCAATAATTTTCTTATGATTTTGTATGATCTTTTTGTCAGCAGTAGTTAATTTAGTCTTGTCAATCTCACCGGCTGCTATTTTACCAGTGCCGATCTCACCGGTCTTTAGATCGCCATCAGTAATCCGCAGAAGCACAAACCTCGAAGCATTCCAAATCTTGTTTGAGAAGTTACGATAACCCTTCACCTTCGAATCGCCTAGCGCGATGTCTTGACCTGGCGCCGAGCCGACAACCAGCGACATACGCAGGGCATCAGTCCCGTATTTTTCAATCAGGGTGATCGGATCCAAGACATTGCCAAGTGATTTACTCATCTTGCGATTTTGTTCATCACGAACCAGACCATGAAGGTAAACCTTTTTAAATGGCACTTCACCAGTAAATTCAAGTCCAAACATAATCATTCGAGCGACCCAGAAAAAGAGAATGTCGTAGCCGGTCTCCATCACCGAGGTTGGATAATATTTAGCAAAATCATCTGTATCTTTGGGCCAACCAAGTGTAGAGAATGGCCACAAGGCTGAGGAAAACCAGGTATCGAGCACATCCTCATCCTGAATCCAATTTTCAATGTCCTCTGGCGGCTCTTCGCCAACATAAATATCTTCTTTATCAGACTTCTTGTACCAAACCGGTATTTGGTGCCCCCACCAAAGCTGACGTGAGATACACCAGTCACGGATATTATCCATCCATTGATAGTAAACTTTTTCAAATCGTTTCGGCATGATCTCGATCTGGCCATCCTCGACGACCTTCTTGGCTTTATCGGCAAGCGGCTTTATCTTGACAAACCATTGTTTTGACGGGATTGGCTCGATCGTACCGCCACAGCGATAACAGGTCGGCAGGCTATTATCGTAATCCTCGACGTGGTCGATCAGACCCATTTTCTCCATATCGACAAGAATTTGCTCGCGAGCCTCGGCCACTTTAAGTCCGGCATATTTGCCAGTGTTTTCCATCATCCGTCCATTTTCATCAATAATTTGCTTCATCGGTAGATCATTTCGCTGAGCAATCTCGTAGTCAACAAAACTGTGAGCAGGTGTCACCTTGACCGCACCACTGCCAAAGACAGGATCGACAGCATTATCAGCGACGACCGTGATTTCAAATTCGCCTAACACCCCAGGGATCATATATTTTTTGCCAACCATCTCGACATAACGCTTGTCCTTGGGATTAACAGCGACAGCTGTGTCACCAAGCTTGGTCTCAGGTCTGGTCGTCGCTACTGTAAATGGACCATATTTGAGCCAATAAAGCTTACTTTTTTGCTCCTGATATTCAACCTCGTCATCAGCAATTGCCGTGTGACATTTCGGACACCAGTTGACGACGCGAAGACCCTGGTAAATCAATCCTTTGTTATATAGATCGACAAAGGCATGATTGACAGCCCTGTTTAGACCTTCGTCAAGAGTAAATCTCTCGCGACTCCAATCGCATGAAGCACCCATCCGACGCAACTGTCTCGTGATAGCATTGCCATACTCTTCCTTCCATTTCCAGACCTCACCGACAAATTTTTCACGCCCAAGTTCGTGTTTGCGAATGCCTTTTTTTTGCAACATCTTGTCGACCACTGTCTGAGTAGCAATACCAGCATGGTCAGTCCCCGGTAACCACAAACTCGGCTCGCCTTTGAGACGATGGTAACGAGTCATGATGTCTTCCAGGGTAATAAAGAGCGAGTGACCTACATGGAGCTTACCAGTGACATTTGGCGGCGGCATCGAGATAACAAAAGAATCTTGTGACTTGTTCTGACTGTATTCTTTATTCTGTATCCTATATTCTGGCTTAAAATAGCCAGCCTTCTCCCAGTCAGCATAAATCTTCTCTTCAAGATCAGTGTGATTATAATTTTTGGCAATCTCTTTCATTTTTGTACTGTCATCTCGAGCTTGTCGAGAGATCTTGTTTTTAATAAAGTTCATTACCAAAATTATCACAATTTCCCCTACTCTGCAATTGACTTTCTACGCGATCATTGATCTTAAGTACCAGCAAGAGCTATAATGTTTGGGCATAAGTTAATATAAAGGAAAGTAATATGACCAAGCGACACAAAACAAGAGTTGTAAGTATTGGTTCGGTAAAAATCGGCGGCAACAATCCTGTCGCTGTGCAGTCAATGTGCAACACCGACACCCGTGATGCCAAGGCGACGATTGCCCAGATTTTGGAGCTAGAGAAATGCGGCTGCGAGTACGTCCGAGTGACAGTGCCTGATATTAAGGCGGCCGAGGCAATCAAAGAAATTAAGGATGGTGTCCATATCCCGCTAGTTGCTGATATTCACTTCGACTATAAACTAGCTCTAGAAGCGATAAAAAACGGTATCGATAAGATTAGGATCAACCCCGGCAACATCGGTAGCGATGAAAAAGTTGAGGCCGTCGTCGCTGCTTGTAAAGAAAAAAATATTCCTATTCGCATCGGCGTCAACGTCGGATCACTTGAGAAAAATATCGAAGCCAAATACGGCCGGACACCTAAGGCGATGGTCGAGAGTGCCAAGCATCATATTAAAATTTTAGAGAAGCTTGATTTTCACAATATCGTCATCTCTCTCAAAGCTTCCGATGTCCCACGCACTGTCGAAGCCTATACAATGCTGGCGAAAGAGGTTGATTATCCTCTTCATCTTGGCATCACCGAAGCCGGCACACCCAGGTCCGGCACGATCAAAAGTGCTGTCGGACTAGGTATACTTCTAAATGACGGCATTGGCGACACACTACGAGTCTCCCTGACAGCTGATCCCACAGAGGAAATTCGTGTCGGCTGGGAGATCTTGAAATCGCTCGAGCAACGCAAGCGCGGTGCTAATTTTATCTCTTGCCCAACCTGCGGCCGCACTGAGATAGATTTAATCAACCTGGCCAATCGCGTCGAAGAGAAGTTGTCACACATCGACAAAGATATCACCGTCGCCGTGATGGGCTGCATCGTCAACGGACCAGGTGAGGCCAAGGAGGCCGACATCGGGATCGCCGGCGGCAAGGGCAGGGCTGTGATATTCAAAAAAGGACAGGTGTTAAAAACTGTCTTAGAAAAGGATCTCTACGATGAGTTAATTAATGAAATCAATCAACTTTAAATTTCCAATTGCCCTAATTGACCAAATTGTTCTAAGCAAGTTCCAAATCTCAATTCCCAAAATTTTTCGGTCATTGGGTATTGGTATTTTTTTAGGTTAATTAGAAATTAGAAATTCTTGAGTTTCTCCGCTATTTGCTCCACTTCTTCTGGTGGGGCTGAGGTACCAGAAACCACAAGAACGGTTTCTAAACCCTTAAAATCGTCCTCTCTAAGCTCTTTTTCACTCCCAATAAGCATCGTTGGAATTAACTGAGATAATTTACTCGCCAATTGTTTTGTATTACTACTAGTCTTAGATCCGACGACAACAACCAGATCAGGTTTTTCCTTCGCTACATAGGCTGCACACATCCGCACTCTACCTTCAACAACCGGACAAATGGTATTTCTGGCAACTATTTCTATCTTTGGATTTACCTTCTTTAGATTCTCAACAAACTCCACATATTTATCCGACGAAACTGTCGTCTGACAGATAACACTGGTTTTTCTGTCTAGTTTGATTTCCAGACCCTTGTCGATATCACTAACAATCACCGCCGAATCATCAACACTACCGTTCACACCTATTACCTCAGGATGAGAGCTTTTGCCAAAGATAACTATTTGATAACCGTCAGCATAATCCTTCTCGGCGATTTCTTGGACATGTTTGACCGTCGGACAAACAGCCGACCTGACATCAAAATTTTTTCCCTTTAATTCTTTGATCTTCTTACTACTAACACCATGAGCAGAAACGAGAAAATACTCTTTACCAGCGTCTGTAATTTCATTAATATCAACTTCTTTAAAGCCACCATTTTTCAATCTCTCCTCGACTTCTTCGTTGTGAGCCAGTGGCACATCGTAGAAAATCGTCTTGCCGTTTTTCTTGGCCTCGAAAATAAGGTCGTCGGCAATCTTCAGCGACCGCTTCAGCCCCGGACAATGTCCATAAAATTTTTGTAACAATATGACTTTCATGTGGTTCCTCTCCTTTTCAAGGAGAGGTCTGGTGAGGTTTAATAGTTGTCATTCTGAGTGTTAGCGAAGAGTCTCTGTTTAAGATTGTCATCTCGAGCCCCGAAGGGGACCCTTTGGGTCAAGTCGAGAAATCTTTTCTAATGCGTTAACTTAGCCTACAGATTTTAACATCAACTAACCGTCTTATCAATTAGGGTGGAATTAGAACTGTTGATAAAGGTGTGCAAACCTGCTACTTTTGAGCCGTCTTCGCACGAACATCTTGGAAAGGAGAGTTGCGATGACTCTGCGCGCTCGATTGAACTGCTTTCCGTTCTGGGTCAGCAGTTTAAACCCCGGTCTCTACATCGCCACTGAATGTGGCCATTTCGCGAAGCACTGTCAGAGGATCACCGCCTACGGCACGACGATCTGGCTCAAAAACAACGTGGTGGACGGTAGCGTCCAGTACTGTCACACCTGCCTAACAGAGATGACCATCCGGTGCGCCTTCTGTGGCGGACCGATCTTCATCGGCGATGCGGTCACACTCTACCATCCGAGCGCTCTCAACGGCATGGAGGTACCTGAATGGCCGATCGTCTTCCATGACGGACATCCTGTTGGTGGCATTTGCTGCGCCGAACTCGGCTACGCCGATATGTGTGGCGTGTGGGTTCCTGGCGAGAACCTCAACGGCAAGGTCAAACCGTGGCCACCACGTCACTAATGTGGCGTCACCCGGCTTCTACCCCAAATTCCGGAAGGAGATAACTAAGGTAGAAGCAGGACCAGAGTGATTAATTGAGTTTAATTGTTCTGGTCCTTAGGGCTTTATGCATTTATTACCATTTTTATTCGTTTGAGTTTTTCCAAAATACCAATGTCATTTGTCCCTAAAAAATGCACGGCCGTTTAAAAAACAAGGACAAATATTATTGGTAATTTTATTATTGATCTTATTTTTATTGAACAAATTTACCTCTCGTGTTAGTATTTAACTGTTATGAAAAACAAACGAGGCACGCTGATAACGATAGGATCAGCATCTGCTGCATTTCTTGGTTTAGTAATTCGTAATATGAAATCCGGACCATCGAGTTTTGCTGTTCAGATGGCAACCTTTCTCGGCCTTGTCGGCATATTTTTATTCATAATTTTGCTGATCCCCTATCTTGTCAAATTGCTTCGCGACAGTCTGCGCTCAGATAGCATCATTGATAAGTACGGCACCATCTGTAAAAAGGGATCATTTGATTACTGGTTGGGAATTCTTCAGATACTTATAGTTTTGATTATTGTTATCGCGTTTATCAGTTCGCTCCTTCTCCAATTAATCTTTTAACTTCTTATTAAATTTCTATATGTACAAACCCGTTGATTCTAAAATGAACCTGCCGGAAACCGAGAAAGGTATTCTCGATTTTTGGGATAAGGAAAAAATATTTGAGAAGTCGCTCGAACTTA
>Ga0172369_10010440_pt1 | contig 10059 bp, 14 predicted proteins | sample LakKiv25m_FD_114539 | JGI IMG/M metagenome (GOLD analysis project Ga0172369, IMG submission 114539) | Freshwater microbial communities from Kabuno Bay, South-Kivu, Congo - kab_022012_11.25m | ecosystem: Environmental > Aquatic > Freshwater > Lake | place: Democratic Republic of the Congo...
ATGCGTGAAAGGCATGTGAGTTAAGCCACTTCTCCAACGGGCCGGATGGCGCCTACTGTAGGACTCGAACCTACGACCAATCGGTTAACAGCCGATTGCTCTACCGACTGAGCTAAGTAGGCAGGGCATGCTTCTGGCTAGAAGCGCAAGAAGCATATTAGCATAGCGAATAGTCTAAATCAATCAATCGAATTGATTAAATCTTGGCGTCGATGGCTTTGACGACGTCTTCCAATGTCTTGAAGCTGGTCATCTCGTCATTTTCGAATTCGATCTTGAATTCTTTTTCCAATTCCATCATCAATTCGACGAGATCGAGCGAGTCGAGTCCGAGTTCCCGTAATTCGGTCTTCGGATCGATGGCCTCGACCTTGACCTTTTGTGCGAACAGTTGCTGGACTTTTTGAAGCGTGCTCATTTATTCAATCCTCGTTTCGTTTCCATATTATAGCAATATTAATATCATAAATGAACAGCGAAAATAAGCAACAAAAAAGGGCCGTGCGGCCCCTTCCCTCAGGCGTATAGCTGATCGGATACTTTCGCCGAGATGTTGTTCGTGGCGTTCGTGAAGATTGCCGAGAAAGCGACGGACATCGCCGCGAAGATCGTCAACACCAGCAGGATTCCGAGGATTTGGCCTTTGAGTTCGGACATACGCGCTCCTTTCTAGTTGTAATATCCAATCACCGCCATGCGGGTGACGCTGACGGAAAGTGGGCTATCGGAAATAATCATCGCGTCATAGCTCGTCTCGAGGCGGAATTCGAGCGTGTCGCCAAAACGCGGGCTGCAGTTCTTAAGGCAGGTTATCGCGATATTGTGCTCCGTCAGCCAAGTCGTCGTCGCCTGGTCGATCCTTCCGGCTTGCGCAATCCGGAACGAGGTTGTTTGGCCGATGGCGTCAAGATGGCCGTACACGAGCTGCAAAGCAAAGATGTCACCTCCGAGAATGATGATTTGGACCACAAACACCAGCGTCAATATGAAACCCAGCTTATAACTCACTGATTGCCCTCATGATAATCTCGACGACGCCGATAAGAAGGTTGACGGCGATGATCCCGGCGCCCAATAGCGGCCACATGTTCATGGCATCGAGGCGTTCTTCATACCGCCGTGTCTGATCGCGCTTTTGCTCGGTCCGGAATTGGGCGAACATATATTCGAATCCCTCGATGTGGCGGACGCTGCCGCCCTCGGTGTCGTATTGGTATAGGGCGACCAACAGTTGCTCGATGATGTTGGTGGAAAAATAACGGGCGAAGCTGATGTACGGTTGCAGCGATTTGTCGCCGTCGATATCCTCGATGAGCCGCAAAAGCGGTTCGCGAAGCGCCGGTTTCACATATTTAATAGTCGCCTCGAGCGACCGGTAGACATTCAAACCGTTGAACAAAAAGATTTTGAGGATGTCGAAGGCGTCGATGAAAGCCTCAATCCTGGCGGCGTTTTGCGCTTCTTCGAGCGTCTGGTAGCGGAATGAGATGTACAAAGTGACGATGATGCCGCCACCTGCGAGACTCCCCAATCCCCACATAGGCGAAAAACCGAACGCGGCAAACAAACCGACGGCTACCGCAAAAAGATAATAAATTCCGCATAAGATGAGTTCCTTTTGCGGATCGAGACCAAGATTGGCAACTCGTTTTCTCCATTTAGCCATCGTAAGTGACTTTCGCGAAACGGGTGACCCAGGCGTGAACGGCATAAAGCGCGAACGCGAAGTACGAGCCGATACCTGCCAAGAACAGCGGGTTTTGCGCCATCGTTTTATAAAGGTCGCTGACGCCGAACCGCGCCACCAGAAGGACAATCGCCGTCATCAGCCACAAAATGACGTAATTCGTCAATTTGCGGCGTGCGATCAGCATTTTGTGGCGGTAGCCGTTTTCCTGCTCGCGCAGCGTCGTCAACAGCAGTTTCGTCATCTCGAGAATGGAACCGCCTTGATTGACATATAAGTCGATGATGGTCAAAAACATCTCATAGGACGGAAACGGAAACCGTATTTTCAAATGGTCAAGCACGGCGGTGGTATCGATCGTATTCAGATTGTTGATTTCGGATCTTAGTTCGTCGGGTAATTGCCCCATCAACGATTCCAAGGCGGCGTTGGGTGTCTTTTTTACGCTCATGGCAATCACGAAACCGTTGATGAATTGGTAACATTGGCGAAAGTCACGCTCACGGCGGTAAAACCGCCGCAACCGACGCGGCAACCAATAGGCAAAATAAAACGCATATAACAATCCGAGGGAAACGGTTATATAGATGTTTTCGGCGCAAAACCAAATAAATACGGCGGCAAGCGCCGGAACGATATATAGAATCTTACTCATCGGTCGGCGCTTCCTTTTGGATGAAGGGCGCGATATCTGTCACTTCAACGCCGAGTTTTTTTCTGAGTTTTGCCGATATTTTATGGAATTTGGCTGTTTGCCCGTCCCACTCGTATATCAGCTTGACTTTATGGGCGCTCGAACGCATCTCGGCGATTTGGTAGATCTCGCGGCAGGCGACGCCGTGCTCGTCTTCTCGTTTCCGAAGATAAACGAGAATCGGAAAATGATCCTTGATGTCGGCCAGCGTTTCGGCATAGCGGAGCGATGGTTGGTTGGCCAGCACCATCCGCGCCATGCGCGCCGGCAAAGTGGTCACGTCGAGACTGTGGACCGTCGTGATGATCGGATGGCCGGTCATCGCCGCTGTCAGCGCTTCCTTCATCTCGCCGCCGCGGGCTTCGGCCACGATGACCCAATCCGGGTGCGAACGCAAGCCGTTTTCAATCAGCGCCGCGAATTCGCCTTGCCGAAGACTGGGGTTGACCTGCCAGATGTTGATGTCGAGAGGCTCCTCGGTGGCGATGGCCTCGAGTTCGAGAACGTTGTCGATGACGATGACGCGGGCGTATTTCGGCATGATGGAAATCAGGTATTTCTGAAATTCGGTTTTGCCGCTTCCGGTTTTCCCGCCGATGACAATGGAAACGCCTTGCCTGACGAGATGGCGAAAGAAATGATCGAGGACCGGTTCCGGTTGGAACCTGATCGTCTTCCGATCGTCTTTGACATGGCCGATGCGCAATGAGAAAGTCACTGTTTTGTCATAGTCGAGACGGGCAATCGAAGGACCAACGGCGTTGAGACGGTAGTGCCCGACCGACACGTCGAGTATCGGGTTGGCGTATGAGAAATGCTGGTCGGTCAGATTGGCGATCTGACGGATGAACGCCATGACTTCTTCTTCGCTTGGACTCGGTTCATGGCGGCGCCGCCCCCATAGATTGTGGACGTAGTGCAATTGCCGCCCGTTAAAAGTGATGTCGGTGATGGCGGCATCCTTGAGGAGCGGTCCTAGAAAGGAATGTTCGAAATACTGAATCAGTTTGGCATTCATGTCACGGTTGCTCGGCAATCTCGAACGACAGTTCAGCTTGATAATCAAACCATGCCGTCAAGGGAGCGTTGAAAGCAATCGAGACCCCTTGGCAGGCCTCGGAACAAACCAAAAGATTGGCCGGATCGAAATAATAGAATTCCAACGTAAACGTTCTTATATTTGGGAAAAGATGCCGACTCATGAAGAAGACGATTTTGGCTTCAAGCGCGTCCGCATCGAAACAAGGAGCAGTAGCCGCGGTATCGAATCCGGGGATGCGGATGGCGGTTTCGACCAAATGCGGACCGATGGCGGCAAATGTCCGATTGGCCAACCCATAGAGGCGGCTGAATTGGAACGCTTGAAGCGCCATGAGCAGAAAAACGAAAACGACGGCGATGTTAGCCATAGGTGACCGTGACGACTTCCGGCACCCCGCCGCCCGTCAGTCCCGTGGTCGTCGTCACGCAGTACCGGGCTTCGAGACACGGACCAATCAGAGCCTGTTCGCTGAAATACGTCGTCTCGTAATTGATGGCGAAAGTGTTGTGCATCGCAATGTCAAAGACAATCTGGATGGCAAGATTTTGCAATGTGCGGAAGCGATCCTTGGGAAAATACAGCTTGGCGCTCGGCACGAATCCGCCGATTGGCCATAAGGAAGTGAGAAACGTCGTCGGTTCGACATAAAACGTGGAAGTAAAACCGATACCGTAACCGCCTTCTTCGGCGACGATAGCCAGCGGCACGATCGCCTCCAGGTTATCGGGTGTCCGCGGGAAAAGCGGAAGAGCTCGAAAGGGGTCCCCTATATATAGATATCCATTAAAAAATCGGATTGGTTGTCCGTCTGGTTGGCTGACACGGAACCGAAGTGGTTCCAAGTCCAAAGCCAAATAGGTGTCCGTCGACAGCAGGGCGGTGTATCCTTCAAACGTGATTTCTTCGCCCAGGCACACCGACGTGCCCGTCTCGTCAATGCGGCAATAGTTGGCCAAACCGAACGACTGGACGGCTACGTCGGCGAAAGCAGCGATGTTCAACCGCGTCGCCCGATAAAGAGGCAGCGTTTGAATGATCTGAAAATCATATCCCGTCGCCTGAAATTCCAATGCGGCGGACGAACCCGCCATCAGAAACGAAGGAAGCGTCAGCGACCCCGCGAAATCGAGCGCCCGGCTTACTTGCAGCGAATACACGAGCACGTCTTTATATGACGCCGACGAAAAGAAAATATCGAAACGTGTGCTTTCGGCGACCGGACTGCGGTACTTGAAGTTGACCAAGTATTCCTCGGCCTCGTGGTAAGGGGGACCCTCGACGTTGAAAAAGAGCCGTTCGAGCGGTTCGGGATCGGGAGGATCAACGATAATGCCGGCCATTGAGATGGCCACGAAGACGGACAACGGCAACTTCATCAGCTATAAAAATAGGAAGTGAACTGCTGGAGCGCCTTGTATTTCTGGCGGTAGTAAGTGCTTCTGGCGTACTGCACCTCCCACCAGAATAAAAACTGCTGATTGATGTAATCGTTGTAGATGATCATCCGGTGATGCGGAAGTAGCGAGTTGAGTGCCATCTCGAACGCCTCGATGTAGTGGCGATGCGGACTTTTGGCCTCGTCGGTGACGGGGGTGAGGCTGTTAGACTCAGCTTGGCTCAGTTTCTCGCGGATTTGGGCGGTGCGATACCTCGTCGTGATCTCGCTGACGCGCATCGAAAGGACGCGCATCGGCACCTTGTTAACATTGTTCATTTTTTGCTCCTTTCAAACAAGTGATCGTGCGGTTATCTACTCAATAGGGGACTAATATGAAATTCAACCAAATTATTATTGAAAATTTAACCATTTTTCAGAATTTCGAATATAAATGGTTATAATTATGAAAAGGTAAAGATCATGATTCTGTTATGCGGGGCATCCGCCAGCGGCAAAACCGAGGTCGCCAAGATTCTCTTTTCGAAATATGGCATCCGCAAGGTCGTCACCCACACGACGCGCCCGATGCGGGATGGGGAGAAGCCTGACGTCGATTACCATTTCGTCGACAAGGAAACCTTCTTGTCTTTGAAAGGACAAGGCCATTTCGTCGAGACGACCTTCTACCACGGCAATTTCTATGGCACGAGCTTCCCGGAAATCGGCGACGACAAAGTTTTGATCGTCGATCCCAACGGGCTCAAAGCGTTCCTCGCGCTCAACAACCGGCGCATCGTCACCTTTTTCATGGACGCCAGCCCGGCGACACGTTTCAACCGCATGATCTACCGCGGCGACAGCGTCGCCGACGCCCGCCGGCGCATCGAAAACGACGAAGTCGACTTCGACGAATTCCACATGGAAAAAACCGACTTCACGATCGATACCGGTCAAATCAACATCGAGCAGGTCGCCAATCTCGTCTACGAACTTTACACCAAAAAAATAAACGCTCTTGATTAGGAGCGTTTTTTATTCCATCAGCGTCTTTTCCAATTTCTGGACATAATGCCCGACGTCGTACATGAATTGTCCGGAACCTTGGACCATCCATTTGGGGAACGGGCGTTTTTCCGGCATCCCGGAAATCTCGAACAATCCGCGCGGGACGTAATACGACCCGTTGAAAACATGTTTGGAGCCCGCCAGATAGACGATGCCGAGGGCGGCTTTGTCGCTATGGTGGACGAACAAGGTCAAAAAAGCCCAAGCCAGGCGCTGGAACCACTTCGGGAAATTATGGATGATGTTGGTGGCCGTGACGCCCGGATGCATCAAGAAATAGGATACGTTCTTGCGATCCTGAAAATCGTAGAGATTCATGCCGTTGGCCAAAACATGGAACAATTTGTTGATGGCCAGTTTCGAATTCGCGTATTGCTGGAACAGCGTCTGCCGATGGTTGAGCAGGTAGTCCCAACTCCGGTGGCGCTGGTGATATGCCGAGATGGACGAGACGAAAATGACTCTCGTCGGGGCACCGGGCTTGTCGATGTAAGGTGTCATCTGCCGCAACAGATAATAGAGGCCGATGAAATTCGTCCCGATCGTCAACCTGAGGTCGTGATCCATGACTTCTTTTCGAGGCGGAAGATAGATGCCGGCGTTGCAAACGATGGCATGGATGCGCGGATACCGCTCTTTAAGCGCCTTGACGAAATGGTTGATTGAGGATAACGAGGCTTGGTCGTATTCCAAAATGTCGAGTTTGGCGGTGGCGTTCGTGGCGACGATTTTGGCTTTGGCCTCCGTGGCCTTCTCCAGGTTGCGGCACGCCATGACGACGGTCGCCCCTTTGAACGAAAGCATGCGGGCAGCTTCAAAGCCGATCCCGGAATTGGCGCCCGTGATCACGATGATCTGCCCGGCGAGATCGGGAAGATAAGTGTCCAAATAAGTTTGATATCTCATGAGTTGATGATGATAAGCAATATGACGATGGCTATTGCCATCAATAATAACCCAAATCCAAGCCAAGCGACGACCATTTTGAAAAAACGAAGGTCGCCGCGCCGGTTCTCGCGGTAGACGGCAGCTAATTTTCTATCGGCTTGGGGCTTTTTCCTCATCAGTCGTCCATGACTTCGGGCCGCACTTTCACGTTGATTTTCTCAATCGTGAATTCGTCGGCTTCGGCGACCGTGATCAAAAGACGGTGATATTCGAATTGGTCGCCGACGACGCCGAAGCGGCCTAACCGTTCCTGGCACCAGCCGCCGACGGTGGCGTAGTCGCTTTCCCCTTCGTCGCGGCATTCGAACCAATCGAAGAAATCCTCGATGTGCATCGAACAATCGACAAGGAAAGTGTCCGGTCCGATGGAGATGACGGCTTCCTTCACCTCGTCGTTTTCGTCCCAGATCTCGCCGACGATCTCCTCGAGAACGTCCTCCAAGGTGATGATGCCTTCGGTCCCGCCGTATTCGTCGATGACGATGGCGATATGCTGGTGCGTTTCCTTGAACAGTTGCAGAATCGAGGAAATCGTCTTGCCATGGGGAACGAACAGCGGTTCGATCAGTAGTGAACGGATATCAACCGGTTCTTTGTTCAAAAGATATGGATAGAGATATTTCGTCGGCAATATGCCGATGACGTTGTCGATCGTTTCCTCATAGACGGGGATGCGCGAATAGGTGAACGTATCCGGATCGTCCAACAATTTCCGATAATCGTCTTCGATGTCGAAGGCTTTGACATCGACGCGCGGCGTCATCACTTCGAATGCATCCGTGTCGGCGAAAATGATGGCTGAACGGAGGAGATCGCCTTGTTTCTCGTCGATGAGGCCTTCCGCCTCGATCATGTCGACCATCTCCACGAGCTCGTCTTCGGTCACCGGTTCCGGAACGGCCTTCCGTTTCCAGAGCGGTTCGATCAGCTGAACCAAGCGGGAGACCAAAAAGACAATCGGAGCAAAGAGATACCGGAAGAAGTTGACGAAGGGGTAAAGCCCACGCGCCAGTTTGTATGAATAGCGGCGGCCGAGCGTTTTCGGCGTGATTTCACCGATGGAAACGATCAAAACGAAGATGATAGCCGAGGCGACCAAGGCGGCGCTGGACCGTCCGATCGCCGATTCCAAAACCACGATTCCGATCAATGTCGCCATGGACGAGGCGGCGATGTTGACCAAACCGTTTCCGAGTAAGATGACGGCAATCGTTTTATCAAAATTTTGGGCGATCTTGAGCGCCCGCCGCGCCTTGAAATCGTTGTTATCGGCCGCTTTTTGGAGCCTCGTCTGATTCACGGAGGTGTAAACGAGTTCGCTGCAGGAGAAAAGGAAACTCAACGACAGTGAGATGAGCAAAACCAATAACGGTAGCCAAATCTTAGGCCACATGGCCCTTGCCCCTCCGTTTCGGAGTCATTTCGTTAATCGTCCCGGCGATTTCCTCGAGGACGTCTTCCATCGTGACCATGCCGACGACTTTGCCTTTGCCGTCGGTGACGATGGCGATGTGCGTCTTGTACTTGCGGAACCCGTCGAACAGATCGTCAATCAAAATCTGCGTCGAGACGAAGTAAGGTTTGGCCATGACATCCTTGATCACGAGTTTCGGGTGGTTGCGCAGCTGTTTGAAGTAAGTCCGGACATGGAGGACCCCGACGATGTTGTCAACGGAATTCACATAGACCGGCAAACGCGAGAACGATGTCTCCAACAATTGCCGATTCAAAGATTCCTGCGTCAGATCCGTTAAGTTGATGCCGACGATCTTATGAAGCGGCGTCAGCACGTCCTTGACCGCCGTTTCGGCGAAATCAATTGCCGATTGGATGATTTCGCTGTCTTCCTCGCCCAATGCGCCCGACTCCTCGGCTTCGTTCACGACGGTCACTAGATCGTCGTCGGTGACTTCAGGCTCGCTCGGCGTTTTGAAGACAATCTTAACGAGATGGTCGAGGCCTTGGAATATGAAAATGATGGGGAAAAAGAGCACGATGAAGAATCGGAGAATGACCGCGCTTATCTGGGCGATGACATTGGGAAGGGCGCGCGCCATCGATTTCGGAATCGTGTCGCAAAACAAATAGAAAAGGACGGTGGAGACGGCCGTGGCCACGAGACTCCCGAGGCCTTCGTCAGCAAAAACGCGGAGAAAAAAGAGCGTCGCCAACGACGAAATGAAAACGCTGACGATGTTGCTGCCAATCACCGTCGCGATGACCGAAGTCTCAAACTTTTCGATGTATTTGACGGCTAAAGCCGCGGCGCGGTTGCCGTTATCGGCTTTGACCTTTAGTTTGATCTTGTTGGCGGCTGCCAGGGCTGTCTCCGTAGCGCTGAAGAAGGAACCGAAAATAACGAGTATGACGATAATAAGCCATATCAGAGGGTCATCCATCAATAATCACTCCACCTACTCATAGGTAAATATAATAACATATCCGGACGGATAATCAATTAGCGACGGGGGACGTCATGGCAATGGCGGCAGCGGGCTTCGTAGCTTTCGCTCGCCCCTACTTTGATGATTGGATCATCGTAAAACGCCGGTTGTCCGGCGATGATGCGCTGCGTCCGCGTCGCCGGGGCGCCGCAGACGACGCAAATGGCCGCCAGCTTTTGGATATATTCGGCGATTGACAGGAGCTTGGCGACGACCAAAAACGGCTCGCCGCGAAAATCGGTGTCGAGTCCGGCCAGGATGACGCGCAGCCCTTTCGAAGCCAGATTGCGCGCGAGTTCGATAATGCCTTCGTCGATGAACTGCACTTCGTCGACGGCGATGGCGTAGGTCGTCGGCGTCAGATGCCGCATGATGTCGGCGGCGCGGTTGATGTTGATCGAACGCGTTTTCAATTTAGAGTGGCTGACGACCTCGTCGTTGGCATAACGGTCGTCCAGCGTCGGTTTGAAGACGAGAACTTCCTTTTTCGCGTATTCCAACCGCTTGACGCGGCGAATCAGCTCTTCGCTTTTGCCCGAAAACATCGGGCCGCATATCACTTCGATCCATCCGGGCTTGATGACAGGTTCCATATTCAGCTCCTGAATTATATTTTAGATTAATTGATGGCGCGATTAAACAAAAAGAGATGCCGAAGCATCTCCCTTTGCTTATTTCTGGTTCTGTAAAAACAAAGGTGGAGTAAAAAACAACACTCCACTTTAAACTTTACAGGTTTGATTGTTTCAATGAATAAAAAGGTCTCCTCTATAATTGAATTGTCAAAGATTCAAAAGATAG
>Ga0172369_10010442_pt1 | contig 10059 bp, 6 predicted proteins | sample LakKiv25m_FD_114539 | JGI IMG/M metagenome (GOLD analysis project Ga0172369, IMG submission 114539) | Freshwater microbial communities from Kabuno Bay, South-Kivu, Congo - kab_022012_11.25m | ecosystem: Environmental > Aquatic > Freshwater > Lake | place: Democratic Republic of the Congo...
TATACGAGATTAGGGATCTCGTAATTTCCAATTTCCAATTTCCAATTTCCAATAAAAAGGGGACAGTGGAAGAAAAAGATATCAAAAAAGAATACTTTGACCATGTTTTTAAAACCTTTGATGTAAGTAAAATTAAGCCGTTCAGAATTGTGGCCAATACCAATTTTGGCATGGCCACACAGGCCATAGCGGAATTAAAGAAAAGATTGCCCATTGAATTTTTAGAAATTGTTAATCCGAATTTGGACGGTAATTTTCCAAAAGGTCCTTCTGATCCACTGCTTCCTTCCAACCGTGGAGAAACTATAGAAGCGATACAAAAATTAAAGCCTGACTTAGGAGTGGCCTGGGACGGCGATGCCGACCGTTGTTTCTTTTTTGACGAGCTGGGCACGTTTATTTCGCCGGCGTATATTAATGCGCTACTTTCCCAGTATTTTTTACAAAAAAACCCGGGTGCGAAAATTGTGCACGACACACGAGTGGTAAGGGTAATAAACGATGTGATAGAAAAAAATGGCGGGATTGCAATTATGGCCAAAGCCGGACATTCTTTCATAAAAGAGAGGATGTTAAAAGAAGATGCGGTTTTCGGCACCGAGAGCTCCGCGCACTATTATTTTAAGGATAATTTTTATCTTGATAACGGTTTAATGCCCTTTTTGGCGGTGATGGAAATTTTGTCGGCATCCGGCCAAAAATTTTCCGAAGTGTTAAAACCTTTTCGTGAGAAATTTTATATTAGCGAAGAAATTAATTTTGAGCCTTCTAATCCTAATATTCTAGAAAATATAAAGGAAAAATATTCAGACGCAGAAATAGACACCACCGATGGCTATAGTTTTAGTTATCCTTCCTGGCGGTTTAATGTTAGAAGCTCCAATACCCAAAATCTACTACGCATAAATTTGGAAGCGGGCAGTGAAGAGTTATTGAAACAAAAAACCGACGAATTAGTCGGGTATATTAATAACATAAGATAAAGGTTCCTCGTTCCGAGGTGTTGAACACAAGCGGTAGGCTGCGTTTCGTAGTCCCGATAGAATCGGGACGGACTCGCTCTGCGTCGCTAATAAATTTTTGGAGGTGTTTGGGGGCGCTTTTATTTTGAGCGCCCCCCTGTTTGATTATGCTGCGAGCATGATTGGTTCGACTACGGTTGATATTTGGCCGGCCCGAAGGCTAGCCAATACTTGGTCAACGGTTCCCTCGACAATGCGTACATGGGTGACTCCGGGAACGCTGAGTTCAATCGGTATCTCGACGGGGCCATGCAGCTGACAGAGCACATAGGCGTTCTCACCATCAAGGTGGATGCTGGTGTCGGCGGCTTCCCGTTTGAGGAAGAGATTGGTTTCCATATGGCAAACCCTGCCACCCAAGTAGTAGCGGTATGCCATCCAGGCGTCTTGCTTGCCGGTCGGAGGCCGGGCAAAGACAAAAATTGTGGTTTTCATTTTCGTCCCCTTTTCGGTGGTTCGGTTATGTCTGCCTGGTGAGGCTGACGGGTGACGGTTTCCACTTTCTCTGGCAGATTGCCAGAGAGCGGTTGACCGGCGAGAACCAAAAAACGCAAAGTTCTGCCCTCGCGTCTCGTCGTCCTTTCCGGATGATGCCGATCGAGCACTAACTTCTGTCCGCACCATTCGGCGCAGGTTATTAGACTTTCTTTCAGTGCTGCCGCGTCACAAGGACGATGGCAGACAATTGTTAGCCTATCTGTCGCTATCACGGACACGGCTTATTAACCTCCTTGTTTTTTTCAATCCCAACCAAAAATCCATAAAAATAGATTTTCCGCCGGAATTAAAATGGTAGAAAAAAAGACTGCCGATTAGAGCAGTCCGATTTTTTGTTTTACTTCTGAAAGCGTCGTTTGCGCTACGACGCGGGCACGAGTTGCGCCTTGTCCCAGCACCTCGGCCAAATACCCGGGTTTGGCCAGAAGCGTCTGTTTTTTTTCGCGGAATTCGGCAAAGTGGGCGCTAATATTTTTTGCCAATGTCTCTTTAAGTTCGCTAAATTTTAAACTACCTTGTTTTTGCTGGTCGTAAAAAAATGTAATTTCTTCTTTTTGCCCAAAATGTTCCAGCAGGGAAAATAAATTATCAACCCCAGGGGATTTATGTCCGGCCTCAGAGGCGGTAACGGCTTTTTTTAGTTTGCGCGCTATTTCGGCAGGGGAGTCATCCATTAAAATCGCTTCATCGCCGGTTTTACTCATTTTTTTAGTCGGATCGGTTAAAGACATAATCCGCAATGGCTTTCGCATAAAGGGTTTTGGCTCCGGAAAAGTTTGGCCAAAGTGGTTGTTGAACTTTCTCGCAACCATGCGGGACAATTCCACGTGCTGAATTTGGTCTTCGCCCACGGGCACAGTGGAGGGTTTATAGATTAAAATATCCGCAGCCATTAGCGCCGGGTAGGTGAGTAGTCCGGCATTAATGCTTTCTTTGCCCGCTTTGGATTTGTCTTTAAATTGTGTCATTCGTTCCAGTTCGCCCAAAGGAGTGATACAGTTAAAAATCCAAGCTAACGTGGCATGTTCTAAAATGTGATTTTGTAAAAAAAAGGTAGACTTGTTTGGATCAATCCCGGCAGCTAAATATGTAGCCGCGACATCCAGCGTATTTGCGGAAAGTTCTTCCGGTTTAAACGGCGTGGTAATACCATGCAAATCGGCTATAAAAAAATAGCAATTATTGCCCTGCTCTTGCAGTTCTATAAACTGCTTTAAGGCGCCTAAATAATTGCCAATATGGAGTTTGCCCGAAGCTCTGACTCCGGAAACAATAGTTTGTTTTTGCATATCAAAAGTATATCAAAAATCCCGTCCCTCCGCCAACTGCGGATAATCGGGACGGGATTTTGTGTAAATAGCGTTGTTATATTTCAATTACTACTGGTAGCACCATAGGTCTACGTTCTGTCTTTTGGTAAAGGTATTCGCCGATTTCATCGCGCACAATGTTGCGCAAATAAGCATAGTTAGGCTCCAATTTTTCTTTGCCTTTGGATTCCACCAGTTTGCGAACCTCGTGCTTAACCTCACGGATTAAGTCATCATTGCCTTTCATATAAATGAAACCTCTGGAGATTATATCGGCCTGGTTAATAAGTTTTCCGGTGCGTCGGTCCAAAGTCATAATAATGACAAACATCCCGTCTTGCGCCATAACCTGGCGGTCGCGGATAACAACTTCGCCCACATCGCCAATGCCAAGTCCGTCTATAAAGACGTAACCGCTGGAGATTTTAGGATCTTGAGTGATTTTGGCTTCCTGAGCGGAAGTAATTTCCAAAATTTGTCCGTTATCCAGAGTAAAAATTTTGTTTTCCGGAATACCCATAGTTTTGGCTAAGTCCGCGTGGGCGACAATCATATGGTGTTCTCCGTGAATAGGCATAAAGAATTTTGGCTTCACCAGTGCGATCATCAATTTTAATTCTTCCTGTTGAGCATGTCCGGAAGTGTGGATGTCTAAAGTTTTGTTGTATATAACATGGCTTCCGAGGCGGGTTAGGTTGGAAAGCATTACGGAAATGGCTCGTTCGTTGCCCGGAATAGGGGAGGCGGAAACAATAGTAGTATCGCCTTTTTTAATTTTGACGGTTTTATGATCGCCGCGGGCAATGCGGGCCAAGCCGGCCGCGTCTTCGCCTTGCGCCCCGGTGGTCAAGATTAATATTTGATTATCCGGAAACTTTTTTGCCGCTTCTGACTTAATAATTATTTTTGGCTGAATTTTAAGATAGCCCAAAGAAAGAGCTATCTCAATATTGTTAACCATACTGCGTCCGGTTACTATAATTTTCCGGTTGTATTTGGCGGCGGAATCAAACACTTGTTGGATACGGGTAATACTGGTGGAAAAATTTGCAAAAATAATTCTGCCTTTAATATCAGCAAAAGCCCTGTCTATGGTGATGCCTAATTCGCGTTCGGAAATACAGTATCCGGGTTTGGTGGCATTTGTGGAATCTGACATTAGGAGGAGCACGCCCTCGGCTCCGAATTTAGCAATTTTATCAAACTCGGTTGGTTTGCCGTCCACCGGGGTGTGGTCAAATTTCCAGTCCGTGGCATAAACAATTTGTCCTACCGGCGTGGTAATGCACAAGCCTACACCGTCCGGAATACTGTGGTTGGTGCGGAAAAAGCGGATTTTAAAATTTCCCAAAGCCAAGACATCGTCTTTGGTTAAGGTGTGAATTTTAGATCGGCCAAGAAGACCGAATTCTTCCAGACGTTTTTTTATGAAAGCGGCTGTAAGCCCCATGGTGTAAACCGGCGGGTCGCCGATTTTCGGTAAAATGTAAGGGATGGCGCCAATATGGTCCAAGTGGCCGTGGGTAACAATTACTCCGCGGATCCGGCGTTTGTTTTCTTCCAGCCATTTGGTGTCGGGGATAATGTAATCTATGCCCGGCATAGTATCGTCCGGGAAGGCGAGTCCCATGTCAATTACAATTAAATCGTCGCCGAATTCCAGCACGGTCATATTTTCTCCGACTTCTTCTACACCACCCATAGGGATAATGCGTAAGTTCTGTCTGGAGGATGTATATCGGCTGGTGTTTAAAGCCGTGGCCGGTTTAACCGAAGTTATATCGGTGGCTTTATTAATTAGCATATCCAAGCGATCGGTTTGAGCCGGCGTGGTATGGCGGGCAAAATTACCTGTCCGGTTTGAGCCGGCCTGGTTATGGTGCATGTGTGGTTGTCTTTTAATCATGTGTGTTTGTTTAACCGTCTTTTAGACGGTAAACTATATTAATTCATTCAAGCAAAAAAAGCTTGAATATTACTTATTAATTTTTGTCCTCCGTCTTAAGTGGAATCTATACCGACCTAAAACGGATATTGCGGTTGTCACGCAATTAACAAATTGCAAACAAAAAGGAGTTTTTTAACTGCAACTTATTAACTGATTTTTCTTTTATTTCTGAGGAGTATTTAACTATTTATCTAATTATATCATTTATGGCTTTTTTTGTCAACGAGATTTTTTAAGGGTGGGGGGTTTAAGTCGTCCTCCGAAGACTTTAGCCCCCTTGTTGTTTGTTGGTATTTGCCCAGCCTAAGCTGGGCGATTCCTCCTGTCTGTTGGCGGTTGGGGTTAGTGCACGATGTGAATACGGCGATCGTCGGGGTTGAGTCGCAGCACAATTTTACCGATACTTCGTCCCTGTGTCAGGTAATGGTGAGGAATATGTTATTTGTCTCCCCGTGCTGCGCGGATGGTCTCGAGGACCTCCTTGATTCGCAGGGTAATGGCGGCATAGTCGCCGGTCGCGATGAGGTTGACTTTCTTGCCATCCAATGTCGTGCTGAACAGCTCGGTGCCCATGCCGAGCGCGAAGGCCCCGGCCTTGATCCATTCGGTCGCGTTGTCCGGGTTGGTCTTGCCGGTGGGGATGACGTCTACTTGAGGGCAAGGTCCACGCAGCGCGCTGAGGAATTGGGGGCCACCGATGCCACCCGGGAAGTACTTGGTGGGGTTGCAGCCCGCTTCCATGGCCGTCTGGAATTCAGTGGGTGTCATACATCCGGGGATTCCCAGGACGCCGTACCGATTGCAGGCTTTGATTATCGAGAGGTTGTTGAGCGGTCCGACAATGAAAGTCGCGGAATTGTGAATGAGCGAAACTGCGGTTTCGCCGTCTTGAACCGATCCGGCGCCGAGCATGAATTTGGGATACGTTTTGCGTACCCACATGCTCAGCTCGCCAAACGTCACGAGCGGAAATTCACCGCGAATGGTGAACTCTCCGAGTTGGCAACCCGCCGCCTCGACCGCTACCACGATCTGTTGGCAGGTCACAAGATTTGGGTGGTTGAAAACCGGGATCAGGCCACCATTCTTCATGGCTGTCAGAACATCTAGTTTGCTGAATGGGGTCATAAGCCCTCCTTGTGCACCTTCAAAATTGTCTTTGAGGCCACTGTTTGGGAAAGAACGCGCAGTATTGTCAGCTAGGGCAATCAAGCTGTACCGCAAAAACTTCCGAAATATTTCGAGAAGTGAACTGGCTACAAAAATAGGCAATTCATTTCCCAAAAATGGACGGCTTGTATTTTTTAAATAAAAAACCGTTAAAATACGGTTTTGTTTTTATTTTTGGTGCCCAGGAGAGGACCCCGAAGGAGTCGCTTTGCGACCCTACGGGGTAAACTCGAACCCCGGTAGCAGAGACGACAAATCGTCGCGCTACGGGGCAAGCCCCCATCATTCTAATTTTGTACCCTGCGCAAATGGTGCCGCGGGAGGGACTTGAACCCTCACGGCCTTGCGGCCATACGTACCTGAAACGTACGTGTATGCCAATTCCACCACCGCGGCTCCATTTGTGCGGGGTAAGTATACCAACTTGCCCCGTAGTGATGTGTAACATCTACTATCGGGGTTCCGCCACCTGGGCATGATCTATTAATTCATTTTAACATACTAACATTTTAACAAAAAGATAAAATATAAGTTGTTAAATTTTCTACTATTTCCAGATTCTTTTTTCTTTGGTGTACCAATTAGGTAAGTCGTAAAAACGCATTCCCGGTTCCGGTAAGAACTCCAAACTTATATTTTTTATATTTTTATCTAATGCATAAATGTACTCGGTTTGGTTTAAAAAAATTACCGGGACTTTATCCTGAATAATTTGATTGAATCTTTCATAAATTTCTTGTCGGACTTTCCTGTCGGTTGTTGTTCGGGCATCGGTAATTAATTTGTCGGCTTCCGCATCCTGAAAACCGGTAAGGTTCACTCCCGGGTCTTTGGCTTGGCTGGAATGCCAAAAGAGGAATGGATCGGGGTCGGCACCAAATTTTTGAGGAAAAAGTAAGACATCAAATGTCCGGGGTTTTATTAATGTGTCGGTGAGTTGTTTGCTGGGCAAAATGGTAAGATTAACTTTTATATTTAAAGCCCGCCATTGGCTTGCCAAAATTTCTGCGGCTTTAGCGTTAGTAAGGGCGTCGCTGGTGGCCAGTGAAATTTCTAAGGTGGTGCCTTTTTTACTGGTTCTTAAATTTGTGGCTGGATTTATTGTCCATCCGGCGGCGTCCAGCCGGGTTTTGGCTTGTTCTACATCCACATTTGTACTGTTGTCTTGGGAGTTTCGTTGTTCGGTAAAAAGCAGGGGGGAGGAGGGAATGAGGGCGTTGTTGTTAAAAACTTCTCCTATAATTTGTTTTTTATCCGTAGCCAGAGCTAAGGCTTGGCGAATATTCTGGTCGGCCAGAATTTTGTTGTTCAGGTTAAAAAAAATCACTTGGTATTGGGGCAGGGGGATATGAAAAATTTGCGCGCTGTCTTGTTCTTTGTCCAAGTATAAGTTACTTCCCAGCGGAATAAAACCAAACCCCAGAATTTCCCGGCTATGGAAAGCATTGAGCATGTCTTCTTCAGAGTCATAAAATCTTATAGTGAGCAGGTCTATTTTTGGCCGGCCGGAATAAAATTGAGCGTTTGCCTGCAGAGTCATTTGCTCAATTTTCCCGCTGGAAAGTTTTTTTATTTCCTTTATTAAGTAAGGGCCGCTGCCTATGGCTTCCAGATTATTTTTGGAAAGTAAAAAATTTTGTGAATCAACTTTGCTCCAAATATTTTTTGGCAGTATCGGCAAAACCAAATTTTCCATAAACGGACCCGAAATGTCTTTGGTGGTAAATTTTATGCTGTAATCGGAAAGTTTTTCCACGGTGGTAGCCTGCCAAAGAGGCCGCAACGGGCTTTTATAGGCCGGGTCTTTTAATAACTGGAAAGTGTAAACCACGTCATCGGCGGTTACCGGTTTGTCATTATGCCATTTAGCTTCGCGTTTTATGTTGATAGTATATTGTTTTTGATCCTGGGAAATTTGAGGTAATCCATCGGCAAGATCCGGCATGAGTTGGCCGTTTGAATCATATTTGTAGAGGCCGGAAAAAATTAATTTGGTTAAAGCCATTTCGGCTCCTTCATGCGCAAGTAGGGGATTAATGTAAGTTGGTTGACCCAACAAGCCTTCGCTGAAAGAACCGCCAAAATTTGGGATCGCTTCGGTATGTGATAAATAAAAATTTCGGCCAGACAGCATCAAACTTAAAATCGCCACGGCCAGAAGTCCGAAAAGCGCAATTTTTTCGCGTTTGCCCAATAAAGAAAAAACTTTCCGCAAACGGGAAAGGCTTAAGTGTTTTAACTCTTTGAATCCCATGCTCACCGCCTTGGTGTAAGAGATTAAGTTGTCGGGAAAACCGTTCATTTTAAATAAATCGAATCGGCGAATGTTTTACTTTCGGTGACTCGATTACTTTGCAAACAAGAAACCAATATTAATTAAAACAAAAAGAATTCCTAAAACGATTGTTGCATAAAAAAGCCATTTATCAAACCCTCGACGAGTTTGAACAATATTACCCGCTCCGCCAAAAACATTGGAAAGACCGGCTGATTTGTTTTGTAATGAAATAACGATTATCAGTAAAATCATTATTAAAATGTTCAAAAATTGGAAAATTGGGCCGGAAAACATAAGGATTTTATTTAAAAACCATTAATAATTTGCTCACCCATTATACTAGAGAATGAGGGTTTGTGTCAATTGCGGGTGGACGCTCGGATGGTCGGAACATTAAAAGTTGAATTAATTTATTTCCGACTGTTCAATTTTTTTGACCTTTGGTTTTATAAATTTTGATAAATAATCTTGGCGAGTTTTTCCCCCACAACATTGGACAGGTCATTAAATGAGGTTTTTTTAATCTGCGCCACAGTGCCAAATTTGGTTTTAAGAAGTTTTTTTGTTTTTGGCCCTAACCTTGGGATATCATCAAGCGCGGATTTTACGGCTTGTTTGCTACGCAAGGAGCGATGAAAGGTAATGCCGAAACGGTGAGCTTCGTCTCGCAGACGCTGAAGCAGTTGCAGTGCCGGTTGGTCATGTCCTAGTATTATTGGCTCGTTTTGGTTGGGCAAAAAGATTTCTTCAATTTTTTTTGCCAATCCGATAATTGGAATTATGAATTTTGAATTATGAATTAAGGAGACAACAACGTTTAATTGTCCTTTTCCACCGTCAATAACTATTAAATCGGGCAATGGCCATTTGTCATTGCGAGCCGCGATTTGTCGGGGCGCGGCAATCTTATTATTATGGCGGGATTGCTTCGCTTCGCTTGCAATGACAGAATGGAAAAATCGTCGCGCCAGCATTTCTTTCATCATGGCAAAGTCATCCGGTGTATTTTTGTTTTGGATTTTAAATTTACGATATTCAGATTTTGCCGGTAGACCGTCTTTAAACACTACCATGCTCCCTACCGGGTTGGTGCCTTGGATATTGGAAATGTCATAAGCCTCAATCCGTGCAGGGGTCTCCGGCAGATGTAGTACGGTTTTTAGTTGCTTAAGAGCTTGGTTAATTTTGTCCAAGCTCCCAGCTTTGTCGGTTAGCCAGTTTTTAATGTATTCTTCCGCATTCAGTTTGCCTAAATTAGTAAGTTTTTTGGCCTGTCCTTTTTGTGGACAGACAATTAAAGTTGTTTTTTTAAATCGGGATTTGATAATATCGGAAATTAGTTTTTCGTTATTTGCCGGAATTTGGGTATAAATAATTTTGGGAATTGAGCTGGTTTCCTGGTAATACTGTTCCAAAAATCTTTGCATAATTTCTGAATAAAGCACAAAATGACCGCCGTGATTTATTGTTCTGGGTAATTCGTAGACAAAGTTTTCTTTGTCAAACATTTTACCTCCGCGAATTTTAAATAAATTTACACAGACAAAACCGCTGTTTTCAGCCAGAGACACAATATCCCAGTCAACTTTTTTGGCCAAGATTGCATTTTGTTTTTCGCGCAGGAGCTCTAAAGATTTTAGCTGGTCGCGCAACCGCGCGGCAGTCTCGAATTGTTTTCTCGTAGCGGCTTTTGCCATTTCTTTTTTTATTTCCCGGCAAACGCCGGAGGTATCACCCTGTAAAAACTTGGCTATTTTTTCCAAATGGTTCCGGTATTCAATTAAACCGATTTTCCCCACACAGACGCCGGGACATCGGTGCATGTGGTAGTAA
>Ga0172369_10010445_pt1 | contig 10057 bp, 8 predicted proteins | sample LakKiv25m_FD_114539 | JGI IMG/M metagenome (GOLD analysis project Ga0172369, IMG submission 114539) | Freshwater microbial communities from Kabuno Bay, South-Kivu, Congo - kab_022012_11.25m | ecosystem: Environmental > Aquatic > Freshwater > Lake | place: Democratic Republic of the Congo...
CGACCCGCATGATCGTCGCACCTCGCAGTATATGCGCGCGCCTTCCCGCCCGCATGTGCCGCCCCTCACATTTGGATATAGCCGAAAGTGCGATTCGCGCCAGCCGAAAGTCATGTGCCGACCGGCAAACATCAAAATGTATCCCGCGACATATTGCAGGGGCTGTGGCGCGTGTGCTATCATAGGCGCTGAAACCAGGGACCGGGGCATACGTGATGATCGCACGGGCCAAACGATGGCTGCATCCCTATCCCGATACGGCAGGCGCGCTGCGTCTCGGCTTTGTCGCGGCCTACATCGGGGTGGTTGGCGCGCTCGTGGTTTACACGAACCTGGTCGCCGCGTGCAGCGCCGGGCCGCCGCATTGGCGCGAATGGGGCATGGCCGGGCTGCTGGCGCTGATGCTCTTGCTCGAACGGTATGAACTCACTCGCGAAACGCAGCCGACCCCGCGCCCATTGGCGATTGTCCTGCTTGTGCTGCGTATGGCGCTCATCCAAGGGGTCGTCTTACTCGATTGCACCAACCTGGCGATCATCCTCTACCCCTTGGCGCCATTCAGCACGTTCTTCGTCTTCGGCAGCGAGCTGAGCTGGCTCTGTGGGCTGGGCTACTGGTTGTGGGTGGCGGCCCAAGCGTGGCAATCCGGCAGGCTGAACCTGCAAACCAACTTCAACCACCTGACCATCATGGTCGTCTACACGCTGCTGCTGATCTTCGTGCGAGTTTTGGCGGGCCACATTGACCGGGATCAACGCAGCCGCCAGGAGATGAAGCAGCTCCTGGTCGAGCTGGAGGCCTCGCACCAACAACTGCAAGCCTACGCCGACCGGGTCGCCGAACTGGCTGCGGCCGCCGAGCGCAACCGCCTGGCGCGCGACATCCACGACACCCTCGGCCACCACCTCACCGCGATCAACATCCAACTGGAAAAGGCGCAAGCATATCGCGACCGCAACCCCGCGGAAGCCGACCGGGCAATCCGCGATGCGAAGCAGGCCGCACAAGCCGCGCTCCACGATGTGCGCCACTCGGTCGCGGCTTTGCGGGCGACGGAGGAGCGTTTCTCGCTGGCGAAATCACTGGCCGACCTGGTGAACCGGCTGGATCATGATACATTGACGGTTGAGTATCACACGGCGGGAGACGAGACCGGCTACGCCAATCCCGTGCTCCTGACGCTCTATCGTGCAGCCCAAGAGGGGCTGACCAACATCCAGAAGCATGCGCAGGCCGGCCATGTGGCGCTGGATGTCCAACTCGGCGCGGACGAGGCAAGGCTCAGCCTGCGCGACGATGGGAAAGGCTTCGACACGGCGATTCTTGCCGAACCGGTCGCATCCTCCTCACACAGCTTCGGGCTGCGCGGCCTGCAAGAGCGCCTCGAATCGGTGCGCGGCCAGATGAGCATCCGCAGCGCCCCGCAGCGCGGCACGGAATTGACCGTCGTTGTGCCCAAGAACCCGGCCAGACTGGTGACAAGATGAGCGAAGTGACAATCCTGGTGGTTGACGACCAACGCCTGGTGCGCGAAGGTGTGGCCTCGCTGCTGGAACTTCAGGAAGGCGTGCGGATCGTGGGCCAGGCGGTGAACGGCCAGGAGGCCATCGAACAGGCCGTAGCCCTCGCGCCCGATGTGATCCTGATGGATGTGCGGATGCCAGTCATGGATGGCATCGCCGCGACCGGCGAAATCCGCCGCCGCGCGCCAGGTTGCCAGGTGATCATGCTGACCACCTTCGACGACGATGAATACATCATCAAGTCGCTGCGCGCGGGCGCAGTGGGCTATCTGCTTAAGGACATCCCGGCCGCCCACCTGGCGCAAGCGGCGCGCCTGGCGAAAGCCGGCATCTATCAACTCGAACCATCAGTCGCGGGCAAGCTGGTCGGGATGTTGAACATCAGCCAGCCTGAACCGCTCAGCGCCGGCAGCAATTCCCTTGAACACGACCTGACCGAACGCGAGGTGGAGGTGCTCCGGCTGATCGGCACCGGCGCAACCAACCGCGAGATCGCCGACCGGCTCGTCGTCAGCGAAGGCACGGTCAAGAACCACGTCTCGAGCATCCTCAGCCGCCTGAGCCTGCGCGACCGGACGCAAGCCGCGCTCTACGCGCACGAACACGGGCTGACATGACCAGTTGTCAGTCCTCGGTCGTCGGTCGTCCGTCGTTCGTCATTCGTCCTCGGTCGTCCGTCGCGGCAGCCCCACCAGCAACGCGACCGGGCCGAGGAGCAGGAGCCACAGCGCAGTTTCCAGGCCGAACCGCTGCGCGATCAGGCCCAGGGCCAGGGGGATCAGCCCGGCGGCCAGCCCCGAAACGTTTTTCACGGCCAGCGCGACGCCGCTCTGCCCCGGCAGGGCGGTATACAGCCTGGCTTGCAGGATCGCGTACCAGCCGGCGTTGAAGAACCCAAGCGCGGCCAATAGGGCGAGCTTGGGCCAGAAGCCGGGCGCCAGCAGGAACGCCGGAAAGAGGGTCAACTCCACGGCCGCGCTGACCCGCAGATAGCTCAGGCCGCGCACGCGTTCCAACAGCGGGATCAGCAGCAGATCGCCCACCAGCCCCACCCCCGTCCAAACCGCCACCGCAGTCGCCGCTTCGCCGGCCGTCACGCCCACCACATCCACCATGTAGAGGGCCAGGAAGCCGAGCAGTACATCGAGCAGCAGGTCGGACGCATCGAGCAGGATCAGCCACCGCCACACCTCGCCCCGCCGCAGGGCGGCCATGGCATCTTTCAACCCCGCGCCCAGCAAGGCCGCGCTCGCCGAGCGGTGTCCTGAGCTTGTCGAAGGGCCGCCCTGCCCCACGCTCGCTGAGCTTGTCGAAGCGCCACCCTTCGACAAGCTCAGGGGGCGCGCATCACTATCGCCGCCTTTCCCACGGGCGCCATCGTATGGCACGCGCCAGGCTGCGGCCAACACGGCCAGCGCCAACACAGCCAGGGCGACGAACAGCCCCCGCCAGTCCAGCCCCAGGCTGATCGCGGCGGCGAGGAGCAGCGGCCCACCGACCACACCTACCGACCCGGCGAATGTCCAACAGGCCATGTTCTGCTCGCGTCGCGCCGGGGCCAAATCCATCAACGTGGCTTGCGAGAGGCTGACAAATGCGCCGGAGGCCGGATAGAGGAACACGAACGAGACCATGAGGAGGTTGGCGTCCCGGCTGAGCGCAATCAAAAGCAGGCCGCCGGCAAAAACTGCGCCGCCGCCCAACACGAGCACGCGGCGGCGCCAGACATCGCCCAGGATGGCGAGAAACGGCTCAACCAGGTTGCTGACGAAACCGGGCACGCCGAGCAGCAGGCCAATCTGCGCATAGGTCAGGCCCAGGTCGGTTCGGATCAGCGGCCAGGCCGCCTCACGGACGCCGAAGACAAATTCATCGAGGAACTCGATCACCAAAAAGACGAGTGCGAAGCGCGCGGCGCGGCCAGTGAGGGAAGACGGGCGGGCGGATGAATCAGGGAGACGCATCAAGAGGCCGATCCAAGTCGAAGCCGAGCACGGGTCAGGCTTTGGGCAAAGTGAAATAGAACCGGGCGCCTTCGCCGGGCGCGCTTTCAACCCAGATGCGGCCGCCGTGCCCCTCGACGATGTGCCGGGCAATCGCCAGGCCGAGGCCAGTGCCGCCTTTCGACCTGGCCCGGTCATGCTTGTAGAAACGCTCGAAGATACGGGCTTGTTCATCACGGGGGACGCCCGGCCCGGTGTCCGAGACGCAGATACGGGTATCGTCCGCCACCGCCTCAGCCGAGACGCTGATGATCCCGCCTTCGGGCGTGAATTTGATCGCATTGTGGAGCAGGTTGCCGATCACGCGTGCGATCTGCTGCTCGTCCATCAGCGCCGCGAGGTCCGCCGGAAGCAGCAGGCTGATGTGCTGCGACTTGTGTTGGGCCTGCGGCAGCATGGTCGCCAACACCTTTTGCACGAGCGGCGCCAGCGGGGCCGGCAACAGCTTCAGAAGCGCCTGGCCCGACTCGATCTGCGCCAGATCCATCATCTCCTGGCTCATCTGGCTCAGCGCCTGCACCTGGGTCTGAATCTGCTTGAGCATCCGTTCGGTCAGCGCCGGGTCGCGCGTCCCGCCATCTTGCAGCGTTTGGGCGGCCAGATCAATGTTGGCTAACGGCGTGCGCAACTCGTGCGAGAGATTGGCGACGAAATCGCGCCGCGCCCGGCCGAGCCGCTGCAGCTCTGTGACATCCCCGATTGCGACGGCCGCGCCGCCCGTCTCCGGGATGGGGGCCGCCCGGATACGCAACAGGCGACCGTTGACGACTGCCTGGCGCATGATCGCGCGACCGCCGGAGATGACATCCAACACCGCCTGGTTCAACTCGTAGTCATGCGCCAGGCCGATGAAGGGCTGACCGATCGCCGCGGACGTCGCGCCGAACATCTCCCAAGTCGCCGAATTGCCCCAGACGATCTGCCGGCCCGCGTCCACCACCAGCAGCGCGTCGAGGCTGGCCTCGCCCAAGCCGGCCAGGCGGCTGATATTCTGCTGGTTCGCCTGTTCGGCGGCCGTGCGGCCCGCCACGGCTTCAGCGCGCGCCAGGGCAGCCGCCCGCGCTTCGCGCCAAGCCGCCTCCGCGCGGCGCCACAGCCAGACCACCAGCGCGCCGCCGACGACCAACAACGCAACCAGAAAATACTCGCGCATAGTTCATCCAGACTGGACGGTGGCAAGGCGACAAGGTGACAGGGTGACAGGGTGACTCTTGAAGATTCGCCATGTCGCCCTGTCAGCCGTTCACCGTGTCAGCCGTTCACCGTGTCACCCGCTCACCGTGTCACCCGTTCACCCCGCAAACCTATACCCGATCCCGCGCACCGTGACGATCCGCTCTGGGTGAGCGGGGTCGGTCTCGATTTTCTCGCGCAGCCAGCGCACGTGGACATCCACGGTGCGGCTGTCGCCATAGTAGTCATACCCCCAAACGCGCGTCAGCAGGAGGTCTCTGGAGAGCACCGCGCCTTGATGGCGCATCAGCTCCAACAAGAGGCTGAACTCTTTGGGGCTGAGCACCAATTCTTTGCCCGCCAGGAATGCGCGGCGACTGACCAGATTGAGCGTCAGGTCGCCAGATGCAACATCGTCACTGGCGCGGCGGGGGCTGGCGCGGCGCAGCAACGCACGGATGCGCGCCTGCAGCTCGCCGAGGCTGAACGGCTTCGTCATGTAATCATCCGCCCCGCTTTCGAGGCCGACGATCTTATCCAGTTCGCCGGTGCGCGCGGTGAGCACCAGCACCGGCACATCGGAGACCTGGCGCAGGCTGCGACAAACGGTCAGCCCATCCAGCTCTGGGAGCATCAGATCGAGGATCACCAGGTCAGGCTGTTCGACGCGTGCCTGCTCCAGCGCAGCCGCGCCGTCCGCGGCCATCACAACCTGATAACCCGAGGCACGCAGATTGAGAGCCAGCATCTCGCGCAGGTTAGGTTCATCGTCAACGACCAGGATTTTATCGAGCATAGCGCAATCGTAGCATGAAGCCGCAGAAGGGTCAAAACTCCGCCGGGGGTATACCGCAAAAGTGTCGGGGACACGGTCGCTGACTGGCCGTAGGCCGTGTCGAAGCGCCACCCTTCGACAGGCTCAGGGCGCGCGCCGATAGTTTTGCGCTATACTCCTCCGCCAGGGTACACCAGGGTAAGGATGAACTGCCGTCACGTCATCAAGCTGTGCTGTTGCACCGCAAGGGTGATTCGAGTATAATATGCGCTGAGGTGTGTTCTATGAAATGCCGGTCAGTCGGGTGTACCAACGGTTGCTATGTGCCGGGATTTCACTGGAGAGGTGTATCATGACCATTCGCGCGGCTACGACTCCTGACGCAGTATTGACGCTCCTACGGCGCCTATCGCCGCGTGATCGGCTGCATGTCGTGGCGCAGGTCTTGCCAGAGTTGGAACGCGAACTCCCGACTGCTCCGCCGGCCCTGAATTTCTGGCACGGCGCCTCTATGCAAACCTTGATTGAACAGCAGAATATCCAGCCAGCAAATGACTTCGACGCATTATTGAGTGGCTGGCCTTCCGATGAATCGGTAGATGTCTTCATCCAGGCTGTGCGCGAGTCGCGCCAGCAGTATCTTGCCGAGGTTGAGACCGAATGAGTAGCACAATTGTCCTCGACACCGACGTCGTATCGTACTTGTTCAAAGGCGACACGCGCGCCGAGGCGTATCGGGACCAATTGCGCGGCAAGACATTGGCATTGTCGTTTATGACCGTCGCCGAACTCTATCAGTGGGCCTTCGTCCGCCAATGGGGAGCCGAACGAATCGCCAAACTCGAGCGGCAATTAGCAAGTTACGTAATCGTACCCTACGACCATGAGCTATGCGTGCGGTGGGCCCGAATCTGCGCGGAACGCCAGCGCCTCGGCAAACCGATCTCCGCGCAGGATGCCTGGGTCGCAGCCACGGCGGTGCGGCATGCCTGCCCGCTCGCGACTCACAATAAAGAGGACTTTGCCAATATCACCGGCCTGATCCTCATTACGGCCGGTGGGTAAGGCGCATGTCTAAACAACGCACGATCATCCTCATGGCTGGCATCATGCTCAGCCTCTTCATGGCGGCGGTCGAGTCCACAGTGGTCGCGACCGCGATGCCCACTATCGTGGGCCAGTTGGGCGGCCTGGAAGCCTTCAGTTGGGTCTTCTCGGCCTACATGCTGGCCTCCACCACCACGGTTCCGCTCTTCGGCAAGCTCTCCGACATCTATGGCCGGCGGCCGGTCTTCTTCGTGGCGATGGGCCTCTTCCTGATCGGCTCCATGCTGAGCGGCCTGGCGCAGAGTATGCCACAGCTTATCCTCTTCCGCACCCTCCAGGGGTTGGGCGCAGGCGGGCTGATGCCGCTGGCCTTCATCATGATCGGCGATCTGTTCTCGTTCGAGCAACGCGCCCGGATGCAAGGATTGTTCTCTGGGGTGTGGGGCGTGGCGTCTATCATCGGGCCGCTGCTGGGCGGCTTCCTGGTGGATCGTGTTTCCTGGCGGTGGGTGTTTTACGTCAACCTGATCCCCGGCGCGTTAGCGACCGCACTGGTGGGCCTGGGTTGGCGCGACCATGAACGGCCCGCTGGCGCGCCGCGGCTGGCGATTGACTACGCAGGCGCTGCCCTTCTTTCGGCCGGCGTGGTCGCCCTGCTCCTCGGCCTCTTCGAACTGGGCACACCGTTGAGCTGGACTCTGCTGTCGCTGGCTGCTGTGCTATTTGCGCTCCTATTGTGGGTCGAGCGCCGCGCGGCCGATCCCATCCTGCCGCTCAAGCTCTTCGGCAATCGGTTGTTCGCCGCCGGGGTCGCGCACGGGCTGCTCGCCGGGTGGGCCATGTTCGGCAGCACGAACTTCGTCCCGCTTTTTGCCCAGGGCGTCCTCGGCGTCAGCGCGACCGCGGCGGGGAGCACACTGACGCCGCAAATGCTGAGCTGGGTCTTCGCCAGCATCATCGGCGCCCGCCTGCTGTTGCGCTTCGGCTATCGCACCATCGCACTAGCCGGCATGACCGCGCTGTGCGCCGGCGGCCTCCTGATGACGCAAGTTAACCCGGCCACCACGGTGCCGGCGGTGATGGTCAACCTGGGACTGATGGGCCTTGGCATGGGGTTCTCGGTTCCGGCCTTCATGATCGCGGTTCAGAGCAGCGTGCGACGCAACCAGATGGGAACCGCGACCGCCACGCTGCAATTCAGCCGGAGCATCGGCGGAACCCTGGGCGTCAGCATCATGGGGGCCATCCTCAGCGTCCGCTTCGCCGCCAACCTGGCCGCGGCCGGGATCAACGCAAGCACCGTATCGCTGGACAACCTGCTGCACGCCAGGCCCGCCGGCGCGGGTCTTTCTACTTTGGAAGGCGCGATCCGCGGCGCGCTCTCCAATGCGGTCGGCGCGGTGTTTGTGGCTGCACTCATTGCCGCGCTTTTGGGGCTGTTGGCGACGATGCTGGCCCCACGCGGTCGCGTGGCCGAATGACTTTGACGCCCGCAACCGGGTATGTTATTCTGCAAGGCATTGCTCTTGCATGATCCTATTCTCGATCGGATAAACATCATGGCGAAATCGTTTCTCACCTACCCGCTCTCGGATGGTTATGTCCACAACTGGCTGGCGCTTGGCCCGTGCGATACCACGACCGAAGCCCGGCCCACCGCCGGCGAAACTGAGCTGGCATTTCGGGCGCGGCTGCTCGCGGCGTTGGATCGGAGCAAGCCCGATTTCCATGCGCCGATGGAACTCAACCGCTTCACCTGCGAAGGCGCGGATGAAGCGCGGTTCTGGGAAATACTGCGCGCCGAGGCCGACCACCTGCTCGAATGGAGCGACTTCTTCCCGGTCTACACTGCGCGCTGCGCCTGGGCTTACATCGTGTTGTCCAGCCAGACCGCACAGCAGGCGACGCTCACGCTCACGACCACCTGCCCGGCGACCGTGTGGCTCAATGACCGGCCGGCCGGCTTCCCTGCCGCCGCGGCCGGTGTGGTGGAGTTGGCCGACCAAACCCCGCGCCGCTTCACCGCCGATGTGACCCTGCGCGCGCGCGACAACACGTTGCTGGTCCGGCTGGATCAGATCGCGGTCGGCGATGCGGCGCTGGCGTTTGCGCTGCGCGTCGAAGGCGCGCCGGCAAAATCGGTCAAGGCGAAGGCGCCCATCCTGGCGGCCAACGGCAAAGAACGGCTGGCGATCGAGCGCGCCTATGACGCGACCTACCTGGATCGGGCGGTCATCACCCCGGAAGATACCCCCCACCTGGTCAGTCCCGACGATACGCCAGGCGCTTTCGAGTCAGTGCTGCGCGTGCAAACCCTGGATGGCTGGATCTACGGCGAGTCGTTTGGCTCGGTGCGAGCGGGAAATCAGATGCCCGGCGTGAATGCCCTGCAACTGCCATCCGGCCCGATGCAGGCCACGGTCATGCCGCCGCACACACAGTACTACGAAGCCGGGCTGCGCACCCAACGCGTCCATCGCTTCTGGGTGGCGAACCGCAAATTCACGCAAGCGCCTGATCCCGCTTACGACCAACGCGTCGCCGAATTGTTGCGCGAGGCTTCCCGCAGCGGCGGCGTCTGGGGCGAACTGGCGCAGATGGCGGCCGATTGGTGGGGGACCGTGGATCCGAAGATCATCCGCGCAGCCATTGGCCGTGTGACCCGACCAGAGGCGCAATGCCTGCCCGACCTGCTCGGCCTGGCCTCCATGCGGCAGCGGATGGCGAGCCACGAAAAGTTCCCGGCCGATCTCCTGGCGGAGATTGACGCCGCGCTCCTGGGCTTCGACTACAGCAGCGCAACGCTCCCCATCGCCCCCCGCACCGAAGCGGATCAGATCCTCCTCTACACCAGTCAGATCGTCGCCGGTGAGCTGTTTTCGCGGCGGCGCTTCACGATTTCGGGCCTCACCGGCCGCCAGGAGTGCAACCGCGGCGAGAGCCAGGCAATTGCATGGTTGCAAGCGCACGCCCGCGCCGGCTTCGGCGCCTGGAATTCAGACACCGACCGCATCGTCGCTGCGCTGGCGCACCTGGTGGATCTGACGAAGTCGGATGAAATCGTGGATCGCGCCGCGGTGCTGTTGGACAAAGTGCTCTTCGACGTGGCGATTCACTCGTTCCGCGGCGTCTTCGCCGGAAGCCGCGGCCGCGCCGATGCGGCCACACTGCGGAGTGGGCGCTTTGCGCCCGAAGCGGCTATCGGCCGGTTTCTGTGGGGGATGGGCGGCCAGCAGGGCGGCGTCATCGCTGCTGTCAGCTTGATGCTGGCGGGGCAGAACTATGAGCTGCCCGCCATCATCCATGCCATCGCCGCCGATACAGAGGCCGCGATCTGGGCGCGCGCACGGCAGGCCGGCGCCGAACCGGCCAGCGAGGTGAACACCGCCACCTATCGCACCGCTGACTTCGTGCTCAGCTCGGCGCAGGATTACCGGCCGGGGGCACACGGGCAGCGCGAGCAGGTCTGGCAGGCCACCCTCGGCCCGGAGGCGCTGGTCTACACCACCCACCCGACGAATTTCAGCCAGTCGGAC
>Ga0172369_10010447_pt1 | contig 10057 bp, 13 predicted proteins | sample LakKiv25m_FD_114539 | JGI IMG/M metagenome (GOLD analysis project Ga0172369, IMG submission 114539) | Freshwater microbial communities from Kabuno Bay, South-Kivu, Congo - kab_022012_11.25m | ecosystem: Environmental > Aquatic > Freshwater > Lake | place: Democratic Republic of the Congo...
AATGAACGTGACCGACGCGCGTCTCTGGCGGCGCGGCTTGATCTAAACGATCATCTTCCTTGAGATGGCTGAACAACGCTTCCACGTCGAGCGGCTCACGCCCATCGCTCAACGAACCATCGGCGCGGCGCGTGACGAATTGATCGCCCGAGATCGAGAACGTGCCATCTTCCGGCGACTCGGCGTAGAGCTCAATGCCATTGCCTTCGGGGTCATCGAGATATGTCGTCTTCGTCATGATGTGATCGGTTGGATGATTCAAATAACGCATCGCAAACAAACGCGCAACGGCGCGCGCCAACTCGCGGCGATTTGGAAACAACACGGCAAAATGATACAGCCCGGTGACGCCACGATAACGTTGGAGGTTGGGCTGCTCGGTGAGTCGAAGCAAGTCCGCGCCCCCGGCGCCCATGCCCGCGCTGTCGCCTTCGCGCCAGTGTTCCACGAATCCAATCGCCCGTTGATAGAAGGCGATCTGGTTATCCAAATTGGCGACGGCCAACGAGACGTGACCCAGCAATGTGGCAGGGTGGATAGAAAAGTGTGATTCGGTTTGTATTGTCATAGTTTAAATGATTTAATCTACAAAGAACTAGCCAGATATGTCATTCCGAGGAGTGTTCTTCACGACGAGGAATCTCTGATATTGACCGAGAGATTCCTCGCCGCTTCGCGGCTCGGAATGACAAATAACGATCTCATGCGAAAAACTTAATTCTCTTCCACAAACTTCCTCACCCTCTCCGCTACCTCTTTCGGTTTCTGCAACGGCACATCGTGGATCGAATCGATCAACCATTCTACTTTCGCCTGCGGCATCAACTTCGCCGCCAGCTCTGCCCCTTCGCGTCGGGCGCGCAAAAATTGTTTCGCCGCGTCATCGAGCGGTTCGGGCGGCACGCACGGCAAGAACAACGCCGGGCACTTCACGCGCGGATACAACTCTTCGGCATTCTCTTCCCACATCGCCCGCACGATTCGCAAATGACTCTCAAAGGCGAGATGCGGGCGGATCGTTTGATCGGGCAGCACTTCAAAACTTCCCAAGATGATCTCGAATAACTCGTCGCTGAAACGCTCGCCGCTAAAACTCTTCACCCGCTCCCGGAATTCGTTCAACGGTGTCCCCGCCAACTTGGGCGGCGCGAGCCGTTGTTCGGCTTCTTCCCACGTCATGCGTTTGTTCATCGTGAGAAAGCCGCCGTCAATCATAATCACGCCGCGAACCAAATCGGGATAACGCGCGGCAAACTCCAAGACCACACTTGCGCCCCACGAGTGACCGACCAATACCGGCTTCTCGAAATTTAATTGCGCGATCACATCACGGAGATCGGCGCAGACAAAATCGAAACCGTAATCCAAATCCTTCGGCGCGTCGCTCAGCCCGTGCGAGCGTTGATCGAGCGCAACCACGCGGCAGCCCTGCGCCAACTTTGGCGCGACCCAATCCCAAATCTTGGCATTTGAAGCAAGTCCGTGAATCAAAATCACGCTGCGCCCCTCCCCGCCCCAATCGCAGGCGTGAAGTTTTAAGCCGTTGATAGAAAAGAATTGAATGACGGGACTCATGGGGCAGAAGTATAACATCGTGATATACTCGCAAAAAGTTGAGTGAGGAGATCGCTTAGTGTCTACAACCTTTGAGTGGGATAAAAAAAAGGCGAAGGCGAATCGCAAAAAGCACAAAATCGCTTTTGAAGAGGCGGCAACGGTATTCAACGATCCTTTCATCGCCGATATGCCAGATCCCGATCATTCTGAAATAGAGCCAAGGCAAATTGCCGTTGGCTATTCGATCAAGAAACGTTTGCTCGTCATCGCCTATACTGAACGCGAGGACCATGTCCGTATAATCAGTTGCCGAAAAGCAACATCATCCGAGCGAAAAAAATATGAAGAAGACAAAATCGAAAACACATAATGACATCACCATGCGAACTGAATACGATTTCAGTAATGCAATTCGCGGCAGAGCGTATCGCCCGTTACACAAAGGTTACTCCCTGAAGATACACAACGAGGACGGCACAACAGTTGTTCAACATTTTAAAATTCAGGAGGGCACCATCCTGCTTGCACCAGATGTTCGACCTTACTTTCCCGATTCCGATTCAGTCAATAACGCCCTGCGTGCATTGCTGAGCGCGATGCCTAAAACAATCAAGCGCAAACGTTCACAACAGCACGCAGCTGTGCGATAAAAAATTCAGGAGACACTCATGGTTAGCAAAGACCTACTCGATATTCTACGTTGCCCCGCCTGCGTGCGCGAAAAACAAGGCATGCTCAAACTCGTCAAAGACACATGGCTCGTCTGCCAAGAGCCGGACTGCAAACGCAAATACCCCATCCGCGACGACATCCCGGTGATGCTCATTGACGTCGGCGACAAATGGGTCAACACCGCCGAAGACGCCCTCCCCGTTCCACCGCCCGCCGAATGATTCTGGATGATGAAAGCAAACTGGATCAGATCGCCACACACGATCTGATCCAGTTTTTAAATAGTGAAGATGAAGAAACGCGGGCGGCGGCGATCTACGCCCTGCGCACGCGAACCACTGCGGATGCCGTCACCGCATTAATCGCCGTCCTCTCCAACCCCGACTCATTCCTCGCCCGCACCGCCTGCGACTCCCTCATTCACATCGGCACAGCAGCAACACCGAAATTGATCGAAGCACTGAAAGATCAAAACATCCAAACGCGCGGGCTCGCCGCGCGAGCCCTCGCTCACATCAAAGACGAAACTTCTATCCCCGCCTTGTTCAATGCCCTCAACGACGAGTCAATGATGGTTCAATACTGGGCAGACGAAGCGTTGGAAAGAATGGGCGTGGGGCAAATTTATTTTAAACCGTAGGGGCGAAGCATGCTTTTCGCCCCTACCGAACAAACACCCAAATCCCCCACACCCCTATCATCAACAACCCAAACACAAACTGCACGCCGATTGAGATCCCAAAACCCATTAGCGTACCTGTCGCCGCCTTGATCGCCTCTTGCCAATTCTTGCGCCGCCCCCACTCCACAAGAAACACGCCAAGTATTGCGCCGACCAACGTGCCAAGAATCGGGAAGATAAACGTTCCGATCAAGCCGAGAATTACGCTGGCGAGGATCGCCTGCCACGACGCGCCGGTCTTTCGCGCCGAAAAAACTTCTGCGCCGTAGCTCAACACTTCACCGACGATCAACAACAGTGTGCTGACTACCAACCATGCTACGCTCCACCACGTCGTTGCCCTGAACGTCCACCACGACATGACACCGTAAGCAATCGCCGTCAGCCAGATCAGCTCGATGCCCGGCAGTGCTGGCAGCACCGTGCCAATCAGCCCGATGATCATCACCAAGAACGTGAGAACGATAATGAGAGGTTCAATCCAGTTCATAAACTAAAAAATCCCAAATCCCAAAAACCCAACTACCGAATTATGTCCACACCACCCATCCACGGGCGCAGCACTTCGGGGACGACAATCGAGCCATCGGCTTGCTGATAATTTTCCATCACAGCGATCATCGTGCGCGGCAAACCCAACCCCGAACCGTTAAGCGTGTGCAGAAATTCCGGCTTCGCCCCCGCCTCGCGCCTGAATTTTAGATTCGCCCGCCGCGCCTGAAAGTCGCCGCAATTGCTCACCGATGACACTTCCAGCCATTCATCTTGCCCCGGCGCCCACACTTCAAGGTCGTACGTCATGCGCGCACAGAAACCCACGTCGCCCGAACACAACTGCTTCACGCGGTACGTCAATCCGAGTTCGGCGCAAGTTTCTTCGGCGTCTTGTCTCATGCGCTCCAACTCGTTGTCCGATTCTTCGGGCAGGGTAAAGGTATACATCTCCACTTTATCAAACTGATGACCGCGTTTGATGCCGCGCACGTCGCGCCCGGCTGCCATCTTCTCGCGGCGGAAGCACGGCGTGTAAGCGGCATAACGCCTGGGCAGAGAGGCGGCGTCCAAGATCTCATCACGGTGAAGGTTGGTGACCGGCACTTCGGCGGTTGGCACCATCCACAAATCTTCTTCGTGATCTTTGTAGAGATTATCTTTAAATTTCGGCAACTGCCCCGCGCCGTAAACCGTCTCGCCCTTCACCATGAACGGTGTGTAGACTTCGTTGTAGCCCTGCTTGCGCGTGTGCAAGTCGAGCATCCACGCGATGAGCGCGCGCTGCAATCTCGCGCCCGCGCCATGCAGGACGTAAAAGCGTGAGCCGGTTAACTTTACGCCTTGCTCAAAGTTAATGATGCCGAGCGCGGTTCCCAAATCCCAATGTGGCTTGGGCGTGAATGAAAGTTTCTTCGGCTCGCCGACGGTTCGGATGACGCGATTTTCCGAATCATCGTTGCCATCAGGCACACGCTCATCGAGGATATTTGGAATGCCACTTAACGTCGCTTCAAGTTCCGAATCCACTTTGCGAACTTTTTCGTCCAGCACAGCAATTTGGTCGCCAACACCTTTTTGTTCGGCGATCTTTGCCGCACGCGCTGCCTCGTCCTTCATCTTGCCGATCTCTTTAGAGACGGCATTGCGTTGAGCCTTGAGTTTTTCCACTTCGGTGAGCAACGCGCGGCGCTCAACATCCAACTCAAGGATTTTCTTTTCGAGAACATCAAGTTCATCAACTTGATAGTTCCCTTGAACTTCACGCAGATGATCACCTTGCGGCGTAGGCGCCGGGGCGGTTGCAGTTTCCGTTTGCAAACGCCGCGCCTTTAAAGTTTTGGTCACCACCCCTTGATGTGCTCTGATATAAGCTAAGTCCCACATAACATCCTCCTTTTCCTTTCTTTCCACTGTTTCCCAAATTTCCTTTTCTCTCGGAGAACTCAAGGAAATCATGGAAATAAAAAACGCCCCTCGTCATTTTGCAGGACGAAGGGGCGTTCGTGGTGCCACCTGCTTTTGTTGAATCTTGTGACTCAACCTCTGCGCTGTAGCGGGCTGACCCGGCTCACCTCATCGGGAGCAACTTTCCAGAGTGGAAATCTTCTCTCGCCCTGCTGTCTCGCACCATCCGACAGCTCTCTGAAAGTTTGATCGAAGATTATGTCTCTATCGTTTTTGGTTATGAAGTTAGGGCGATTATACTCCGTAGAGACGTTGCATGCAACGTCTCTACGACCCATCATCTTTCGCATCCTTGCTTCGCAAATGCGGAAACAAAATCACTTCGCGGATCGTCGGTTTATCCGTCAACAACATCGTCAAGCGATCCACGCCCATGCCAAAACCACCGTTGGGCGGCATACCATAGCGCATCGCTTGTAAATAGTCTTCGTCGAGGGGGTGTTTTTCTTCATCATCCGCCTCATAATCCCGCCCCATTTCCAAGAAACGGGATTCTTGGTCAAGCGGATCGTTTAGCTCGGTGAAAGCATTGCACAATTCAAAACCCGCCATGTAGACTTCAAACCGCTCTACTGAAGAAGGATCACCCGGCTTGCTCTTCGCCAACGGTGAGATGTCGCGAGGGTAATCCATCAAGAAGGTCGGTTGTATTAACTTCGGCTCAACAAAATCTCCGACGAGCGTATCAATCAATTTGCCGCGCACAGCATTTGGATCGAACTTGATCTCTTTTTCGTTCATCGTCTTCGCCAACGACTCTGTTGTTTTGTGTTTCTCCAAATCAATCCCGGCGAACTCGGCTACCGCATCGGAGATCGTCATGCGCTGCCAAGGCGGGTTGAAGTTAAGGGTGTGTCCTTGATACGTGACACTGCATGTGCCAAGAACTTGGTCGGCAACGTATGCCAGCATGGATTCGGTTAACTTCATCACTTCAAAATAATCGGCGTACGCCCAATAGAATTCTAGCTGCGTGAATTCGGGGTTATGTTTGAAGCTCACGCCTTCGTTGCGAAAGTCGCGCCCGATCTCGTAGACACGCTCGATACCGCCCACTAACAATCGTTTGAGATACAGCTCAAACGAGATTCGCAAATACAAATCTTGATGCAGTTGGTTGTGATGAGTCGTAAAAGGCTTCGCGGCGGCGCCACCGTAGAGCGGCTGCAAGATCGGCGTCTCCACTTCCAGAAAATCGTTGTCATCCAAAAAACGGCGCAAGGCAGAAACGATCTTAGCGCGCGTGCGGAAGATGTCGCGCACTTCGGCGTTGACAGCAAGATCGGCATAACGCTCACGATAACGCGCTTCGGGGTTGTCGAAAGCGGAATACACTTTCTTCACGCCGTCCACGATTTCTTCTTTGGCGGCAGGCAACGGGCTGATGCCTTTGGCGAGCATCTTCAAAGATTTAACTTTGAGCGTGATCTCGCCGGTCTTGGTTTTAACCATCACCCCATTCGCCAAAATAAAATCGCCGAGATCGTAATCGGCTTCAAAATTTTTCAATGCTTCTACGCCTACGTCGTCAGAGCGCAAATAAAGTTGCAAGCGCCCTGTGCCATCTTCGATGTGGGCAAACGCCGATTTGCCCATCGTGCGGATGGAGCGAATGCGCCCGCCGACGGTGACGGCAACACCTGAGTTGTGTTCATCCGCTCCTTTAGCGGTGGCGGCTTTGTAATCTTCAATCGCCTGCGCGGTAGTGTGAGTCCGTCCAACGCGATTCGGGTAAGGCTCTTCACCGCGCGCCCGCAACCGTTCCATTTTCGCTAACCGAATTTTTTCAATCTCGTTTAAGTTCATAAATGCTCTCGCAAAAAAAACAGCCCGGCGCGATGACGCAGGGCTGTTGTGATTCAACTCTATCGCTTAATCAATCGCGACAACGCGGAAAGACAACACACCTGCGGGGGCGTTCACCTTCACTTCGTCGCCCACCTTGCGCCCTAGCAACGCTTTACCCAACGGCGACTCGTTGGAGATGAGCCCTTTCGCCGGGTTGGCTTCCGCCGCGCCGACGATGGTGTAAATCTCCGGCTTCGAACCGTCCTCTTGCACTTTCACTTTTGAGCCAACGTTGACCACGCCTGAAGGGTGCGCCTCTTCTTCGATAATGATCGCTTCAGAAAGTATCACTTCGATAGTGAGGATGCGTCCCTCCACAAACGCTTGCTCATTCTTAGCCGCTTCGTATTCGGCGTTCTCGATCAGCTCGCCGTCTTCCTGCGCTTGGTGCAAACGGTCGGCGACTTCGGCACGTCGTGTGGTGCGAAGAAATTCTAATTCCTCTTCCAGTTTTTTCAGACCCTCTCGGGTCAAATACTTTTGCTCAGCCATAGTTATACCCTTTTGCGGCAAAGAAAAAAACTGGAGAAATCTCCAGTTCTTGCCGATCTGCGAGAGTGATCATAGCACACTCATATTTTTAGTCAAGCGAAAAGCGGTTTTTATCGAAATTCTCACTCAAAAGCGCGTTCAGTCCACTGGCTTACCCGATCCACCATTTCGGCATCGCTTTGCCAAAAGGTAGAGAACTGTGATGAATAACATCGGACAGACTCTATTTTCGCTTGACGATCCGAATCACGCAATGGGATTTCGATTCCACCCGATACTGATTCGGCATAAGGATAATCCGCATAAGACCGGAATCGCCACTTCGACTTTTTGCGCCAAGCGTTTGCCGCCAACTTAACCAGCTTGTGGTCAACATGATCGCCAATGGCAAACGGACACCACACTTCGGCATTTGGCTTCAACGACGCAACATCGTTAAAAACTTTCGCCAACGCGTCCACCCAATGGAGTTCTAAGGGTGAGACAACTCCCCACAAAGACTCTTCCGAATCATACAACCATCTGTCTTCGGCGCGGCGGTAGATGCAGTCGTGATAATTCAAATGAATCCACTCTGCGCCGAGTCGCTTCAGCGCATCGCGATCTTCCTGCGCCCGATCAAACTCGCCCAACCGGCTCCATCGCTCGTGCAAACTTTGGGCAAACGGCGAAAGATCATTCGGCGGCAGAGCGGCGCACACGGTGACGACGACCACGCGATCACCCCGCCCCAGGCGTTGATGGATGTAACCGCCGCACGACAACACGGCGTCGTCGAAATGCGGTGAGAGGTAAAGCGCATCAAACATTTTTTGATTATACGTTGACGCAATAAAGTTGGCGTGCTAAAATCCACTTCACTAACGGGCCACTAGCTCAATGGTAGAGCAGGGGCCTTTTAAGCCCTTGGTTAGAGGTTCGAATCCTCTGTGGCTCACTGTAGTGTATAATCCCGTTAGTTGTGTTGGGCGATTAGCTCAGTTGGTTAGAGCGCATGTATCACACACATGAGGTCGTAGGTTCAACTCCTATATCGCCCACCAAAATAAAACAGGTCGCGCTTCAGCGACCTGTTTTATTTTTAACGTCTTGTGCGCCCTACCCTTTAACCAGTTGATAAAACCGAATATGCCGTTTATTGATGAGAACAAGTTTGCCCTGGGTGAATGCGGGGTGCTTCGTCGGCAAAATCGGTCGCACCAGGGCATCGGTCGCCGCCACCCAATAATTCGTTTTAATCGGCGGCAAGCTGCTTATCGTTACGCCAGCGACTCCCACACTTCCAACTTCGTCCTCACCCGCCGGATGACCTCATCTGTAAATTCGGTGGTGGTGGCATGGCCGCTAAGATCAGACGTGCAGTTGCCTTCGTATACCGCCTCAAAAACAGATTCGTAAATAGCCCGCGAGGCGCGATCGGCTTCGGGGGATTTGAAGTAGGGAAGCAGCGCTGCGCCAGCGAGGATCATCGCCATGGGGTTGGCAACATTTTTACCTTGCAAGTTGGGCGCGGTGCCGTGCGGCGCTTCTGACATCACCGCTTTCACTTGGGTGGCGGTTTCATCGAAGCCCAAGACCAACGATTCGGATCCGGCAATCGAGCCAAACATTTGCAATACCAGATCGGAAATACAATCGCCGTCGCGGTTAAGGGTCGGGATGACTAACGCTTCGCCGTCGTTACGAAGCAACAGGGCATAGGTTGCATCAATAAGTTGCGGGTCGTAGCGCACTTTGGGATGACGCTTAGAGGCGGCGTCCATTTCCTCTTTGAACATTCCTTCGTACACCGGGCTCACCGTGTATTTGGGTCCGCCGAAAACTTTGGCGCCGTTCCTCTCGGCATATTGAAAAGCAAATTCGGTCACAGCACGGCAGGTCTTGCGGCTGATCTTTTCAGTGCGATAGGCGATCTCGTCTTCGCCGGACGAATCCCGCCATTCCTTCGCGCCATAAGCATCGTCCACTGCCATGCGGACAATGGCGATAGGGGCGTGAACGCCGCCCATCGGGCGGACATGCGGGATGCGTCTACCGGTTCGTAAAATCACTTTGCCATCAATCTCTTCACGCAGAATGGCGTTAGGGCTTCCCACATCGCCTTTTATTTCAGGGGTAATGGTTGCCGCTTTGATGGCGAGTCCGCTGAGGCGCATGGCAGAGGCGGCGTCGCGCACGATTTTGTTTTGGGTGGCGCGGCGCGTCTCAAGGGACAGATCAAATCGCTCGAAGCGAGTCGGCACCCCCGTGGTAGATGGATCAAGAACGCGCAAAGACTCTTCGAGTAATTCTTGTCCAGTTTGATCGCCTTCTAATACGACAATTGTTTTTTCATTCATGAATGTACGCTTTCTATCACTTTCCGAATTGTGGCAGCCAGTTCACGCGGCGTTACGGGTTTATGCACAAAGATATTTGCGCCTAAGAGCAATACTTCTTCTTCGGCTTCGGGACGGGCAATAGCCGAAAGGATAACAATAGGCAATTTCTCCGTTGCCGTTTGACTACGCAGATACCGCGTCACTTCAAAGCCGTCGGTATCAGGCATCATCAAGTCCAGCACAATGGCATCGGGTGGGTTGGTGTGAATGAGCGCCAAGGCTTGCGCGCCCGATAAGGCATACTCTGGTTGAAAGCCTTGAGCTTTCAAGCCCATCACAAGCATTTTGCAGATACTAATCTCATCATCAATAATCAAAACACGTTGTGTCATATCGAGTCCCAAGTTATTTCGCCCCGGAGATCACGGGGGGTGGATTGACGATCAGCGAACCGCTCAAGGACTGAAATAGATCGGCGAGACGGTTTTGCGCTTCAGGGCGAAAGAGAAGTGTTTGGATAAATACT
>Ga0172369_10010450_pt1 | contig 10055 bp, 13 predicted proteins | sample LakKiv25m_FD_114539 | JGI IMG/M metagenome (GOLD analysis project Ga0172369, IMG submission 114539) | Freshwater microbial communities from Kabuno Bay, South-Kivu, Congo - kab_022012_11.25m | ecosystem: Environmental > Aquatic > Freshwater > Lake | place: Democratic Republic of the Congo...
CAACAATATTGGGAGGACCTTCTTCAGGAACATTACCTAATTCAAGTTCATATTCTCAACCAATTGTTCCAAAATTTATAGATTCTATTTTAATATTTTTTAAATTTAAAACTGGAAAAGTTATTCAAACATCTGAGATAATTATAACAGAAACTCCATTATGTCAAAGAATTAAATTTCCGCAAGCTCCAGGATATAGAGTTGGAGCATGGATAAAAGAAGAAACAACTGGAACAAAGCAGTTCAATATGGGGGTTTATAAATTAAATGGAGAGAAAATTGATGAATGCAGTTTATCAAAAGCAGGATTACCTCAAGGGGGTTCTGCATATTTAGATTGTCAAACAAATTTTTATTTAATAAAATCTGAGGATCTTTATGTTTGTCTTTATTCTACGAGTGGAACAGGAAAATTCAAAACACGAGGATATGTTCCTCAAAACGAGAGTTGCGCTTTTCAAGGAATTCCTCCTCAAACAGAAGTTGCGGCATATGATATTTATATTAAAAAGGAACAATTTAATAAACCCGCAATAAATATTGAAAACCAAATTAGTTCAAATGAAATATTATCAGACAACATCAAAGGATACATTATTCAAAAATATGGGGGATTGAATTGCAGTTCTGGTTGTATTGTTCCAATTAAAATTTATTCACATACAAATCAAGATATTACAATTAATAATATTTCGGTAATATATAAAGGATCATTAGGACAAACTGAAAGTAAAGATATTTATGATATTAACGAAGATAAAGCCAAAATAAGCTCAACATATCAAAAATTATATTTAGATGGGTTTTTCAAATTGCCTTCAAATTCTGGACAGATAGATTATATTTTAAATCTAGACAATAATAAAGTATTTAATAAAAACATAAATGTTGAAAATATTTCCATGACTTTAACTCCAACAATAATTGGAAAGGGCGTTTCGACAAAAATAAGTGTATTCTTTTCTCCTAATCAAAACATAAAAGAGTATAATTGGGATTTCGGAAATGGAAAGACTACGAATACTTTAAATAATTCTGCTAGAAATATTTATTTAGAATCTGGAATGTATTCAATAAAAGTTAATTCAAAGACGTCTTCTTCAAATAAAACTTATTTTAAATCTTTTTTAATTCAAGTTGTAGAACCAGAAATAATCTTAGATAAAATTATAAATCAAAAAATTGAAGATTTAGATAAAGTAAAAGAAAAAATTTCTTTATTAGAAAGCTTTTCTGGAGAAAAATTAAAAGAAATATTAAAGGTTGACGAAAAACAAGATAGATTAGATCAATTAAAAAAAGATTTTCAATATGCTGAGACAGAAGAACAAATAAAAGAAATTGCAAATTCTGTTCTAGAAATTGAAATTCCTGAAGAATTGATTATAACTTCAATAGACGAATCAAGATTTTTAATTAAATCAGAAAATGTAAATATTGATATTTTGTCTTCTATAACCGGAGAAGATTATGACCCAACAAAGAATGATGCTTACGCAAGAGCAATTGTAAACTGGAGTGATAATGTTCAAATAGATCTTTCTTCAAAAAAAATAAATTCAGAAATCAATGGTGAATCAAAAGAGGATATGAATGTTTATTATTTGAAGTTTACAAAAAACAACAATGAACCTTATTTAATCATAAAAAATCTAGAGAATTTTGCTTCAACTGAAAACTTTATCGAAAAAGGAGAATATAATTATGTCAAATTAGATGGAAATAAAAATCAAATTACAATTGTTACTACAGAAAATTTGAATTCTGAAGAGCTCCCATTATTTATTGCTCCTGAAATCTCTGAATTACAATTAATAGAGGACAATTACGAAAATTCAACAATAATATCTAAAAAGAAATTTGACTTAGGAAATTCTTGGATTTATATTTTAATTGGAGTTGTTGTGTTGATTATTTTAATTTTTATTATAAGATATCTCAAAAAACCAAAAAAAATAATTAATGAAGAAGAAAAATTATTTCCGAACAGAAATAATTTGTATAATTTAGTAAGTTATATAAACAATGCAAAAAGAGCTGGAAAAACTGATTTAGATATTGAGAAAGATTTAAAAAAGGCAAAGTGGAATAATAAACAAATAAAATATGCTATTGAAAAATATAGTAATAAAAAATAAAAGAGGATTTAAAAAGAGCACAAACTTTTAATAGATAAAATGGAGATAAAAATCTTAAAAAACTTTTTCAAGAGAATTTTTTCAAATATTTTTAAAGATAAAAAAGAAATAAAACTTGGATTTTATGGCCCGCCCAACGCTGGCAAGACTAGTTTAGCAAATAGAATTTGTAAAGATTTTACGGGCGAAGAAATTGGAACAGTTAGTAAAATTCCCCATGAGACTAGAAAAGTTCAATTCAAAGAAAAAGTAGAAATTGATTATAAGGGAAAGAAAATGGTTTTCAAAATGATTGACACTCCTGGAATTGCAACAAAAATTGATTATGAAGACTTCTTAAAATACAAAATGAATAAAAAAGATGCTAAAGATCGAGCAAAAGAAGCAACAGAAGGAATTATTGAAAGTATAAAATGGCTCGATGATATGGATATTGTAGTCATTGTTCTTGATGCTTCTGAAAACCCCTACAATCAAGTTAATATAACCATCATCGGAAATTTAGTAGCAAGGAAAATTCCCGTTCTAATTGTTGCAAATAAATCTGATTTAAGAAAAGCGAACATTAAGAAAATAGAAGACGCTTTTCCAGAATATGAAGTAGTGGGAATTAGTGCAAGATATGGTAAAAATTTGGAAGAATTTTATGAATCATTATTTAAATTATCAAAAAAATAAAATGACAAAAAATGAAAAAAGCAATTTAGGGAAAATAAAGGGTTTTTCTATTCAATTTTTACCCTATTCGGAATTAAAAGATTTAAATAGCAGTGATAGAATTAGGAAAATTCTTAATATAATTCTTGGAAATAATATTTTGATTTTGCAAGGAAGATTAAAACCAGAAGAAGAAACAAGATTGATTGAAGATACAATGGCTATGATTGGACATATTAAAGATTTTAAGGGTATTGAATTGGCGGTTATATCTGGCAACGGAAATCAAAGTATATTCGACAAATTCAAGAAATCAATTGTTACAACTCTGAGTGGAGGGGATTTAGCTGCAATCACAATTATCGGACCAGCATCAATAGTTAAAGAAATGAAAAGAAATCCTAAAAAAATTGAGTTAATGTTGAATAAATAAATTGTTCTAAATAGTTTTTAAAGATTTATATACTAAAATAGACAAATATTTTAAATGAAGGTTTCGTATATAGTATATTAAAGGAGAATTTATGCTTATGTCCTTTTCCGTTTTGGAATTGACATAAAAAGGAGTCAAAACGAAAAATGCCACACCAATGCGTTAGATGTTCAAGGATAATTCCTGCAGGAAGCAAAGAAATTTTAACTGGGTGTGCGGATTGTAAAAGTCATTTCTTTTTTTATATTAAAGATGAACAATTAGAAAAGTTAAAGAAAAATCCTATAACCTTACTTGACAAAGACAAAGATAAAATTGAAAAAGATGTGCGAGAAATGGTTGGAATTGAAGAAGAGACTACACCTGTAATTTTAGATATTGAATCTGTAAGAGTTCTTGGACCTGGAAAGTTTGAAATTGATATTGTGCATTTATTCAACGAAAAAAGGCCGATAATTTATAAATTAGAAGAAGGAAAGTATATCATTGATATTGCAAGAACGCTTGGGAAATACAAAAAAGAGGATGACGATGAAAAAGATAAACTCAAAAAAGTTTGAAGAAATTATTACACAAATAGTCCCTTCTAACAAAGAAGTTAAAGAAATTGAGGAGAAATTAAAGAAATTTTTGAAGATTGTTAAAGAAAATTTAAAGAGAAAAAAATTAGATGTTGAGATTTTTATTGGTGGGAGTTTTGCAAAAGCCACACAAATAAGAAAAAAAGTTTATGATATTGATATCTTTTTTAGATTTTCAAAAAATTATGAAAATATTTCTGAATTAACTGAGAATTTATTAAAAAATTTCAAGAATGTAAAGAGAATACATGGTTCTAGAGATTATTTTAGAGTTCAAATAGAAAACAATTTATTTTTTGAAGTTGTTCCTGTAATGAAAGTTAAAAAGCCGAGTGAAGCAGATAATATAACTGATTTATCTTATTCGCATGTAAAATATATTAAAAATAAGATAAAAAATAAGAAGACTTTGAATGAAATTAGATTGGCTAAAGCATTTTGTTATTCAACAAAAACTTACGGGGCTGAATCGTATATTCGAGGGTTTTCAGGATATTCTCTTGAATTATTAATAATTTATTATAATAATTTTTTGAATTTTCTGAAAGAAATGTGTAAGAATAAAGGAGAAAAGATAATTATTGATATTGAAAAAGTTTACAAAAATAAGCAAAGTATATTAAGAGAATTGAATGAGTCTAAATTAGAATCTCCAGTAATTTTAGTTGATCCCACACATAAATACAGAAATGCTTTGGCTGCATTATCATACGAAACATTTGAAAATTTTAAACGAGAAGCTTGTAAATTTCTGAAAAATCCTTCTGAAGAATATTTTAAAATAAAGGACAAGAATTTTGAAGAATTGAAGAAAAAATATGAAAAGAAATATGAAATTATTATTGTAAAAATAAAGACTGAAAAACAAGAGGGTGCGATTGCAGGTTCAAAGCTCTTGAAATTTTTTAATTATTTAAATTATAGAATATCTAAATATTTTGAAATAAAAGAGAAAGATTTTGAATATAATGGGGGGGATTCTGCAAAAGGAATTTTTGCAGTTAAAAATAAAGGAAAAATAATAATTAATGGACCTTACTTACGTGACGAGGAAAATGTGAAAAAATTTAAACAAAACCACAAGAATATTTATATTAAGAAAAGTCGAGTTTACTCAGAAGAAAAAATTAGTTTTGATTTGAGAAAATTTTTGAATGAGTTAAAACAAAAAGAGACTAAAATAATTAATGAAATGGGTATTAACGGATTTGAAATTATTTAAAACTAAATTCTAGAATAAAAAGAAACAGTTGCATTCAGATAATGATTTACATAATCTGGAAGGTTGGATTTACTTGTAACATAAGTATGATAATCGCTTCTTATAAATTTGCCTTTTATAACTGCATAATCTGCTTTTAATTTCCTTAATCTTCTGTTTATTTTATTATTCAATCTATTTTGAGCAAAATCTTTGGAGAAAAATTCTCCTATCTTATCAATAAATAAAAGTCTAACTTTTACATCTGATTGTTCAATTAATTTAGCTTCTTCTTGATTCACTTTATCAATTATTCTTGATTCTTTCATTTTATTTTATTTTACACTTTTAATCCAATGATCATACATCTCTTTATCTAGAGTCACATTACTTTGTTGTTTTAACTCATTTCCATACAAATGATATGCTCTAACTCCATAAGTTGGCTCCTCCGAATCTTTAAGTTCAGAATAAACTGTAGTTAATACTTTAATAAGACCCATACCTTTCTCACCAACTGGTTTCTCTTCAACATTAATTATTGTTCCTAAATTAAAAGGTAATTTTGCTCCTCTCTTTAAGTCTCCTTCAATGATTCCCAATTTTAAATTAATATTTTTTGTCATTTTATTTTTCATTTCTTAATTCTTTAAGATATTTTTCTTCCATTTGCAGTCTTTTAGCGTCATATTCTGCTGTACTAATGTAATTTGAAATTAAAGTAAATACAGGACCATAAACTCTATCACTTAATTCAAATAATCCTTTAACAAAAGGTTTTATTGATTCAGAGTCTGTTTTGCTAATTTGCCCAAGTGCATTTTTAGTAAATTCATCAAGTTGCCCATCTAAATAATTTAATCTGTCTTTCATGATTTCATGAGCCCCTTTCTCTAAAACAGAATTATCGATTGTGAATGTCATTTTATTTTTTTCCTCCTTCATTTAATGCTTTTTCAAATAAAATTGCGAAAGCTTCTGAGAAAAATTCTGAATTGAGCCAGATTGCAACATCGTCTTTTCCTTTTTCTTTTGAAAGGTAGAATAAAATTTCTTTTCTATCAACTATGAAGAATTTTGCGTTAATTTTTATTGGAACAACTTTTACCTTTAATTTAGCTTCAATTTGATTTATTAAAAATTCTTCGCCGTAAAGAGCCATACCGATTTTTATATTTGCTTTTTTAAGAATTGCAATTGTTTCTAAAAATAAACCTAGCTTTAATTTTATTTCTTCTGCGCTTGTGCAAATTAAAACTTCTTTTTCAGCATTTTCAAGAATTTCTCTTAAATAGTTTGTGATATTTGATCTTCCTTTTAATGCTGCAGAGATGTCTTCTCTCTTTACTGGATTAATTCCAACATTGTAAAGAGTTTCAAGTTGATTGAATTCTTCTGTTTCTTTTATATTTGATAAACTGAGGATTTTGTCGTCGGCATCTTTTCTTACGTTATTCTTTAATTTTTCAATTATTACTTTTGGCTTAACACCCAGATATTTTACTGGTTTTCCTAATTTAACTATTGCAAAACCTTTTTTTTCAAGACTTTCCAAAACATCATAAGTTCTTGATCTTGGGACACCTGAAATTGTTGCTATTTCTCCTGCTGACGCAGTTCCTTTTCCAAGCAAAGCTAACCAAACTTTTGTTTCATACATGTTCAAATCAAAGAAATCCTTGATTTTATTTATCATGTCTTGTTTAAGTATCATTTTATTTTTTTAATCTTTTTAAAAGATTTTTTACTCCTCCAATATTTATTAATGGACTATAATGATCTCCTGCTCTATTGAATAAGCCCAATTGAAGATAAAATGCATCTGGTCCTACTTCTTTTATAACATTTCCGAAAGTTGCGTAAGAAACGCTCCAATCATTTGTTTCTCTAAAATAATTAAAACCACCTGTTAAACTTAATCCTTCATTTGCTCCTTTAACTACCTTAGTCACACCGGTTAAATCTACTCCTTGGTTATTGCCTGCAACAATCTTAACAAGTCCTGTAACATCCATCCCTTTATTGGAACCTATTATCCCTTTTCCATCTCCTGCAACAAACTTTACAATCCCAGTTAAATCAAATCCTTGTGAGTCTTCTTTAACGTCTTTAATAAAAACATTTAAATCTGCTCCTTTAAATTTATCATATAGTGAATATACAAATGGTATTCCTTTGAATGTCATTTTATTTTTGTCCTCTACAATCACAACCTGTTTCTAAAATTTGGTTGTAAATTTTATTTAAAGAATCCTGATCTCCATATTTTGATAATTGTTCTGATTCAAATTCACTTATTTCCTGCGCAGACATTTCTTTATCTAAACCAATTTCTTTAAAGTAAGTTCTGTTTGTGTCTCCTATTGCAATAAGATAAACATTACCATTAGAAATTCTGACTGCTTTACCCCTCTCATCAAAGCTAACTTTAACGTCATAACCATTATAATTTCCTTTTTTGCAAAAATCTTTAGACATGTCTCTACAACTACCTAAACCTAATGCTAATGCAGGTATCATAAGTAAACTTAATAGTTTTTTCATTTCTTTACTACGTGTCAGTGACTTTATAAACCTTTCGATTATGTTGTGTCTTAAAAGTGGGGACACTAGGAAAAGTTTATAAATTCGATCAAACCTAATAAAATATGGAAATGAAATTAAATCAGTATAATAGGTATGAAGAATATGTTGGTAAGGAAGTAAGAGTCATAACGCCAAATAATAGCTACTTGGGAATTCTCCAGCAAACAAATTCATCAGATCAGGATATTTGTTTAATTCCTTCAATAATCTCAGTTAGTCTTCCTGGCCCAAATGGAAAATGGATTGAAGATTATTATATAGACAAAGAAAAACCAACAAAAATAAGAAAAGATTTAACTGGGATTATTCAATCTGTTCCAACAGGATACATGGAAGAAATATGCAAAAGAAATTATTATTTTCAAAACTACAAAAATACTATTGGAAATAGAGTAAAAAATAAATTTAAAAACCTCACTAGTAAATTAAAACCTAAAAACTCTAAGATTAAAAGAGAATAAAATCAAAATACCAAATAACAAACACCAATAGCTAAAAATATTCCTGCTGAAATAAACGGCATTGCGGGATAAAATTTCTTTTTCTGCGAGAATAAAAGCAATAAACTCAAACCTAAAAGTGCTCCAAGAATTACAAATAATGGTGCTAAAAGATTATTGAAAGCTGAATATAAAATTCCTGCTGAAATGATTGGGAAAATGACATCTCCTCCTCCGAGAATTGCTACATTTACTTTTATTTTCTTATTTTTTAATTTTGAATTTTTAATTTTCATAAATTCTTTTCTTTGATCTTTATTTAAATATGGGACAAAAAATCCTGAAAATAATTTTAATTCTTTCATTTGGTATTTAGCCATTTTTTGCATTATTCCAGATTTCCAAACAGCCCACATATCATAAACTGAAATTAAAACTAAAAAAATTATAAGATATAATACATTCAAAATAGGAACAAATAAAACTGCAATTCCAGGATATATAAATAATTCAGTGATATTATGAACCAAAATATTTCTTGAATAAATCTTGCTCAAAGCTAAAGGTAATCCAATTATTAAAGCAAATAACGAAACCCATTTTAATTCTCCTAGGTTCGGAAAAATTGATAAAAGAATTGAAGATATTGTTACACCCAACGCAATTAAAACAACTACAAAAAACCAAATTCTCAACGCATGTTTTACTTTATATTTTGTTAATATAAAAAACAGAGAGATAGCAATTACAAAAGAGATTATAATAGAAACGAAATTAGGAGTATAATTTTGCTCTCCAGAAAAAGACATGCCTAACCCATATGGAAGAGAATTTCCTAAATAGAAATTAATAACAAAAATTCCAATTAATTGTGTCAGAATAAACATTCCCAAAATTATTGCTGTTATTTTTACGTTGTGCTTCATTATAACCTCCTGCGGGTTCTAAGATTCCAGCATCCTAGAACTTTTTTCCGTTGCCTCCGACGAAAGTTCGTTTTTTATTTTCCAATTTTTTTATTTTTTCTTGAAGATGTTTTTTTATTGAAGGCAATTTCTTTTTCCAATCTTCTTTAAATAAACCACAGATATTTACGTCATGAATTTTCCCTGTTGTCTTACACAATTTATCTTTTTTTAAAAATCCTTCTAATTTATAACCCATTCTTTTTTGAGTCATATTCGAAGCAATATTTGTAATAAACATCGGAGATTTTAATTTTCTTAATTTTAATTTGTTGAATGCAAATTCATTTAATGCAATTTTTGCCTCTGTAATATAACCTTTTCTTTGGTATTTTTCATTAATCCATGAACCAGTTTCACCAGTTTTATCGAATTTATTAATATTTGTTAGACTGATATTTCCTATAACTTTTTTATTTGATTTTAACTCAATAGAAAAAGCATAACTATCTCTTTCCTTTTTTCTAGATTTTTGAATTGTTTTTTTAATCCATTCCAACGCATCTTTCTTTTTGTAAGGATATGGAACAGATGACATTGTTTTTGAAACATTAAAGTTCCCAATACCTTCAACAATATCTTTCCAATCGCTAATCTTGGGTTCTCTTAAAATTAATCTTTGTGTTTCTAATTTCATTCTCTTTATTTACTTAAGAAAATTTAGTTTTTAATTCTAATTATTTAAGTCTTAATGTTTCTAAACCTCTAGGCACATTGGTTTCTACATGATTTAATTTGTAAATTGCTGAAGCTAAATCAAGAGATTTTGAAACTTCACCATGATTTATAATTACTCTCTTTGGCCTTGGTTTTAAATTATTGAAAAACGCAAGAATTTCATTTCTGCCTGAATGGGCGCTGAATCCAAAAATAGTATTTACAGCTAAATTTATCTTAACAAATTCATCTCTTCCACCTACAATCATTTTAACTTCTTTAATTCCTTCTTGAACTTGACGCCCCAAGGAACCCACACCTTGATAACATACAAATACAACTGCGTTTTTGGGGTTACTTGCAAACTCTTTGAAATATTCCACTGAAGCTCCTCCAA
>Ga0172369_10010452_pt1 | contig 10054 bp, 10 predicted proteins | sample LakKiv25m_FD_114539 | JGI IMG/M metagenome (GOLD analysis project Ga0172369, IMG submission 114539) | Freshwater microbial communities from Kabuno Bay, South-Kivu, Congo - kab_022012_11.25m | ecosystem: Environmental > Aquatic > Freshwater > Lake | place: Democratic Republic of the Congo...
CGATTACGTTTTCAGCACCGAGATGCTGCCGAAATAGAATCCCCTTTTGTTCCCGCCGCAGTTTAACTGCGGCGAGAACTTTTTAACGGCTCCACAACTTCACCCAACTAAATCGCACGCGCTGGTTCGCCGCCGAAGCCCGCGCCACGATCCCCACCTCCCCGCCCGTAATCGGTACGCGCATTAACACTTCGTCGTTGATGCGAAGGACGCCCTCGCCATTGGATACGTCTACACGCACACGATTCGATTCGCTGCCCAGCAAAATGTTAGGCCACTCTTGCTGAGGCATCCATGCCTTTCTGTTTTTTTCAAACACTTCCACGTAGCCGTTGCCGTTGATCATCACCGCCGTGTAATGATCCGCCTCGCGATAGTTGAATAGGATTCCGTAGAACGCGCCTATCTCGCCGTTGGCTTGTGACGCCGCCGTTTCGATGGTGAACTGCGATGCGGCTTCCACAGTGGTGACCGCGCCGCCGTAGTCGCCTTTCTGTTTCAAGTTAATCACCAAGCCGCCGCTCTCGAAAAAAAGTTCATCGCCAAACGTGCGCCACCGCGCCCGCGAATCCAATCGGTCTTCCCACTTCAACGATCCTATCGGTTTCGGATCGCCCGCGCCGAGCGCCACGCTGATCACTAACGTGATGATCGCAATGATGAGAACAACGAAGCCCCAGATTGCAGATCGCCATAACCATTTTGGAATTTGGTCATTGGAATTTGAGATTTTTATTTCCTTTGTTTCCATTTATTTCCTTTTTCTCTATGGTATCCTTGCGCCCATGCCTCGAACAAATGTAATCGTGCTTGCTTTGATTCTTACTGCCTGCGCCGCGCCGACATCCATACCGACGTTGATGCCCGTGCCAACTGTGTTGCTTACCTCAGCGCCCGCGCCCGCGCCAACATCCGTGCCAACGGTGACGCCGACTCTTGCCCCGACCTTTGCGCCAACGGCAACCGCCACAATTGCCGTGCCGTTGATCATCACTCGCGATGCCAATGCTTTCAATCGTGAAGTGACCGTCCCGATTTTAATGTACCACTACATCGAACCCGTGCTGGCGAACAACAAAGATCGACTGCGCGCCGATCTCACCGTGACCCCCGAAAGATTTGAAACGCAATTAAAATTTTTAAAAGAACGCGGCTACACTTCGATTGACCTTTATCAATTCTACGGCGCGTTGGCGCGCGGCGACAAATTGCCCGCCAAGCCGGTAGTCATCACGTTTGACGACGGCTACGGCGACTTGCACGAATATGCCTTTCCGTTGATGCAAAAATACGGCTTCACCGGCACGATCTTTATGATCACCGATTTCACCGACGCCCAAAGACCCAACTACCTTATTTGGGCAAAAGCGTTAGAGATGGCGCGTGGCGGCTGGCGTTTAGAGTCGCACACCAAAACTCATCCATCGCTCGAAGGGCAGAGCGTCGAGTTTCAACGCGATCAACTTAAAGGTTCGATGGACGCCTTGAAAAAAAATTTAGGATACGCCCCGCGCTTCTTGGCGTATCCGTATGGCAAGTTTGATCAGAACTCGATCAAAGTTTTGCAAGAGGTTGGCTATTGGGGCGCGGTCACGACGAACATTGGCCGCCATCATAGTTATGGTTCTCTCTACACCGCGCCGCGTGTGCGCGTTAACGGTTACAATGAACTACCAGCGTTTGCCCAAGCCTTGGGCGAAAAAGCTCCTTGATAGTTTTTGCTAGCCCATCAAAGATAAGGTTTAGCGCGTTATGGCAACGACATCGCGACTCTCCAACTTCTACGACAAATCAATTCAAGATCGACTCGGCGCGGTTGCCGACTCTGCCGCGCTCGCTCCCGATTCACTTGCGGTATTTGATTCGGGACTCACCCTCGATCAAGCCGATCACATGATCGAAAACGTGATCGGCGTTTACAAACTTCCCTTCGGGGTTGCCGTCAACTTTCTGATCAACGGACGTGAGGTGCTAGTGCCGATGGTGATCGAAGAGCCGTCTGTGGTTGCCGGAGCCAGCTTCATGGCGAAGTTGGCGCGTGAAGGCGGCGGCTTCACTGCCCACACCACCGAGCCGCAGATGATCGGGCAGATGCAAATTCTCGATTGTGCCGATCTCGAATCATCTCGTTTAGCATTGCTCGAAAAGAAAAATTATATTCTCGATTTGGCGAATCAGATCGATCCGATCATCGTCAAGTTCGGCGGCGGCGCACGCGATCTTGAAGTGCGCCTTGTTGCCGACTCTCCTATTGGAGCTTTTCTCGTTGCCCACCTGATCTACGACACGCGCGATGCGATGGGCGCAAATGCCGTCAACACCGCCTGCGAGACTCTCGCCCCAACTATTGAACAGATCACCGGCGGGCGTGTGCATCTTCGCATCCTCTCCAACCTTGCCGACAAACGTTTGGCGCGCGCGCGATGTGTGATCCCGACCAAAGCCTTAGCCTTCGGCGATTACAAAGGTGTAGATGTATCTGACCGTATCATCGAAGCGTATGCCTTCGCCGCCGCCGACCCGTATCGCGCGGCGACTCACAACAAAGGGATCATGAATGGCGTGGATGCTGTTGTGATCGCGACGGCTAACGACTGGCGGGCGATTGAAGCAGGCGCGCACGCTTACGCCGCGCGAAGCGGGCGTTACACATCGTTGAGTCATTGGGGCAAAGATAAGAACGGTAATTTAATCGGCACGCTCGAGATGCCGATGGCGGTGGGCATTGTCGGCGGCGCGACTAAAGTGCATCCGACGGCGCAAGCGGCGTTAAAGATCATGGAAGTGAAGAATGCGCGCGAGCTCGCAGAAATTATTGTGAGCGTTGGCTTGGCACAAAATCTCGCCGCCTTGCGTGCGCTTGCCACCGAAGGCATCCAACGCGGACACATGACTCTGCACGCGCGGCAAGTTGCCATCTCGGCCGGCGCAACGGGTGACGAAGTGGAAAAAGTTGCCGGGCGGCTCGTAGCGGAGAAGAAGGTTAGAATTGACAGGGCGGAAGAGGTGTTGCAGGAAGTGAGAGGTTGATATGACTCACATGGAATTACCCAAAGACAAAATCGCCGAGTTTTGCAAGCGCAACCAGATTCGCAAATTGTCGTTGTTCGGCTCAGTTCTCAGTAAAGATTTTCGACCTGATAGCGATGTAGATGTGTTAGTGGAATTTGAAGCAGGCATTCGCGTAGGTCTGATTCGTATGGCGGGGATAGAGATTGAACTCTCAAAAATTCTGGGGCGTAAAGCTGATTTACGAACACCGGCAGATTTGAGCCGCTATTTTCGTGATGATGTTTTGAAGTCGGCGGAGATTCAATATGCGCAAGGATGATAAAACTTTTCTACACCATATGTTGGACTCTGCAAAGGAAACGGTGGATTTCGTTAAAGATCACAAACGTGAGGGTTTGGATACAGATCGAAAGCTGATGTTGGCGATCACAAAAGATATTGAGATTATTGGTGAAGCCGCAAGTAAAGTCTCCAATGAAACTCAAGAGAAATTATCGAATATACCTTGGTCAAGCATTATAGGCATGCGGAATCGACTCATTCATGCTTATTTTGACATAGATAAAGACCGTATATGGGACACAGTTCAAGATGATCTGCCAACTTTAATTACTGAACTAGAGAAAATCATTTCTGAAAATGGCTGATCCCGTCCTCTACGTAGACCAACTCTACAAATCTTATAGCTCCCTCATCGCCGTCAACAAAATTAGCTTTGAAGTGCAACGCGGCGAAATTTTTGGTTTGCTGGGGCCCAATGGCGCGGGCAAGACGACGACGATCCGCATGTTGATGGACATCATCGCGCCTGATTCTGGCACAGCGTTGGTGTTGGGGCATAAGCCGGGCGCGATGCGTCACCGTGTGGGTTACTTGCCCGAAGAGCGCGGCTTGTATCGCGGTCTCAAAGTGCGTGAGACGTTGGTGTACTTGGGTCAACTTAAAGGCATGAGCAAGAAGGACGCAGAGAGAAAGAGCGACGAATGGTTAACGCGAGTCGATCTCAAAGATTGGGGCAAGAACAAGATTCAAGAACTCTCGCGCGGCATGCAACAGAAGGCGCAACTCATCTCCAGCGTTCTACATGATCCCGATCTGATCATCCTCGACGAACCGTTTCAAGGACTCGACCCCATCAACGTGGAAGCGGTGAGATCGATCATTCGTGAATTGCGCGACGCCGGAAAAACGGTTGTGCTGTCAGCGCACGAGATGAGCCAAGTGGAAGTGTTATGCGAGCGTATTGCCCTCATCCATCGCGGGCAGATCGTGTTGTACGGGAATCTGAAAGAGATCAAAAAACAATTCGCGCCCAACGCCATTGAGATCGCGCCGCCGTTGAATCTGGAAGGGTGGGGCGAGGTGGCAAAGGCGGAGACGCTGGACGGCCGGCAAAAAGTTTATTTAACGGAGTCGGCGACCCCGCGCGATCTGTTGAAAAAGATTTTCGAGCGCGGCATGATGCTGGATCGCTTCGAGATGGCGACAGTTTCACTCGACGAGATTTTTGTCAAAGTGGTGAAGGGCGACTCTCATGAACAATAAAATGGTTTGGCTCGTCGCCTGGCACGAATACTCGACCAACGTGCGCCGCCCCGGATTTATTTTTGGCACGCTCATCTTTCCGGCATTGGGCTTGATCGGCTTGATTGTGGCGACGTTCTTCTCAGGGCAGGCGGTGAACATTTTGCGTAATCAATTTACGCCCGACACGAATCAAAAAGTTGGCGTGGTAGATGCCACTCATCTTTACGTGCCGATTGAAACGCGATTCGCGAATCGCTTTGTGGCATTTGATTCGGAAGACGCGGCGAAGAGCGCGTTAGCCGCCTCGCAGGTGGTGGCAGTGGTTATCATTCCCGCCGATTACGTGCAGACGGGCGCGGTGACGATCTATTCGCGCAACGCCAACTTTAGCACGGCGATTGTGGCGGACAGCGCGGCGATCAATCCCTTTTTGATCAACGGTCTGCTGAAGGCAAAAGTGGATGAGACCACGTTGACGCGAGTGAACCGCCCGATGAACGCCACGCGCCTGACGTTGGATGCAGACTCGAAAGAGCAGAAACCGGCGACGAATGACCCTCGTAATGCCTTCTCGTTCGTGGGCGGGATCATCATTTCGTATGCGGTTGCGCTGTTGTTGTTTGTCTCGATTTTCTCTTCGGCGAATTATTTGTTGCGGAGCATCAGCGAGGAGAAAGAGAATCGCGTGATCGAAGTGTTGATCTCGTCGGTCTCGCCGATGGAATTGTTGACGGGCAAAGTGCTGGGGCTGGGTGCGTTGGGGTTAACGCAAATGCTGGTATGGATCGCTTCAGCCGTGTTGTTGAGCGGCGGGCTGGCGGCGGTGGCCGTCGGTTTGGCAGTGGCGCTGAGCCCGACGACGTTTGTGTTAACGGCGATCTATTTTGTATTAGGCTATCTGCTTTACGCCATCATCATGGCAACGGCAGGCTCGTTGGGTACATCGGTGCGCGAGAGCCAGCAAATTGCCGGGCTGTTCTCATTCTTCGCCTCTATTCCGTGGATGATCAACGGTTTTCTTTTTACTAACCCTAATGTGCTGATCGCTCGGGTGTTAAGTTATTTTCCCTTGACGGCGCCTGTCATGATGATGCTGCGACTCGCGCTTGGGCAGCCGCCGATTGAAGACATCATCGGCAGCATTGTGGTAATGATCCTCACCGTGCCGATCTTTTTGTGGGGCGGCGCAAAAATTTTCCGCACCAGCTTGTTGATGTACGGCAAGCGGTTGTCGATCAAAGAGATTATTAGCGTGTTGCGTAATGTGTGATAGAGGATAAAACGATGAAGCATTTTGATCCCGACTTTTTTAATTTATATCTTCAACTCCCGCAAAGTGAACTTGAATGGGAGTTTGAATGGCTTGGTGCGCTTGCTCCTGATGAACCCGGTTATCTCATCAATCCGCGCCGATTACGTGGAAGTGACTTTTTGATGCGTTGGGCGCAAGGGCGTTGGTCAGAAGATGTGGTCATGCGATCTTTGAATAAAACCAAAGAGTTTGGTGTGATCCCTTATGGACCTTCAACGGTCGCGCCAGAAGATGCTACAGAACTTGAACACTTCTTTGAAAAGATGGATGTGATTGCTCAGGAGGGTAAACGCCCTGATTTATTGCTCTATAACAAGAATGATTATGAATGGGCGAAAACAGAGTTGACCAATCGCTTAGAGCATTTGGATAAGATCGCCGAGACGCCTTCTACACAGTTTCGTGATGTAATTAAAAAAGCGACTGTTGCCTTGGAAGTTGAAAATAGTTTGTGGGTGACTGAAAAGATGCCGGGTTTTGGTAAGCCTTTTTCTCGTTATATACGAGGAAAGAATAAAGGGCGGCTTAAACCGGCAGGCGTGATTCCAACGATCATTGTCAAGCAAGAGGATATTCCGCGTTTGCAACATTGGCAATCTGAATATGACATCCCAATCTATGTCGTTCATATCTTTTTTGATCGCGGATACTTCGTCAAGTTTGATGATGTGTTAGCCAAGATGGAATCGGGCGAGATTGCTTTGGAGACACAAAAGTTCACCAACCCTGATGGCACTGCATCGTCCCCGAAGCAAATTGTCAAAGTGCCATATATTTTGTGTAAGGAATTTGGCGGAGTTTCGGGTCCGACTCTTGTCCCTAAAACTTTTGTAGATAAAAACGGCAAGGTGATGACTTACGTTAATTTCTCTGGTGGAGAAGTTACCCTCTCGCCCTCCGTTTTTGAGGAGTGGGGTAGTGTCCGATCTTAAGTTGTTGATCAAGCAGTTTGATGATGCCGCGCAGATTTGCGCGCCTCACGTTAAATTTGATCAGGTATCTGTTAGTGCTTGGGCAAAGTTGCATGGTTGGCAGACGATAGACGCTGAAAGTCAATTATCACTGCTTCGTCAGGCCTTGCTTGATTCTGTTGTTCGTCAAGTTCAATCTACACATGCCAACAAATTCTTCTCCACGCCGCTTGAATCTCTAGGCGTGATTGCGCCTTTAACCCTTGTGAATGCCGCCAGAGAAGTTTCGCAATTAGAGCACTTAAAGAGTTTTAACTTTTGGGGCGAGCTGTATCAGGCACTTATCCCTCAAGCGAAGCGCCGCGAGATAGGGCAGTTTTGGACAAATGAGGTTATTGCGGATTGGATGGCGTCTTGGCTTTTGCAGTTCACTCCTACTTGTGTAGCTGATGTTGGATGTGGGGCGGGTAACTTCTTGCTTAAAATAAACCAACATTTGCGCGGCAACGATTCAATTCAACTACGTGGTTATGACATCAGCCCTCTTTTGCTTAATCTCACTTTGCTGACGTTGCAAGAGTTTCAAGGCAAAGCTAATTTGAGTTGCAAAAATTACCTTGATGAACCGCTTGATGCAAATGTAGACGCGGCGATTTGCAACCCGCCTTATACGCGGCATCATCAGATTCCCCCAGAAGTTAAAGATGACCTTCAAGCATTTTTCAAAAAGCAACTTGGCGTAGATGTTTCTCGCCAAGCGACGTTAGCGTTTTACTTTTCATTAAAGTTGATTGCTGAATTACCTGAAGGAGCGCATGCAGCGGTCATTACGCCCATGCAAGTTTTGGATGCGCGCTACGGAAATGCGATGAAGCGCGTGCTATGCAGCCACACGACTCTGAAGGCTTTGATTCACTTTGCGCCAGAGATGAGCGCATTTCACAAAGTGGATGTAGGCGCGACGATCATGCTACTTCAGAAAGGTTATCGAAAAGGAAATGATGTTAGTAATTTAACGCTAAAATCTTTGCCGACTACTAATGATCTGCTGGCGTGTCTCAACGCATCTCAAAGCGGCGAGTTTAAATTTGGATCGCTAGTAAAGCAGCCACAAGATAGTTTGCTAGAAGTTTCTAAATGGTTCAACATTTCCACGCCAAAGATTGCATATCCGTCACGAGACGATGATTTGATCGTCCCGCTCAAGAAGTTGGCGAAAGTTGTGCGGGGCATAGCCACTGGGGCAAACGAATTTTTTTCCTTGCCGGCCTCTTTGGTAGACCAATATAATCTTGAGTCTTATGTTGTGCGAACTTTACAACGCAACCGTGACATCCAAGACATTTTGTTAGACGAATCTCATTGGCAAGATATGGCGAAGCAAGGCAAACCGGTGTGGCTACTTTACCTCAATGGCGATGAAATTCGATCCCGAAGCTTGCTTCAAACGTATCTTGCGAAAGGGGAAGCTCAAGGCTACTCTAACCGGAGTCTCGTGCAAACACGGCGCAAGTGGTATGCAATGGAACATCGGGAAATCCCCGCGATCTTTTTTACGATTCTCACTCGTGGCAACCCGCGCTTTATCCTCAACAAAGCTGAAGTACGTCCGCTCAATATGTTCTCGCTCATTTACCCTAATCACTGGATTCTTGATGCAGGCTTAACCGAAATACTTTGGGTTTTACTAAACTGTAATTTTTCCACTTCACAACTTCATTCTGTAAGCCGCACGTATGGCGGTAAGACTCTTAAGGTTGAACCGCGTGAACTTGATAACCTACCCGTGATAAACCCATTGGTGCTGCCTGCAAGAACTAGGGAGCAAATTACAAACCTCATAAACGAGTTTTATTTACATCGCCAGTCATCTCTGCTGATTTCACAAGTTAATGTGTTGGTGGATGATCTATTGGCACGGGGCAATGCAAGCCACTCACCATCGGAGATGCCTGTGCAGATTAAATTGCTAGAAGGAAATGAAAATAAATATGCCACCTAATCAACCCATGAAACCTAATCGCCCGGTCGGCATTGTGGGCTACGGCGCGTACGTGCCACGTTACCGTTTGCCCGCCAGCGAAGTCTCGCGTGTGTGGACGGAAGGCACAAGCGGTCTGCCGATCAAAGAAAAAGCCGTGCCGGGACTCGACGAGGACGTAGCGACGATGAGCGTCGAAGCGGCGCGTAACGCCTTGATGCGCGCACAGATCGATCCGCAAAAAATTCGCGCCGTATGGGTCGGCTCCGAATCACATCCTTACGCGGTGAAGCCGACATCCACCGTGGTCGCCGAATCCATTGGGGCAGTGCCAAATACCCAAGCCGCCGATTGGCAGTTCGCCTGTAAAGCTGGAACCGAAGCAATGCAGGCAGCGATGGGCTTTGTGGGATCGGGCATGGCGGATTACGCGATGTGTATCGGGATGGATACGGCTCAAGGGAGACCGGGCGATGCGTTGGAATACACGGCTGGCGCAGGGGGCGCCGCTTACCTCATTGGACCCGCCGATGAATCTTTAGCCATTGTTCAAGGCTCGTATTCCTTCGTCACCGACACACCGGACTTTTGGCGGAGGCAATACGAAAAATATCCTGAGCATGGTCAACGCTTCACCGGCGAGCCTGCGTATTTTAAACACGTGACTACTGCCGGGCAAACCATGATGGAGATGATGAACACCACTCCACAAAGCTACAAATACGTTGTTCTCCATCAACCCAATATAAAATTCCCGCAGCGCGCGGCGAAGATGTTGGGCTTCGACGACGAACAAGTGAAAACCGGTTTGCTGGTTGGCGTGATCGGCAATACGTATGCCGGTTCCTCGATGATCGGACTCACTGCCGTTTTGGATGAAGCAAAACCCGGAGATCGAATCTTGGAAGTGTCGTTTGGTTCGGGCGCGGGGTCGGATGCGTTTGACATTTTGGTGACCGATAAAATAAAAGACAAAGCCTCACTCGCGCCGATGACCAAAACCTACATCGCGCGCCGTACACAAATTGATTACGCGACCTACACACGATATAGAGGAAAGTTGACGATGAAATGAGAGACGTTTTTATTTTAGGTATTGGACAAACCAACGTGGGGGAACATTGGGAGACATCATTGCGGCATCTCGCGCTTGAGGCAGTTGAGGTGGCGTTGAGAGACGCGAACATTAAATACCCCGACGCGATGTACGTGGGTAACATGCTCGCCCCTCAACTATCGCATCAATCGCATCTTGGCGCGCTCGTCGCCGACTTCTGCGGTTTGCGCGGAATAGAGGCAGTCACCGTTGAA
>Ga0172369_10010457_pt1 | contig 10052 bp, 8 predicted proteins | sample LakKiv25m_FD_114539 | JGI IMG/M metagenome (GOLD analysis project Ga0172369, IMG submission 114539) | Freshwater microbial communities from Kabuno Bay, South-Kivu, Congo - kab_022012_11.25m | ecosystem: Environmental > Aquatic > Freshwater > Lake | place: Democratic Republic of the Congo...
GGAACCCTCCGATTCCCTTCACTGCGAGCACGGCACCGTCGCGCAGCAGCGCCCGCGCCGCGTCGATCGCCACGGCGGGATCGTGCCCGTCCGTCGCAGGTCGCGCGCCGCCGTCGCCCGGCCGGGCGAGCCACGCGCGCGGTCCGCAGGCCGGGCACGAGACGGGCTGCGCGTGGTGGCGCCGATCGGCCACGTCCTCGTATTCCCTGCGACATTCGGCGCACATGGGAAACGCGGCCATGGTCGTGCCGGGCCGGTCGTAGGGCAGCGAGCGGGTGATCGTGTAGCGCGGTCCGCACCGGGTGCAGGTGAGGAACGGGTGGCGGTGGCGTCTGTCGCGCGGATCGCCCATCTCCCGCAGGCATTCGGCGCACGTGGCGAGGTCGGGCGCGAGCGAGCAGCGCGTGCGCTGTGCCTCCCGGCTCCGCTCGATGACGAACTGAGCCTCGCCGGGAACCGCCTCGAGCGGCGTCACGGTGCATCGCTGCACTTCGCCCGGCGAGGGCAGCTCCGTGCGCAGTCTTTCCACGAACGGCCCGCAGCGCTCGCCCTGGACCTCCAGGCACACGCCCCGGGCGTCGTTGCGCACGAATCCGGTCAGGCCTTCCTCGCGGGCGAGCCTGTGTACGAACGGTCGGAATCCGACGCCCTGGACGACGCCCTCGACGCGGATTCGGCAGCGGACCGTCAAGCGCGGCTCCGTCGGCGCCCGCGGGCGCCGGGTACGGCACACTAGCCCCGCGGCCTGCGGAAAAGGTCGGGAAAAGCGGCGCTTCCCGCGGGTCGGGAGCAACGGCAGGGCCTTCCAGGACAATATACCGCACGGGCGGATTCCGTCGATCGGCGGGGCGCGTTGCCGGTCGCCCCTCGTCGTCGCAGAATGCGCGCCCGTCGGAGGCGCAATGTCCCGGATTTCCTCCCGAATCGCCGCCCTCGTTCCGTTTCTGGCCGCGGGCCTGCTGGCCCCGGAGTCCTCGCGCGCCGCGGAGGTGAAAGTGCTTCCGCTTCGCGACGACGACCACTACCGCCATCCGCGCAAGGAGACCTTCTACACGGAGACGTGGAACTACCAGATGCTGCTGGACTCGGGCCAGCTCGTCTACCTGTCGTTCATGGTCACGAACATCGGCGTCTTCTCCGGCACGGCCGGGGTCCACGTGACGCTCGCGACGACGTCCGGTCCGGAGGTCTTCCTGAAGGACGAGGGCCGGCCCGCGGACTGGCAGGAGGATCGGGCGGCCGGCCGGATGTCGATCGGCGGCAATTCCGTCGTCGTGCAGGGGCTGCAGACGCGCATCGCGCTGCGGATGAAGCGCCTCTCCGCAGACCTGGACATCGCCGCGTGGATGCCCGGATTCCGCGCCGAAACCGGGCGAATCGACCTCGATCGCGCGAAGGGGCTCTTCCACGCGACGGTCTTCGAGATTCCGCGCGGCGACGTGCGGGGCACCCTCGCGCTGGACGGCGCCGAGCGCTCCGTCAAGGGCGCGGTCTACATGGACCACGCGGTGCAGAACACCTCGGCGAGCGATTTCTCCCGCCGATGGAACGCGCTGCGGGCGTTCTACCCGGATCACACGGTGGCGCTGCTCGACTGCCGGCTCGCGCCCGGCTACGGCGACCGGCGCTGGTCCCTGGGCTACGTGACGGACCGCACGCGCCTGCTGGCGGCCGGCACGTACGACCTCGCGCCGTCGGGAAGCTGGAAGGATCCGAAGGGCTACGACGTGCCCACCGACTTCGGCGTCTCGTTCGCCGCCGGCGGCGCGATGCTCGCGGGCTCGTACCGCAACGCGGGTCTGCTCAACCGCGCCGCGCTGCTGGAGCAGCTCTCGTGGGCGGAGCGCAAGGTCGTGAGCGTGTTCGCCGGCAACCCGATCGTCTACCGTCACAAGGGCGACGCGCCGCTGGAGCTCGACACCGGAGGCACGAAGATCCCCCTGCGCGGCGCGTCGTTCTACGAGGTGAGCATTCTCGCGGACGAGCCGAAATGAGCGCCGTCGCGACGTTCCGCGATCACCCGGACAATCCGCTCGTCGAGCCTCCGTGGCCGGAGGCGCTGCTGGGCGACCCGGCGGTCGCGACGCCCGACGAGAGCCCCGACCGGGCCTGGCACATGTTCGCCAACTCGATGCGGGGCATCCATCACTACACGTCGCCGGACGGCGTGCACTGGGGAAGGCACGGGTGCGTCGGCCCCGGATGGCGCGCGAATCTCGTCCGCGACGAGGGACTCTGGCACCTGTTTTCGGAGCAGTTCACGGTGCCCCAGTTCCGTTCGCACGTCGCGCTGCGCACCTCGCGCGACCTCTGGACCTGGTCCGCGCCGGAGCCCGTGCTGACGCCGTTGCTGCCGTGGGAAGGGCGCGTCAGCCGCAACTGCGGCAATCCGTGCGTCGTGCGGGCCGACGGCCGATGGCGCATGTACTTCAGCGCCGGCGTCGTCTTTCTGCCGGATCTCGGGTTCTGCGAGCCCAGGCACGTCGGCGTCGCGCATGCGCCCGCGCTGCGCGGTCCCTGGACGAAGGAGCCCATGCCGATCCTTTCGCCGTCGCCGGCCGATCCCTTCCGCAACCGCGGCGCGGGCGCGATCAAGGTCCTCGCCGACGCGCGGCACGGGTGGATCGGCTTCAACAACGGCATCTTCCGCGATCGGGAGGGGCGAAGCCGCTCGGCGATCCTGCTTCTGCGCTCCGACGACGGCCTGCGCTGGAAACCGCTTCAATCCGAGCCCGTTCTGGCGCCGGAGGGCGGCGGCTGGAAGCGTGCTCTCGTGTACCAGCTCGACGCGAAGAGGGTGGGGGACGAGCTCTGGATATACTACAACGCAAGAAGTGGTTGGCGTTTCGGGCGGGAGCGGATCGGTCTGGCGGTGGGACGGCTGCAGCGCTCGGAGTGACTCGGCTGCAGCGGCCGCCTCAGTCGTCGGCCAGCACGTCCGCGGCGCGCTCTGCTGTCGCGGCCCGTCGGAGCCAGCGCAGGAGGCGTTTGGAGTCGCGGCAGTCCCGGATGGCCTTCCTCTGTGCGCGGGATACGGCGATTCGGCGCGAAGCAAGCACTTGCAGCACGGCTCCGGCCTGACCCTCCGCCTTGCCCTCCGCCTTGCCCTCTGCCTTGCCCTCTGCCTTGCCCCGGGCCAGCAAACGAGGCGCGACTTCTGCCACGACTGCCTCCCAGTAGCAGTTTCTTCGCGGGGTTTCCATGTGTCGCTCCAGCAGCCGCGCGGCCGCGCCCGCCGACAGCAGGCTCGCGATCAACTGTATCCACTTGCCGCCCTCGCTTCCACCGATCGCTGCGGCCGCCTCGGTGGCCGCATCGGCCGCGTCGACGTCGTCCAGCGGTGCGTACACCAGTCCGGACAGGAGCGCGCGGTACGGCTCGCGTCGGGCGGTTCTCGGGGCGGTGACGCGCGGAAGCTCCGCCGGCCCCAGCACGATCGGGCAGAACTGCGTGTGGGGCTGCTCGAACCGCAGGTGCCGGCGCGCCCATGCGGCGACCTTCGGGTCCGGCGCCAGCACCACGAGGAATACCCTGCAGCGGTACTTCTCGCGCTGGCCGAAGAAGTAGACGGGCCAGACGTAGGGCTTGTCCGAATCGACCTCGAGCTGCACCTCGACGACGACGATCGTCCGGTGCCTCCTGCGCCGATCGGCCAGCACCAGGTCGGCCCGGTGCGAGGTCGCGACCATCTGCCCGGAACCGGGGTTGATTTCCGCCAGAACCTCGCCCCGCACCCCGAGTTCGGCGGCCGCCAGCGCGTCGCGGACCACGTCCGGGCACTTGCGCAGAGCCTCGACCATCGCGTCGTGGAGGGACGTGGGCATCGCGCCCGCGGCCAAGCAAGCCGCGTGCCGGCGCGAAAGCGGTCTGGAAGCCCTCCTCGGCCCGGCGACGCCGCCTGCCGGTCCCAAAACGGGACTCTCGGTCCCGATTTGGGACTCGACGCCCGCCCGCGGACACGCCGGTCTCCGGGGGCGGACGGGCCCTGCTTCACGCCGCGGTACACGTTCGGTGAGCAGGGCACGACCGGCAATTGCCGACCGCTTGCGACGGACGGGCGTCCCGTCGTTCGGCAGGCTCACCATGAGCGACGCGCCGCGGCCACCGCCTTGCTCGAACAGAAGCGATGGGCGCGGCGCACGACGGGCACGCCCGCCCCACCGACTCCGTCCGCCGCTCCGCCCAACTCACCGAACACGTACACACCGTGCGCACCCGGACGCCAAGTGTCCGGAATCGTTGGTGATTTCGGGATCGCGTCTACCGCCCGCCGGTGCCCTCCGCCCACGCGGCGGCATCGGCCATCAGGGCGGGCCGGTCGATCGGGTCGGAGGTCTGCTTGACGAGCGCCTCGCCGATCTTCTTGACGGCCTTCTCCCAGGCGGTCTGCACACGCCGCTCGGCCGGGCCGCACTGCTTCGCGTCGTCGGTCTTCCACTCGTCGGTGGCGTAGGAGGCCAGTTCCAGGGAGTGGGGCGAGAACGTCGCGAGGTCCTCGTCGAGCTGGACGGCGTCCGCGCCGGCCGTCTTCGTGTGTTTCGCGGCCAGGTTGCGCCGGCACTTCGCCAGCGCGAGGTTGTCGGCGCTGCGCGGCGCGCCGGGAAAGCACGAGGGCAGCGGCGGCGTGAGCGTCGGCAGCGTCGGACCGTTGGCGGGCCGCCCGGTGACGACGCGGCGCGTCAGCGCGATGCGCTCGAAGGCCAGCGTGCGCACCACGACCTGCTGCTCGGGCACGTCCTCCACCACGAGCCGCGGCTCGCCGCCGGCGAACACGATCGAGCCGGGCACCGGCTCGGTCCACTGCTGCATCCAGGCTTTCGCGTCGCACGGGTTGGGCGGGGTCACGGAAAGGTTGCGCGCCAGGTCGCGGGGGAATTTCGCGCGCGGCCATCCGAGCAGAACCCAGCGCGCGCCGTTCTTCGCGTCGGCGCCCAGCGTCCCGCCGAAGCCGGCGGGTTCCGCCAGCGTCGCGCACGCGCCGTAGACGACGCCCGCGCGCGGGTCGCGCCACACCCGGAACGGCTGCAGGCCCGACTCGCCCTTCGCGCGGCTCTGGAACGCGAACGTGCCCGGCGACGCGCCGCCGGCCCGCACGCTGTGCAGCAGGGCGGCGTAGCACCAGCCGGACTTCGCCTGGAACGGGCGCGCCAGCTTCGGCTCGCGCAGCGTGCCGGAGGCGATCGGGTCGCCGCCGAGCATCTTCGCCATCGCGGGCAGGACATCTGCATCGACCGAAAGCCATTCGTCCACCAGCCGAAGGAACCGGGTTTCCGCCAGCAACGCCTCCCGGGCCTGCTCCGAGAAGGGCTCGAGCGACTTCGCCGCGCGATCCAGCGCCGCCGTCATCCCGTCGGGCAGCGGCACGTCCTTCTCCGCCAGCACGGCGTAGGCGGACTCCAGCGTCTGGCGCGCCGCGGCGTACGCCCGGTCGGCACGGGTCGTGACGCGGTCCTCGGTTTCCTTCTGCGCCTTGATGGCCGCCATGCGGCTGCTCTCGAGCCGGGCGATCTTCGCGACCAGCTCCTCGAGCCGCCGGTTCTCGGCCTGCAGCTTGCCGAACTCGTCCCGCAGCGAGCGCGCGCCGTCCGCGAGAGCAGGCTCGCCCGACTTCTGGAGCGCGTCGATGGCCGCCTGGTACGTCGCGAAGTCGGTCGAGGTCGCCGGCCGGTTCTGCAGGTGGATGTTCACGATGGCCTGGCGCATTTCCATGGCCCGCTGCATCGTCTTCGCGAAGCCGATGAGCTGGTCCAGGTGCGCCAGCTTCTTCTTCACCAGCTCGAACGCGTCCGCCTCCGAGGACAGGTCGGCCGTGAGCTTGCCGCGCACCTCGTCCGCGAGCGACTGCAGATCCTGGATCTGCGCCGCCCGCCGCTCCGCGCTCGCGCCGACGTTCAGCTTCACCTTGTCGGCGGCGGCGTCCAGCTTGAGGTTCAGCTCGTCCAGCCGGTCGAAGGCCGTGCTCGCCCGTGCCGGCGCGCCCGGTGTGATCGCGGTCACGAACAGTGCCAGAAGGATCACCCGCATGACCGACCTCGCCGCGCCCCTGAAGTCCGCCGTCCGACGTTCGGCCGCCCCGGCCGCGGATCCCGGCCTCGCGGCGCGACCCACCGCCGACCTCTGCGGTCGCCGCGGCAGGGCACGCCCCCTCGCGGGCGGGCGCCATCCTCCACTTGCGCCAGTACCATAGCGCATCCGCGCCCCCTTGGGCGGTGCTGTCTTCGGGTTCACGTTTCACTCTCGCCCCTGCGGAAATCGTCAAGGATAATCAATGGTTGTAGCTGTCGGACAGTGGTACCGGCAGGCCGGAAGGCCGATGGGGAGAACCCCCCATGTCGGGGGATGCCGGGGGATTGCCCCGTTTCGCGGGGCGCCCTGGGGACCATCGGGTGTCGAGCCCGCCGTCCGGGGACCCGCACCGGAGGGCCCGCGCCGGGCGCCGCCCCCGTTCGCTCGGGCGGCTCGGACGACGCACTGCGTCGCGACCCGGCGCGCCGCACGCGCCCGTCTCGGAAGCGCTGGCAGGGGCCCGGCGGGGCGCGTAGATTCGCGTTCATGCGAACCGTCCGGGTGGAGCCGCCGTCGTTTCCCCGTGCGCCGGCGGATCGCCTGCTCGACGTCGCCGACGCGACGCGCTGGCAGGTGCTCTGCGGCGACGCCGGGCACTGGCGCGCCGGGGTCTTCTCGCCGCCGGAGACCTCGGCGAGCGAGTGCACGGAACTGGAGAAACACACCTGTCCGGAGCTGTTTCTGCTCCTGTCGGGGCGCCTGACGCTGGTGCTGCACGTCGACGGCGGCATCCGGGAACTGGAACTGCAGCCGGGCCGCCCCGTGCTCGTCGAGGCGCCCCACGCAGGGTTCTGTCCCGACGGGCCGCACGCCGGTCGTGCGTTCGTCGTCGAGCGGGACGCGTTCGCGACCGAATACCGCATTCCGGGCGAGTGGGAGCGGTAGCGCGCGCGTCCGGGCCGCGGCGCTGCATCGCCGCCCGCCGCCGCGCTACAGTGCGCGCCGAGGGCGGAGCATTCCGCGGCGAGCCATGTCCGACCTGCTCTTCGACCATCCGCACCGCAGGTACAATCCGCTCGCCGGCGAGTGGGTGCTCGTGTCGCCCCAGCGCACGGCCCGGCCGTGGCAGGGCGCGCTCGAGAGGCTGCCGGCGGCGGGGCGCCCGGCCTACGATCCCGGGTGCTACCTGTGCCCGGGCAACGCGCGCGCCGGAGGGGCCGAAAACCCGAGGTACGAAGGCACTTTCGTGTTCGACAACGACTTCGCCGCCCTGACGTCCGGGGCGCCCGCGGCGCCGCCGACCGGCGGGCTCCTGCGGGCCGAGCCCGAGCCGGGCCGCTGCCGGGTGCTGTGCTTCTCGCCGCGCCACGACCTGACCCTCGCCGGCATGGACGTGCCCTCCGTGCGGCGCGTCGTGGACGCCTGGGCCGCCGAGCACCGGATGCTCTCGGCGCAGCCCGGCATCCGCTGCGTGCAGATCTTCGAGAACCGCGGCGAGGCCATGGGCTGCAGCAATCCGCATCCGCACGGCCAGGTCTGGGCGAGCGCGCACGTGCCCAACGAGCCCGCCAACGAGGCGCGCCGCCAGGCGGAGCACGCCGGCAGCGGCTGTCTGCTGTGCGAGTATCTTTCACTGGAGAGGCGCGAGGCGGAGCGAATCGTCTGCGAAAACGGGCACTTCGTCGCGCTGGTGCCTTTCTGGGCGGTGTGGCCCTTCGAGACGCTGGTGCTCCCGGTGCGTCACGTCGGCTCGATCCCGGAGCTTTCCGCGGCGCAGCGCGACGGGCTCGCCGATCTGCTGGGGCGGCTCGCGCGCCGCTACGATCGACTCTTCGACGTCGCTTTTCCCTACAGCATGGGTTTCCACGCGCGGCCCGGCGACGGCGGCGCCCACGAGCGCTTCCATCTGCACGCGCACTACTACCCGCCGCTGCTGCGCTCCGCGACGGTGCGCAAGTTCATGGTCGGCTACGAAATGCTCGCCCAGCCGCAGCGGGATCTGACGCCCGAGAGCGCCGCGCGGCGGCTGCGCGAGCTGCCGGACGGGCCCGTGACGGAGGCGCCATGACGGGCGCCGACGGCTTCCGGGCGCTGTTCGGCGCGCCGCCGCAGCTCGAGATCCGATCGCCCGGCCGCGTGAACCTCATCGGCGAGCACACCGACTACAACGACGGTTTCGTCCTGCCGGCGGCGCTCAGCCTCGGCACCACGGTTCTGGCGCGCGGTCGGGACGACGGCATTCTCCGTACGCACGCCGCGCGGGCCGGGGCGACCGACGCGGTGCCGCTGGCCGACCTGCAGGCAGCATCGGGACCCGACTGGACGCGCTACGTGCGAGGGGTTGCACAGATTCTACTCGCCGAGGGCGTGCCGCTGCGCGGGGCGGACCTGCTCGTCGACGGCGATCTGCCGCTCGGGTCGGGCCTGTCGTCGTCGGCTTCGCTGGAGATCGGCCTGGTCGTGGCGCTGACCGAACTGGCCGGCGCGGAGCTGGATCGCCGCACGATGGCGACGCTCGGCCGGCGCGTCGAGAACGAGATCGTCGGCGTGCAGTGCGGCATCATGGACCAGCTTGCCGTGGCGTGCGGCGAGGCCTCCCATGCGCTGCTCGTCGACTGCCGGTCGCTGTCGGTGGAACCCGTGCGCGTGCCGGAGGACGCGCGGCTGCTGGTCCTGGACAGCGCCGCGCCGCGCGCGCTGGCGTCGTCGGCGTACAACCGGCGCCGTGCCGAGTGCGAGTCCGCGCTGGCCCGCCTCCGCGCCGCCGATCCGGCGCTGCGTGCCCTGCGCGACGTGACGCCGGAGCTCCTGAAGCAGGAGTCGTCGCGCATGGACCCGGTCGAACTCCGGCGCGTCCGCCACGTCGTCTCCGAGAACTGGCGGGTTCTCGGGGCAGCCCGGGCGCTCGGCGTCGGCAACCTCATTCGGACCGGAACTCTGATGCGCCTGTCGCACGAAAGCCTGCGCGACGACTACGAGGTCAGCTCGCCGCAGTTGGACGAGCTCGTCCGGATCGCGTGCGACGAACCCTTCGTCGCGGGCGCACGGCTCACCGGGGCGGGATTCGGAGGCTGCGTCGTCGCGCTGGCATGGGCGCACGATGCCGACGCGGCCTGCGCGCGCATCGTGGAACGATATCGCGCCCGGACGGGGCTGCCCGGCCGAGGCTGGGTGTGCTCGCCCGCCGACGGCGCCAGGGTCGTGAGCCGCAACTCCGCGTAACTCTTGGCGATTTCGCCGGTGATGCGCCGGACGTATTCATCCGGAAGGAGGTCGCACATGGGCGGAAAAGCCGCGAAAGCCGCTTCCCCCCGCACGGCCCGCAGGAGCATCGACTGGGACGCCCTCGTCGGCGCGGCGCTGCGGGTGCGCGACCGCGCCCATGCGCCGTACTCCGGTTTCCGGGTCGGCGCCGCGCTGCTCGGAGCCGGAGGACGCGTCTACACCGGCTGCAACGTGGAGAACTCGTCGTACGGGCTGTCCCTGTGTGCCGAGCGCTGTGCCGTCGCGTGCGCCGTCGCCGATGGAGAACAGGCGTTTCGCGCTCTTGCGATCGCCACGCAGTCCGAGCCCCCCGCGCCCTCGTGCGGGGCGTGCCGTCAGGTGCTGGCCGAGTTCGCGCCCAAGCTCCCGATTTTGCTCGTGAATCCGGCCGGCGTCTGCGTGAGGACCTCGCTGGACCGCCTGCTGCCGATGGCGTTCGGGCTGCGCGATCCGTAGCGTCGTCCGACGGCCGCGGGCCCCGTCGCTGCGCTCCGGGTTCCGTCCCCTCGCTGCGCTTGGGGTTCCGACGGCGGCGCGACGGGCCCGTGGACCCGATGTCGGCGCTACCAGGAGATCTTGACGAGTCCGCTGGCGCCGCCGTTTCCGGGCGAGGCGCCGCCGCCGGCGCTGCCGCGGTCCGAGTCGCCGGAGTTGCCCGGCGTCGTGCCCGAGCCGTTGGTGACGGTCTGCCCCAGGCTGCTGCCGCCGCCTCCTCCTCCGCCGGTGCAGTCGCAGCCCGGAGCGCCGCCGCCGGTGCCACCCAGGTAGCCGCCGCCGCCGCC
>Ga0172369_10010462_pt1 | contig 10049 bp, 2 predicted proteins | sample LakKiv25m_FD_114539 | JGI IMG/M metagenome (GOLD analysis project Ga0172369, IMG submission 114539) | Freshwater microbial communities from Kabuno Bay, South-Kivu, Congo - kab_022012_11.25m | ecosystem: Environmental > Aquatic > Freshwater > Lake | place: Democratic Republic of the Congo...
GCGCGCCAATCGTGAGGCCGGCGGCAAGCTGACGCTGAACACCGGCGAGCAACTCGCCCGCGCCGAAAAGCTCCTCGCGCTGTGTACCGACCTGCGCACCGCTCTGCTCTCCGCCGCGCAGCGCCCGGCCGCCTTCGTGCTGCTCAGCCAGCGCATCTTCCCGCTGGAATCCTACCTGATGAGCCGCATCAACGAGGCGCAGGAGCCATATCTCGGCAAGCCGGAAAACCTGAAGATGCTCGCCCGCCGCGGCGCCAACCGCATGTATTCCAGCGCCGACTACACCTGGCTGCAGCACGCCGACCACTGGGTGGAGGCCATCCCGCTCTTCATCAAGGAAGTCGTGCTGGTGGTGGACGGCGTCGAAGTGACGGAGACGGTGATCGACCAGCAGGCGATGGAAGAGACCTTCCGCGAATATTTCGCCGACCACTGGGCGAAGAATATCGAGAACGTGATGATCTCCGAGCACGTCGCGCTGGCCCGCGAGCTGCTGGCCGCCGGCGATGAGCGCCTGGCCGGCGACGACCGCGCCCGTGCCGCCGCGGTGAAGCAGTACGGCCTGGAGCAGGGCGTGGCCGCCCTCGCCGCGATGATCAACGAAGGCTACCGCGGGCATTCCGAAGTGATCCACCTTCGCATGGAGAAGGACGGCCTCTCCCGCTACGACGCCCTGCGCGCGCAGATGAATGACAATATCTGCAACGACCATCCGCAGTGCCTGGCCGCCGTCCTGCACCGCAACGCCAGGGCCAGCGGTGAAAAGCTGATCGACGAAGCGGTCAAGCTGGTCGCCACCCGCGGCGAGGACGTGCGGGCGGACGCCGAAAAGCTGGCGGAGATCGCCGACCAGCCGCGCCGCGCCGTCCCCGCGCTGAACGTGCTCACCACCCAGTCCGCGCGCATGTCCGACGGCTACGTCCGCACCTGGCTGGAAGAGTCGATGGCCATGGGCAACGTCATCCGCGCCCACAACCTGGACGGCGAAGTGCAGACCCGCATCGCCGGCTACCGCAAGACCATCGGCGCGCTGGGCGCCGCCCTCATCCGCGAGCTGGGCATGTGGGCCGAAGTGGAAGAGATCATGGCGCTGGAAAACCTGCCCGAGCCGGTCGCCGTTGCCCGCGTCATCGCCGGCAACTGGACGATAGGCCGCCAGGTCGCCCTCCGCGCCGTCCTCGCCGAGTATTTCAACCTGCCCATCGAGCAAGATGCGCCGCTGGTCGAAGAGATGCTGAAGACGAAGGCCGACGTCCTTCAGCAGAGCGCGCTGCAGTCGGTCTACGAACGCAACGAGCTCGAGCTGCTGCCGAAGATGGACGCCTACAAGGCCGCCAACCCGAGCGCGACCGACGACGACGCCATCCGCGCGCTGGTGCTCGATGACCCGGAAAACACTGAGGACATCAATGCCTTCATGCGCTTCGCCGCCCGCGAAGAGGCGGTGAAGTCCATCGACGCGCAGAACCCCGGCCTGCTGCTCGCCGCGCAGGTGCGCGACTGGCTGCGCAACCACTCCCGCCTGGTGCTGACCACCGCCCGCCGCGAGACGCTGCTGGCGCACGATCTGAACCACCTGACCATGCACCCGCTCCATTACTACCGCGCGACGGGCGCCAACAAGCGCTTCCACCAGCTCTACACCCCGAGCCGCGTGGACCTGGGCATCCACGAGCGCGAGTCGGTCGAGAAGTGGTCGCAGTGGGTGGGCGGCCTGGACCGCGAAGCCGCCCGCGTCGGACGCCGCACCTTCGGGCTGATCAACAAGAACGTGAAGATGTTCAACACCACCGTCGAGCCGGAAGTGATCAAGACCGGTGAGAATGCCTCCCGCGTGGCGCACTTCTCCTACTCGAACGCCATGAGCCTGATGATCAACTCCATGGGCCGCGGCGACTTCGAGGACCTGGCCGACCAGATGAGCCTCCGCAAGGACCGCTACATCAACCCCGGCGGCGAAGGCTACGGCGGGTACTGCGTGCCGAAGGACGGGCTGTTCCTCGAATTCGTGCTCATCCTCACCCGCGCGACGAAGCTGCGCCAGCTCGCCATCCCGGACCACCTGCACGAGGGCATCGTCAAGCTCTCCAAGCACCTGCTGTCGAAGCGCGCCGACTTCGCGACCGACTTCGAGTGGGAAACCTGGGCGATGCAGCTGGTGGCGGAGCGCAAGGAGCTGAACGACTTCTTCAGCGTGCGTGCCACCGAGAACGGCCCGCTGCCCATCTTCCAGATCAACCGCATCGCGCAGGCGCTGACCAAGCTGGGCCGCCCCGAGCTGACCGACCAGTTCGACGTGATGTCCAACCTGGCCGCGCGCTGGGGCATCCACAAGACCATCGTCGGCGGCGAGCAGGTGAACCGCTTCATGGCCTTCTTCAAGGTCTGGCTCACCTACCAGGCCATCGCCGACGCGAAGAAGCTGAACCCCGGCGTGGGCGTCAGCGACGACTTCATCACCGTGCTCTCCGCGGAATACAAGCCGAACACGCAGGACGGCCGCTTCTCCGTCGGCATGCGCAAATACGAGCTGTTCGCCGGCACCGGCGAGCATCTGACCTACGCGCTGGACACCCAGGGGCCGGACATCGTGCACCTGATGTTCCGCGGCTTCGAGGACCTGTGGGGGCGCCGCGCCGACCCGCGCATGGCCGTCCGCCTGCAGCGCGTGCTGGCGGATCTGCAGATCCGCGAGGACGACCGGGAGAGCATCGACCGCCTGCGCGAGCTCTTCCCCGGCTATAAGGCACCGGCGGAGATCCGCATGGTGTCGCCGATGATGCTCACCACCTCCGACCTGCTGCACTACACCTCGGACACGCAGCTCGAAGGGCTGGCCATGCAGGTGCAGCGCCGCCTGGTGAACGCCGGGTTGACGGAAAATGAAGTTATCGCCAACATGCAGGTCTACGGCCCGCGCTTGAAGAAGTGGACGAAGATCCGCGACATGAAGCCCGCCGTGCAGGACGCGCTCATTTCGCGCATCGGCGGCGACATCCACGCGCTGGCCCTCTCCATAATCGGCCCCGCCGGCAATTACGAAATGTCCGTGCAGGGCGCCGACGTGGTGGACACCGGCATTCCGAACAACGCGCTGCTCGACATCCTGGCCGATCCGGTCAAGCTGCGCGAGATGATGCTCACCGACAACCCGCGCAGCGCCCTCGCCATCGTGGACGGCGCCTCCGGCGCGCGCTACCGGGCGATGAACCGGCTGGCCGTGCAGCGCTGGTTCGCCGCCGGCGACGCCGCGGGCCGCCAGTCCATCTACCGCTGCGTCGGCCTCGGTGCGGAAACCATCGAGAGCTGGCGCGCGGAAATGCGCGAGGAGCGGGGCCGCGCCAAGGCTCTCTACGCCGCCCTCGCCACCGGCAACGCGGCGGAGGCGGAAGCGGTTTACGCGGGCATCGTGCGCGAGATGCGCGAAGCCTACGAGGCTACCCAGCTCGTCGAGAACGAAGAGCGCATGATGCGCCAGCGCACTACCTCGAAGGAGGAGTCGCTGCAGGCCCGCGCCGTCGCCGCCGTCTCCGGCGGCCTGCCGCTGGGCGGGCTGGACTTCGGCTCGTGGCTGGCCATCGGCGGCCAGTTCCACGTGATGGACCTCCCGCAGGCGCAGGTCGCCGAAATGCGGAAGGTCTACGAGGCTGCTATCGCCTCATTTGCCGGCGCCGTCCCGACGGCCGATGAGGCGATGGTGACCGCCCTCTACTGCCCGAAATACGTGCCGGCGGTCGAGGAGTTCCGCGAGGAAAAGGGCATCGAAAGCTCGAACAAGGCGACGGAAGAGGTGGCCGCGGTGGCCATCGACACCCGCAAGCGCCTGGCCGAGCGCGCCGCCCGCGCCCGCGCCATGTCCGAGCGCGAGCGGGCCTTCAAAGCCACGCTGGAGGAATATGACGAGAAGGAGGTGACCGCCGCGGCGCTCATCGCCGAGGTCAAGGCCATGCGCGGCGACGGCTCCTCGATGGGGCAGGGGCAATTCGGAACCTTCCAGGCCCTCACCCGCCTGGCCTTCGCCGCGCTGGGCAGGGAGCTGTTCACCCCGGCGCAGCGCGAGGCGCTGGCCATGCACCTGGACGCCTTCTTCACGGGCCGCGAGTTCATCCCGCAGGCCATCCGCCCCATCATCGGCGGTTACGAGGACCCCGGCGACATCGCCCGCTTCGGCAACGTGCTGGCCGACCAACTCCGCGAAGGGAAGATCACCTCAGCGCAGCGCGACGCGAAGCTGCAGACGGTGGCCGACCTGGCCGAGCTGTTCGACTGCTGCCGGGCCATCGACCTGACCATCAACTTCTTCGGCGCTTCCGACGTCGATCCGCTCCTCGTCTGGCGCGCCATCGCCGACTTCTACGCGGAATCGGTGAACGACCACTTCTACGAATACCGCCCGTGGGCCTACTACCGCGGCATCGGCTTCGCCCACATCGAGGGCGAGGCGCTGTATAAGCTTGCCGTCGAGCACTACGCCTGGCTTTACCGCTATCTGCGGGCCGTCGCGGTGAACTTCACCGAGCTGAAAGACCTGCCGAAGGCGGAGGTGGACGACCTGCTCGGCGACCTGGCCACCGCGGCGGAAACGCCGGCCATCGGCGCCGACGCGGAGATTCCCGCCGAGCGCCAGTGGCGCGCCTACTGCCAGATCCGCGAGATCGGCTTCGTCCGCAACGACGGCTTCCCCATCCCGCGCGTCTTCGCCGAGTTCGACCCAGCGCTGATCGACGCGGAGCGGCGCGTCAACATGCTCTTCATGTACCCGGTGGGCCGCACCCACGTCTCGCGCGCGCTGATGGAAGGCCCCACGCTGAACGTGGAGCTGCAAAAGGAAGGGAAGCCGGGCTACAACCTGCTGATCAGCCGCGACGTGAAGCTGGCGGACATCGGCGCGAAGCGCCAGGTATTGCAGGCGCACAACGCGCAGCTCTATATAAGTAAGGAAGAGTATGCCGCCGCCCTCGTGCAGCACCGGGGCCTGGCGCCGGCGGATGCGGCGAGGCAGGCGGAGGCGGAGGCCGGACCCAAGGGCGTGCGCATCGCCGCGCGCTTCACCGCGCCGGTCACCGTCGGCCTGGTGGTGCCCTTCCACGGGCATCCGAAGTACGAGAGCGGCCTGATGGACAAGCTCGGCCTACCGTACTCCAGCCAGAGCCTGTTCCACACCTGGACCACCTACGACAAGGCCAAGTACCCGGCCATCTTCTGCCCGGAGACCGGCGTCGAGCTGCCCGGCGAGATGGACTGGCTGGCGGCCTGGACCACCGAGCTGGGCCCCGCGGCCACCCGCAAGGCGCTGGAAAATGGCGATCCGTCCCACGACTTCCCGGGGTTCAGGACGTTCGCGAAGCGCTTCCCGCGCGTCATGGTCAAGGACGCGGCGGAGTCGGGCGGGCGCGGCCAGAAGGCCTTCGTGCTCATGAAAAATGATGGCTCCATCGACGAAGAGGCGCTGGCGGAGGCGATCGAGTTCACCTACGCCATCACCCAGAAGCACAACGTGGCCATCCAGGAAGTGATCATCACCTCGCCCGAATACTGGGCGACGGAAGACTTCCTGCAGTCCTTCGTGGACCGGCAGGTGCAGGAGTGGGGCGTGGCGGTCAACCGCACACGGCGCCCGCGCACCTCGCTCTACGGCTCGCAGCGCCTGATCTTCTCCACCGACAAGCCGGGCTCCGGCGAGTGGCACATCTCGCACATGATCACGCTGAACAGCCGCCAGCTCATCACCAACGTGGGCAGCGGCGGCACGCTGGACATGCTCAAGCCGGAGTTCATCCGCCCCGAGTACCGCGACCGGCTCATCGCCCGCCTGAAGGAGTCCGGCGAGAAATCGATGAATGCCCTCGCCCGCTACGGCGAAGTGGCCGGCGCGCAATACGTGCAGGAGGAAGGCCGCGAAATCGGCGCGGACGCCACCGGCGTGCCCTACTCCTTCCCCCGCTACATGATGCTCGACTTCCTCGTCCAGCCCATCTTCACCGAGGAAGGCCAGCTCGTCGACCTCGAGCCGATCTTCGATGACAACGGCAAGCGCACCGGCTCCCGCCTCATCCTGCAGCAGGGCGACCGGCGCGTCACCGGCGCCATCGAGGACTGGCGCGTGGTCCTCATCGAGCCCAACATAGGCATCGGCCTCTGGGACCGCCTCGCCCTCCGCGAGATCTACTTCAACGTCCAGGCCGCGGATGGGCCGGACTGGAGCAAAGTAGGCGAGAACGCCAGAATCGTCCTCCGCGACTTCGCCAGCGCCGGCGCGGATTACCTGAAGGCGATCAAGGGGTAGGGGTTAGGGGTTAGGGATTAGGGATTAGGGGTTAGGGATTAGGGGTTAGGGAGTAGGGGTTAGGGAGTAGGGGGCGCCCTCCGGCACTGCCGGGGGGCGCCGTATTTTCAGCCTGCAATACGTAAATCCCAAATCCCATAGCCAGGGGTGCACCCCTGGGACAGGCAAGCCCACCAATCCCCCCGCCGTTTGCAAGGTTAAAATCCCATAGCCAGGGGTAGAGCGCAGCGACACCCCTGGGACAGGTTCATCACCGCAGATTACCGCAGATTAGCGGTTTTTGGGAGAAATCCTCTATCCAGTGCCTGGGGAGAACAAGCGTGTTTCACGTGAAACAGTTATAGCGGCTATCATGTAATAATGATTATCAGGTGATAAAAATTATTACATGATAGCGATTACAAGTGTTTCACATGAAACAATCAGGGCAGGCTAAAGGTGATTATTTTGTTAAGCTTATTAATATATTAGCATGGTTGGAAGGGTGGATGGAGGCTGTCCGGTGAGCGCATTTGCAGGAAGCAGTGAATGTTAAGAAATAAGATAGTCTTATGAATACATAACCTGTCCCTGTATATTGTATATGTGGTCCCTGTATATGTGAATACATAACCTGTCCCTGTATAGGCTGTATATGTGCGGCTAACCGGGGGGCGCCTTCATATTCAGATTCTTCCCTCAGCCCTTAGCCTACAGTCTTCAGCCAGATAAAGAGACGTATTTGAAGACGGTGAAAGGGTAGGGGAGAGGATTTGGAGGAGAGATAACAGGGAAGTTTGAATGGGCGCACCCTGGGTTCACCGGGGTGCGCTATTTATTGACTGGAGCCAGTGTTAAATAGCACTCACCTAAGCGAGATTAGCTATCTCCTGCGTAATGCGCTCTACGGCATCTAATGATGTTCCGACCTCAGAGGGAGGCTGAGTAATCGGACGACCAATAACAAGAGCAGTTGCACCTGCCTTGATTGCTTCACTTGGCGTCATTACGCGTCTTTGATCTCCAACAACGGCCCATGCTGGACGAACCCCTGGTGTAACGAGTATAAGATCATCTAATTCGGGTCTTTGGCGAATTACTGTAATTTCTTGTGGTGAACATATAAGGCCATCAGCACCAGCTAACTTTGCATCTCGAGCGAATTTAACCACTGTAGCCTTGCTCGGCGCTCCGTATACGAGAAAAGCATCCTCCTCGTCTAATGAAGTAAGAACTGTTACAACAAGCATCTTGGAATCGCCTTTCTCTGAAGCCGCAGCTCTCATTGCAGCGATGCCGGAAGATGCATGAACGTTAAAATAGCGAGGGGAGATTAAGGAAATTGATTTTGCAGAACCCTTAAGCGTGTTCGGGATATCATGCCATTTACCATCCCAAAAAAGGTCCGTGCCGATTGAATTGAAGAGATCGCGTGCTTCCTCGAACTCCTTATTAGCTTCGTCAGGATTCAATGTCATCATACGAGAAAGAAGTGACGTCATATACTCAAGACCTATTTTAAAGCCACCAACGTTTCCAACGAGGGTGCTAACCCACTCCCTTGCTTTTCTAGTATCTTGAGTATCAAGGGCGACAATGATGCGATCTTTCGCTTGCATCGCGTGACTCCTCGGAAAAAAGATTAGTAATATCTAATCAACAGCCAGTAGCTTAACATAGTGTACCATAAATAAGCAAGAGCATCAATCACCCACCTAGCCACAAACTAGTAGAACACAAGTTTGTCGTAAGTCGTGTTAACCGTTTAAGATTCTCCCATCCGACATCTCTTTCAATGTACTACATTGAGATAGACGAAGAAAGCCATACCATAAGATAACTCTACAAGTTTAATTATCATATCTTTCCCAGTATCTCGTTTCTGCAAAGCTAAGTGCGTTATAAGCGGCTAGTAATCCCGCAATTTTTTTAGGGGTAGTGATTTCTTGCCTGTATACCCCTCGAAGTAACTCAACACCGAGTGCAAGTGATAGTTCCCATTGCCTGTCAAGCATAGATTGAGCTTCCCTCACAGCTGGGCATATCGAAGATATATTTACCGTCGAGCGCAACCATTCAATTGCCTCTATAACAAGCGTGTTAGCTGGAAGCTTAAATTCATCAGAAATTGGTTCATCCTTGATAATTGCTGTCAGAAGACTATACCAGTGTCTTACAAGAGACCAATCATGTGAGCGTTTTCCTCGGTCATATCCGGACAATACCATATCAGCAAGTAGACGTACATAATCTACTGCCCAATGCAAATCAGCGAAATCAGCCGTATCAATTATCGCTGCCGAAGGTGATTCATTATAGACCAGAATATTTCGGAGGTGAAGATCACCATGACTCTTTACTATCCAGCATGATCTAGGTGTTCCATGTGGATTTCCCTGTTCTATTGTTATTCGACCTAACATTTTGTTATAGATATAATTTTCTAAATACACTTTTTTGACTTCCCATTCGTCGTCACCACCCATTCTAGGATCAGTTATTAATTCATCAAGACTTTTCATTCCGCGAGCAATCCTCGACCTTCTTCCAGGAGTTGGAAAGAGAGTAGCCATAACTGATAATTCTTTCTTCTCGCTAGATGACATACCGTAGTTACGAGATAATCCTCCCTCTAGAAAAAGAGATCGTAAGATTGGCTCAACTTTTTTATCTGCACTTGGATTAGTCAACCATGTAAGTAACGGTGCTGTATCTTTTTCAAATACTGCACATATAGCATACCAGCCGCCACTTTCAGCGATCTCCTTTTCAGTTCTCTGCAAATATCCCACGACAAATCTGCTCGAATATGTTCCTTGCTTAGGGCATCCTTTAACTTCTCGTGACAGTAAATCACGTAGTCTACTTACTTTCAACAAATGTAGGTATTTTACGTCTTCGAGTGTTGCTTCGATACTAAGAATAAAAGCGCCGGACAATCCAGGTTCGAGAGCTTTGATACATAACTCGCCTGACTTACCACTCAATCCAGCAGCATTTTGATAGAGCGCGATAAGATTACTCTCTCCAATCTCCTCAATAACATATTCTGTCTCAATATCATCTGATGATATCTCATACGATGTATTAATCAATCCAAGCCTAACCATTTCAAATCTAATTTTCTCACAAAGAACTCTTAATGTATTTTTTTCGAGTTCGGTTCTAGAGAAAAAGAGATGTGCACCGGCTTCTTCACATTCTTTGCGTAGGTCAATGCCTCGTATACCGACACTAATACCGACGATGAGCATACCACCTTTCCGTTCCGCTTCACGTATTGCTTCAGTTCCTCTTATAGTATGGTCCTTCTCTTCTGCATTCGGCCTCTCATCTGGAGGAAGGAGAATGTCTGCGATTACTAGGTTGTATCCTACATTATTATCAGGTTTCTCTAATTGGCCTAGAAAATCAGGAATGTTTTTTACATGCTTAAAGGTTATTACCCCACCATCTAATTGGCGCCAGTAATAGTCTATTTGGCGAGTGTATGTCGCATAGGAAGCCGGATCATTTTCGAGATATAGACATCTAATATCACTCATTCTAGTGCCACCTCCTCATTCGTAGATTAACTTGAAATGTCCAACCTTCTGGGCAGGAGTCTATTTGCATGGGATCAGCTTGCGCTTTAAACGCTGATAGCTTCTTATTCATAGTTATTGTCAACGATGATTCAAAAATGTACCATTTTCGATGATGTAAAAATGCACCACTCCAGGTTAGTTAACTTAGTTGTCTTCTATTGATACCTCCTTTCTCCGTTTGGCGAACCATTCGGTCA
>Ga0172369_10010473_pt1 | contig 10043 bp, 3 predicted proteins | sample LakKiv25m_FD_114539 | JGI IMG/M metagenome (GOLD analysis project Ga0172369, IMG submission 114539) | Freshwater microbial communities from Kabuno Bay, South-Kivu, Congo - kab_022012_11.25m | ecosystem: Environmental > Aquatic > Freshwater > Lake | place: Democratic Republic of the Congo...
CCCTGTCTCCACTTGATAAGGTCCCTCTATCTAGCAGCGTTGCAGACCCTGATGGACTTGAAGTTGTATTATCCAATCCCCATGTACTTTTTCCCCATATAAAATAATGCCTAAATTCTACCAAGTATGGATCTCCGTCAACTTTTTGAGAGGTTGCTCCTGAATTCGCCCTATCTATAAGTGATTGAAGTTTCGAACTTGCATTAGCGGCTTCAGTTCGAAGATTATTAGCTATTGCTAAAGCTGCTCCGTCCTGTTTGGATTGGATTTGATTTTTCATCCTTGCTAATCTATCTTCTGACATGATTATGTAATAACTCCCATTAAATATGCTATGTATCCTTCATTTATGTCCAAAGAGTGTTCCCGATATCTGCATGATTGGTGGCTTAAGTAATTGCCATTGATAATGAGTTTTACCATAGTTCCTTGAATCAAATTCTATATTATAAGTAACGTTTGTGAGGATATAAACTCTACGTTGATATCTTAAATATGGAATAGAAATTGTCCTAGAAATGCCAGCACCCCCAAGGGCGGAATATTCTGGAGAGCCAGCATAATCGAACTCTATTCTAGAATCTGATATAAATACATTCTGATATTCCATTTGTTCTTTAAGTAATTGTAAGTCTTGTTTTTCTGTTATAAATCTTTCTAAAGGTATAACTTTTTGAGATTTATAGCCACTGAATGATCCTGATTTATCTAGCCCGATTGGAACATGGATATCTGTTTGACGGAATCTATCTTTAGTTTGTAATACAGTTTGATAAGTAGTAGCGGAAGAATCAAAACTTATATTGAGGCTATCTCTAAAAATAGGATGGCCCGAATCTCTCCATTGATCATAGGCCAAAGTATGCATATTGTTGGCATCTTCAAGTGCATCTCTATATTCAATAACCCCTCTTTCAGACCAGTAAAAAACTGGATATTGGAAAGCTGGCACCATCCCAAGTGCTTTGAGAAGATTCTTTTTCAAAGATCCTTCTCCTGAAGAGAATTTGATGCTTTCTGTGCCAACATCAGTAGCTACAAATCTCCCTAATCTTGGAATTTTTATTTCACTTAAGTTGCCACCGCTAATTACTGTAGAAATCTTGCCAACGTTATCAACGCTTGGAGCAATTGGTAAGCCAAGTCTCAACAAAATATATCTCACAGCATCTGGAACTTGCCAGCCATCTACAATATGATCTCCTGGGTATGATAACTTATCCAATAGATAAGATAATGGATCTTGAAATTTTATAGTTAAAACCAGTCCAGTACCGGTTTCGTTGAGATCATAATTCATGACAAATCCGTCAACGGTGATCCAACGTTCATCAGAAAATATATTTAATGTTGCATAACCCTTCGAACCACTAGCAATCCCTTGGGATTCGAGCATACTCAATATATCACTGGCTGGATTTCTTATAACTACTGTTGTAGTTTTTACTAGGATAGCACCATCTAGTTTGAAATTAATATTGACACTTTCTATATCTTTTGCGACTACAGGATCGGGTCTATTATTGTTTTTCTCGTTGCTAGTTCTATATGTGTTAGAATACCAAGGGGATCCAGTCATTGTCTTGGCCATCTCTATCCATTCCCGATGATCCACTGATGGCCACGCAAAATTTAGTTGAGTATTCTGATAAGGATGACACCACATAGCGATGCAAGGAATGTTATATTGGATATATTTGGAGGTTAATCCACCATATTGAGGTTGAGTATAAAGTTCTCTATCTGTCAATGGTTTATGGGCGAAATCATTCAATGGATTATTACCATCAGTATTACTAGCAAGCCTTAATTCACTTGTATCTCCGACTCTAGATGGACCCTGATTAATAGCAAAACTGCTAGTTGTAACGGGAATATTCGCGGTAATATCCCGAGGGCCATCCCATACTGCCGCAAACCCAGTATCACTTAGAGTTTGGACAGAATAAGCCGCTGTAATTGCTCCACGAGGATCTGATATTGCATCTGGATATCGAGTATTTGACCCAATAATTCCGCCATCTTTTAATAAGTCCTCATCGGTTATTTTACCATTGGCAACAGCGTTTATCAAGCCATCATTGAAGAAATATGAGTATTTGGGGAATGAATATGGTAGTACTAAAGTTGGACTACTAGACCCAGAACTTGTTCTTTTGGAACTAAAACGAGAATTAGCCAACATATCTTCCAAAACTTTTGAAGATGATATTGAAAATGGCACATGCATGAACATTAGCATACTAGGAGACCAACTTCTATAACATATGGGAGATATATCGAAAGCTCCGACTATATTTGTAGCTAATATTTTAACATTTCCACGTATACGGCAATAACAATTAGTATAATAATCTGGCTGAGTTTCTTGAAAACCGGCCGAACCGACAACAACTCCCACCTGGGGAGCAATATACGCAGTGACCTTTGCATCTCCTTCTTTCAGAACCCTTATTACACCAAGATCTCCTAAAGCTTCAAATTGGACTGTTACTTTATTGCCAGAAGTAGCAGATAATGGTTCTTTGCCAGTTACTATCTGATATCTGATATTTGGAGTCCCACTAACATCACCATATTTATTAGTAGGATTAGTTCTTGGAGTTTTGAAATATCTGGAACCTCCACTACCCCGAACAGGGAAAATAACTTGAGGAGGTTTGCCGACAGAGAGTATAACCTGAGCCCCTAATATTCCACCACTTTCATCTACTGTCAGATTTCCTCCTATCAATACCTTTATTTCTGGGAACCCGCCACCGGCAAAAGCTAGACTGTCCGCTGCACATTGCATATCAATATTGAGCGTGAAACCTCCCATCACTCCATTAGAATTTAAATAGGCATTAGATTCGATCCCTGAACGAATTTCGAATAATCCCACATTATTCTTGAGAGTTTCTGTATTTTCTCCATCAGGAGTTGGAACGGCTCCTGATCCTAATAAATAATTGGCTTGTCGGAAATCGCCCATGAACATCCATCTACTATCCGGTGATACTCTATTAACATCAGAAATACCAGTTAAATTAGAATAAGTCCCAGGTACTTTGTAAAATTCGAGTTCGGTAGCATAAGCTGCGAATTTTACTCTCAAAGATCCGGGCTCTGAAATCTGGAAAATATGCCCTGGATTCAACAGTCTGCTGGAAGTATTTCGTCCGTATCCGTAAAGATATGTTTCAGTACTAAGTGGATTAGTTTTGCCATATATATCCCAAACATTGTATGTATCATAAATACGAGTTTTATAATTATCTACCACATTTATATTGAACGGCAAATTACCAATAGATGTTGGGATATACTGTTCAGAATTACTATTACCGGTGCCTGTTATTACTCCGGGTAAAAAAAATGGGGAACCGGCAGTAGCTCCCGCCGCCGCCACAGGTTCTCCATCTAAAAGTTGAGGATTAGCCAATGCTTTAAGTTGATTAGAATCAAAAAGACTTCTATCAGGTCCTATCTTTACCTTAATAAGCTCTGAATATTGTACTAGAGAATTTTTAGGATAGGCCCCATAAACTATAGTCATAGCTGGAGCGCCAACAAGTCTATTAGTTGGCAATGATAACCCTACATTAGATTCTCCTGATGCAACCATAATATTATCTTCATAATCACTGTTATCATATTTAGGCCCTGTATAGCCAGCCTTTTCACTAAGCAAAGAGAAGGGTCTTACGGAATTATTAAAATCTGTTGGATGATGAGCAAGTTCCTGTTTATCCTTCAAATCTTTGATGGATAATGTAAATGATGCTTGCGAAATATCATATCTACTCATTCTATCTCCTAGTCAGAAATTAAAAGTTTAGGATACCCAGATAATATTATTCTATTATAATCTCTAACTGGTATGTATGATATATTATTACTTGAACTATAGAAGGCAACCATTGTTTCTCCTACAGAACCTATACCTATCCCAGGAGATTGTTTTACTTGTTCTCCAGAATATTCAAGATTATCAAATTTAGGTATAATCCCAGGAGGGAAAACTCCTTTCCAAGTAGGATCATATCTATTCTGAATCAAAGCTGGAGCATCAGTGGCAATGTTAAGATTGGTGATATTATTTCTGGCTTGCGCTCCTCCTATCGCTTTCAAAATTGTGACCGCTATTGGTTCTTCTCCAGGGCGAGGGACTGGAGAAGAAGTAGCTGAATTGCTGATGAGTCTGTCCATTGGCCCTGCTACAATATAAATTTCTCGCGGGCCGGTAGTGCTCCAGAAGGCTTTAGTATATATGTACTCGCCAGCAGGGTTCTTTAAATCATAGATTGGTGAGAACCGCGTTGAATGATAGGGTTCTTTTTCAGATCCAACGGATGATCTCGTATTCCTAATTTTAGCTGCCCAATCTAAAGTTAATGCTACTTCCTGACTTATATCTCTATAGCAAATAAAACCTCCAAACCAAAAACTTAGAACATATGAATTAGTAGCATTATCATAAGTCGCTCCAAAATCTTGGCAAGATATATTTTCAATTTCTGTCGCATTGAGTTTTTGTACAGAACGCAATCCAGAAGTTTCATTATAAAATTCTTTATTATATGATGCAGAAAATGGATTAGTTGTTTCATCAAAATAGGTCAACATATTAGAGAAATGCATTGAAAATACTTTTTCTTCTGGATTAAAAAGGCTTAGATTCAACAAACAAATGGGAGGCGTCCAATTCATTCCATCAAAACTAGCAGTAGCATATATCCTACCTATAAATGGTGGACAAGTAGCATTGATAGCTCCAGCACTAAAATTCTCAGAATAGGTATAGACAACTATACTACAACCAGAAGGAGTTAGAATAACTGAAGGCTTACCCCTCGCAACCTCTACGCCTTGCCGCATACTCGTCCAACTAGTAGAGTTAATCCCCACAACACTATTCCCTGATGGATCTTTAGATATAATGGGTTGTTTTTGAATTAACAGATCATCATCACTATAATTAGACAAAGTTGTGCCTTCTCTGGCATCTATAAATCCTTTAGTTATTGGCACAAAGGGATAATGGTCAATGATTATATCATCATCTACGGCCCCGTTATCGATTGATATTTTGTTATTTTGTTCACTTTGAGTTGGGAGACGGCCATCAATATAATAGAAAGGTCTCAAAATCTGTCCCTGAAGATTTACATTAAAAAAACAATAAGATCCACTAACATTCCTTGCCACCATGTAGAAATGTTGATTACTATAGGCTATATTGAAATTATCAAAATCTCTTATTTTATGACCATAAATCGCCATTATATATTCTCTTCTGACGGGAATAATCCAGATGTATAAGCAGCAGTTCTAATATATTCGCCATCATCATCTTTTGATCCAATCCCTACTATAATACCTTTAGAGGTTTGCTTACCATCGGAGTTGGATGCTCCCCTCGATGATTGGGCTATTGCTGTTTCTTTACCCTGGATATCTTCTCCATCGATATTCATATTAATTGTATCCAAGAGAGCACTATTGGTGCTTAGTTTAAATAGTGATATATTGGAAGTCAAATTATCAGAAGCCATCAAATCCAAAGCATTTCCATCATTAGTCGTCATAGATAGAGATAATTTTTGTGAATCAACTCTTCCTGTATCTTTAATCATTGCGGCTCTAGGGCTTGTAAATCCAAGGCCGTCATATTCCAAAACCCATCCATATGGACGCGCCATTTTCACTTTAATAGTAGGACTCCTGACTACTCCAAAAAAATTAAAATTACCGTCTGGCAATACCCATCCAGTCTCGGTGCTGCTATCCATTACATAGATCATTTCTTGAGAGAAATCAAAATTTCCTATGGTTAATCCTCTATACCACGCCATATGTTTACCACCTTTGACATCCCCAATGGGACCAGTGGCTATTATTTTTCTTATACTGTTATCATGTCTTAAACCAGAACCCAACGGAGAGATATAGACAATCGCTGGATTATCTTGAAGCCCAGGAGAATCTACTGCAAGAACAATTTTTAATAATAAGTATCCAGAAGATAAAAATGTGATATCAGAAACTAATGGACCTATTGGTAAACTATCAGCAGTACCCCTTGCCAATCCTTCCTCTTTCATTGTGATGACATTATTGGCTTCATCTATAAACGATAAACTATAATATGCGATGAGATTATTAACATTTGTAATAGTTCCGGTTGAAGGCTGATCAATTTCTTGAATAGCCAAATCAAAATGCCATGATAAATCTCTATCTCCTACCAGCAAAGAATAATCCATGATATAGGGCGCTGTTACGAAATAGATTCCTTCGCGAGATTTCAATATTTTTATCCAATCTTCATCCGAAATAGATCCTGAACGACCTCCAGAAATACCTAATGCTCTTAATCCTAACTTAGGAATTTCGACTGAACTATTGAAAGGAGAAAGCTGAACCATTTTTGTTAATTCTGGATAACCTTTCCATTGGAAATCATATATTTTGCTAACAGAATTATTGATTTCATCAGCTAATGATGCTGGAAGGAACATTTTAAATTCATTATATGGAGTATTCCCACCGCTTATTGGGTTAAAACTATTATAGAATCTTTGTTCTAATCCCACTAAATCACTTTGAAGACTTTTAGCAGGGAATGTGATATCCATGGCTGATAGATCCAAAGAAACTTGAATAGGGTCAGTCACCGTACTTCTCACAATACTTCTAACTCTAATATTAACGAAAAGAAATATTGATTCGCCATTGAGGATTCTTGCTCCCAACCCTATGTTTGAACCAGACTCTATTTTATTGGCTAAAACTGGGTTCACATCAGTTGGAGCGGCAAAATCATCTAGAAAGAGATTCATAACAAAATCTTGATATTGAGTGTCTAAATTTGGACTAAAAATATCATTACTAGATTGTCTGATTGTTTCAAAAGGATCTGTTGTATTTTTAGCAAGAGCAGAACTAGTGAATAATGGCTTCCATATAAATTCCCTTCCTGGGCCTTGAGTTTCAATCCCTCCATTATTATAGAGTCTAAGTAAAAATTCATATTGGCCTATAGTGCTGCTATCAATTAAAGAAATATCTTTCCTTGATCCTTTGATCCCAGCTATTAGTTGTTCAAAAGTGCTGATCCCTGGAATTTGGCTAATATCGACCGCATAAAAACGGAATTCTAAGAAAGTAGAACCTATAGATTTAGGTATATTAGTTTTGGCCCTAAATCTTATTTTAATCAAACCTCTACTGATAAATTTAGTGCCAGTTAAACCGCCAGATTCTGACCAACTTTGAGGCCAAATAGCCCAAGTCCCAAGACCCTCACCATCTTTTGATGATATTTCAGTGATAACTTGCCCTTTCGTATTCGGTAAGTCAACATCTGGAACAATCGATGGCCTATTGGGACCAATAGCGACATCTGAGACATGAATGGCAGTTGAATTTTCTTGTTCTGTTGTTTGAGGGTTCCATACCATCAAAGCATTATTGATACTTTTAAGACTTGGGCGTAATCCTAACCATAAAACTTGCTTCGGGCTCAGGGCTTCTCCTATTGCCATACCCCCTATAGCCGCTCCAATATCTGCTGCTCCCATTACAGCACCAAACATTAGACCCATTCCCCAATCTGTTGCTGTAAAACTCTGTCGTAAAGCATATGAATGAGCAAATCCTTCGCCTCGATCAAGTATATTATAGAGTTTGATATGATGAGTAGGATAAGTAGAATTGATTTCTCCGCTCGGCCAGATAGTGACAGCACTGCCCGCGCCGACAGAACCTCTAACCTCCATAACATATTGCAACCCACTTGCTGGCAATCCAGCGCCAGATATAGCCATTTTCTTGCCGCCAGTAACAGTTTGTTCAAACATCCTGTTTATAGTCAAAGTCTCTACAGGATAAGTAAATACATATTTTCTATTTTTGAAACGTTGTCTTTGCTCTGGAGTAATAGCTGAACTATAAACATTATTAGTAATTGTTATGGGTGTCGTGTTTGTATTGACTCTATCAAATGCAGGCCCTTCTTGAACTAAACATTGATAAACTTCGGGATAAACAGCAAAGAGAGGAACTATGGCTAAACAATCTATCTGCGGGACTTGAGAATCAAGATTCCCATTAGATATAGTCCCAGCATATCCTTCGCTATATGCACCCGCCGTCGCCTCTGGAGCCCATTTACGAGTTGTAGGATACCAAGCTCTTTCATTTGGATCTAAGGGGATTGTTCCAAAATTATCTCCTTGAGATATACCAAATTTGAACCATTCAAAATTATTATTTTCAAATTGCATATTCCAGAAATCGTTGCCTATAGCTTCAAGGGCTCTTACTCTATTCCAGATTACTCCAGAATTTGTCTTCTGAAAACCAGACTTAGGTGATAATAAATCTATAGGAGAATTTAGATTTTTTAGCTGAGTAACGAAACCACTAGGACTATGTGCGATAACCACAAAAGGGCGAAAGAGAGCGGGTATAGCATTTTTATTCCACCATATACCACTATTCTTTTCATCTTGAGCTTCTAGTCTCCAATATTGATAGGCATTTTCCCAAGAATCTTGATAGGCTTGCAATATCTCAGAGGAAGAGACTTCTCCCACTGTTAACGCAAACGATAGAGTATTAATAGTTATAATATGTTCTAATAACAATCCGCTCATATTGATGGGATTATCAAAAACTAGGGCTATTCCCTGATTTTGTGCCAAAGCAGAAACAGCACCTATTAAATTCGGGGCATTTTGTATAGTGGCAGTCTCTGCATTATATCCTTCAGAAGAACTATCTATGGAACTTATGAAGAAACTCCACATTCTTAATTTTGATAATAATCTCTGATCATTATTTTGAAGATATTCGTTATAAGCTGCTGCATCTAAATCTCTAGTAGTAAAAGTATTTATAGTAGGCCATTCGAGAGAAACAAGTTTAAACTTTTCAAAAGCACTGCCAGGGAAAGGCCAATTATTTGATGGGGATGGGAGATAAGCAGGGCCTCCAGAATTGGCTAATGCACCAAATGTTCGTAGATTAGATAAATCTGAACCAGTCAATGCCCCTGGTCCCGAAGCTACGGGCCACCATGAATATCCATCTATGCTCATTATTATCCTAGTAATTTCCCGACTACATCAGTAGCATGTTCTCGACTATTAGTTTCAATTATTTTTATCAATTCTGGCATTTTCTTTTCTAATAATTCATCGAATACTTTTGTTGTATTTATATCTGTTTCCTGATGCTGGATGACGGATTCAGGTACTTCTTTTTTATACAGCCTTAACTGATCATCAACTTGTTTTCTTATTTGTTCTTGTATGTTAAGACTATTCTCATTCTTTGGTTCAGTCGATCTTTGCGTATTTACCATACTTTGAGCAATTTCAGGGGTAAAGCCTCTCTTTTGTAGTTCTTGAATATCTTCTTCAGAAGTATAATTTTGGAATTTACTTATTTCTTGTGACTGTGTAGTTACTCTAGTATCATATTGGAATCTACTTGCTTCTTGTGGTTGTGTAGCTATTTTATTCTCTTGATTTGGTGATACATTAGATATTTGATTATTAGATTCTATCTGACGATTTTCTAAGTTTGGAATGAATGATAAATCTTCTGAATCCTCTTCTTGAGTTGTAGATTTCTCTGTAGCTATATTTTGTTTAGGTATATTGAAAGCAGCCGCTGCGCGACCATCTCCGCTAAAATTGGATATTTTGTTTCTACTATCTTCATCAACTATCGCTCCAGCTATAACGGGGCCAGTTTTTAATCTAGTTATCAAGCCAGCTTCCGGATCTATCCTATTATTTGATCGATTATCATTCTTAGCCGGTGTAACATTGGATGGCGAAATATATCCTGGGCTAGTTATACGTCCATAATCCTTTTGTGTAATCATAGAATCTGGGGGTGTTGAGATAATGGAAGTAATAGGAGGAGCTTGTGCAACAGGAGCTTGTGCAACAGGAGCTTGTGCAACAGGAGCTTGTGCAACAGGAGCTTGTGATACAGGAGCTTGTGACACAGGTTGTATAGGAGCTTGTGACACAGCAGGTTGTACA
>Ga0172369_10010475_pt1 | contig 10039 bp, 12 predicted proteins | sample LakKiv25m_FD_114539 | JGI IMG/M metagenome (GOLD analysis project Ga0172369, IMG submission 114539) | Freshwater microbial communities from Kabuno Bay, South-Kivu, Congo - kab_022012_11.25m | ecosystem: Environmental > Aquatic > Freshwater > Lake | place: Democratic Republic of the Congo...
ATCGCCGATGCAGGCATAGGTTCGCCAGGTTTCGCGTTCGCGCAGCGCCTCGGCCACGGCGGCGAGAGCGACCTGTGCCGTCTGCGGCTCCAGCTCGTCGTCGAACAGTGCCGATACCGCGGCGCCTGCCATGGCATTCGATTCACTTTTCATTGTTGTCTCCATGCCTACCATCTCTTCTGCGAACCGGTGTCGAGCAACGGGCGCAGCCGGGCCGCGACCGCCTCGCGCGCGCGGAAAATGCGCGATCGCACCGTGCCGATCGGGCAATCCATTACCTGCGCGATCTCCTCGTAGGACAAACCATCGATCTCGCGCAGACTCAGCGCCGTGCGCAAATCGGGCGGCAGCGCCTCCATTGCGGCGTTCACCGTCGCGCCAATCTGCCGCGACATCAGCACACGGTCCGGGGTTTCCTCGTCGCGCAGCAGCACGCTGTCCTCGATGCCTTCGCTGTCCGCGTCGGTGATCTCGCTGACCGTCAGCATGCGGCGGCTGTTGGCTACCAGCCAGTTCTTCGCCGTATTGACGCCGATGCGATACAGCCAGGTGTAGAAGGCACTCTCGCCGCGGAAATTCGGCAGCGCCCGATAGGCCTTCACGAAGGCTTCCTGTGTCACGTCTTCGGCCTCGGCGGCATCGCGCACCATGCGCTGCACGAGGCGCAGCAAGCGGCGCTGGTATTTTTCGACCAGCAGCCCGAAGGCCTGTTGATCCCCTGCCTGCACACGCTCGACCAGGAGCAGATCGGCTTCGCGTTCTCCCATGACTGTGCGGGCTGTTCCTGCCAATAAAACGACGCTGGCAGTATAGCCGACGCCTCGCCAGCTGTTCCGCTCCACCCGCACGCTGCGCACTGCCTCACGACTTTTTGCTCCTGGCCAATTTCATTTACTGACCGGAAGGATGCCGATTAGTTCCGGGCGGGCAGGGACGGAATGACCGTGCTATAGTCCCGAAGCCATGCGGGATACAGACTTCTTGCGCAGCTTTGACGTCATCGTGATCGGCAGCGGACTGGCCGGCCAATCGCTGGCCCTGCGGCTCGCCGACAGCCACCGCGTGGCGATCGTCACCAAGCGCTCGATCGACGACACGGCCACCCACTACGCCCAGGGCGGCATCGCCGCGGTGCTTGACAGCGCCGACTCGGTCGAATCGCACATCCAGGATACCTTCGTCGCCGGCGCCGGCCTGTGCGACCCGCAAGCCACCCGTTTCGTGGTCGAACACGGCCGCACGGCGATCGACTGGCTGATCGAACAGGGCGTGCCCTTCACCCGCGACGCGCGCGGCTACCATCTGACCCGCGAGGGCGGCCACAGCATGCGGCGCGTAATTCACGTCGCCGATGCCACCGGCGCGGCTGTCCAGCGGACGCTCAGCGACAAGGTGCGCGCGCACCCGAACATCACGGTGCTGGAGCGCCATATCGCAGTCGACCTCATCACCGGCAGCAAGCTTGGCCTGGCCGACAACCGCTGCTGGGGTGCGTATGTGCTCGACATCGACGCCGAGCGCGTGCTGACGCTCGGCGCGCCGCATACGGTGGTGGCGAGCGGCGGCGCCGGCAAGGCCTACCTGTTCACCTCCAACCCCGACACCGCGACCGGCGACGGCATCGCGATGGCCTGGCGCGCCGGCTGTCGGGTGGCGAACCTCGAGTTCATCCAGTTCCACCCGACCTGCCTCTACCACCCGCGCGCCAAGTCCTTTCTGATCACCGAGGCGATGCGCGGCGAGGGCGGCATCCTGCGCTTGCCCGATGGAACGCGCTTCATGCCGGCCCACGACGAGCGCGCCGAACTGGCGCCGCGCGACATCGTCGCCCGCGCCATCGACCACGAGATGAAGAAGCGCGGCCTCGACTGCGTGTATCTCGACATGACGCACAAGGGCGAAGCCTTCCTGCTTGAGCATTTCCCCAACATCCATGCGCGCTGTCTCGAACTGGGTATCGACATCGCCAAGGAACCGATCCCGGTGGTACCGGCCGCCCACTACACCTGCGGCGGCATCGTCGTCGATCTGGCCGCGCGCACGGACCTGCCGGGCCTGTATGCCCTCGGCGAAGCCTCCTGCACCGGCCTGCATGGCGCCAACCGGCTGGCCAGCAACTCCCTGCTCGAATGCCTCGTCTACAGCGAAGCCGCGGCCGCCGATATCCGCCGCCAGAAACCACACAAGGCGCCGAAACTGCCGCACTGGGACGAATCGCGCGTTACCGACGCCGACGAGGAAGTCGTCATTTCCCATAACTGGGACGAGCTGCGGCGCTTCATGTGGGACTATGTCGGCATCGTGCGCACCACCAAGCGGCTGGAGCGGGCACGCCATCGCATCCGCCTGCTGGAGCGGGAAATCGACGAGTTCTATGCCAATTTCCGCGTCAGCAACGACCTCATCGAGCTGCGCAACCTGGTGCTGACCGCGCACCTGATCGTCGCCTGCGCGCTGCGCCGCAAGGAAAGTCGCGGCCTGCACTTCAGCCGCGATTTCCCGAATCTGCTGCCCAAGGCGCGCAATACCATCCTCACACCGCGGCGTTAGCACGCCAGCGCAGCCAGATGCGCAGCCGGCGATGTCCATCCGCGCCGAGGGCCGCGACCGGCAGCACCAGGGATGCGCTGCCGCCTTCGTCCAGCCGCAGCCGCAACACGATCAGCCAGGGGGAAACCAGCGTATCAGCAGCCGCATGACCCGTGCTCGAACTGCCGTCGCGGCGGGCGAACTGCACCCTGCCGTCGGGCGCCAGGGTCAGGGAAGCGATGTCGCCGCGGCACAGCAGGCGTGCCAGGAACGTCTCGCGGCGCAGGAGCAACGTGACGGGCAGCGCCCTCACGGGATTGCGTTCAGACCCGGCGGAAGACCAGCGTGCCGTTAGTGCCGCCGAAACCGAAGTTGTTCTTGATGGCGACGTCGATTTTCAGGTCACGCGCAGTATTGGCGCAGTAGTCGAGATCGCACTCCGGGTCCTGCTCGAAGATGTTGATGGTCGGCGGAGAGATCTGGTGATGCACGGCCAGTGCCGTCAGCACCGCCTCCAGCCCGCCCGCGCCGCCGAGCAGGTGACCGGTCATCGATTTGGTCGAATTGACCACCACCCGCTTCGCCGCATCGCCCATCGCCAGCTTGATCGCCGCGGTCTCGTTCTTGTCGCCGAGCGGCGTCGAGGTGCCGTGAGCATTGATGTATTGCACCTGGTCGGCGTCGATGCCGGCATCCTTGATGGCATTGACCATGCTGCGGCGCGGCCCGTCGGTGTTCGGCGCGGTCATGTGGTAGGCGTCACCGCTCATGCCGAAGCCGGCCAGCTCGCAATAGATGTGCGCGCCGCGCCGCTTGGCGTGCTCGTATTCCTCTAGAACCATCACTCCAGAACCCTCGCCGAGCACGAAGCCGTCGCGATCCTTGTCCCAGGGACGGCTTGCCGTCGCCGGATCGTCGTTGCGCGTCGACAGGGCCTGTGCCGCGGCGAAACCGCCGACGGCCAGCGGCGTCACGGTCGACTCGGCCCCGCCGCAGACCATCGCGTCGGCATCGCCGTACTGAATCATGCGAAAGCTCGTGCCGATGGCGTGCAGGCCGGTGGTGCACGCGGTCACCACGGCGAGGTTCGGACCCTTGAGGCCGAGCATGATCGACAGGTTGCCCGAGATCATGTTGATGATGGTGCCGGGGATGAAGAATGGCGATATCTTGCGCGGACCGCCGGCAAGGAAATCGTTGTGCGTATCCTCGATCATCGGCAGACCGCCGATGCCGGAGCCGATCGTCACGCCGATGCGATGAGCGTTCTCCTCGGTGACCACCAGTCCCGATTCCCGGAAGGCCTGGATGCCGGCCGCCATGCCGTAGTGGATGAAAACATCCATGCGGCGCGCTTCCTTGGGTGTCAGGTAGGCGCCGACATCGAAGCCCTTCACTTCGCCGGCGATACGCACCTTGAGGGCGCTCGCATCGAAGCGGGTGATCGGACCGATGCCACTGGTGCCGGCAACAATGGCATTCCAGGTTTCGGCAACGGTATTACCGACCGGCGAGACAAGTCCCAGACCGGTCACGACGACTCTGCGACGCGACAAGACAATCTCCCTGACTAATCGGAAGTGGCGAACGACGTCCGGGGCGCAAGCCTGCCCCGAAAATTACTTCTTGAGATGGCTGTTGACGTAGTCAATCGCCTGCTGGACGGTCGTGATCTTTTCGGCTTCCTCGTCCGGAATCTCGCACTCGAACTCTTCCTCGAGTGCCATCACCAGTTCCACGGTGTCGAGCGAATCGGCGCCCAGATCGTCGACGAAGGACGACGCGTTCTTGATGTCGGCCTCGTTCACGCCGAGTTGCTCGGCCACGATTTTCTTGACGCGCTGTTCGATATCGGTCATGTGATGGTTCCTTCCCTGTGAAGGCGGGTGTTTTGACCCGCGTAGTTTATCAAAAAGCTTGCAGAATCCCGCGCCGGATCAAACCATGTACATGCCGCCATTGACATGCAGCATCGTGCCGGTGATGTAGGCGGCTTCGGATCCAGCAAGAAAAGCGACGGCGTTGGCGATATCCTCCGGCTGTCCGAGACGTCCGAGCGGAATCTTGCCGATCAGGGCGTTACGCTGCTCGTCGGAAAGCGCACGCGTCATCGCGGTGTCGATAAAGCCTGGCGCCACGCAGTTAACGGTGATGTTGCGGCTGCCGACCTCCTGCGCCAGCGAGCGCGACAGACCGGCGACGCCGGCCTTCGAGGCTGCATAGTTGATCTGGCCGGGATTGCCCGAGGCGGCGACCACCGAAGAGATGTTGATGATGCGGCCGCTGCGCGCCTTCATCATGCCCCGCAGGACGAGCCGGGAGAGGCGAAACGCCGACTTGAGGTTGGTGTCGATCACGGCGTCCCATTCCTCGTCCTTCATGCGCATCGCCAGGTTGTCGCGTGTAATGCCGGCATTGTTAACCAAAATGGTGACCGCGCCGAACCGCTTCTCCACCTCGCCGATCACCGCCTCGCAGGCCGCGCCATCGGTCACGTTGAGTACCACACCCTGACCGGGGAAGCCAGCGGCATCGAGTGCCTTCTGGATTTCCGCCGCGGCGGCTGCGTTGATATCGGCACCGACGATGGTCGCACCACGGCGACCGAGGGCCTGCACGATCGCCGCGCCAATGCCGCGGGCCGCGCCGGTCACGAACGCCACTTGTCCTTTCAGGTCTGCCTGCATGTTCATCCTTTCACGAGAGCGAGGGTCGCATCGATGCCCGCAAGGTCGTTCATCGCACCACCGGCCAGGCCGTCGGCACAACGCTTGGTCAGCCCGGCCAGCACCTTGCCGGGGCCGCATTCGAACACCTGGGTGACGCCCGCCGCCTGCATGGCGCGCATCGTTTCGACCCAGCGCACCGGCGCCGCCGCCTGGCGGACCAGCGCCGTCTTGATGGCAGCCGACTCGGTCACGACGGCGACATCGACGTTGTTGACCACCGGAATCGCCGGCGCTTTGCAGTCGAGCCCCGCCAGCGCCGCCTGCAAGCGGTCGGCCGCCGGCTGCATCAGCGACGAATGGAACGGTGCGGAGACCGGCAGCATCACGGCCCGCTTCGCGCCGGCCGCCTTGCAGGCCTCGGCCGCGCGTTCGACGGCCGCCTTGTGGCCGGCGATCACGGTCTGCTCGGGTGAATTGAAATTGACGGCCTGCACGGCCTCCCCGGCATGTGCTTTTTCCTGCCCGGCGCAGATCGCCTCCACCGTTTCGGCGGCGAGACCGAGGATGGCGGCCATCGCGCCCGTGCCGGCCGGCACCGCCTCCTGCATCGCCCGCGCGCGCAGTTCGACAAGGGGTACGGCAACGGGCAGATCGAGCGCGCCGGCAGCGACCAGCGCCGCATATTCGCCGAGGCTATGCCCGGCAACCATCGCCGGCAACGACCCGCCCTTCTCCCACCACAGCCGCCAGACGGCAATATCGGCCGTCAGCATCAGCGGCTGGGTGTTGACCGTCTGCGCGAGCGCTTCGGCCGGCCCTTCGGTCGCCAGCTGCCAGAGGTCGCGGCCCAATGCCGCCGATGCCTCATCGAATGTGGCGCGGATGACGGGGCTGTCGCCGTAAGCGGCCATCATGCCCACTGATTGCGAACCTTGTCCCGGAAACACGAATGCGAATTTCATGATTTGAAGCTCACAGAGTAATCAGGGCCGCGCCCCAGGTGAAGCCGCCGCCGACGCCTTCGAGCAACGCCGTCTGGCCGGCGCCGATTTTGCCGCTGCGCAGGGCTTCGTCAAGCGCAAGCGGAATCGAGGCCGCCGAGGTGTTGCCATGGCGGTCGACCGTGACGATAACCTTCTCGTTGGGCACATGCAGCTTCTTCGCCGTCGATTGCATGATGCGGATGTTGGCCTGGTGCGGTACCAGCCAGTCGATCTGCCCCGCGCTCATGCCGGCCGCCGCGACGACCTCCTCGGCGACTTCGGCCAGCACCTTGACGGCGAACTTGAAGACCGCCTGGCCGTCCATGCGCAGGAACGGATCGCCGACCGGCTGCCCGTTGTAGATGTGGCCGGCGACGGAGAGAATGTCGCGATGGCGGCCGTCGGCATGCAGGGCCGTCGCATGGATCCCCGGCGTCGCCGAGGCTTCGAGCACCACCGCGCCGGCGCCATCACCGAACAACACGCAGGTGCCGCGATCGCGCCAGTCGAGCAGGCGCGAGAAAACTTCGGCCCCCACGACCAAGGCGCGGCGATGCGAGCCGGAGCGGATGAACTTGTCGGCCACGCCGAGCGCGTAGATGAATCCGCTGCACACCGCCTGCAGATCGAAGGCCGGCGCGCCGTTGGTGATGCCGAGCTTGTCCTGCAGGATCGTCGCGGTACTCGGGAAGACATAATCCGGCGTCGAAGTCGCCAGCACGACGAGGTCGATGTCGTTGGGCTGACAGCCGGCTGCGGCCAGCGCGCGCTGGCAGGCCACCAGCGCCAGGTCGCTGGCGGCGACGCCCGCCGGGGCAAGATGCCGCGTGCGGATACCGGTACGCTCGACGATCCACTCGTCCGACGAGTCGATGCCGTGCATGGCGATCAGCGTGCGGTTGTCGATCGGCGCGCCGGGCAGATAGCTGCCGGTGCCGGTAATGCGGGAATAGATCATCGTCAAGCGGGAATCATCCTTGCAAAGTCGGCGTCGGCGGGACGGCGGCCAGACGCGCGGCAATTTTCTCGGGCAGCTTCTGGCGCGCCGCCTCGGCCGCCTGTTCGAGCGCATGCCGGTAGGCGAAGGCATCCGCCGAGCCGTGGCTCTTCACCACCACGCCACGCAACCCGAGCAGACTGGCGCCATTGTAGCGGCGCGGATCGACGCGTGCCTTGAACGCCTTGAGCACCGGCAGCGACAGCAGGCCGGCCAGCTTCGTCAGCGGATTGCGCGCGAATTCCTCGCGCAGGAAGGTGCTGATCATGCGCGCCAGTCCTTCGGAAGTCTTGAGGGCGACGTTGCCGACGAAGCCGTCGCAGACAACCACATCTGCCGTCCCCTTGTAGATGTCGTCGCCTTCGACGTTGCCGATGAAGTTGAGCCCGCTGTCCTTGAGCAACTCGCCGGCCCGCTTGACGACCTCGTTGCCCTTGATGTCTTCTTCGCCGATGTTGAGCAGGCCGACGCTCGGGCGCGCATCGTGCTCCATCGCAGTGGCCAGCATCGCTCCCATGATGCCGAACTGGAGAAGGTGTTCTGGCGCGCAATCGACGTTGGCCCCCAGGTCGAGGACATAGCTGTGGCCACGCAGCGTCGGCAGCGCCGTGGCGATCGCGGGACGGTCGATGCCCGGCAGGGTCTTCAGCACGAAGCGCGAGACCGCCATCAGAGCACCAGTATTGCCGGCCGAGACAGCACCGTCGGCGTGCCCCTCCTTGACGAGGTTGGCCATCACGCGCATCGACGAGTCTTTCTTGACGCGCAGCGCGGTAGCGACCGGGTCGTGCATGTCGACAACCTCGCTGGCGTACTGCAAGGTCCAGCGTCCCGCGAGGGAGGCCGGAGCTTGCGCCAGCAAAGGCTCCAGGTCCGCCGTGCGGCCGACCAGGATCGCTGTGCAGTCGACATCATGACCGAGAAATTCGAGCACGGCCGGCACGACCACGGACGGACCGTGGTCGCCCCCCATGCAATCGACGGCCAGGGTGATGCTCATCAGCTCATGGCCCCGTAATGAAACGGCCGGACGCTCTCACGTCCGGCCGTGCGCATGACGGAGGCGATCACTCGCCCTGCGACTTGACGACCTTCTTGCCGCGATAGACGCCGGCGGGGGAAATATGGTGACGCAGATGCACCTCGCCGGTGGTCGGCTCGATCGCCAGCGGGGGAACGCTCAGAAAATCGTGGGCACGGTGCATGCCGCGCTTGGAAGGGGACTTTTTGTTCTGTTGGACAGCCATGGTTGCTCCTTTTCACATCAGTTCGAGTCCCGCTTCAGACGCGCCAGCACTGCAAACGGCGACGTCCGATCGGCACGACCCGGCGCCGGAACAGATCGCGGCGCTTGACACCCTGGATGCCGCGGCGCATACGGCAGCGCCAGCAACACCTCGTCTTCGACCAGCGACGCCAAGGCCAGCTCCCGGCTGGCGGGGATGGCATCGAGGTCGCCGGACTCCAGTTCGTCGTCCGGCCAGGCGGCATCCGGCGGCACCAGCAGCAACCGGCTGTCGATGGCACAGTCGAAATCCATCTCTTCGAGGCAGCGCTGGCAGCGCAGGCGCAAGCGCCCGCCGACCCGCAAACGCAACCCCGGCCCGGGGGCATGTTCGCCCACGCTGGACAGACCGTCGAGTTCGCAGGCGAGGCTTCCGGCCTGGTTCGTCACGACGTCAGCCAGACGCGGCAGACCCGCCAGGGCAAACTTTCCGGCCAGATGGCCTTCCTGCGCCGCGAATTCGAGGCTATCGACGACCATCCCGGAGAGATCGGTTTCTTCCCGGCACGACATAAAGGGGGCGAATGCTATCATGCGCGGCCTTCGTGCGTCAAAGCGCGATGGGATGAAGATCCCGGCAATTTCCCACCTTTTCCGCATGCCCCCGCCGAAGTCCAACGTCCGCCTCGTCCTGGCCTCCACCTCGCCCTATCGCCGGGCCCTGCTCGAACGGCTGCAGTTGCCGTTCGAGGTCTGCACGCCGGATGTAGACGAAACCCCGCAGGCGGATGAAGCGCCGGCGGCAACCGCCGATCGGCTCGCGCTGGCCAAGGCCATTGCGGTCGTCGGGGCCTATCCCCGAGCCCTCATCATCGGCTCCGACCAGGTAGCCTGCTGCGGCACGCAGCGCTACGGCAAACCTGTCACGCGCGAGAATGCGCGCGCCCAGTTGCACAGCCTGTCCGGCCAGACGGTCGTCTTCCATACCGCCCTGTGCCTGCTCGACACGCGAAGCGGACAACGACAACAACGCAGCGTTCCAACCGAGGTGCGCTTCCGTCCCCTCGCCGAGGCCGAGATCGAGCGCTACCTTGATCGGGAAGACGCACTCAACTGTGCCGGCAGCGCCCGCTCCGAAGGACTCGGCATCAGCCTGCTCGAATGGCAGCGCAGCGACGATCCGACCGCGCTGGTCGGCCTGCCGCTGATCGCCCTGGCCGACATGCTGCGCGCCGCGGGATTGTCCCTGCCCTGAGTAAGGCGTCATGCACGCCGGCACGCTCTACCTGATCCCCGCGCCGCTCGGCGAGGTGCCCTGGCCCCAGGTGCTGCCGGCCGAGACCCGCGCGATCGCCTGCCGGATCGAACGCTTCGTCGTCGAGAACGCCCGCACGGCGCGTGCCTGCCTCAAGTGGCTCGGCCATCCCCTGCCCTTGCGTGATCTGGCGATCGAGGAACTGCCCGCCGCGCTCGACGCTACCCGGATCGAGCAACTGATCGCACCGCTACAACAAGGCAGCGACCTCGGGCTGATGTCGGAAGCCGGCTGTCCCGGCGTAGCAGACCCCGGCGCCCTGCTGGTACGCCGTGCCCATGCACTGGGCATTCAGGTAAGGCCGCTGGTGGGTCCCTCCTC
>Ga0172369_10010477_pt1 | contig 10034 bp, 7 predicted proteins | sample LakKiv25m_FD_114539 | JGI IMG/M metagenome (GOLD analysis project Ga0172369, IMG submission 114539) | Freshwater microbial communities from Kabuno Bay, South-Kivu, Congo - kab_022012_11.25m | ecosystem: Environmental > Aquatic > Freshwater > Lake | place: Democratic Republic of the Congo...
CTGCCGGTTTCCATATAGGCAACCGCCGGGCACCAGAAACACAATACGCTCGAGTCGCAGCTCCCGCAGTTGCCCGCGAAATCAGTAGAGTCCGAGCGCAGCGCGCGGATGGCGGGGGTGAACTGCTCCCACGCTTCACGCAGCGATCCACGCCGCAGGTCGTAAGTCGTGCCGGGCGCGGTAAGGGATAAGCACAAGCGATATCGCCCATCGCAACCGACGCTGAAAGCGCCGGTGCCGGCGCCGCAACGGAAAACGCGGCCCGAATCGCTCAACGGCGGATTATTTTGTGCCTCCTCGCACATCCTTTCCCAGGCGGTTAATCTCTCCGGGGCGGCCCGCTCCAGTTCGATAATCTCCTCCGGCGCAAGGCGTTCGGCCTGAATCACGGCGTTGCGCGCGGGGTCGCCGTCAACACGCAGGTGGAGGAAGGGATCGAAGCGAAAAACATCTTTGGTATGGTCGCGGCAGAAGTCGGCGATGGCCGGGAACTCGTGAAGGTTGCCGCGCATGACCATCGCCTTGAGGCGCACGGGGACGCCGGCGTCGAATAACAACCGCAAACCGCGCATGAATGCCGCATGCGATCCCGGACGCCGGGTGACGTGTTCGAAGGTTTCCGGCGTCACGCCATAAACGGTCACCTCCAGGTCGCGCGGCGGATATTCGCGCCAGAGGCGGATGTGTTCATCGGTGATGAGAGCGGCATTGGTGAAGACGGATACCAGCAGGCCCTTGCGCTTGAGGGCGAGATAAATCTCGGTAAAGTCCGCGCGGAGCAGCGGTTCGCCGCCGGTGAGCAGGCACCAGAGCGCGCCCATCTCGATGGCCTGATTTGCCAGGTCATCGATTTCCGCCAGGGTCATCTCGCGGGAGCGCGCTTCCATATCGTTCGCGGGAAGGTTGAGATAACAGTGCCGGCAGTTCATGTTGCAGCGCGCGGTTAGCTCAAGGGTGAACACCGAGGGGGCGCGCGCCGCCTTCAACGCATGCCAGAGCGCCGAATCATGCAGTCGAACCTTATCGAGGTAGGGGTGAGACATTGCGTTCCTTTTTTCTTTAACAATGATTGAAATGATGATTAAAGATTTTTAAGATGATCTTTTCAATCATTCAATAACATTTAACCAGGCAAATCAGCTTTCCACTCACGCCGCGGAGTACCGCCGCAGAGGTGGTTTCGATACGGCACAATAACTGCGGAAAGAATCAATCAGCTTACCAGCCTACTCAACCACCGTATTCAGCTTGCCTGATTTGGCGTAATTTTGATTTAAGATATAGTAGCGAGAGCCCCCGCTGAACTGTTATAGCAATTTTTCGAGTATTGTTGAGTTCGGCGGATTTTCGGTAAATCCTTCCCGTCGCGCTGCTCGCAGCAATGCCGGTCCGGCGGGAAGAGCGATGCATAGCCGTACTGCACCGATCTGCGACAGGATACTTTGGGCCCCTTGCAGCAAGCGATCCTCGAAGCCCAGGCCGCGGTAGCGAAAGCGGGTGGTGATAGCGCGGATCCACCAGGTATTCCGGCGCTCGGCGTCGCGCTCGACGGTGAGAGTGGCCGCGGGAACGCCGTTCCGCGAGAGCACGATCGACCAGCAGGGTGCCTGCCGAAGAAGCTCGACGGGGGCGTCAGGCAGGGTAAAGCAGCGATACAGATCGTCCACTTTGGACAATAAGGGCATGCGCAGGGTCAGCTCAAGAGGATGATGCACCGCCAGCCTGACAGCCATTGCCCGGTATAATGCCGACTCCTGCATTAGACTCAGCGCGCCGGCGGCCTTGCGGGTGAAAGCAGCGGTCGAGCTGAAGCAGGCAACGTGAATGTCAATGAGCCGCCGGACAAGCGGCGAAAGCGGACGCGCCGACGGATCGACATCGCGATTCCGCCGCTGAACCCGCGTCACCACCCCCAGCACGTCGGCGGCGTGCAGCGGCATTTCATTTAGCGAAGCCCGATCGGGACGCGTCACCAGGTAGGGAACTCCGTCGTTCTCGCCGACTTCGACCACGCGATGCGCAATTATTCGATTGTCTCGCCGAAAAACCGCAATCTCGCCAACCGAAATCTCCTCAAGACGGCGCGCGGCTACGGTAATCCGGTCGTTCGGGCGTATGCGCGGGAACATGCAATTGCCGGCGGTGCGGAAGGTAACAATGCCGCGCGCATCCAGCAGCAGGCGCGTGATGTCGAGATCGCTCATTTCAACATGACTTTCGCTCAAGCCCTCTCCCCCCGGCCCCCCCTCCCAATCCTGGGCGAGGGGGGGTGCAATGTGGATTGCAGCTAACCGTATTATTAATAATCAGGACTCCTCCCCCTCGCCCAGGATTGGGAGAGGGGGCCGGGGGGAGAGGGCTTGAGCTAAAGTCATGTTCAATCGCCGGTCGCCTCTGTGACTATGCGGCGCCGGAGCAGCTCGCCGATGAAACCCAGCATGTCTTTTTCGATCACCGCGCGGGGGGCTTCGAAAGCATCCCGCAGCTCGTCCGCCACTTCGCGCAACGTTTTCGTCCCGTCCAACCGCCGCCAGATTTCCCGGCCCGTAACATTCACGGTGAACAGGTCATCGTCGGTTTCGCCCATGCCGGCGGCCAGCGGCACGATCACCACTTCGCCGGCGATTTCGCGGGCTACCACATCCCCGGACGGGGTATAGCGCTTTTCCCATGAAACGGTCGTCATAATAATTCTCACCCTGGAACAATGTCCGGCGTCCTTTCAGGACGCGGGCCTCATATATATTCGCTTCCCCAGGGTTGCGACCCTGGGCTAAAATCCACAGCCCTTTCAGGGCTTATTGAAGCAGCTCTCTCAATGTTTTCATGACACCGCCGCTGCGGTCGAAGAGCAGCCGGTATGCCGGCACACTCTCGATCAACAAATCGACTGTCGATAATATCTTCTCCCACCATTGAGCATCGACATAAGGTTTAACCAGGCAGGGGAGCAACCTGCCGAGGATTTCCCGCCGGTCAGTGATAGGTATCGCCTGGTTAGTTGCCGCTTTTTCCAGAAAAAAGACAGCGCGCAACGGGGGGGAGACGGGAGGGATATCCGGCATGTTGAGATTGCACCAGGTGCTGTAGATTCGGAAGCCATCCGACATTCGGCGCATCGCTACCCGATCCTCGGAAACCAACTCCGCATGGCCGTGCAACTGGCGAGCAACGGTGGATTTGCCGGCGGACGTATGACCGACGAACAACAATCCGGCGCCGTCCATATTGACGCCGGAAGCATGAATTAAACATCCCGTCCTGTCGGCCAGCACGCGCGCGAGCAGTATCTGGTCGGTCGCCATGCCGATCAGCGCCGTCAATCCCCCCTGGCGGAACCGAGTCTCATCCGGATGATAAATATCACCCCGCGTATAATCCGCATCCCATTCCACCCGCAAGGAACGCTGGATGCCGAAGGAGGCGGGGAGATATCTGTCGTATACCCAGCGCGTTCCATCCCGCGTTATTGTCCAGGGGATGTTGATGCCGGAAACTTGTTGTGTTAAGTTCGGCAAATTGAAGTGGTGATGCAGTGTCAGGGTGTCTTCACCAATACTTTTCACTCGAAAGGCATTCAATTTGCTTGCGAAGGTGTGCTCGGTGATGGGCAAATCGGCGCGCACGCAAAGGGTGATATCGGCAATTTGATAATTTACGGCATTCATTACATCATCAGTATACATTGGAGTTGTTCCATTGGCAGTTTTAATCCGAAGGAAAGGTAAGTAAAGAAAGCTGGAAGACCGGATTTCGATTGCGCCAGTCTTCCAGCCATACTTGTCCAATATGCTCCCGGCAACAAAAATGTCGAAACACAATCAGACTATCAGCCTTTTCAAGGCAACTATGATGCCACCAGAACTTGATTTGGTTCACTAAAGCTGTGGCACTCGTCCTCGGGGTCGGCAAACGTTCTGCATGCTTCAATTAGACATTCCGCCAGGTCGCCGCGCCCCAGCAAAAGCAACTTCGGCGTTACCCAGGGTTGCTTCTCGATAAGTTCGTGTTGCATGATCTTCCCCTTTCCGATTTGGTAAAGGTATGTTCAATTCTAGCACAAGCGATTAAATACCGCAAGTGGCACTCGCCTGGTTCCTTACGGACTAGTGATGGTATACGCCTTGTAGGCGGATATCCGGTCGAAGAGCGCAGCGCTGCCGACGATGCGCGCCATCGCGTAGAGCCGGTAATTTCCGGCAACGGTAGGCATCCAGGCGCAGGTATTGTTCGTATCGTATCCCCGGATATAACCGTCCACCCACTTGCTCGTCGCGGGATTATACCATTTAAGGACGAATTGATATTCCACATTCACTGCGGTGCCGCTCTTGGTGGCGGTAAGCGTGAAGGGAGTTCCCGTCGACTGAGGCGAGGTGGTGGGCGTTACCCCAAGCGTCACGCCGGTCAGCGTTCCCTCTTCGATCTTGAAATAGACCTCCGTGGAGACAACCTGATACGGCACACCGCTGCCCACTTCCCGCGCATAGACATAGAGCCAGTACGAGTCTGCCACCGGTGTCCAGGCAAGAGTATTGGTGGTATTGTAATCGCGCAACATGGTATATTCCGGCAGACTGGTCAACCGGTTCAGCGTCTTTACCCAGAATTGATACTCGACGCTGGCGGCCGAGCCGGTCTTGGTCGCGGTCAACGTGATGGTGGCGCCCGCCGGCTGCGGCCAGGCTTTGTCCGTGTTGAGGGTGACGCCGGTAAGGGCGGCCTCGACGATGGCCAGCGCGTTGGTCATGGTTGCCGAGCGCTCGTTGCCCGCGCCCGGATGGTTGGTCACCACCACGTTCCACTGCCCTACCGCCTTGCCGGTGATGTCGATGGTGCCCTTGAGCTGAGTAGTGGACCGGGAAGTCATCGTCAGCGCAAGGTCGGTTTCGCCGCTCTTCGTCAATTTGATCGTCGCATCGGTAGCATTGAAGTTGGTTCCGTTGACGGTGATTGTTTTGGTGCCCGGTTTCTGCACGGACGCGGGCGAAACGCTGGTCGGTGCCGGCGGCGGCTCCGCGCCGATGGTGAAACCGTTCGTCAGCGTGGCAGACTGTAGGTCGGCATTCGTCACCACCACGTCCCACGCGCCGGTCGCCGCGCCGGTCAGGTTGAAGGAACCGGTGATTGTCGTCGGACCGAAGAGGGTGACGCCGGTCATCGAGATATCGGTTTCGCCAGTTTTCTGCAATTTCACCGTCGGATTGTCGAAGCCGGAGCCGGCCAGGTTGGTGATGGCCACCGCGCCGGTATTGATGCCGGAATTCGGCGTGATGGAGGCAATGGTCGGCGGCGCGAGGGTCAGCGTGACGGCATTCGACAGCGTGGCGGATTTGCCGTCGTCATTGGTCACCACCAGGTTCCACGCGCCGACGGCGTTGCCGCTGAAGTTGAAATCACAGGTGATCACCGTGCCGCCGGCTGTAACCACAACGTTTGTCGCGGTGATGCTCGGTTGGCCGGTCTTCGTCAATTGCACGGTAACCCCGGTACGGAAGTTAGCTCCGAGAATATTCGGAGACAGCCTGCCGGTGTTCACATGCGTATTCGGGGCAAGTCCGATCAACATGGGCGCGGCATACGCGTTGAAGATAACATGAACGGCATGATCCGCGGTGACATTGTTCAGCTCGTAGGTCAAGCCGCCGGTCTGCACATCCACGCTGTCGAGCTGCCACTTCTGCACGCCGTATCCGGTATTCGGCGATGCCGTGAAGAAGAGATAGCCGCCGTAATTCACCGTGTTCGCGCCGGACGGGCTGATCGATCCGTTCGCTCCCGCGCTGCCGGTGACGGTGAAGGTCTGAATCTTGAAGGTAACGTTCACCGCGTGATCGGCGGTCACATTCGTCAGCGTGTAGCCGGTGCCGCCTACCTGCGCTTCCACGCTGTCGACATACCATTTATCCACGGTGTAGCCGGTATCCGGCGTCGCGGTGAAGCCGATGTTCTGGTTGTTTTTGACGGTTTGCGGGGTATTGGGTGAAATGCTCCCGTGCGCGCCCGCGCTGGGCGTGACCGTCCATCTGGCCAGCGCGGTCACCGTCATCGACACCGTCGCCGTGTCCGTGCCGCCGTTTCCATCCGAGATGGTGTAGGTGAACGAATCGGCGCCGGAGTAGTCGGTATCCGGGTCGTAAGTCAGATCCGCCCCACTGTGGGTTATCGCCACCGCGCCGTGTGTCCCTTGCGTGACGCCGGTGATGGTCAGCGTCTCGCCGGTATCCGGAGCGCAGGTATCGTTGTCCAGCACGTCCAGCGTGTTGGCGCCGCTGTCTTCATCTACCGAAAAACTGTCGTTGTTGGCGGTGGGATCGTCGTTGACCGGGTCTACCGTGATCGACACCGTCGCCGTGTCCGTGCCGCCGTTGCCGTCCGAGATGGTGTAGGTGAAAGAGTCGGCGCCGTTGTAGTCGCCATCCGGCGTGTAGCTAAGGTCCGCCCCGCTATGGGTAATCGCCACTGCGCCGTGCGTGCCTTGCGTGACGCCGGTGACGGTCAGCGTCTCGCCGGTATCCGGGGCGCAGGTATCGTTAGCCAGCACGTCCAGCGTATTGGCTCAGGTGACTGCGACCACCGAGAAGCTGTCGTTGTTGGCGGTGGGGTCGTCGTTGACCGGATCTACCGTGATAGACACAGTGGCCGTGTCCGTGCCGCCGTTCCCATCCGAGATGGTGTAGGTGAAAGAGTCGGCTCCGAAGTAGTCGCCATCCGGCGTGTAAGAAAGGTCCGCTCCGCTATGGGTAATCGCCACCGCGCCGTGCGTGCCTTGCGTGACTCCGGTGATGGTCAGCGTCTCGCCGGTATCCGGGGCGAAGGTATCGTTTGCCAGCACGTCCAGCGTGTTGGCGCCGCTGTCTTCATCCACCGAGAAGCTGTCATTGTTGGCGGTGGGGTCGTCGTTGACCGGATCTACCGTAATCGACACCGTCGCCGTGTCCGTTCCGCCGTTCCCATCCGAGATGGTGTAGGTGAACGAATCGGCTCCGAAGTAGTCGCCATCCGGCGTATAAGTAAGGTCCGCTCCGCTATGGGTAATCGCCACCGCACCGTGCGTGCCTTGCGTGACTCCGGTGATGGTCAGCGTCTCGCCGGTATCCGGGGCGCAGGTATCGTTTGCCAGCACGTCCAGCGTATTGGCGCCGCTGTCTTCATCCACCGAGAAGCTGTCATTGTTCGCGGTGGGATCGTCGTTGACCGGGGTGACGGTAATGCTCACCGTTGCCGTGGTGGTGGAATCCAGGGTTCCATCGTTCACCTTGAAGGTGAAGCTGTCCGCACCGTTATAATCAGCGTCCGGCGTGTAGGTCAGGTTCGGCGCGGTTCCGGTCAGATCCCCGTGTTCTGGTTGGGTTACCACCTCGAAGGTCAGCGAATCGTTTTCCGGATCGGTGCCGGCCAAAGTGATCCCTGTTGCAGTATCTTCCGCAGTGGAGACGCTATCTTCATCCGTCTGTGGTGTCGCTACCGGCGGATCGTTTTTGACGATATATACAGCGCTGCCGGTCTCTAACAATACAGTATTGCCGTCCGCGCTGACGGAGGGGTTGGTACCCGTGCCGAAATCCCTTGTCGTCCCATGGGCGATATCGTAGACCTTGACACTGCCTCCCGCCACGTAGACGACGAAGTTGCCATCGGTAGCATCGTTTGCTTTGCTGATTGCCGGCTGGGAGCCGGCGACGGTAAATTCAACTTCATCGTTGGCAAGATTATAAACTTCAACATTGCTCCCATTGACATAGGCCACGCGATTGCCGGTATAGCTGATCGCGGGAGATTCGCCGGTCAGTTGTTTCACGACGGCGCTGCTGTTAGAGTGTTTGAGAAAGACATAGGAGCCGCTACGATATGCGACATACTGCCCGTCATCGCTAAGGACGGGAACGGTACTCGAGCCGGCCGCGCTACCCGTTGCGCTAATGGTATAAGTCGTTCCATTATTATATACTTTAATCGTATTAGCGCCGGAGAAATATTCATTATAAGCAACAATATTACCGGTGCTGTCCACTGACGGTACGGTATACATATAATTCGAATTTGCGATAAACGAGGTGGAAGACCCACCTGACGTTGATTTATAAAGCTTGTAAACAACTGTTGGAAAGCCGCCTTCTCTATATTCAGAGACGATATAGGTGCCGTCGGCGCTTATGGAAGGGTTGCCGTTCGGTTTATCCGTCCCCAAATTAGCGATAAACGACGACGGCAAAGTGCCGCTATAGCGATATAAATTGCGCGTGGTGCCAGTTGCAGTAGAATCCTGGATATAGGTGGCACACTGCCCGTCCGCGCTCAACACCGCCTCTCCAGCGGGGGTGGTTCCGGCGCTGATTTTTGTGCTGGTTACCGCCTGCGCCGGCATGCGGCAGATCAGGAAAAAGCTTATCAGGAAGGCGATAACCGCCAATCCATGAGAACTCGGCATCGAGTTCTTTATAGTGCGCATCATCGGGATGCTCCTTTCGTGCTAAAAATCATCGGAAGCACATCTATCGGTAGCAGGCATTGGTAGGCGCTTGCTTGCTTAGCTTGCGATAATATATTCCATATCCTTTTCTTTTACGATATGGAATACGTAAAAAATCTCACGGAACTAGGGAATTGAGTATTCTTCCTGCAACAGGGTATGCACAACGGCGAGCTGCGCCGGCGTTAGCGCTCGCTTGAAGACGAGAAGCTCGGACAAGTCCATGGTAGCGGAATACGTTCCATATGCCGGCCAGTTCAGTATATCGCGGCCGATATACGCGGGATCGTCATCGCGCCGCGACAGATTGCGCTGCAGCGTGCCCTCATCCCGCGGGGCGCCATCGCCGTTGAGATATGTTTTATACGTAGTTCCGCTTACCACGAGACTCCACATGCAAGTGGCGGGAGTAGCGTTGAAATTTTGTTCATCGACCAACCCATTAGCGAGCTGATTATGGATAAAATGCTTGCGAATGACAACGCCCGGAACAGAGAGAATGGTAGGATAAGAATCTGGAAAACCGGAAGTAGGATCCATATTGCGAACCATAATCACGGTATAGTCGTCACGATTCAGATTGGTTCCCAGTCCCGTTTTATTCGCCAGACAGGTCTTATCATCGGCAACAAATCTTATGGTCGGCGATCCGTCCAATCCATCCGGCACCAGGGTAGGCGGCGCACTGTTTCCCTCGGCGCTTCCACCGCTGGCAGTGGTCATTTTGAACGGCTCCCCCGCGGTAACGGAAGCCGGCATGCTGTTCGAGGCGGCGACATGGCCGTCGAGAAAGCTCATCACGGCTTTGCCGGAATGGCGGTAGTCGATGTCGTTTCCGCTGAAGCAGATGTCCACGGCGGTCTTATCGATTTCCGCGGTACAGGTCGGCATGAAGCGGAGCGACCATTCCTGCACTTTGTCCGCGGAATCGGTGGTAACGCCCACACCGGCGCTGTACCAGGCGGTCAGTCCCTCGGCCCAACCGATATCGTCGGTTGGAACATGCGCGCCGTCCGCCGTCAGCATCACCACCGCGGGATTCTTGAAGTTATCCGCATGATTGGATAACCCCGCATTATAAACGTAGCCGTTCCTCTTCGTATCGGGGCAATTGAAAATTTTCACATCGCTTATTCCGCAATCAGCTTTCCAGGTATTGGCGTCTGGCAGCCGGTCTACCTCATCCGCAAATATGCGGATGGCGATGGCGATCTGGCGCTGATTGTTCAGGCAGGTGTTTTCGCGCGCTTTCTCGCGCGCCTTGGCGAAGACCGGGAACAAGATCGCCGCCAATACAGCGATGATCGCGATCACAACCAGCAGTTCTATCAGCGTAAAACCCTTAACTCTGCTGCACAACATCCTTCCCCCCATCCACAAGAATGCAACAATGAATCAACGGAACCAGCCCAGCAGTCTGGCGGGGTGATTTTTTAACATAATTAAAGATAATCATGATTTCTTTGCAGAATATATTGACTGTATGGTAACTATAACACCGTGTTCCACAATACGAGCTTATATTAACCATTTTACATCAAATTTTGATTAACGAGTTACC
>Ga0172369_10010478_pt1 | contig 10034 bp, 10 predicted proteins | sample LakKiv25m_FD_114539 | JGI IMG/M metagenome (GOLD analysis project Ga0172369, IMG submission 114539) | Freshwater microbial communities from Kabuno Bay, South-Kivu, Congo - kab_022012_11.25m | ecosystem: Environmental > Aquatic > Freshwater > Lake | place: Democratic Republic of the Congo...
CAGACTTCTGAATTATTATTACGATGTCAGTCTGAGCCTGTCGAAGACTAACAATTTAACTTGCAATCACATTTCGACAAGCTCAATGTGACAATTTATTTGAATTTTTCAGAAGTCTCTTAAAATCCTGTCAATTAGTTCTACTGAATTGACAAGATTAAATTGAATAAACACCTACTTCTATTTAACTTTTTTTTCATAGGTTATAATTTTTTACAATGTTTAGCACTGGGACTCTTTTCTTCCGTATCCAACTCATTCTTGTGTTCTTTCAAATATATATCAGCTTCTTCGCCTTCGTAATCTTGTGCATTCTCTTTTCCGTTTTCAATTTTTACTTCAACTTTTTTATCGAAATCGGATTCCTTTTTAATATTGTGATCATTCTTATCATCATTTAATACAATAATCTGAACGTCATTATCATTCGATTGGAATACAGCGTCTCCGCCATCGTCCGAGTTTAGTATTATTATTTTTTTCTTATCCACAAAATCAGAGTCATCATCGGAACGTAGTACTGTTATTGATTTTTTATCTATCGAATTATATTTGATTCGTTCAAATAATGTTTTAGCATCTCCTTCCTCAAAAACAATTATTTGCTTATCGGTTTGAATAGTGACTTTATTTACTTCGCCATCCAAACTCTTGATTTTAGAATCGATCTCTGATTGTACAAATAGCTTCACCGAAAAAAATGCAAGCAAAAGAAACAGAACAAAAATGTATTTATTCATATTAAACTCCTTAAAATTATTTATCAGTTTGAACGCATCCATAATAATTTAGTTGCACTTTTATAAAGAAATCATTCGCCAGATAATGATATCAATTTTGATCCTTTCAGCTAAGAAGATTGTTATCCACTAAACTTTTTCTTACTTTTACTTAAATTATTTTTGGAGAAATGATGTTCGTTAATTTCAATGATATTCCCGGTCATTCTAAATTATTCTTAGACTATTTATACCAATTTGAAAAAGTTAGTAGATTCTATTCTCGAAACCCTTACGATAAAGAATCCTATTCAAAGGCATTCGAAGAAATAGCTTCAAATCGTCGCGTTAGCAGATCAACTCTTGAATCACTTATTCGCAATCAATATTCCGGAAAAAACTGCTCCACTAAGACTCAAAAAAATATTGAATTACTTGCAAAAGATTCTACACTTACAATCGTTACCGGGCAGCAGCTTGGAATATTAGGCGGACCTCTTTATACATTTTATAAAATTGTTACAACTATAAAATTGGCTAATCATTTAAGCGAACGGTTCGACTCGTATAATTTTGTGCCTGTGTTCTGGCTTGAGGGAGATGATCACGATTTCAATGAAGTTAGAAATATTACTATTATTGATAATTCAAACGAACTAAAGAAAATTTCGTACGGAGAAGAAATACCCGAAGATGAGATTAATCCAAGTGTAGGTCAGATAAATTTAGATGACAAAATAAATTCTTTCCTTGTAGAATTAGAGCAACATCTAAGACATACTGAATTTACTCCGGAACTGATGAAACAATTAAAATATTTCTATACTTCCGGTAAAAAGTTTAAAGAAAGTTTTGCTGAACTAATCCATTCATTTTTTGATCAACATGGGTTAATAATTTTTGATCCTCAGGATATAGAAGTTAAAAATCATTTACGCCCGGTTTATAAAAAAGAATTGCTTGAGTATCGAATTCGATCTGAAGAATCAATTAGTGTTAGTGCAGAACTTGATGAATCCTATCATGCCCAGGTAAAGATTAAGCCAATCAATTTATTCATGAATTACGAAAATGGCAGGCATTCACTTGAACCAGATGACGAAGATTTCAAACTGAAAAGAAAAAGAAAGCGATTTACTAAGGACGAATTACTAAATTTAGTTGAAACTACACCGCAGGTTTTCAGTCCAAATGTTTTATTCCGACCGATATGCCAGGATTATATTTTGCCTACAGCATTCTACGTTGGCGGTCCAAGTGAGATCGCTTACTTTGCACAGGTAATGCCGCTTTATAATTTTTTTGCCATTCCCCCTCCTTTCATCTACCCAAGATCTTCAGCAACAATTCTGGAAAAAGGATTGAGTAATGCCCTCGATAAATATAGCCTGCAAATCAAAGAGATTTTTGCAACCCCCGAAACCGTAAAAGAGAAAATATTAAAAAGTATTGATGAAATTCAATTTGATGATTTTTTTATATCAGCAGTTAAAGACACTGAATTAATTTTTGATATGTTGAAGGAAAAACTCTTCTCTGTTGATAAAACTACTAGTGATTCTGTTCAACGATACAGAGACAAGTCTATAAATAATATTGAAGAACTAAAAGCTAAATCACTTCAAGCACAAAAGAAAAAATATGAAGTTTCTTTAAAGCAAATTGATAAACTGATTTCAATTTTGTTCCCACACGAAAATTTACAAGAGAGAGAATTGAATTTTATTTATTTTGCAAATAAATACGGTCCTGATTTCTTCAAAAAGATTTTTGATGAACTCAGTATAAATAAATTTGAACATCAGATTATTGACATCTAAATCAAAAGTAAGAAATAGATTTTATCTGATTTATAAAATTCGGGTTTGATATTTTTACACATTCAAAATTGTTTACTGCTGCTCCTTCATTTAAAAGCAAGGATAAAATTGAAAATGCCATCGCCATTCTGTGATCTCCGGAGCTCTTAAAAATGACCTTTTGATTTTGGATATCACCGTCTAGCTTGAAGCCGTCTTCATATTCAATAACGTTTAGTCCAAGTAATCTAAAATTATAGCAGATTAAATTTATTCTGTCTGATTCCTTCTTTCGCAACTCTGATGCATTTCTAATTTCGAAAGAAGAATCGGCAAATAATCCCGCAACAGCAAGTATCGGGATTTCATCAATGATATTCGGAATAATTGCATGATCTATTTTTATATTTCGCAGTTCGCTTGATTTAACGAAAACATCGCCACTTTTTTCTCCATTGGAAATATTTTCATTCACAATTTCAATGTACCCGCCCATCTTCTGAAGCACTTTTAAAATTCCAGTACGAGTCTCATTTAACGAAATATTTTTAATTAAAAGCTCGCTTTGTTTAGTTAATAAAGTCAATACAATAAAAATTGAAGCCGTAGAAATATCAGAAGAAATAAAATATTCATTAGCTTCAGGATAATTATGCTTAGAGACAACCGAAATTATTTTTTCATCCTTATTTATTATTTTGAGCCCGAGCATTAACTCAGTATGATTTCTTGTCGGGATTCTTTCGATCACTTCGGTTGGACTTGTGCAGTGTAAACCTGCAAACAAGATTGCGCTTTTTACTTGCGCGCTTGCAACAGACATCTCATACTTAATCGGGATTATTTCCTGAGACGGATAAATTTTTATTGGAAGAAATTGATTTGATGCCGCTTCAGTTTTTATACCCATCAAAGATAAGGGTTCAAATACTCGTCGCATCGGTCGAGAAGATAAAGATTTATCACCGGTAATCACGGATGAAAAATTTTGTCCCGATAATATACCCATCAGTAAGCGCGCTGTCGTCCCTGAATTTCCGGCATATAATTCATTCTCGCTTTTAATAAAATCTTTATACCCCCTGCCAACAATTTCTACTGTATCTCCATTATCAATTATTGAAGCACCTAATTGACTAAAACATTTTTTTGTTGAGAGTAAATCTTCGGAGTTAGAAAGATTATGAATGAAGGACTTTCATTTCGCAAGTGAAGCTAACATTACCGCACGATGCGAGATAGATTTATCACCCGGCAAAACTAATTCACCGTTAATCTTTTTTACCTTATCAAATTTCCGAATCATAACTGATCAGTTATTTAAGTAACCATTCATCTATCAAATCAATTTCCGCTGTTTTGTTTTTCTTGAATGGATAGAGTGCTTTAATTTGTCTCTGCCGCATTGCTTCGTACAAAATTACAGCAGCAGCTACAGATACATTTAAACTTTGCACCATCCCATGCATCGGTATCATAAAATTATCATCAGCCAATTTTTGAGCTTCGGAAGAAACACCCCGATGTTCATTGCCAAGAACTATAGCAGTATTCTCAGATAAGTCAAGATCGTAAAGCGATTTTGATTTTTCAGTAATCGAGGAAGCAAAGATTTTAAATCCGAGTTCATGCAAATTATTATAACACGCTGCGATTGAAATATATTTTTTACTTTTAACCCATTTGAAGGCAGATGCTGAAGATTTTTTCCCAATGCGCGGAAATTGTTCCGTAGTGTAAACTAAAGAAACCTCTGGAATCCCTACCGCATCACAGCTTCTGAATATCGCGCTAACGTTGTGAGGATCATGAATGTTCTCAAGTACAATCTTAAAATCGAATTGTCTTGAAGCAGCAACTCTTAATATTTTTCGTTCACGGTTTTCGGTTCGATTTGATTTCACTTTTTACTTATCAAATACAAGTTTGTAAACTGTGCTGTTATCTTCATTTCTTGCACGATCAAGTTTTATTTTTTTTGCATCAAGATTAAGATAGAAAGCAGTTAGATCAAATATTTTCTCCAGAACTGTATCTTCATCATGCGCCCAGCACTCGCATCCATTTATAGATGGAACTTCTGCAATGAAACCGTCATCAGTTTTTTTTACGATTAGATCTAATACCATTTTCTAATAATTAGAATTAGAAGATAGCCCCTGCATAATTTTTACACCTGAACTCGTGCCAAGCCGATCTGCGCCTGCCGCTATCATTGCTTTTGCATCGTCTAAAGAACGAATACCGCCGGATGCTTTAACCTTTAAAGAATCGCCAACGACAAATTTCATTAGTGCAACATCATGCACTGTTGCACCACCCTTAGAAAATCCTGTCGAAGTTTTTACAAAATCAGCCTTTGCTTTTTTGCAAAGCAAGCAGGCTCGAACTTTTTCCTGATCGGTTAAAAGGCATGTTTCTAAAATAACTTTGACTATCGAATTATATTTTTTTGCAGCTATAATAATAGCTTGAATTTCATCCAGCATGTATTCGTCGTCATATTCTTTTAATTTACCTGAATTAATTACCATATCTATTTCTTCCGCCCCAGCCTTTATCGCTTCTTCAGCCTCAAAAACTTTTACTGATGAAATAGTAGAACCAAGCGGAAAACCAATAACAGTACATACTTTAACATTGCTTTCCTTTAACATATCAAAACAGAATTCGGTATTGGATGAATTAACACAAACAGAAGCAAAATTATATTGGAGCGCTTCTCGGCATAGAATTATTATTTCATCCATTGTTGCTTCGGGTTTCAATAGAGTATGATCAATATACGAAGCGATATTTGCAACGCTTAATTCATTCAAGTTTTTATTTTTTATTTCACTTGATTTAAACTGATTTAAAAGGTGATTTATTTCTTTTTCAGAAAATATTCTCTTGGAATTCATTTGCCCTCCGCAGTTAAGAATGATTTATAAGTATTACTTAGAAGCATTGCTATTGTCATCGGTCCTACACCACCAGGCACTGGAGTAATGTATGAGGATTTGTGTGATACATCCTCAAAATCTACGTCACCAACAACTCGATATCCTTTCGCTGAGTTAGTATCTTCAATTCGATTTATTCCAACATCAATAATAACAGAGCCTTCTTTAATCATATCTGCTTTTACAAAATCAGGCTTGCCGATCGCAGCGATAAGAATATCAGCCTGCAAAGTAAATTGCCTTAAATCACGAGCAGCAGAATGGCAAATCGTTACGATTGAATTAGCATATGCTTTTTTCTGTATCAAAATATTGGCGATTGGTTTCCCAACAATATTGCTTCTTCCTAATACAACAACATGTCTGCCTTCCGTAGGAATGTTGTATCTCTTTAACAATTCCTGAATGCCTGCAGGTGTGCATGAAATAAATGTATCTTTACCGATGACAAGTTTTCCAACACTGACAGGGTGAAATCCATCAACGTCTTTATCGGGTGAAATTGCTTCAATAATTTTATCCTCATTGATATGTTTTGGAAGTGGAAGCTGAACTAATATTCCATGAAAATTATTGTCCGAATTATATTTTTCAACTGCTGCGAGTAATTCATCTTCAGAAATATTTTCGGGTAATCTTTCAACTTGGCTGAGCATACCAATTTCTTCGCAGGCTTTTGATTTGCTCGAAACATAAATTTTAGATGCAGGATTTTCTCCAACCAAAATGGCTGCAAGTCCGGGAATTCTGCCTGTTTCATTTTTAATTTTAGAAATTTTTTCTTTTAATTCATTTCGAATATCAAGTGCAATTTTTTTTCCATCAATAAGAATCATATTAGATTAACTTTCAATGAAGTTGTTTTAACTTCGGAATATTTTTTTTGTAAATAATTTTTAAGTGAATTATTTGATTCAATTTCTTTATAAAATGGATTAGAATTCTGCCATCCTGTTTTGTGATTTGCTCTGTGATTTTCAATTCTTCTAATAGAAATTTCACAAAAGACAGGATCAATATCTGCACAAAAACATTTTCGATTTAATATTTCCGAAGCAAGCAAGGTTGTTCCGGAATGTGAAAAGAAATCTATCACAATGTCATTTTCAGAGCTGCTAGCTTGAATAATTCTTTTAACTGCTTTCAAAGGTTTTTGAGCAAAGCAGCCGTTTACATTTTCTTCCATTCGATAGAAGACCTGTTGAACATCCACCCAAACATTTCCCGCACGAATGAACTGCGAATTGCTTCTTTCAGAATTTTCTTTTACAACGCCGTGAATTTCTTTGTAATATCCTCTCAATATTTTAGGTATATCTGTGTACTCAGCATTTACATCGAAAGATGGAACGCCTTTGGTATAATACAATAGTTCCTGACGAATAGACATCCAATTTTTTTGAGTGCCATAACCGCGTTGATTGCGCATTGTAATAAAACTCCGCGAAAAAAAATCAGTCTCAGCCATCATGTTCATAAATTGCGGCAATGGTTGGAAATGATTTTTTTGATCCGCTCCCAGCCAAACGTACATCGAGCTGTTGTCAGCCAATGAAAACGCTGTAGTATTCACCCATCTTTTTGACCACTCAGTAAAACTAATTAATTGTCTTTGATCGAAAGCAATAAAATTATACGGTGGATCGTGCAAAGCAAGGGAAGCTTTTTCTTCCCCCATTAATTTTTTAATTGATAAATCGATTGTACAATCATCGCATAAAACTTTATGACGCTTTAAAGTGTCAGTCCAGATATCACCACGCCTCAGCCTGCAATAAGGAAGTAAATAACTTTTTAGTTCTTCATCATCATCAAGCCGGGGTAGTGGAAAATTTTCCATAATCTATTTTGAAGATTTAATAAACTCGGGAAAAAATATTCGTTCGATATTATTTGTCTTTCCTGTATCCGGATTAACAGAAGCAAATATTCCACATAGATGAAGATCATTTTCCGCTGTTTCATATTTCTGTGGAGTCTGAAAAATAAATCTATTAAGAGCTGCTACCGTTTTCATACCAATTACGGAATCGTAAGGACCTGTCATTCCAACATCAGTAATATAACCAGTTCCCTTTTCAAGAATTCTTTCGTCGGAGGTTTGCGTGTGAGTGTGTGTACCAAGCAAAAGACTGACTCTGCCGTCAAGATGCGCAGACATCGCAATCTTTTCTGCAGTCGCTTCGGCATGAAAATCAACAACGATAACTTTTGTTTCATCCTTTAGTTTAGTAAGTACCCAATCAGCAGTCCGAAAAGGGCAATCGATACTTGCCATAAAGGTTCTGCCTTGTATATTCAGAACGCCCACCTTGCCCTTTTTGGTTTGAGCAACGTAATAACCATTTCCATAAGTACCTTTTGGATAATTGCAAGGGCGTATTGCTCTCTGCTCAGCTTTTAAAAAATCCTGCGACTGATGTTTATCCCAAGTGTGGTTGCCGCCTGTAATCACATTCACTCCAAGATCGAAAAGAATTTTACCTTCTTTATCAGTGCATCCTTTACCATCGGAAGCATTCTCGCCATTGGCAATAACAAGATCAGGTTTATATTTTTGAATTAATCCAGGCAGCCAGGTTTGAACAAAATTTAATCCCGGTTTTCCTATGATATCCCCTATAAAAAGTATATTAATCACATTCATCTTTTGTTATTTTTGTTGTTAAATATATCTAAAATTGAAGTAAGAAAAAATTAGCGGCGATGTGTTATTAACGAAAATAATTTGATGACAAAAGATACTATTATAAAAATTCTAACCGACACAGATTTTACTGTTGTGGATGTTGAAACGACAGGATTAAGTCCTTCAAATAATAAAATTATAGAAATAGCACTAGTCAAAATCCAGGGCGGGAAAATTATAGATAACTTTCATTCATTCATTAATCCTGGTCGGGAAATTCCATACTACATAACTCAATTCACCGGAATAACTAATGATGATGTTTATGATGCTCCATTCTTTGAAGAAGTAGCCGATGATATACTTTCGTTCATTGGAGCTTCAATTCTAACAGGGCATAATTTATCATTTGATAAAAGTTTTTTGAGAAGAGAATTATTAAGCATTGACAGGGAGGATATTCCAAATAAAAATCTGTGTACATTAAAAATTTCACGACGCTTATATCCGGAACTGCCGAGTAAATCACTCGGGGCAGTATGCAAATATCTTGGAATCAGAAATAAAAATTCACATCGTGCTTTATCCGACGCACAAGCTACAGCAAAAATATTATTCAAGATGATTGATAACCTTTATAAGAATTATGAAATCACAACGCTTGATAAACTTCTTGATTTTCAAAAATCGCCGGACATAAAAAAGAAAATAAATATTAAAAAATCGCTTGCTGAAGATGCATCAGCATTGCCCAACGCACCTGGCATATATTATTTTCTAAATAGCAAAGGAAATATTATCTATATCGGGAAAGCCAAATCATTGCGTGAAAGACTCAAATCTTACTTTTCATCATCAACACCACGCAAATCCAAAAAGATAGTGCAACAAGCTTCGCATTTAAAAATTCAGATTACCAATTCTGAACTAACTGCTCTGCTGCTTGAGGCTGAATTAATAAAACAGCTTAATCCAAAACACAATTCACAGTTAAAAAAATATGGCAATAAGTATTTTTTAAGAATTACAAAAAATCATCCGGCGCCAGCAGTGGAAATTTCTAATTATTTTGATTTTGACGGCAATGATTATTTTGGATTATTTATTTCAAGGGAAAAAGCTGATTCGATCCGCGAGATGATTGACAAGACTTTCGCACTGCGAGAATGCTCTGATAAAGAATTCTCGAAAGGGAAAAAATGTTTTCTTGCCGATATTGAAAGATGTATAGCCCCTTGCATAGTTTCATGTAAGTCTGAATATTTAAATGAACTTGAAAAAGTTTATGAATTTCTCTACGGCAAGAATCAGTTCGCATTAAATCGCTTGCTTGGCAAAATGAAAAACTACTCCGAATCACTTCAGTTTGAAAAAGCTGCAGAGATTAAATCCGTGATAGACTTGATTTTAGCACAAACTCATAAATCTTCTTTGCTTGCAGAGCCAGTAAACTCTGCAAAAGTATTGTTCGAGGCGAATGAAAAATTTGGAACTGATTACCTTCTTTTAATAGAAGGAAAAGTATTCGTTAAAAAATATGCGATTGAAAAACGAGATTTATTTGATCAAGCACTTGATGATTTTTATTCGGGTTCAATTCAAATTGATAATTTTCCCACTGATGAAGACCTGGAAAAAATGAAAATCATTTTAAACTGGATCATTAAGAATAGAAATAAAGTTAAAATTTATTACTTAAAAAATTATGAATCTAAACATTCGCTATTTGCAGCTCTGCAAAATCATTTCACCAAAAATATTCCTCCGGCAGAATCTACATTTGATATAAAAACTTTTATAACTGAAAATAGTGTTGCTGAGGGTGAATAATTTGGTGAACTATAATCTAATGCTTCCAATACTGAAAGATAAACAAACCGGTTCTCAAAATCTGCTGATAAAGATCAATAAAATTCTTTTAAATAATATAAATCAGCCAGAA
>Ga0172369_10010479_pt1 | contig 10032 bp, 4 predicted proteins | sample LakKiv25m_FD_114539 | JGI IMG/M metagenome (GOLD analysis project Ga0172369, IMG submission 114539) | Freshwater microbial communities from Kabuno Bay, South-Kivu, Congo - kab_022012_11.25m | ecosystem: Environmental > Aquatic > Freshwater > Lake | place: Democratic Republic of the Congo...
CAGAACCTGGCCGACCACCCCCAGAAGGGTCAGTATCCGCTCTCGATGCTCCTGGACGTGTTCCAGTCGGTGCAGCGCAAGGGCATGCGTTTCCTGCTGCTGCTGACCGGGCTCCCGACGCTGTTCCCCAGGCTCGTCGAGGCGCGCACGTACACCGAGCGCATGTTCCGGGTCGTGACCATCGGCCGGCTCGGCGCGGGGGAGTGCCGGGACGCAATCCTCAAGCCGATCGAGAAGGCACCGCTGAAGTTCAGCGACAGGTCCGTCGACACCATCGTCGCGAGTTCGGGCGGCTACCCCTTCTTCATCCAGTTCATCTGCCGCGAGGCCTTCGACTCCTTCACCCAGCAGCAGGAACTGCGCCTCGTGCCGTCGGTCCCCGTCGAGGAGATCATCCGCAAGCTCGACACGAGCTTCTTCGCCGGACGCTGGGCACGGACCACCGAGCGCCAGCGCGAGCTGCTCGAGGTCGCGGCGGGCGCCGGGGGCGGGGATCGGGAGTTCACCGTGCAGGAACTGGTCGCCGGCTCGGCGAAGCGCGCGAAGCCGTTCAGCGCCAGCCATGTCAGCCAGATGCTGTCCGCGCTTGCGAACGCGGGGCTCGTCTACAAGACGCGGCATGGGCGGTACTGCTTCGCCGTGCCGCTCTTCGGGCAGTTCATCCGGAGGCAGACCGGACCCGCCGGGACGGCATTCTGACGCCCCCGCGACCGCTGACCCGGACAGTTCGAGGCTCACCGAGTCCAGTGGCTGATTTCAGCCATTGGGCTCATTTTGCCCCGCGGGCCCCCGGCATCCGCGGACCCGTCCCGCCCGAAGCGGGCTTCGCCCCCACGCCGACAGGGATTCCCACCCACGGTACACCTCCGGAACGCGGCGCGCGGCCGCTGCAGACGCCCGACCGGAACGCCGTGGTTCCGCAACGAGCCTCGAAGCCTCGCCCCTCCCCCCCACGCGTCCGCGTGCGATGCAGGGAAACGGGAGCGAGCCGACCGCGACTCCACGTTCAGGACCGACGACGACCGGGAGGCGCGCAGACGCCTCCGCACTGCCGGCTCCCCGTGCGCCGTTGCGCCGACGACTTGCAGAACGGAATCGCGGACGCCGGTGCGGGCGGTGTCGCACCGGGAGAAGCCCGCACTGCAGCGGCAGCGCTACAGGGCCGGCGCGCGACGGACGGGCGGCGTGGTACAGGGCAATGGAAGGGAGAATGACCATGCCTCGACGGTCCGGTTTCGCGCCTGCGCGCTCGGCACCGGCGGGACGCGCGGTCGTGCCGTACGTCTGCGCTGTCGCCTGGCTCGCCGCGTGTACGCCGGACCTGGCCGTCCCCGCGACCGCGCACGTCGGCTGCCGCAGCGACGCCGACTGCCCGTCGGGGTTCCTGTGCGCGACCTCGCTCGGGCGCTGCGTGCAGCTCGTCGGCCGCGACACCGTGCCGCCCGCGCTGGACGGCGACGCCGCGGTCGATCCGCCGCGAGGCAGGGCCGGGACCGCCTTCCGGGTGCGATTCATGGTTTCGGAACCGCTGTCGGAACCCCCGGAGGTCGTCGCGCGCACCGGCGACGGCGCCGCGTCGCGCACGGCCGCGTTCGCGCAGGAGAGCGGCGACGGCACGTCGTTCGCGTACGCGTGGACCGCAAAGGACACGGACCCGGAGGGGACCTGGACCGCGGGCATCGCGATGCTCGACGCGGGCGGAAACCGCGCCGCCGCGCCGGGCGGCACGTTCGTGCTGGATCGCACGCCGCCCGGGATCGTGCCGGGGTCCGGCCGCGCCGAGCCGCAGGTCGCCGCCGCCGGCGCGCACGTCGCGGTCGAGTTCGCGGTGGCCGACGCGGACACGACACCCGTCGAGGTGCGCGTCGGCGCGAATTCCGCGGCGTTCCTCTCGCAGGAAGGCGCGCGCTGCTCGTACGAGTATGTGGTCGCACAGGACGATCCGGACGGCACCGCGACGGCGACGGCGCACCTGAAGGACTCGGCCGGGAACGAGGCGGACGTGGACGTGGCCTCGTTCGAGGTCGACCGCACCGCCCCCACCGTCGCGCAGGCGCCGACGCTGCCGGCGCGGCCGCTGCACGCGGGCGAGGCCGTCGCGCTCGTCATCGGCTTCTCGGAGGCGGTGGGCGACGCGCCCGCGCCGGCCGCGCCCCTCGCGGTGCGCATGGAGAGCGGCTCCGCTTCCGTGACCCTCGCGCGCACTTCGCTCGGGTCGGGGCAGTGGTCGGCTCAGTGGTCGTTCCTGCACGTCGTGGAGGAGGCCGACCGCGGTCGCTGGACGCTGTGGCTGCGCAACGCCGCCGACCGGGCCGGAAACGCAATCGCCGCGCAGAGACTGGGCGAGCTGGACGTGGACACTGTCCCGCCCGGCATGAGCGCCGGACCCGTGTTGCAGCGCTCCGGATGGTTCGCGGCCGGCGACACGGTGCGCGTGATGTTCACTCCCGACGAGGAGGCGCAGGCCTGGGTGTCGCTGTCCGTGGCGGGCATCTCGGTGGAGATGACACCCGAGGAGGGCGCGGACGGGTACGCGCGCGTCTACTCGCACGCGGTGGCGGCGGACGATCCGCAGGGCGAGGCCGAGGTGGTGGTGCGCCTGTCGGACCGCGCGCTGAACGCCGGCGGTCCGTGGCGCGTCGCCGGGCTCGCGCTGGACACCGTCGCTCCGACGGTCGGCGACGTGCAGGTGGCTCCGGCGATCATGGTCGCGGCGCGCACGAACCTCGTCGTCACCGCGTTCGCGGACGACGTCCTCGCCTCGGCGCGCGTCGAGTCGCAGCCCGCGCTGTCGTTTCCCGCGCCGGTCCTTTCGGGCCGGCAGGCGCTCTGGAACTATCTGGTTTCGCCGGCGGACGAGAGCCGCGACTACCTGCTGACGGTGCGCGTCGTGGACCGCGCGGGCAACGAGAGCGGGCCTGCCGACGCGATCGTCCGCTTCGACACCCGGCCGCCGCAGGCTCTCCACGTTGCGATGGAAGGCTCGCCCGCGCGCGACGGGACGCTGTTGCGCGTGCGGTTCGAGGCGAGCGAGAACCTCCTCGGGACTCCGGAGGTGACGATGGGCGACGCGCCGATGGACCTCGACTCGGCGACCGACCGGCGCTACGCGTTCTCGCACCGCGCGGCCGAGGCCGAAGGATCGGGCGTCAGGGACGTTGCGGTGCGGATGCGCGATCCGGCCGGAAACGAAACGGAAACGCTGCTGGGACGCGCGACGTACGACTTCGACAGGCCGGTCGTCGCACCTGCGGACGTACACGTCGCGCCCGCCTCGCCCGTGGGAATCGGCGCCGTCCTGTCGATTGCCGCCACCGCGGACGAGGCACTGGACTCGGCCCGCGTCGAGGCCACTCCCTCTTTGGACCCCGGCGACGCAATCATCTCGGGCCGCACCGCGCGCTGGGCCCGGTCGGTTTCCGGAGCCGATGCCCCGGGAAAAAGGACGTTCACCATCCGTGTGTCGGATCTGGCCGGAAACGAGAGCGATTCGATCACCGCGGAAGCGGTGCTCGACACGGTCCCGCCGGCGATCTCCGGGGGCGTGGTGTCCGGTTCGCCTGCGCGCGCGGGGACGACGGTGCGCGTGGAATTCGACGTCTCCGAGGACGTCGCGGCCCCGCGCGCGATCCTCGGCAGCGCTCCCATGCAGCCGGATGCCGCGGCGACCTCCGGCAGGCACTTCGCCTTCGTACGCGTCGCCGCGCCGGAAGACGGCGACGGGACCCGCGATGCGACGGTGGAAGTCGCGGATGCGGCCGGAAACGCGGGGCGCGCGCGGCTCGGAAGCGTCGTGTTCGACTTCACGCCGCCGCGCCTGCGCGCCTCGGACGTCGCGGTGTGGCCCGCCAATCCGGTCGGCCTGGGTGCGTCGCTGTCCGTTTCGGTCGGCTCGGACGAACCGCTCTCGAGAGCCGGCCTCGCTGCAATGCCCGTGCTCGACTTCGGCGCCCCGATAGTCTCGCTGGACGGCGCGAGCTGGAGTCATTCCGTGGCCGCGTCCGACGCGAGCGGCTCGTACGAGCTGCACGTCGCGATCAAGGACCTCGCCGGCAACGAGTCGTCGCTGACTCTTGCGACGCCCATCGTGCTCGACACCGTGCGCCCGCAGGTGACGGGCGCGGTCGTGCGCGGGTCGCCGGCCCGCGCAGGGAGCCTGATTTCAGTGGAATTCGACGTTTCCGAGGACCTGCCTTCGCCGCCCTCCGTCACGGTCGGCGCGACGGCGATGACCCTGGATTCGGCGCACTCGACGGCGCGTCACTACGTGTTCGCGCACACGGCTGCGGCCAGCGAAGTGTCCGGAGTCAAGCCGGTCCAGATCTCGGTCGCCGACGCCGCAGGCAACGTCACCGTCGCGGCGCCCGGCCAGGTCGTCTGCGACTTCGAGGCTCCGATCATGTCGGCAGTCGCGGTGACACCGGATTCGCCCGTCGGCCTCGGCGCGAACCTCGTGATCACCGCGACGACGGACGAAGCCCTCGGACCCGAAGCCGCACTCGAGACGACTCCGTCGCTGCCGTTCGGGGCTGCCGTGATTTCCGGCCGATCCGCGATCTGGAGTCATGTGCTCGCGGGCTCGGACCTCTCCGGCACGCTGAGCGTCGACCGCCTTGTCGTACACGACCTCGCGGGCAACGAGACGACGATCGCGCGTCCATCGGCGGCGGTGCTGGATACCGCGGCGCCCGCCCTGCTGCAGGGCTATTCGGTCGAAGGGTCGCCCGCGCGCGACGGCTCTCCGATCCGCGCGACGTTCGACGTCTCGGAGGCTCCCGCCGGAGTTCCGTCGGTCCGCATCGGGACGGTCCCGATGACCCCGAACACGGAGTTGTCGACGGAGACCCATTTCGTCTTCGATCAGACGGCGGCGGCGGCAGAGGGCGACGGAATCAAGGAAGTGCGTGCAAGCCTGGTCGACGCCGCCGGCAACGGCCTTTCCACGATGCTCGGCACCGTCGTGTACGACTTCACACCGCCCGGCGAATCGCCGGCAGGGAACGGCATCCGCGCTTCGACGACGCTGGCAGGCATCGGGACCCTCCTGCGCATCACGGCGGACTTCGACGAGCCGATTCAGACGGCGACGCTCGACGCGGGCGAGGGTCCGTCGTTCGGCGCAGCGATTGTGGCCGGGAGGCAGGTCGTTTGGACCAGGCTTGTCGCCGCGGGAGACCCGCAAGGCCCGTTCGGCGCCACCGTGCGAGTGACCGACGCCGCGGACAATGCGTACGAGCGCACGGTCGCAACCCTTGCAGCCGTCGACAGCGCGCCGCCCGTGTTCGTTCCCGGCGCGACGGTGACGCCCGACCTGCCCGCGGCACGCGGCACCCCGATTGCGGCCCGGTTCTCGACCGGGGAGGCCTTGCCCGTGCCGCCCGCGGTCCGCGTCGGCGGCACCGCGATGACGCTTTCGTCCGAGTCCACCTCGACCTCGTTCGTGTACACGCATACGCGGGGATTCCGACGACGATGCCTCCAATCCGCGCCAGGTGGTCGCCACGATTGCCGACGCGGCAGGCAACTCGGCGACGACGGTGCTCGGCCAGGTCTCGTACGACTTCACTCCGCCCGCAGAATCGCCTGCGGAATCGGGCATTTCCGCGTCGCCGGAGGTTGCCGGCATCGGCTTGGCTCTGGTGGTTTCCGCCGCCTTCGACGAGGCCGTCGGCACGGCGACTCTCGGCGGGTGCAACGGCATGGTCTTCGACGGTCCCACGATTTCGGGCTCGCGCGTGGTTTGGAGCCATGTCGTCGCGCCCGGCGATCCGGAAGGACCCTTCGACGCAACGGTGACCGCGACGGACCTGGCGGGAAACGAATACTCGCGCACGGCCGTGTCCGTCGCGAGCGTCGACAGCGCCCCGCCGGAGACGCCGCAAGTGCTCGAATTCCCCTTCGTTCCGCTCAAACGGAGCACGACCTTCTGGGTCTCCGTCGGCGCGGCGGAGCAGCTTGCCTCCCATCCGACGGTCACGGTGGGCGGCGTCGCCATGACTCTCGTTTCGGGCCCGACGCTGCTGAACGGAGGTCCCGGCGAGAGCCGCCGATACTCGTACACGACGCAGCCGGCGGATTCCGAAGGGGTCCGGCAGGTCATCGCGGTGCTTCGCGACGCGGCCGGCAACGCGACGACGAGCGTGCTGGGGCAGGTGACGTACGACTTCACGCCCCCGGACATCAAGGTCTCGGTCACGCCGGCGCGCACGGGCAAGGGGAGAACGCTGACGGTGCTCGTGAGCGCTGTCGAACTGCTCGCGCCCGCGACCGGGACGCTTTCGATCGTGTCGCCCTCGGGATTGAGCGCGTCCTCGTTCGTCGGGCCCGTCGTCGCGGGCAACACCGCGAGCTGGTCGCACGCCGTGACCGACTCCGACCCCGCGGGTTCCAACCTCCTGCGGGTCACCGCATCGGTCTCGGATCAGGCAGGCAACTTCGCGAGCGCGTCCAACGAGCTCGACGCCTGGATCGACCCGACGCTGCCCGCGGTGACCGCCTCGACGCTCGTGCAGGGACCCCTCATGCGCGGGGCGACGGCGAGCGCCACCTTCAGCTCGAGCGAGAGTCTTTCCTCGGCGCCTGCGTTCACCATCGGAGGCTTCTCCGGGACCGCGACGGGAAGCGGCACGAACTGGTCGCTGAGTCATGTCGTCTCGACTACCGACACCGAGGGGGCTTGGGCCGTGCAGGTGACCTTGGCGGATCCCGCGGCGAACACGAACGTGGTCACGCTGGGCGTCGCGACGTACGACTTCACGCCACCGGCCGTCTCTTCGGCGACCGTGGCCTACGTGCCTGCCTCGGACAACCCGCTTGCCGTCGTGGCGCAGGCCAGACGGGGCACGCAGATCGTCATCACGACGATGGCGAACGAAACGCTCGGAACGAGCCTCGTCCCTGCACTGACGCTCCAGTGCGGATCGGCGAAGATCGCCGACAACCTGGCGGCCGCCTCCGTCGCGGCGGGCGCGGCGACCTTCCAGGTCACCGTGCCAACGAGCCTCTCGTACGACGGCGCATGCACTTCCACCGTGAAATGGAAGGACGTCGCAGGCAACCAAGCCGACGCCGCGGCCTTCTCGTCGCCGGCAGTCAAGGTGAAGACGTCCACGCCCGCGCTCTCCGTCGACCACTCGACCGTGGCGTTCCTGCGGTCGCCCTGGGGCGCGCCCTGGGTGGAGAATCTCGGCACCGCTTTCCAGGTGCCGGCCGGCCCGTATTTCGCGCTCTCCCCGCCCGATCCCCTTGCGGTCCAGGCCACCCTCCCGGCCAGCACGTTCACGATGACCGGCGGAGCGCTGACGCGCGTGCGCATCTGGGGCGACACGGGCAGGACGATTCTCCTCGGCACCGTTCCGGCGAATGCGGACGGCTCCTGGCCGCGCCAGCAGCTCGCCGGCATGGACGTCCCCCACGCCTACGCGTCGGGCGTCGACGACGCGGGCAACGAGTCCGCCGGCTACCTCGTCCGCAACGCCGAATGGGTGGCGACGCCGAACCCGCCCGTGTACGGCTACAACCCGCATTCCGCAGCGGCGAGCGGCCTCGCCGCGACCTCGCGCGCGCCCGACGGCCAGACGACGGCGCTGTCGATAGACGGTAGCGCAGTCCTTGCACGAGGGGAGCCTGTCTGGAGGCGACGCACGGTTTCGTCCTCCCGGCCGTCCCCGCGCTATCTCGCCTCCATGACGTGGGATGCCGTCCGCGGGCGCGCGGTGCTCTTCGGCGGCGGGGGCGACTCGGCCCAGGCCGCCTACCAGGACACCTGGGAATGGGACGGCACGGCGTGGCTGGAGCGCACGCCCGTCGGCACGAAGCCGGCAGTGCGCTCGGGGACGCCGCTTGCGTTCGACAGCGCGCGGGGGCGCGCTCTGCTCTTCGGCGGTCTCGTCCAGGGAGGCTACTCGCAGGAGACGTGGGAATGGGACGGTGCGGCGTGGAGCCCCGTGCAGCCCTCCACGGCGAGCAGGCCCGACGCGCGCCTGAACCACGCGCTCGTCCACGACAGCGGGCGCAGGCGGATGGTTCTTTTCGGAGGATATACGAGTCCCGCCTACGCCTTCGCCTCGGACACGTGGGAGTGGGACGGCAGCGCCTGGCTGCTGCGGGCGACGTTCGGGCCGCCCGCGCGCGCGGGCCATGCCATGGCGTACGACAGCGCCCGCGGGCGCACGGTGCTCTTCGGCGGGTGCCAGGACGGCTACTGCTCCAGCCTGCTGCTGTCGGACACTTGGGAGTGGGACGGGACGCGGTGGTACGGGCCGTTCAACCCGGGCACCCGGCCGCAGGCGCGGGGCCTGCACTCCATGGCGTACGACGCGGCGCGGGGGCGCACGGTGCTCTTCGGAGGCAAGGGAGGCGCCGGCAACCTGCGCGACACGTGGGAGTGGGACGGGAAGACGTGGGTGGAGCGGACCCCGGCGTCGGGCGGCCCGGACAGCCGCTATGCGCCGTCGATGGCGTGGGACGCGCAACGCCGTCGCACCGTGCTCTTCGCCGGGTGGACGACTTCGCTCGGATGCTCGCAGGACCTGTGGGAGTGGGACGGCTCGGCCTGGACGGAGCGCGCCGCCGGATCCGCGCAGCCTGCGGAGCGCTACCGCTTCGCGACGGCGCACGACTCCGCGCGCGCACGCACGGTGGTCTACGGAGGCACCGACAACCGGGGCAACTTCTGGCGCGACACGTGGGAGTGGGACGGGAGCGTATGGCAGAACCGCACCCCCGCCACGTCTCCGAGCGCGACGGTCGCCCCCGCCATGGCGTTCGACTCGGCGCGCGGGGTCGGGGTTCTCTTCGGCGGCCAGCAGCCGGGGCCGACCGCCGAAACGTGGGAATGGAACGGCTCGGCGTGGAGCGGGCCCTTCCTTCCGGCGACGAAGCCAGAGGCGCGCGCGTACCACGCCATGGCCTACGACGCCGCGCGCGCGCGCACCGTGGTGTTCGGCGGACAGACGGGCTCGGGCACGAAGTTCGACAACGTCTGGGAGTGGGACGGCGCGGCGTGGTACGGACCGTTCACGCCGGCGACGCGTCCGGGCGCGCGCTCGCAGCCCGCGATGGCCTTCGATCCCCAGCGCCGCCGCACGGTGCTCTTCGGCGGCGAGGACGCCTCCTACGCCAGCAAGGGCGACGTCTGGGAGTGGGACGGGGCGGCGTGGTACGGGCCCTTCCAGCCCTCGACGAGGCCCGCGTCGCGCACCGGCCACTCGATGGCATGGGACCCGGCGCGCGCCCGCGTGGTCCTGTGGGGAGGGTACCGGTCCGGCACGCTCTCGCAGGACCTGTGGGAATGGGACGGCGCCGCCTGGACCCAGCGGACTCCGTCCGGGGCGAATCCGCCGGCGCGCACGGACCAGGGGCTGGCGTGGGACGTGCGGCGCGGGCTGGGCGTGCTGTTCGGCGGCAGGGACGCGACGAACTTCGGGATCGGCGACACGTGGGAGCTCGACAGCGGCGTCACCCAGCGTCCGGCCGCCCAGTTCACGGCGAACGCGGCGGCGGCGGGGTTCGGCCCTTCCGACATCGCCGGCATGCGCGTGCGCGCCCACGCGGGGGGCACCTCCGCGTCGGGAAACGGCGCGACGCTGCTCGGCTGGGCTGCCGGAGGATCGTCCCGCGCCGCCGGGGCCTGGGCCGCGCTCGCCTCGGTATCGCTCGGCTCGAACGCGAGCGCGCCCTACCTGACGGGGCCGCGGGTATTCGCCGACTGGACCGCGCCGTCCGCCGCCGAGGCGCAGCGGTACATGACGGACCGCGACCGGACGCTGGCGTTCCAGGTCCGGCCTTCGGGCAGCAACGGACCCGCGGGCGCCCAGACCGCGCTCGGCTACATGGAGATCCGCCTGCAGTACGGAGGCAATCTGCTCGCCAATCCGGGGTTCGAGAACGGGTCCATGAACCGGTGGACGTACCGTCGGGCGACCGGGACCCAGGAGACGGGGACGGCGCGGACCCATTCCGGCCGCTGGTCCGTGCACCTGGCGGGACCCACGCAGGCGGGCCAGTACGTGCAGGGACCGTTCGCCGCGG
>Ga0172369_10010482_pt1 | contig 10030 bp, 8 predicted proteins | sample LakKiv25m_FD_114539 | JGI IMG/M metagenome (GOLD analysis project Ga0172369, IMG submission 114539) | Freshwater microbial communities from Kabuno Bay, South-Kivu, Congo - kab_022012_11.25m | ecosystem: Environmental > Aquatic > Freshwater > Lake | place: Democratic Republic of the Congo...
CAGAGTGTGTTTGCTGATGGACATTATTCTACTCTGTCCTCCGTCCGGGGTTTCCTCTTAGACAAAAAATGGGTATCTTCCTCAAAGGAAGATGCCCATTTTTTTTGATATTGCTTAATCATTTCTTGAATACATCTTAGATTGAAACACAATATATTTTAAAGCCTTAAACCATCCAACCAATGAAACATAATAACGTAAATGCGCTAATTTCCCAACTACGTAAGCCATAAAACCTTTAATATAAAAATTTCCAAAATCCAGAATCGCCCACTTTCCCCCCAAAAAAACAATAAACCCAAGCTGTTTATTTTTATATGGGACGGGCGGGCGTTTATTTTTTATATAATAAGACATTGCCCAAGCAACATATTTTCCTTGATTAATAGCCTCCTGCACACTGCCGGGAACCGGCTTGCCATCTGACCCGGATACATTGGCCACATCTCCAAAAGCAAATACATTTTCCAGGCCCTGTGCGTGCAAAAATTCATTAACATGAATTTTGCACTGGCGGTTAAGCATAAGTTGATTTCCACAGTTTGGCGCCGTGGCCTTAATTCCGGTAGTCCAAATAAGCGCATCGTAGACAATTTTCTCTCCCGACATCAATTCAATAAAATTTTGGTCAACTCCGGAAATTCGGCTTGAGAGGCGAATGTGAACGCCCAACTCCTGCAGGCGGTTATAAGCGTCAAAACTCAAACGATCATCAAAACCTTCCACTAACTTACTGGCAGCCTCAACAACTACAATTTCAATTTTTTGCCGGGGGTATTGATATTTCCAGGCCAAAAAATCGGTTAAACTCTTTAATCTCCCTGCTATTTCCAAACCCGTATATCCTCCGCCGGCTACAATAAAATGCAAATTCTTTTTGGTAAAATCCAATGAATGAGAACCAAAAATAAACTCAATCCGATTCCGAATACGAAAAGCATCCGGCAAAGTTTTTAAAGCCATTCCATATTTTTTTGCTCCCAAAATCCCATAGTACTCGCTTTCGGCACCCGACGCCATAATTAAAAAATCATAGTCCAAAAATCTGCCGACTAAATTTACTTTTTTCCTTGCGCTGTCTATACTTAAACATTCCCCTTGAACAAATTTAATTTGTTTCCCTTTTAAAATTTCGGAAAAAGGCAAAACGACACTTCTTTTCATTTGTTTTACGGAAACCAGTTCTTCGTCACTTGTCGCAACCTCAAACAAGTTAGGAGAAAATAAATGATATTCCCTCTTGTCAACCAAATAAATTTGCGTATTTGAATCTTTTTTAAATTGCTTTTCCAAATCTAAAGCCGCTTTCAGCCCGCCAAATCCTCCGCCAATTATTACAATTTTTGTCATTTATTTCTTTAAGTTTCTTTTCTTTATTATACCATAAAAGAAGGCCCCCCAAACGGAGGCCTTATGTATGTGTGCTTTCAAACTTACAGACTTATGTACTTACTAGCTTATGAGCTTACTTTTTGCTTATTCATATTGCAATGCGCTGATTGGGTCAAGCTTGGAAGCCTGGCGGGCAGGCAGGACGCCAAATACCATGCCAATGGTAGCGGAGACACCAAAGGCAATAACTATGGCGTAAATTGGCACACTAAAAGCCCATTCCAGACCACTGGCTTTGGCAATTAGCGACACTACCCAACCTAAACCCGCGCCTAAAATTATACCGAATATTCCGCCAATGATGGTAACTAAAATTGACTCAATTAAAAACTCGGATAATATATCCGCCGGCTTGGCACCTAAAGCTTTCTTCAGTCCAATTTCTGAAGTCCGCTCGGTAACCACCACGTACATAATGTTCATAATCCCCACACCACCAACAATTAAAGAAATGGCCGCGATGGCGATAAGCAAAATGGTAATCCCGTTAAAGATGGTGTTAAATGTTTCCAAAGTCTGCGCCTGAGTTTGGACAATAAAATCATCCTTAAAGGAATCGGAAATATTATGATTCCGACGCAAAACCGCCCTAATATCTTCGGCCGTGGCATCACCTAAATTAGTGTCGTTGATTTGCACCACAGAAAACAGTAAATAATCTATTCCCAGAATTTTTTTCTGGGCAGTGTTCAGTGGCATATATAATGTACCGTCTTCGTCGCCACCTAGTCCCCCGCGGGAATTATAGACCCCGATGACTTCAAAATTTAAATCCCCAACTTTTACCAGCTTTCCAATCGGCTCATTTTGGTTAAACAAATCTTCTGCTAATTTACTCCCTAAAATAATAACCTGAGCAGCTCCAAGATTCTCCCCGGTAGTAAAAAATCTTCCTGCTTTTAAAGTCCCTTTGTCGATTTCAAACCGCTCCGGCGAAGCGCCATAAAACATCACGCTTTTGGCCACATCCTGAAAACTGACAACTTTCAAACCAACCACAACTCCATAATCATTTTCCACATTGGGAAGACGCTTGATATCTTCCAAATCCCGATTTTTTAAAGTCGTAATTGCCACGGCACTACCCGCTCGGCTGGTATCTGCGGAAGCCGCACCGGAATCGGCACGATTTTTGGTCGTAGGAGGAACCCTGGTTTCCACAAATAAAGTATTTGAACCAAAAGCCTGTACCTGGGCATTAATTAAACTGCGAAAGCCCTCCCCGGCGGAAAGCACTAAAATCACGGTCGCGATACCGATAACAATTCCTAAAGTCGTCAGTCCGGTTCTTGCCGGATTGGCAAATAAGGCTTTGGTGGATTGTTTAAATGCGTTTAACATAATAGTTAGTCAAGTTATCAAGTCTGTAAAGTTTATAAAGTTATCAGCACTTGAAAAACTTGATAACTTTATAAACTTGCTACTGGCGTTATTTATTCATAACGCAGGGCGTCAATCGGGTTTAATTTGGAAGCTTTAAAGGCCGGGTACAGACCAAAAACCACTCCGGTTAGAACGGAAACGCCAACAGCCAAGACTACAGAAGTCAAAGATATAACAAAATCCCAGTCATACCCCAATTTTTTCATTAAAACAGCGGCCAAGTAGGATATTATAATCCCGACAATAATTCCAATAAATCCTCCCAGAGAAGTAAGAGTTCCTGCTTCCAGCAAAAATTGGTTTCGAACGGCCGAATTATTTGCCCCAACCGCTTTTCTTAAACCAATTTCTCTGGTACGCTCCGCTACTGTAACCATCATAATATTTAAAATACCAATCCCGCCGACCACTAAAGCTATTGCTGCCATGGCTGTTAAAAACAGTCGCAAGGCATCGGTAATTGTGCTTAAAATATCAACCGCGCTGGCAATATTTCTTACCGTAAAGTCAGCATCAACTTCGTCCTTAATGCGATGCCGCTGCATAAGCACGGCCTTAACATCGGCAATAGTCTGATCCACATTGTCAGCAGAATTCACTTTAATATTTATGGATTGTAGATAATGAATTCCTAACAATTGTTTCTGAGCAATGGTCAAAGGAATAAAAATTTGATCGTCCTGATTTTGAAAAAATGCGCTGCCACGCGGTGAAATTACTCCAATCACGCGCAAAGGAATTCCGCCGGCTTCGGTTTGCGAAGAACTTTTTACTTTAATAACCTGCCCCAGTGGATCGGTTCCGCTGTCGGCAAACAATTCTTCCGCCACGGTTGAACCAAGTACCACAATATTTGCGTTGCCTTGATCTTCCTGCTGGCTCATAAACCTTCCTTCTTGCATCGTAATAGTAACCACATCGGGATAAGTATAATCAGTCCCGACGAAATTTGTATCTACTTCCTTATTCTGCCAAATTACGGTTCCCCCTCCCCGTACACCGGAGGCCACAGCCGTAGCATGAGGAACCTGCGAACTGTTCCGCAAGGCATCGGCATCTTCCTGTACCAAACTAGTCACTACTATACCGAATATTTGAGCTGGCGGACCTTTTTCATTACTCTTACCAGGCTGGACTGAAAGCAAATTAGTTCCTAATTTTGTCACCTGTCCTAATACTAAACTCTGTGCTCCAGCTCCGAGAGCAATAATAATTATTACTCCGGCCACGCCAATTACAATTCCCAAAATTGTTAAAAACGATCGGCCTTTCCTGGCCAATAAGGTTCTAAATACAAGTTTAATAGTGCTAAAAAAATTCATTTTAGAATTATGAATAATGAATTAAGAATTAAGGCGATGGGCCCATCCTTGATTCATAATTCCAGATTCTTACTTCTTACTTTACTAACTCTTTTCCGTCTGTCGCAATTGTTCGATTCTTAACCTGTTCATCACCGACAATATTCCCGTCTTTTACCCGAATAATCCGTTTTGCATGATTAGCCGTATCCATTTCATGCGTCACTAAAATAATGGTACGTCCGCCGTCATTAAGCTGTTGTAAAATTCCCATTACTGTATTACCGCTTTTACTGTCCAAATTACCCGTCGGCTCATCGGCAAAAATTACCGCTGGATTGTTTACCAAAGCTCTGGCAATAGCCACTCGCTGTTTCTCTCCACCGGAAATTTGGTTTGTATAATACTCCAACCGATGTGAAAGCCCAACGTTATCCAGAGCTTTTTTTGCCAACTCATCATGATTTTTTTTCTTACTATAAATTAACGGCAACTTAACGTTGTCTAAAACACTCGTACGGGCCAACAGATTGAAAGATTGAAAAACAAAACCAATTTCTTCATTACGCAAGACGGCCAAATAATTATCGTCAAAATTTTTAATATCTTGTCCTTTAAATTCGTACAAACCGCCGGTTGGCCGGTCTAAAAAGCTTAAGATGTGCATTAGGGTAGATTTTCCACTGCCGGACGGACCCATAATCGCGACAAATTCGCCCTCTTCAATAGAAAATGACAAATCATGCAAAACCGATGTAACAACATCTTCGTTAACGTAATCTTTACTTAAATTTTGAACTTTAATAAGGCTCATATTGTCATCCTATCATACTAACATTTTATCATTAAACAAATTGCAAAATAGTCATGCTAAGATGTTAAGATAATAAAATGATAAAATGTTTACTGTTTTATATAAGTTACTACTTCCTGTCCTTCGCTTAAACCGGAAATAATTTCCACCAAACCTTCATCGGCTTCCAGTCCGGTTTTTACCTCAACCTCTTTATATGTTTTCTTTTTACTGTCTGTTATAACGCGAGCGTATTTTTTACCATCTTTGGAAATAATTCCACGAAGTGGCATTGCCAACACACCGTCTTTTTTCTCCACCAACACCGTCATATTTGCGGTCATGCCGGGTTTAATTTCCGGGATATTATCTACGCTAGCCGTTACTTTATAATTTACCACGCCGGAAACTACGGTAGCTCCCGGATTTACAGTTTGTACTTTACCAATAAAATGCCTGTCGGATCCAAGGGCATCTAAAGTAATATCTACATCCTGCCCTGTTTTTAAAGCAGCGATATTTGCCTCGCTAATATTTGCTTCAACGTGAAGGTTGCTAACATCTTGTAAAATAACCACCGTTTTTAAAGCAGCCGCCAACTCACCAACTTTAACATCAACAGAGGTAATGGTTCCATTGGCAGGAGCTTTAATCATGGTATTGTCGTAGGACGACTGGGCAGTTAAAACCTGGCCTTGGGCACTTAAAATTTGTGCCTGAGCCGCTTCTAAATCCGCCGGCCGGGCTTGGGCTTTTTTTAAGTCCAAAGCGGCTTGAGCTGAAGCAACGGCGTTTTGGGCAGTTGAAAGCGCACTTCTTTGAGTTTCTAAAGCTGAATTATAAGCATTAAAATACGTTACATAAGTAGATGACTGTGTATTAGGAATACTAATATTCCAAACGTTATTGGTTGGTACGCTAGTGGAAGAAAATTGAATATAAAGTCCTTTTGTTCCTAGCGGTTGTGGGGTAATATCAACTATTCCATCCCCCGTTTCCAAACCATTAATCTGAAAACGCAAACCATTTCCGGTGGAATAAATAGTAATTTTATATATCCCTTGGTCAGTGCCCGTATAAGCGCCCGAAACGGTAGCTGTCACACTGCCCGTATTTCCGCTGGAAGCAATGGCCGACAGACCGGAATTCAATAATGCGCTATAGGCACTGGTCACCAAAACTTCTTGTTGTTTAACTGTGTTTACTAAAGAACTTTTAGCATTATCTAAAGTGACTTGCGCAACGGAAACTTCTTCACTGCTTGCTCCGGACAATACTTTACTATAATTAGCTTGGGCAGATGCTAGGCTGCCTCGAGCCGAAGTTAAGCTTGCCAATTGGTCTTTTTGGTCTAAACTGGCCAGCACTTGTCCGGCTTTAACTTTATCCCCTTCTTTGACCTTAACACTTTGCACCACGCCACTGGTTTTAAAACTTAAGTTTAAATCTGTCTCGGATACTACCTGACCGGTAGCCAAAACCGTGTATTTAATATCTTGCTTTTTTACCGTGTCTGTTAAAATATTTGCGCTATTGTCCTTGGGTTTAAAAATACCATACATTACAGGCAAAACAACCAGTAAAATTATTACTGACCAGATTATTCTTTTTTTTGTAAAAAATCTTTTAATTTCCATATTATTTTTAATTAGTTTAATTAGAATTTGACCCGATAACTTTTTCCATTTGCTTCTTAATTTCTTTTTTCCACTCTTTGCTGTCCACACTTTCCATAATCTTGTCTATTACTTCGGTTAACTGTTCAGCCTTCATTAAACCCAATACTTTACCGAATTTGCCCATAACCATTAACTGGTCTCCGGGCTTTAACTTTAAGTCTTTCCGGGCTTGAGCCGGAATTACCACCTGCCCACGCGCCCCCATTGTTGTGGTACCGTACATTTTATCGTGTTTATGAATGTTGGAGTTTACCAGATATTTTACCATATTTTTGCCTTTTAATAAAGGTTCCTCGTAGCAGAGCTGGCAAGGTATAAAAACCTATATTAAGGCTCCTTGGGCTCGCAAAGTAAATAGTGAGTTATTTACTTTGTCTCGCTCTACGTCGCGAATAAATAATGTATGATATTACATACTTATCATACTTTAATTTATATATTCTGTCAAGATAAAAAAAGAGCCGGTCGCAAAAGGTTGCAACCGGCTACCGAAAAAACGTTTGCCCCGTATTCGGCTCAAGGACTCAAAGCCAAACGCGCATGATAATGCCTCCTCTTTTGGATGCAGTATTGGCCCCCAAGAGGGCCAGGGAAAGATTTTCTGGAAGAAAGCCAATTCCTCGCCCTCGTGGATGAGAAATTAGGCTAAAACAGACCAATGTCACCTTCACGTCGACTTTTCCATGCTTCGAACTCATCCTTGTCTGCAAACGCTGGCCTTCTCTGTGGATCATCCGCAGGCGCAGAATTCGGATCTTTCGCCGGTTCGGAGCTTGCAGACGGAACGATCCTTTTTACCGTGGACACCGCCACTGTGAACCCACAGTCTTTAACGGGACAACAAAGTCTGTCCCCTCTTTGAGACAATTCAACATTGCAATTAGGGCAACACATTTCACTCCTCCTTGGAGTTTTCTTATTGATACCTCGTTTACCCAGCTTGCGAGCAAACAAAAAATCCCGAGGCTCCGTTGAGCTCGGGAATTGAAAGTTGAAGTAATTTACATTTTTTTCAACTCAAAATTTCCGGTCTCAACGGCCAGAGTAAAATAAAACCAAAAATTTTGAGTATTGCGCTTCATATTTATCTAATTATACCAAACCTAATACCTTTGTCAACCCGTTATTTTGTGCTATTTGGCTGGCGGTTACGGCCAATAAATTTGCTATGCGCTCTTTTTCCGGCACCACAATTCTATAGATCTCCGGCAATTCCGTTTCCAGGCTTTGCGCCAATGTCATTTTGCCGGCCAAGGCCTGCAAAGCTTGATAATTAACATTGTTTAAATACAAATCTAACAGTGAGGGTTTGGATAATAAACCGTTTCCAAAAGAAAAAGCCAGGGGCGTTTCCGCAAAATTATCGGTTGCCACTTTAGAAATTTGGACGGACAAAATATCCTCCCCTATTTCTTTTAATAACTCAATAAATTTTTCTTTAATACCACCTAACCAACTTGTCTGATTAAAACCGCCCAAGCAATTAAAATTATAATGAAGCATAACCAAAAAACACACTAAACTGGTCGGATAAATTTTTCGCTCATTTAAAGCCTGGCTAATATTTTCCGGTGTCAACTGGTATTCCATGCTTAATTCCCCCGCCTGCCATCGCCTGTGGCTCAGGCTACTGGCGGGCAGGCGATTCTTAATTCCCGATTCTTGTCTAATAAAGGAAACCCTTCTGCCTTCCTTATCTACCCCCCAAAATAAATAACTTCCACGGCCGGACCCAAAAGCACCCCGGAGACCTTTAAAATATTTTTCCGTTAAACCCCAGCCCTGTTCGGTAAAGAATAACCGATGTAAAACGTGGTTTGGATTTGATAAAATGTCTTTTATAATAATTTGCGAGACAATATCTTCCAGCGGCAAATATACCAGCTTAGGAGCTAAGGGGAAAACTTCTTGCCATAACATTTGGCTAATAATACAAGCCTGATCGGAAAAATTCTTTTGCCTCAATACCCGGTCAGACATAAACACATTGGCTATTATTTGGGTTAGTTTTTCTTTCTGATCGGAATTTAAAAATGTTAGTTGCTTAGTCAGTTCTAACACCCGTTCTATTTCCACTTGCCCGATTTTTACGGCTCCAAATACGGTTTTTGTTTTATGCCCGTCATGAAAAAATGATAGCCTAACCTGACGACCATCAGAATCCGTTAATATCAAGCACCCTGGCCAGGAGGAATTATTTAAAGAAACCCCGCTGGTGGCGAAAACCGGTAAAAATTTAAGGTTAGATTTTAACGAAAAAAGCAGGTTGGCATTTAAAAAAAACGGGTGGCCAAAAATTCCATGATGATCAATCGTTGAAACTAATGGGAATTTTTGAATTTGAAAAACCATTTTTTCGGCTTCTTGTTTACCGATAAAAGCTTCCGCAATATCTTTTATAATTTCTGCGGCATCACTGCCAACCAGACCTGTCGGATCGGGCCAGCTAGAAGCATAATTTAATATGGATTTTGAGCCATGCTGAAGATAAATCTCCGCCAAAATTGTTTGGCGCGAAAATATGTCCTTTTTAAGCTGTGTAAGATTATCCATACTACTTATTATAACCCGCATATAATAAATAAAAAACCCCCTCTAAAATAGAGAGGGTCAAAAATCGATTAATTTACCGAACACCTTTTGGCGTAACTTTATGCATACCACCAGGAAAATTTCCGGTCTGGTTGCCTAGACAAAAATAGTAAGAATAATCCGGATATAAAGTTAAACCGTTAAGGACGTAAGAAGTTCCGCTTGGGTAGTAGAAATAATTTTGTGCATTTGTGCCTACGGGAACGGCCGAATCATATGAATCAAACGTCATAGCACCGCAACCTCCGTCAGCCGGCATAGGAGCAAAAGGCAAACTTGAGGCATACCCGGGACTAATCCCCCCGGGAATACCCAAAGTCGATGAAGAAGGATATCCTTTATTTGTAGAATAATAAAGCTCTAAGGCCGTATTCATTTGAGTCATATCACCCAAACGCTTGGCGTCTCTGGCCTTTTGTCTGGCCGATAAAAACCCAATTAGTGCAACAGAAGACAGCAGTGCTATAATTGCCACCACCACCAAAAGTTCGATAAGAGTAAATCCTAGATTTCTTTGTTGATTTTTATTTCTCATGATATTTTTATACATTTATTATATAACTAAATAGACAAATAGGCAATGTGGATAAATTTTCTGTTAAAATATCTCCCCTTGATAAAATCTCATAAATATTGTAAAATATCAGAGAAATACTGAATTTGACTTCTATTATGGGTCTGTAGATCAGTTGGTAGCGCAGCGGCCTTTTAAGCCGTTTGTCGTGGGTACGATCCCTACTCGCTACATCTGGCCTTAAAAAACTTAATAACATCCGGGTGACGGTCGCTCAGTTGGCAGAGCACCGGCCTTATAAGCCGAGGGTCGAGCGTCCGATTCCCTCCCATCCAACGAAGTAAATTTTCGGGACTTCACCCCCGTTTGACTCTCA